>Ga0302303_10000007_pt1 | contig 365176 bp, 320 predicted proteins | sample III_Palsa_E2_1_FD_194542 | JGI IMG/M metagenome (GOLD analysis project Ga0302303, IMG submission 194542) | Peat permafrost microbial communities from Stordalen Mire near Abisko, Sweden - III_Palsa_E2_1 | ecosystem: Environmental > Terrestrial > Soil > Palsa > Peat permafrost | place: Sweden... | reverse complement strand
CGTTTGCGGGCTGCAAAGGTATCAACCTTTTTCTATTTTGCAAACTTTATTTTTTTATTCTTTCACTCGCCTTTTTCCCGCTCACTTATCCCCTTTTTTCTTCCTCTTTTGCGGGCTGCAAAGGTACGCACAGTTTCGGTTTTTGCAAATACTTTGTAAGAAAAATCAACGCATTACGGATAACACTTTGCAAATCAGCTACAAAAATTTCATCTATATAGCTCATTCATCATTTAACAAGTGTTAAACACCGTTATACGCTATTATTCCTATTGCAAATGGCTTAAAACTCATTGAATTTTGTATACCTATATAATAGGTGTGCGTTTATTAGGCGTGACTATATAATATACCAGCATGGAAAACACAGAAGTTAATTACCTAATCAGCGCAAAAAAGCAGTTTACCTATTACCAATCTCTGGGCGATAAGGTTATAGCCCTGTTAGATGAAAACCAACTGCACTGGCAATACAATCCTCAATCAAATAGTATTGCTATTATTATAAAGCATATTGCAGGAAACTCCATATCGCGCTGGACCGACTTTTTAGCTACCGACGGCGAAAAGCCATATAGAAACCGGGATGAAGAATTTGAAGATGATATACATTCAAAAGCACAACTTTTAACGCTTTGGAACAATGGATGGCAATGCTTATATAATACTATAGAACAACTCACCGCCGAAGACCTGGGACATGCTATATATATACGTGGCGAAAAGCATAACGTAACCGAAGCTATTAACCGGCAGCTTGCACACCTTCCTTATCATATAGGGCAAATGGTTTATATAGCCCGGATGATATTGGGCGAACAATGGGAATCATTAACTATAGCTAAAGGACAATCTAAACAGTTTAATGATCTGAAGTTTTCCGCAGAACATGCCACAAAGAACAGCGAACATTAAAATGGCTAACTCATTTTCGCTTACAATTCCTTTTAATCACCTCAGCTCTGTTAAAAGATGTTAAATCATACCTATATATATACTGTACACAAAACAAGCGTTATATATTAGCCGCTAAATAAAAAATTGACTGATTTATATTATTCAACTATCTTTGCAAAATGTTTAAAAAACGACTGACGTTATTAGCAAGTGTATTTGCTCTATTAATTATTGTACTGGCCGGCTGTAAAAGTAAATATGAAAAGCTTAAAGCCAGTAACGACAATGCCAAGAAATACGCTGAAGCCGTTAAATTATATAATAAAAAAGACTATACGAAAGCGTTGGGCCTATTTGAACCATTGGTAACACGTTACCGTGGCCAGGAGCAGGCTGAAGATTTGTATTACTACTATGCTTATACTAACTACAAGCTAAAAGATTACACGTCGGCCAGGTATCATTTTAAAACATTTGCCGATACCTATCCATCAAGTGCAAGAGCAGAAGAGTGCCGCTTTATGTCGGCCTATTGTTATTACCTTGATTCGCCGATCTTTTCGCTTGATCAGGAAAATACCAATAAAGCTATTGATGCATTGCAGTTATTTATAAACTTATATCCTAAAAGCGACCGTGTTCCTGAAGCAAGTAAGTTGATTCAGAATTTACGCGATAAGCTGGAAGAAAAATCATATGCTAATTCAAAGCTATATTTAACCATCAGCGACTACCAGGCTGCTGTAATTTCATTTGGAAATACACTGCGTGATTACCCGGATACTAAATATGCCGAAGAAATTGAGTTTTTAACAATAAGGGCTCAATATTTGTATGCATACCATAGCCGTGAGGATTATCAGGAAGATCGTTACAAATCTGCAATGACCTATGCTGAGCAGTTTATAGAAAAATATCCAAGCAGCAAGTACCTGAAAGATGCCAAACAATACGACAAAGATAGCCAGGAAGGAATAGCAAAAGCCAAAAGCGTATTAGCAGAAGCCCTGGGCAACCCAAGAATAGCTAAAAAATTAGCAGCAAAAAAAGATACAGTAATTAGTCAACCACCGTCAGAAAAAGGGAACGACGATAAAAAAATCCCTAATTAAACGATATGAGCAATAACAATAATAATATTAGCAAGGCCGGTCCAGCAAGCAGTACTGTGACCCGTGATTTACGCGAGTTAGATGTAAAAACAGGCAACATTTATGAGTCGCTGGTAATCATGTCAAAAAGAGCTAACCAGATTTCGAACAATATTAAGGAAGAGCTTCACCAGAAACTTTCGGAGTTTGCTTCGTCAAATGACAACCTGGAAGAGGTATTTGAAAACCGTGAGCAAATTGAAATCTCTAAATATTATGAAAAACTGCCAAAACCTACTTTGGTTGCTGTTCAGGAATTTTTAGAGGATAAGGTTTACTACCGTAACCCAACAAAAGAATAATAGTTGCCGGCTCTATAGTAGTCTGGCGATATTTTAATTGACTTTATTAAGTCAAAATCAAAAACTACCAGCGTCCATATCAGGATAGCTGGTAGTTTTTTTATTATACATTATTTCTATCGCAGAGTAATAGCTAATGTGTATTTTTGCTTATGCTTGAGGGTAAAAACATTGTTTTAGGCGTTTGCGGAAGCATTGCAGCCTATAAATCAGCATCATTTGTAAGACTTTTGATTAAAGGGGGCGCTAACGTACAAGTAGTTATGACGCCCGATGCTACCAATTTCATTACACCTTTAACCCTATCGACCTTATCTAAGAATCCTGTTCATACAGCTTATTTTATTCCCGAAACTGGCGAATGGGATAACCATGTGGAGTTAGCCTTATGGGCCGATCTGTTTGTAATTGCCCCAACCAGTGCCAATACGCTTGCAAAAATGGCAAATGGTGTTTGTGATAATTTGCTAATGGCGGTTTACCTTTCGGCTAAATGCCCGGTGTATTTTGCTCCGGCTATGGATTTAGATATGTGGAAACACCATGCCACGCAGGAAAACATCAGCAAGCTGCAATCTTTCGAAAATATACTGATACCGCCAGGAAACGGCGAACTGGCCAGCGGCCTGCATGGTGAAGGCCGCATGGCTGAACCCGAAGAGATGATGGCATTTCTATCAGCTGATATAAAAAAAAAACTGCCTTTAGCTGATCAAAAGATCTTAGTTACCGCCGGGCCCACCTATGAGGCTATTGATCCGGTGAGGTTTATAGGTAACCACTCGTCGGGTAAAATGGGCTTTGCTGTAGCGGATGAACTGGCTTCACTTGGCGCGGATGTTACGCTCATTGCAGGTCCATCGGCACAAAAAAGCAAACAACAGACTATTAAACGTATAGACGTTACCTCCGCTGCCGAAATGCTGGAGGCTTGCCTTGCTCATTTTAAAAATTCAAAAGCCTGTATTATGAGTGCCGCTGTAGCTGATTATACCCCTGTCACGGTATCTGCACAAAAAATAAAAAAGAGTGAAAGCTCTTTCAGCATCGATTTAAAAAAAACAATCGATATTTTAAGTACCCTCGGCTCACAAAAAACAAATGGCCAGGTGTTGGTTGGTTTCGCGCTAGAAACAAACGACGAAGAAAAAAATGCTATTGCAAAGCTCCAAAAGAAAAATCTAGACTTTATTGTATTAAATTCGTTGAATGATGAGGGAGCCGGTTTTCAAAAGGATACCAATAAGATAACCATTATTGATAAAAACCTTAAGAAAACAGTTTACGGAGTAAAAACTAAAGATGAGGTTGCCCGCGATATTTGCGAAAAAGTGATTGAGCTAATAAAAAAATGAAAGCATTTTACCTGTATATCTTATTTACATTGCTAAGCCTCGGAGCGTTTGCACAAGATTTAAACGCCAGGGTGCAAATTCTTTCGCCAAAAATTCAATCAACCAATAAGCGTATTTTCCAGGCGCTTGAAACCGCTATGAAAGATTTCTTAAATGGCAGAAAGTGGAGCGCCGATAATATTTTGCCGCAGGAAAGAATTGATTGCAATTTTATATTAAACATTACTTCATGGGATGGCAGTTCGGCCTTTACCGGCGAATTACAGGTGCAATCGTCCAGACCGGTGTACAATTCTACCTATACTTCGACCCTGCTCAATACTTTAGATAAAGACATCGACTTTACTTATACCGAAGGGCAGACCATTGATTATACTGATCAAAATTATCAAAGCAATTTAAGTTCGTTAATGGCATTTTACGCCTATATTATTGTAGGGCTTGATTATGACACTTTTTCAAGATACGGCGGCTCGCCTTACTTTTTAAGCGCTCAAAACGTGGTTACCAATGCACAAACGGGCGGCAGCAAAGGCTGGAAAGCGTTTGACGGTACGGTAAACCGTTATTGGCTTTCTGAAAACTTAAACAACAAATCGTATAGTCTGCTGCGTAGCTTTATGTATGATTATCATAGAAACGGGCTCGATTTAATGGCTGATAACGCCACAAAAGGCCGCAAAGCTATTGCTGCGCTGTTGCCAACATTATCGCAAATTGACCGCCAACGCCTTGGCGCCACCTTCCCGCTGGTATTCTTTACTGCCAAGTGCGATGAACTTATAGCTATTTTTGCTAAGGCAGATGTTTCTGACAGACTACAGGCTTTAGATATACTTAGCAAGGCCGATCCTTCTAACGGGCTCAAATACCAAACGTTACAAAAGAACTAATTACGTTTCGGGGTTCCGACTATCTACCTCAGATTTATTCAGCATTTCCAATCCTTTTCAGTGTGTAACATTCGAAGTTTTTAAACGTCATTTAAAAAAAACACTAAATATATTTGCAAATACGAAAACTATCGTACATATTTGTACGAAGAAATTCGTATAATAAATAACATGGAAATAAAACCAACAGAAAGCGAACTCGAAATATTGCAGGTGATCTGGAAAAAGGGCCAATGTAGTGTTCGCGATGTACATGAAGAATTGGCAAAAAATAAGGATGCCGGATATACCACCACCCTTAAACTAATGCAAATAATGCATGATAAAGGTTTAGTTGAACGGGATACTACATCCAAAACGCATTTGTATAAGGCCATCATCACCCGCGGACAAGCACAGCAAACGGCATTGGATAAAATCATATCTACCGTTTTTAAAGGCTCAACGTCCGAACTGGTTATACAAGCTTTGGGTAATCATCGCGCATCGAAAGATGAAATAGATGCGATAAAAAATTATTTACAACAGTTTGAAGGTAGGGAATAGTGATTGGCGGCTATAAATTAATCAGATAGTTAAAAACTTGAATAAATGGAAAGCATATTATATAATATCAGCCAGGTTTTAGGCATTACCGTAATTCACTCGCTGTGGCAGGGCTTATTGGTTTACTTTATTTTACGCATTATTTTTAATGGAGCTCCTCAGCTATCATCTGTTAAGAAATATAATATTGCTGTTATTGCATTGTCATCTATCACGTTATGGTTTATTTATACCTTATTTTTTGAAATACAAGCCTACAATTGGGCAAGTACCAATAATGCACACATATCTCCGCTTATCCCCAATCTTAATTTAACTGTTAAGGATCAGCTTTATCCCGGTAATAGGACCTTCTATTATAAAATTGCCGGTTATTTACCCTATGTATCCGCCTTATACTTAGCGGGCCTGCTGGCAAATGTGGTTAAACTGGGTTATAGTCGCAAAAGGCTTCAGCAGATCAAAAAATCGCTTATCCCTGCCGGGCAAATGCAGCAGTACATCAACAGCTTCGCCAAAAGCCTTAATATAAATAAATACATACAGGTAAAATTCAGCGAGCTGATTGATGTTCCATGCGTAACTGGCTATTTAAAACCTATTATTTTATTACCGGTATCATTGGCAACCAGTTTAACTGCCTGTGAAATTGAAGCCATTTTATTACATGAGCTTTCGCATATTAAAAGAAAAGATTACCTGGTAAATCTGATGCAGCAGGCAATAGCCATCATCCTTTTCTTTAATCCATTTGCCCGGTTAATAAACAGTATTGTAAACCGTGAACGGGAAAACGGTTGCGATGATATGGTGATCGAAAAAACCGAAAATCCGCTGATATATGCTTACGCCCTATTAAAACTTGAAGAAGTAAGGCAACCCAATATGCAGCTAATGCTGGCTGCAACAGGCAAAAGATATGATTTATTAAACAGAATTGAACGAATTATGAAAACTAAACAACCGACAGGCAACTTTCGCCATTTGGCAATTGCCGTATTATTATTGGCCGCGAGCCTTAGTGGCCTGGCATGGTTTAATCCTAAAACAAATAATAATCGGGCAGCTATAAAAACCACATCGGTAACTACCGTTATGGTAAATCATTCTTCATTGGCAACAAATCTTTCGGTAAATGCAACGCCAAGTATTGTAAGAATCAACATTAGGCACATCTTTAATAATGATTCAACCAAATCCATCCGGATTACTGATACATCCAAACGAGATAAAAATAAGATTATCATTATTGATGATAAGGGGAATAAAAAAGAATACAACTCTATTGATGAAATGCCATCACCATTAAGGGAAGAGTTTCTGAAAAACAATTTCGGCATTAATCAGGCCCGTTTCGATTCTATCAAAAATTACTACTCAACTGCTGAGTGGAAAAGCCAGATGGAATCTATTCGCAAACAAGCTGAGGAAATAAAAAAACAGTTCAATAGTCCGCAATGGAAGCTTCAACAGCAAGCCATGACTAAGCAGGCCGAGGAAATGAAAAAGCAATTCAACAGTCCACAGTGGAAAAGCCAAATGGAGGCCATGAATAAGCAGGCCGAAGAAATGAAAAAACAATTCGATAGCCCGCAGTGGAAAAGCCAAATGGAGGCAATGAATAAGCAGGCTGAAGAAATGAAAAAACAATTCGACAGTCCGCAGTGGAAAAGCCAAATGGAGGCGATGACTAAACAGGCTGAAGAGATGAAGAAACAGTTTAATAGTCCTGAATGGAAAAACCAGGCTGAGGCTATGAAAAAGCAGGCTGAAGAAATAAAAAAGCAATTTGACAGTCCTGAATGGAGAAAACAAATGGACCTGATGAAGAAACAGGCCGAAGAAATGAGTAAGCATACATGGATTTTAAAGGATTCTGTTGGTAGCGTAAAATATATGCGCCACAAAAACCAGCGGCTCCCGCAAAACCCGGCGTAAATTAATTTATTAAACATAAACGGTTAAAACAGCGGTTATGGAAAACATATTGTATAACATTGGTCAGGTTTTGGGTATCACCATTATCCATTCGTTATGGCAGGCTCTGATCGTCTACTTTATATTAAGGTTAGCATTGATGCTTGCCGGTAATATACCAGCCATTACAAAATACTGGCTCGGAGTAAACAGCATGCTTATTATAACCGTTTGGTTTGTTGTTACACTTGTTAACGAAATTAATATCTATAACTGGCTTGCCGTAGCACCTGCTAAGTTCAATGCAATACCGCTAATGCTTAATCTTCCCGGTGAAATCAGCCGTTTTAATGATCAAAGCACACGTTACTATTATGATATTGAAAGGTATTTACCTTATATCAGCTGCGCGTACGCTGCTGGCCTGCTGTTTAATTCAATAAAATTGATGCTCGCCCGTAAAAAAATCAACCTCATAAAACAAACCATGAGTATTGATATAGCCTTGCAGCAAAAGGTAAATCAATTTGCAAAAAAGCTTCATATCGGCCCAAAAGTAAAGGCAGGCTTAAGCAAACTGGTTGACGTACCCTGCATGGTTGGTTATTTTAAACCGGTTATTTTACTGCCTTTTACGCTTTCTACCTATCTTTCTACCGAAGAAATTGAGGCTATATTGCTTCATGAACTGGCCCATATCAAACGGCACGATTACCTGGTAAATGTATTTCAGCAGGTAATAAGCATATTATTATTTTTTAATCCGTGTACACAACTCATTAACCGGATTATTAACGAAGAACGTGAGAACTGTTGCGATGACCTGGTTGTAAAGGCCACTGCAAACCCTATCATCTACGCAAAAGCCCTATTAAAGCTTGAGCAAACCCGCCAAAACGACTGGAAGCTAGCGCTGGCCGCCACAGGCAATAAGTATCATTTGTTAAACAGAATTGAACGCATCATGAAAACTAAAAAACAAACACCAAGCCTGCGACCGGCATTGCTGGCCACGCTTATATTAACAGCGGGGATAGGTATGATATCCCTTTTAAAACCTGAAATTGCCCAGGGTAAAATATCTGTAAAGGCAATTAATCATGCCATAGGCAGTTTATTTGCCGATACCGGGCATGCAACTCAGGCTAAAAAAACGACAACAGCATTGCAGGCGCATAGCGCTAAAAAAGTTCATCATGCAACAGTAGTTTCTGGAGGTGAGGACCAAAAGTTAAATGCACTGCAGGAAAATGTAAATAAACACTCAGAGGCACTGTCTAAATTATACGATAGCCGGGATTTCAAAAACACCCAACGTGAACTTGAGGAAAAGGGAAAAAGTGTGCAAGCATTTTACGACCGTCCCGATTTGAAAAAATTGCAGGAAGAAATGCAGCAAGCCAGCGGTGATTATGCAAAAGATTACGGAGATGACCCGAAATTAAAGGAGATTACTGCCCAGATGAGCGAAGAAGGACGCAAGATTGGCGCCTATTACAGCAGCCCTGAGTTTAAAAAAATAAATGATGTGCTTGAAAAGAAATATGGCATTCCACACAATCGTACCAATATTGACGAGCAACAAGACGGAAATTATAAGAAATATCAGGCCGAACTGGACACTCACATCCCTGCAAATATTAAACAAATACAAAAAGACCTGGAAAAGCAGGGCGAACAGATAAGTGCCAGATATGATTCGCCAGATGCTAAGGCAAAAGCCCGGCGTATGCAGGTTTTGGGAGATAGCATGAGAATAGCCTATGATAATCCTGAAATTAAGCAGCAACAACAAGAAATGGACAAGCTCGCAAAAAAAATGAGCGCTTACCAAAACAGCCCCGAAATAAAAAGAGAACAGGCATTACTCAAAGAATCCGTTGACAAATTAGCGACTTACATTAATAGCCCCGAATACAGGAAATACCTTACCCAAATGCAAAAGATGAATTATAATTTCAATTATAATTACGACTACGAAAAGCCTGAGAAGCCCGAAGCTCCGGAAAAACCAGAGGCTCCAGAAAAACCCGAAGCTCCTGAAGCTAAAGAGCCAGTAACGCCTCCGGCAGTTCCCGCTCCTACCCAGCCCGCAGCGCCAGCGCCGCCTGCAGGCCAGTAATTACCTGACGATAAATTAACTGTCAACATAAAAAACTATTTTCTATTGACAGCTCGTTCTCAAAAAAACAGGTGTGTGAAAAAAAAACATCAACTAACCTCTAACGTCTAATCTCTAACCACTAACTTAGTATCCTCCAAACAGAGGATACTTTTTTTATGCTTCAGAAGCTCAGTATTAATAATTACGCCCTGATTGATAACCTTGAAATTAGTTTCGGTAATGGGTTAAACATACTTACCGGCGAAACAGGGGCCGGAAAATCCATCATTCTGGGTGCGCTTTCGCTCATATTAGGTCAGCGTGCAGAAAGCCGTTACTTTTTTAATCAGCAAAAAAAGTGTGTGATCGAAGGATCATTCACCATAGGTGCATTCCATTTAAAACATTTTTTTGAAGAGAACGATCTGGACTACGAATCAGAAACTGTTTTACGACGCGAAATATCAGCCGACGGAAAATCAAGAGCTTTTGTGAATGATACTCCTGTAAACCTTGCGGCCCTTAAAGCTTTGGGTGAGCGACTAATTGATATCCACTCGCAGCACGCAACGCTTGAAATTAACGACCCGGAATTTCAGCTACTGGTGGTTGATGCAGTTGCCAAACATGATGAATTACTGGCTAGTTATCATACAAAATTCAGATCCTATAAAAAAGCTACTTCTAAACTGGAACAACTGATCAGCGAGAGCGAAAAGGCAAAGGCTGATCTGGATTATTTTCAGTTTCAGTTTGATGAGCTTGAAAAAGCTAAACTTGTTGCCGATGAGCAAGCTCCGCTGGAGCAGGAACTTTATGCCCTTAACAACGCAGGCGAAATAAAACGCAATTTACTGGGTGCTTGTTATTTAATGCAGGAGGGCGAAACAGCAGCCATTATTCAATTGCGCGAAGCAGGTCACCAGCTTTCCACTTTAGAAAAATTTAATCCTAAAATTGCAGAGCTTCACCAACGCTTAAATAGCACGTTGATTGAATTGAAAGATATTGCTGCAGAAATTGAAGCCATAGAACAACATACACACATTGATGAGGCCCGCGCTGAAGACATAAACGCCCGTTTAAGCCTGATATACAATTTGCAGAAAAAGCACCGGTTAAGTAATAATGCCGAGCTTTTAGAATTGCAAAATGATTTATCAGAAAAGATACAGCAGGCTGTTTTCGGCGATGAAGCAATTGAAAAACTAAGGCAACAATTAAAAGCCGATAAAACTGAGCTGGAGCAATTAGCCCTTAACCTTTCAGAAAACCGCAAAAAAGTTATCCCAACTATTGAGCAACAGGTGTTAAGTACGTTAAGTGAAATGGGGATGGGTAATGCAGCTTTGAAAATTGAACAAAGAATTGCTGACACAGATACGGGAAAAGATGGTGATAAAGAAGTATTGACTAAAAATGGCATTGATGAAATTAAATTCATGTTCACCGCAAATAAGGGGCATTTATTATCTGAAATGAGTAAAGTAGCTTCGGGCGGTGAGCTTTCAAGGCTCATGTTGAGCATCAAATCACTAATAGCGCAAAACACTGCTTTGCCTACCATTATTTTTGATGAAATTGACACAGGCGTATCTGGCGAGGTAGCCAATAAGGTTGGGCAAATTATGGAGCGTCTGGCAGACAATCTGCAAGTAATTACCATAACCCACCTGCCACAAATTGCAAGCAAGGGTCAAAGTCATTATTTTGTTTACAAAGATGACGAAGGTGCAACCACCTATACCCGTATTAAACAACTGGATAAACAAGAACGTGTACTGGAAATTGCCAAAATGCTGAGCGGCGACAAACCGGGAGAAAGTGCACTGCAAAATGCACGAGAGTTATTATCATTATAGTTGAGCTATCTTTTTAAAAGATGATAAAAATATTTACAACCTTATTTTTAGTAAGCTTAACTACCTGTCTGTTTGCACAAAAACAAGATACTCTTACCATTACTAAGGATACCATTCTTTTAAGAGGCGTAATTTATTTGCCCGATGGCAAACCGGCTAAAAACATGGGAATCACTTCACGCCAATTAGATTTTAGGTATAATGAATACCCGCTTTACTCCAAAACGGATACAAACGGTTATTTTGTATTAAACGGCGCCAAGCCTTATGATACATTATCCATTTATGATGGCCGTTATAAGGATATTTCTTTTACTAACAAAGGCAGTCGCTACGTGGTTATTTATCTGCCGCTTGAAAGAGTCATCCAAATTAACTCGGCAAATCCTATTGAAGTAAGAGCCGTAAAAAAATATCCCCAAATTAAACCTTCGTTTCGCGTAATCCGCAGCGGAATGTTGGATGGAGGCTGCACAATAGTTGCTGATCCTCAGTTTACCGGCGGATGGGATAGGTTTCTAAAATATATCAGGCAACGCTTGATTTATCCAGACAAGGCAATAACACGGGATATTGAAGGAACTGTTGAAATTGGCTTTACTATTGGAAAGGATGGCTCTTTGACCGATATTAAAATAATTAAAGGTATTGGATATGGTTGTGAGGAACAAATAATGGAAGTACTGAGAAAATCTCCCAAATGGTCACCAGGCATTTTTTGCGGTCGCCCTTATTCAATTCAGGAAATAGTTTCTGTCAAATTCTCACTAACCGATAATTAATTCACAGTCCACTTTAGTAAAATTTAAGATTATACATAAAAAACATACTGCAAACTGCAAACTAAAAACTGCAAAGTAATTTTATAACTTTACACCCGATTATTAAACTTTAAACATGGCTTATAACTTATTAAAAGGTAAAAAGGGGATTATTTTTGGAGCGCTTAACGAGCAATCCATAGCCTGGAAAGTAGCACAGCGTGCTGTTGAAGAAGGCGCTGAAATTATTTTGAGCAACGCCCCTATCGCCTTACGTATGGGCGAATTAAATAAACTTGCAGAGCAATGCAATGCGCCTGTAATTGGTGCAGATGTTACTAATAATGATGACATTACTAACCTGTTCACCAAATCGCAGGAGCATTTTGGTGGTGGTGTTGACTTTATCCTGCATTCTATTGGTATGAGTGTTAACGTGCGTAAAGGCATCACTTATACTGAAAATAATTACGATTTTACCCATAAAGGGCTTGATATATCAGCATTAAGCTTACACCGTGTATTACAAACGGCCATGAAAATGGATGCTATTAACGAGTGGGGATCAGTACTGGCCCTTACTTATATTGCCGCACAACGTGTATTCCCTGATTATAACGATATGGCTGATAATAAAGCTTACCTGGAAAGCATTGCACGCAGCTTTGGTTATTACTATGGTACCAAAAAACATGTGCGTATCAACACTGTATCACAATCACCTACCCGCACTACAGCAGGTTCAGGTGTAAAGGGATTCGATGGTTTTATCAACTACGCAGAAAAAATGAGCCCGCTGGGTAACGCCACTGCCGACCAGTGTGCTGACTATTGTGTATCATTATTCTCTGACCTTACCAAAATGGTAACCATGCAAAACCTGTTTCATGATGGTGGTTTCTCCTTTACCGGGGTTACTCAGGCTGTTATTGAACAAATGGAAAAATAAAAACATATTGATATCAAATAAAAAAGGTTCCCCAGAATATCCAGGGAACCTTTTTTGTATCATAAAACTACTGATTAATGAGAAGAACTAACCAAAACAACGTTAGCCTGAATTGGTAGTGTTGGTTGTATTGGTGTAGAACCATCAGCGGACTGTGCATAAATTGAAACGTTACCAGCGTTGTAAGTATAGCTATAAGCAACACCTCCATAAGTTTCAGGCAATGACTCGAAAGTATTGCCGCCATCGTAAGAAATAGATACGATAACACCGCCACCAGACTGTATAAAGCCGTTGCTAACTGGTACGGCAAGAGGCGCTGAATACGACTTAACACCACCGTTATCTGTGGTTAAAGTCCATACTGATGGAGCTACGTTAAAGCTAAAAGTTTGGTTAGTTTGTCCCGGTGTAATGTATTGTTTTGTACATGATGTTGCTGCCAGTAAGATAACGCAGCCCAGAATAGTCAAGATTTTTTTCATAAAATAATGTTTTTGATAGTTATAGTATTAGAACAACGTATTTTCAAAAGGTTTAATATAAGTTAATATTTTTTTCATTAAAATTTCATCAGCCCAATAAAAAACATTTTTCTTTGTCCCAAATTTATAACATTCTTTAAAATTATTCTACTTTATACCGATAAACCTGCCGACCCAAATTGCCATTATCATCAATTCCCTCAACAACAACGCGATAAGTTCCTTTGGTATCAGCATTAAAAAACTCGAATGAAGCCTTACCTTCCTTATTAGTTATGATATTAGGTTTCCAGTAAACGGTACTCCGCAGATCAGGAATTTTCGAATTGGTTTTCGGATCATCGTATTTAGGCGAATAAAACTCACGCCCCTTGCTATATCCTTTTGGCATAAACGTTATAATACCCGGCGTATACTGCTGATAATTATAGCTCCCACCACCGGCTTTTGTGGTAATAATTAATAAGCCATTGCCGCCACGGCCACCGTAAATAGAAGTATATTGTATACTGCGCAAAACTTCAACACTGGCTATATCACCCGGGTTTAAACTACTCAAAACAACCCCATCAACATAAACTCCGTCAAGTATTATTTGCATAGGCCGACCTAAATTGCGTGTTGAAAAAGGCGTATCGTTACGGAAAACCACACCATTTATACGTCCCTGTAAACAATCGGCTATATCCGCACATCCCGAAAGTACATCCGGCATAATCACCTGGTCGGCATTGCCTGGTCCATTTAAATTTGATGAATTTTTAATAGGCTGCATTTTTGTGTCCTTTATAACAACTTCTTTTAAGGCAATTGAGCTATTTATGGTACCGTTTTTAATTCCGCTTTCATAAGCTGCTTTGCTGTTTTTTAAATAGGGCGAAATTTTGCTGCTTACGTTTACCTGTAAATCTGGCGCATTTTTGTTTTGCCCACCGGGCTGTTGCTGCAAATTATCCAACTCAATCTTCAAGTTTTTATGATCCTTAGCGCTGCGACCTTGTATCAAGAACCTGATACTATCCTTGAAAACTAAATTTTTAAAGGTAAAGCGTCCTTCGCTATCAGTCACCGTATCTATCATAAAAACACTTTGATTGGCGGTAAACAAAGTTACTTTTCCATTTACAACTGGTTTGCCGAACAGGTTTTTTAGATGCCCGGATATCTGGAGCGATTTTTCGGGAGCATAAACAACAGGTGCAAAATTATCTGCCAGCACCTGCTTCCACTCAAAACGGTGATAGCCCTGGGTAAGCATTAACATATCCAGATCGGCATTGGTTTTTTCATCATCATGGGCAAAGTAATAGCCGGGCTGTTCAATATAGCCCCTGATATCAGCAGTAAGTAAAAGACCCGATAAAATAGAACTTTCATTCTCATCAGCCAGTATCTCCGACTCATTAGTTACCGCTACTGAAAAACTTCCGACAACCGACTCACTGTTTTTATTTTTTGTGTCGAGTTCTATTTTTACTTTTTGGCGCGGGGCATATTCTTGTTTGTCGGATGTTATATTCAATTTTAACTCATCATGATTTTTGATGAACACCAAACGCTCATTCAAGGGCTCGCCCAATGAGTTAAACAGCGTAAACTGAACTATCCCCGTTGGAAACTTGCTTTTTGGGATAACAACGCTAAAAGATTTACTGCCTGCATTACTTTTACCGGCAAAACAAATGGCTCCACGGCTTTGCGCAATTAGGCTTATCACATCTGTTGTAGAAGTGCTCTTTTCAATTGCTACACCCGGATTTACTTTAACTATAATATTGTCGTTGCCGGCATCGTCTACGGTTAAAGAGTAACCCGTATTAACAGCTGGGGGCAAATTAACTGTATTAACAGATCCATCAGCATAAGTAATAGCTGCTTTGTAAGTTTTACCATTCTCGGCCTTAAAGTTAAAAATGCCCATACCTAATTGATTACTGCTAAAAGTTGCCAATTGTTTATTGTCATTATCAGTAACTACTCCTTTAATTTCTGTCCCGAGGCCATCGGCTGCAACTGCCTTAAAAGCCATTTTTGTTTCATTGCCTAAAACAAGATTGCCACCCTCCGGAAAAAATTGCACATCAACATTTGTAGAAGTGGCTTTTACCAATATTATTTTTTTTACGGTTGATTTATCTGTAAGCTTCAGATCAGTAATGATACGTTCGCCCTTGGCTTCCGAAGGACTATTAAAGCTGATATTCAAAGTCCCGTTTGCATCAGTCTCGCCTTTGCCATTAGCAATGTTTTTATTGCCTGCTTGCACCTGGTAAGCAACCGGCCTATCAGCATAGGCGGTGCCATCCATATTGGTATATTTAATATGCGCATTTACCTGCTGTATACCGTTTTGGTTGTTGTAATTGTAGTCGGTTGCGGTAAATACCTGATTGGTAACTGCATTACTAATGGCAATCGTTTTATCAAAAAAAGATGCGTCACCGGCGTTTCGCATCCAGTTGGTATAGGCCCTTATACGGTAATTACCTTCTTTCAATGTATCTGGCAGCTGGAAATCGCCCCAGGTTAAGCCGCTTACAACAGGAAGTTTAAGCCGCTGTTTAACAGAATCACGGTCGTCAATCAGTTCAACATTTAGCACGCCGCTAATGGCCGATAATTGGTGATTACTGCCTGCAGTGATATAAGCCTTAAACCAGATATCATCGCCGGCGGCATAATAAGGTTTATCCAACTGAAGGTAAACATCCTCCTGTGGATGTGCTGACATCCATTTATCAAGCTGGACAATAATATGCTGTAAAGGATCAGCATCCGGATTGAAGAATGCTGATATGATGATCACGCTACCCAACAATAAAAACCCCGCTGCTATCTTTCTGTAGTTCATAAAGACAAATAAACTTCAATTTAAATAAAGGCTGCGACAGCTTTGGTAACAAGTATGTTAAGGTTTAATTTTTGAATATTTTTTGTTGTAAGAATACCACAAACAAGCCTTTTATGGTATTTAGACGATTACCTTTCCTCTACTTTTTTTATTAACCGGCAGGGCGTTGAAATACGGAATTCCTGCATTAAACAACGTATGGCCCTGTTTTAAAAAAATTAACAATAGTTGAAATTTTTATTAACAAATGTTATAATAATTGAATAATTTTTATTTTTTTTATAATATTATTACAAGTTTAACATAAACAGGTATTGCAACTAAAAGATTACCGAATGTTATCCATTTGTTAACGGGGAGTTAACCAAAATACAACATTGATAACTCAATTTTGGAGAAATTCTGAAGAGGTCTAAAATTTCGACTTTTGATTCTTGAATAAATTAATTCTTATTCCATAATAAAAATGAGCATTATAAAAGGAATATTTACTTCCCAAAACCATGATGAGAAGCAGGGTGATATTGGTTTTGAAGCTCTTTTTAAAGAATTTTATGACAGGCTGGTATTCTTTTCATTTCAATTTGTAAATGATAAGGATCAGGCAAGAGATGTTGTACAGGATGCATTTGTTAAATTCTGGCATCAGCAGGAAACTGTACTCAACAATAAAATAGCCATCAAAAACTATCTCTACAGCACGGTGCGCAATGCCAGCCTAAACCACATCAGGCATACTAAAGTTGTAGATGGCTATGTTCAGCTGCACAATACAACCGAGCCCGAAGAAGCCCCCATTATTGATGCTATTATTACTGCCGAAGTTGTGGCCGAAATTCATTTGGCTATCCAATCACTTCCTGATAGTTATCGTTTGGTTTCTGAATTGGGTTATCTGGAAGGCAAACGGAACCAGGAGATTGCCGACGAGCTTGATATGTCCATCAATACCGTAAAAAAACAAAAACAAAGGGCCTTGCAGCTATTGCGCATGAAATTGGTGCCTGAATTGTATGTTTTGTTAATGGCATTGGTCATTAAAGCGTTTGCCTGATCTGCTATTAAACTATTTTTAAAAAAAGTTTCAATCACTTTATCCTTTTTAAATATCAGCGTGTCTTTATTGATGAAAGGGCACAATGAACAATTACCAACCATATTTCAGCACAGGCGAGCTTATTGCAAAACACTTGCGTGGCGAGTTAACTACAGCTGAAAATGAGCAGCTTGAACAATGGCTTCAAAGCGATCCGCAAAACCGCGAATTATTCAATAAATTATCTGATAGCTTTTTAATTAATGATCAGTTAGAAGTATACGCGTCGAATAACAAAGAAGAAGCCTGGGAAAACATAGTTTCGAAAACGGGATATAAAACCAACGTAAAAAAACGCAATTTAAAACAGTTGATGCCTTATGCAGCAGCTGTTTTTTTGTTATTGGCGGCAGGTATTACCGCTAATCGGTATCTTTTGAAAAAAGAAGAACGCATGCCATTGGCTGTGCATCCTACTGATTTGCTTCCGGGTGGCAATAAAGCCATATTGAAACTTGCCGACGGATCTGAAATAGCATTGGATGATTCCAAAAAAGGTCAAATAGCAAGGCAGCAAAATGTGCTGATAGCCAAAACAGAAAACGGTCAGGTTGTATACCGGGCCGATGACGCTGCAAACAGATCATTGGCTTCAAATATCATCCAATACAATGCCATTATTACGCCAAGGGGAGGCCAATACGAATTGGTTTTACCCGACGGCACCAAAGTATGGCTAAACGCTGCATCTTCTTTACGATACCCTACAACCTTTAGCGGAGCCGACAGACGGGTAGAACTAACCGGCGAGGCTTATTTTGAAGTAGCTAAAAATGCAGCAAAACCCTTTTTTGTAAAAACCAGCACGCAAACAGTTGAAGTATTGGGAACCCATTTTAACATTAATAGCTATGCCGACGAAAAAGAAGCTAAAACCACTTTACTGGAGGGCAGTGTTAAAGTGAGCTGTAATACCGGTAAATCGTTTGTGAAAATAGCACCAGGACAACAAGCTGTAAATAGCTTAAACGAAATAAACATTGTGCGTAATGCCGATGTGGATGAGGCTATTGCCTGGAAAAACGGCAAGTTCCTGTTTAGAAATACTGATTTGCAAACCATTATGCGCCAGCTATCACGCTGGTATGATGTGGATGTGGAGTACCAGGGGCAAGTGCCGGAGCGCCATTATCGCGGACGAATCTCAAGAAACGTGCCTGTATCGCAGGTATTCGAAATATTAAAAACCAGCGGCTTAAACTTTACCATCAACGGGAGGAAGATTATAGTAAAAGCATAAAAAACCAGCTAATGGGGCCCGGCCAGGCCGGTTAACCGTATTCAGCCAAAAAAGCCGAAAGTGCAGCGAACACTCCCGGCGAAATAAAGGGCTGATATCATTAAATAAATTATTGACTCATAAATTATTACTTAACAACCCAAAACAAACTTATGGATTTTTCTACATTTTCCAAGCCACTGCATTTAAGCGGGCTGGCAAATAAAATCACACCGGTTATCAATTGTTTTTCCCGGATTAACCCGGAAACTAAAAGAAAATTAATGATGCGGATTAAACTAATTACCATTTTATTATTTGCTGCATGCCTGCACTTAAGCGCGTCGAGCTTTAGTCAGAGCATCAGCATCAGCGAAAAAAATGCCAGCCTTGAATCAGTGCTTAACAAAATTGAGCAGCAAAGCGGCTACGATGTGTTTTTGCAAACAGAACTGCTTAACAAAAGTGCCAAAGTTTCTATCGATGTTAAAAATACACCAATGGATAAGGTTTTGGACAAGATTTTTAAAAACCAGCCATTTACTTATGCTATAGTTGGCCATACTATTGTTTTAAAAGAAAAAACAGCCATTAAAACAGCTACCGTAATTACCTCAGCTGCTGCTGCAAGTGTTGTTACCGGTAAAGTGGTTGATGCTGATACAAAAGAACCATTGGTAGGTGCTTCTGTTTTACTTAAAGGAACCAGCAAAGCTACATCAACAGGTTTGGACGGATCTTTTAAACTTGATGTAAGCGAAGCAACCAATCCAGTAGTGGTATTTAGCTACATTGGTTATGTAAGCAAAGAAATTGAAGTAACTGATAAAACAAAATTAGGCGAAATAGGCTTAAAATCAAGCGCTACAGGTATGAGCGAAGTAGTAGTAAACGGCGACGTGGCTATCGACAGAAAAACTCCTGTTGCTGTTACAACTGTTGGCCCTCAGTTTATTGAAGAGCACATTGGCGCACAGGATATTCCGCAACTTTTAGTAGGAATACCGGGTGTAATGGTTACTGCACAAGGTGGTGGCTATGGCGATTCACGTATCAGCATCCGTGGTTTCTCCAGCAAATCAGGAAACGGAAACGTGGCCTTTACTATTAACGGTATCCCGGTTAATGATCCTGAAACAGGCGCTATTTACTGGTCCGATTTCTCAGGTATAACAGACGTTGCCAGCTCTATTCAGGTTCAGCGTGGTTTAGGTGCTTCAAAAATTATCATCCCGTCATTTGGTGGTACAATTAATATCACTACCCGCAGTACTGATATGCAAAAAGGCGGTTACGTTTCACAAACTATCGGTAGCGATGGTTATGAAAAAACAGCTATTTTAATATCAACCGGCTTGAACGCCAACGGATGGGCTGCAACTTTTCAGGGCAGCAGAAACCAAGGTAATGGTTTTGCCGATGGATTAAATTTCTTAGGTTACAACTACTTCGCTAATGTTTCAAAAATATTAACGCCTAACCAAACTTTATCATTTAACATTATCGGCGCAAGCCAAACACATGGTCAAAGAGCCGAAGAATCAATTGCTGATTATGCACAGGCTCCACAAGGCATTAAGTGGAACTATTATGATGGCGTAAAAGATGGTAAGGATTATAACCCTTATAATAACTATTACAGCGAGCCATTGGTATCTATTAATCACGATTGGACCATCAATGATAAATCAAGCCTTTCAACAGTGTTATACGGTTTGTTCGGTAACGGTGGCGGTGGCGACATTGAAGGTACTACTCCGCCAAGAATAGGCAATTTATACACTCCTTTTGACTTTGATGCAGTTCAAAGAACCAACGCTGCAAATCCTGATGGTTCATCTTCTACTTATATTGAAGATTCGCACAGCACTACCACCTGGTATGGCTTAAGAAGTACTTACAAAACCATATTAGGCAAATACATTGATCTATCAGCAGGTATTGATTTAAGATATTACGTAGGTAATCATTACGACGCAGTATCGGACCTGTTAGGTGGAAATTATGTTGCTGCCACCTATAGTGGTAGCCCTGCCTTAGGAACTGCTTCTGGTAACATTAATGATCCAAATGAGCTGGCCGTAGTAGGTAGCAAAGTTGGGTACTATAACAGGGATTATGTTGAATCAGCTGGTGCTTTTGCACAGGCTGAATACTCAAAAAATGCATTTACTGCTTTTGTTACTTTATCAGGATCAGAAGATGCAGACAAGAGAACTGACTTCTTTAACTACCTGAACAGCGATCCTCAGCAAACCAGCCGTTGGGTTAATTACACTACCTACCAGGCTAAAACTGGCGCTAACTACAACATTAACAGCCAAATGAACGTATTCGCCAATATTGGTTACCTAACTAAACCACCATATTTTGGCAACGTATTTGAAAACTACACCAACCAGATTAACAAAAGCGCTATAACCGAAAAATTGTTCAGCTATGAATTAGGTTATGGCTTCAAAACATCTGATTTCAGTGCTAAAGTAAACTTGTACAGAACACAATATTCTGACAGAGCATTTGCAAGTACTTATTCTGATCCTACAACTGAACAGATATACACCACCAATATTTCTGGCGTTGGCGAAATGCACCAGGGTGCTGAGTTAGAATTAAAATATCGCCCTATAAAAGAAATTTCTGTAGGTGGTATGCTTTCTTTAGGCGATTGGTATTACACCAGCAATGCAGGTCCGGTTTCTGTTTTAAACAACCAGGGCACAGTAGTTTCAACCGTTAAGGAAGTTTATTTGAAAAATCAGAAAGTAGGTGATGCTGCTCAAACTACAGCTGCTGCTTTTGCTGATTTTAATATTTTACCACAGATAAAATTAGGTGTTATTTATAACTACTACGGTAACTATAGTTCTTACGTACCATTCCAGAATTATACAGCTGCTAATCTTCATCCATACATCATACCTAACTACTCTTTATGGAGCGTAAATGGCGTGTTTAAATTTAAAATGGCTGGCTTTGATTCTGAGTTAATTGCTACTGTAAACAACTTATTAAACACCAAATACATTTCTGATTCTGAAGACTATGATGCTAAAGGACTTGCTTCGGGCGTAGATGTTTATTATGGTTTGGGTAGAATATTTACTACCGGCTTAAAAGTTAAATTTTAATTGATATAACGTAAAAAAGATATTAAAATGAAAAAGATATATTATTTACTATTGTTGCTTCCGCTGGCCTTTACTGCCTGCCAAAAGCAACCTATTGTTCCGGTACCGGCTTTAACTAAAACGGCTACTTTGTCATTTACCCTGGCTGCTGCCGATTATCAGTTATTGCCCGCTACTGCTTATCCGCACACATCACTAAGTTTCAACACAACTGCTGATGCGGATAGCTATATTCCTACCATTTTAAATGCAAAGGAATCTGCACAGCTAAATAATGGTTCAACTGCTGCCGTAACCTATACATTGGCTGCACCTGCACAGACGGTTGTACTTGCTGATAGTGTGTTTAAGGATGTATCCTATACATTAACTAATGCCGACTATTTATTATTACCAGGCAATAAATACACCGACTTTACTATAGCACAAATGCTTAGCTGGTTGCCCTACAAATACACTACTCCGGTAGCTAACCAACTGGCAGTGTTAACTTTTAACTATTACAATTCAACCACAACAGTTCAAACGTTTTCATTTTTATACCTGAACGGTGCGTGGCAGCAAATTTACCAGGTTACGCCTGCCCAATATACAGCATTTGGCCGTGGTGCGTATAACCAGTTTACTACTGCCGATGCAGCTAGCCTGCCTGCTGATTTCAATGCTCTTTTGAAAGCTGATGTTGCAGTGGCTGCAACTGCAGCGTATGGCCAAACTGAGTATGTAAGCTTCAACTATTACGTAAGCGGTAAAACTGGCGGTACATACCAACGGGTTATGCCTTTGACGTTTGATGGTACAAACTGGGTAAATCCACTTACCCCAACACAGGCAACAGGTAATTTCCTTAAAACTAACGGTACATGGGCCCCGGTGGTTGTGGCTCCATCAATAAGCTACACGCTTACTACAGCTGATACAAAACTTATCGCTGCATCAACCGTTGGTACTGCTGCCGAAAGAACAAATCTGGGTAGCTATGGCGACTTTGAGTCTTCATGGACAACGGCAGATCTGGATAGTGCAATGATTTTAGTACTAACTGCAGATTTCCCAAAACCACAAGTAAATATACTTTACAAAGTTACCTATCTGGCTTATGTTAATAGTGCAGATGTGCCTACCGTTTTATCATTTATCTATAACGGTACTGCCTGGGTTGCCCAACAATAACCCATAGCAATCTATAAAAAAGAACATGCACCATCATGCGTGCATGTTCTTTTCTTCTTCTTCAACCTCATACCCCTATTACTGTATTTATAAATTGAACAGGCATTTATTACGCACCTGCATGGATAATTATGCCCGTATTTAACCTTTATACACTATGAAAAACAAAATATTAATACTATGCCTTGGCGTAGCCCTGTTTATTGCTGGCTGTTCAAAAAAAGAATCGACCACCCCAACAAAAACTACAGGAATAGGTACCACAGTACCACCGGCACCCTACTCCATTACCGAAACTTTTGAGGATGGAACCAAAACTGCTTATGCAGATGCCAGCGTAGCCTTAAGTACCGGCAGCTGGGATTTTAACGATGCCTTGTTGGGTACACTACCTGCCGATTTGAAAGACGGCAACCAATCTGTACGCTTACGTACTGGCGATTTAGCCATGAACTTTGATATTAACGGTGTAACCATGCTGTATATTAAACATGGCAAATACGGCACCGATGCTACTTCTACCTGGCAGCTGGAAATGTCGACCGATGGTGGTAAAACTTATACTCAACTGGGTAGCGATATTACCGAAACCAATACCACCCTGGTTACCGATTCATTTAAAGTGAGTGTTACCGGCAAGGTTCGTTTCGAGATTAAAAAAGCGGGCACTACCCATATCAATCTGGATGATATCACCTTTAAAGGCACCGGCGATCCGGGTATTACGGTGGGTACGCCTGATACCGGCAGCGACACCAGCGCTACTTCATCGGCCTCAACACCCCGCTTGGTTACGGTAGGTACCGATGCACCTCCGGCCAGTGGCGATAACAGCAATTTGTTGATGGGTAATCCGTCGGCTGCTCAAAATACGTTGACCATGATGGACAATTATCTAATTGATCAGCATTATTATGTAGAATCATACAATGCCACCAAAGGCGAACCGAACTGGGTAAGCTGGCATTTGGATGCTACCAACACTACCGAAGTTACCGACCGCCTTAACGACTTTGCCGGATGGGCAGGCTTACCTACGGGATGGTACCAGGTACAAAGCAACAGCTACTCGGGCAGCGGGTTCGACAGAGGACACAACTGCCCTTCGGCTGATAGAACCAGTTCTGTTGATGCTAACTCAGCCACTTTTTTAATGACCAATATGATTCCGCAGGCGCCTCAAAACAATGAGCAAACCTGGGCCAATCTGGAAAATTATCTGCGCGAGCAAGTAGTTGAAGGTAACGAGGTATACATTATTATGGGCAGCTATGGTACCGGCGGTTCCGGATCATCGGGCGCATTAAATACCGTTAACAGCGGCCATGTAAATGTACCCTCAAACGTTTGGAAAGTTGCCGTTGTAATTCCGGTTGGTGATAATGACATCAGCCGCATCACCGCCAGCACCCGTGTTATTGCCGTAAATACGCCCAACGTCAACACCATCAATGATGACTGGACGCAATATATTGTTACCGTAAAAGATATTGAAACAGCTACAGGCTACACACTATTCTCGGCCCTGCCGGATGCCGTAAGAGCTGCGCTGGAGACTAAGAAAGATTCGGGAACGGGAGGCATTTAGTCCATAGTCCATAGTCCATAGTCCATAGTCCATAGTCCATAGTCCATAGTCCATAGTCCATAGTCCATAGTCCATAGTCCATAGTCCATAGTCCATAGTCGGAATTGCAATCGGGATTGTTTGTTTCAATGAAACGGGCCTCTTTTTCCACAATCCAAAAAACCATGGACTATGGACCATCGACTATGGACTTTTTAGAACGTATTCTTCCACATCATGCTTTCAACCGGGCGGGTTGATGGGGTGTTATATTTGGCGCCGTCCTTGGTGTTGTAAAACGTTTCTATCTCGCCCTCAACCACAAAATAAATCAGCTGACCGATAGGCATTCCCGCGTAAACTTTAACCGGTTGGGTGCACGATATCTCCAGCGTCCAGGTGTTACAAAAGCCCACATCGCCCTTGCCTGCCGTGGCGTGAATATCAATCCCCAGTCTGCCCGTGCTCGATTTACCTTCCAAAAAAGGTACATGCTGATGCGTTTCGGTATACTCAACCGTTACGCCTAAATACAGCGTACCGGGCTGTAGCGTAAAGCCATCTTTAGGTATCTCAAAGTTAATAATCTCGTTATGCAGTTTGGCATCCAGCACCCTATCGCGGTAGGTAGCCAGGTGTTTGCCCAGGTGCACATCATACGAATTGGTGCCTAAACACTCCGGTCTGAATGGTTCAATAATAATATTGCCATTATCAATCTCCTCTAAAATTCGTTTGTCTGAAAGTATCATTGGCCCTGCGATAAATGAGGCACTAAATTATAACATATTGGCCCCGCAGGCAATAACATATTGCCAACAAAAGTTGTAGCACATTGTGGAAAGAAACTTATGGTTATTGGTTCATTTGGTCATTGGTTCATTAGGTCATTGGTCATTGGGGGCATTGGGATCACTGGGGCATTCTTCGCGCGTCATTGCGATGAGGTGCGAAGAAGCAATCTCTATGCTGTGCAGAGCGGGTAGTGCAAGTCTGCAACTTTTCTCTTCGCTCTGTAAAGCTTATAGATTGCTTTCCCGAAACAAGTTCAGGACAGGCTGTACCTCGCAATTCGCTCATAAATTATGATAGTATCATATTACCAACAATAGCAACAATTAGCAACGCCTGTTGTTAGTGTTGCTAATTGAAATGATCTACTACTTTATCCTTGCCTTGCAATAAAGTAGCATTTTGCGGGGATAGAAGTATAGCTTATAAGCTCCCCAATAGTATGCATCCTAATATCCCTAGTGCAAGGGCCCAGTATTTAATTTCTATCCAAAATAAGGTATGTTTTCCTTTCTTGTCTTTATTTATACCCTCCCGCAACAAAGCCGGACCATCATCAAAAAACCAAATAATAAAGGATGAAAGGAGTAACGATATAGACAATACATACCTATCATTTAGCTGTAACGCATCAAATATTAAAAAAACTACTATACCAATTATAAGGGGCAATGCCAATACAAGCCCTCCTTTTCCTTTGCGTGGAATAAAATGTGATAACATCAACCAAATATAATAAAGAAACTAATTCTTAAAAGGTTGATTTGAAGTACCAACATATTACCAACACTAACAACAGGCGTTGCTAAATGTTGCTATTGTTGTTAGTGTTGGTAAAATACAGGGCAGCCCGTCAATGATTATTAAAAAATAACATTGACAAAAAAGATCATACCGGACGGATATAAAATGGCTGGGTACTTTTTAAATAATTACTCAAGGAGCTATCGTCGCCAATTCCAATAAAATCTATCATCTCTTCGGGGCCTAAAATTTGCTGGGCAATATCACCTGCTGCTTCAATAGCATTCTTTTCCACAGCACCATCGGTATCAATTCCAAAAATATAATGAGGTGGCTCCATAGCATCGGGTTGATAAATCCAGCCAAGATAAGCTACTCTAACCTCAGGCATACCTGCAAATAGTTTTCTCATTGCATTAACCACCTCAGTAGGGTATTTAGCCGGTTGACCAATTTGTATAGTGGTAGCTTTTTCAAATACAATTTGCTTCGATTTAAATATCGATCCGTCCAACAATCGTTCTACTTCCTGTGCAAGCAATACCTTTCCGTAATCAGAATATGGGTTTAATAAAATCTTTTTACCCTTTAAAATTTCTAACAAATCTTTGCCGGTAAACTCTAAAAACTTAACCTTATCCTTAATAATACCTTTATCAAATATGCGTTCTGTTGACGTAAAAACGGGGATAGATCCATCAGCGAATGAAGAAAGCTGAACCGTAGTATCCTTATCAACCTTGTAAAAGCCATCTCCACCTGCTACTGTGGTTTTAGTAATAACTACTAATTTTTCGGTTAATAAACGCTTTAAAAACTCTACCCTGTAAGCCGGGTTATCGGCTGCTTTTTTTAACAGCAATTCAAAGCTGTTAACCTGCTTCCGTTTTAAAAATTTAAATAAATCCATTAATGTGTTAAGGTTGATAAAAATAGACAAATATCTCTTACAAAATAGGTTTCATTTTCAGATATAACGGTTAAACTATAACCCATCAACAAATCGTCATTGCTGAGTATCGCCCGTCTTGAACTTGTTTCGAAAAAGTGATCTCAATACAAATCGGCCTACAAGTCAGCTATTTTCACTTCGCCTTGTAATGTTTAAAGATTGCTTCGTTCCTCGCAATGACGTGGAGGAGATGCCGCTCCAAAAATTCTGTTAATTCTCAAATTCTGAAAATTCCGGTTCATACAAAGATTACCCTATTTCCCTAACGGTAACTTCGCCTGTAACTTTGTGTTTTAGTATCAGTTTGTGCTCTCCTGATGGGAGGATCTCTTTTTTGATGAGGTAATGGTCGTCATCGTATGATGCTGTTGCCGGGCCACTGTCGGATGTTGTATCGCCGCGCCAGCCTTCTATTTGTACAGGTTCCCATTGGCGGGTTTTGGCCGATTTGTAGGCAGCATCCAATATGGCGTTTACAATGTAGCCATCGTAAAAGCTTTCCAGCGGTTGGGTTTTGTTTTCAATGGCATTAAACATATCGGTAAACATATTGGTATAGCCCAGCTCGTGCACCTCATCGCCCACGGGGAATAGCCAGCCGCTATTGCTTTCGGCCTTTTCGGCCACGTAGCCACCCTTACCGGTGCTAAACATCTCGAAACCGGTACGCAAAAAGTTGTTGAGCCAAATGGTGCCCTCGGTGCCCATCACCTCATCGCGCAGATCCATTCCACCCCTAAAACACCAGCTTACCTCAAACTGCCCCATAGCGCCGTTGGCGTACTTTATTAGTCCGATGGCACTGTCTTCGGCATTGATGGGATGCACTTGCGTAGCGGTCCAGCACATTACCTCAAGGGGTCGTATTTCTTTGCCTACGTAGTTGCGGGCAATCTCCACACAATGGCAGCCCAAATCAACCATTGCTCCCCCACCCGATTGTTCGGCATCCCAAAACCAATCGCTATGCGGCCCCGGGTGCGCCTCGCGCGATTTGGCCCACAATACCTTGCCGATACTGCCATCCTTTACCGCTTTCATTGATTTTAGGAATTTAGGCGTATAGCACAAATCTTCCAAATAGCCGCCCATTATGCCGGCAGCTTCTACCATATCCAGCATACGTTTAGCCTCGGCAGCATTACGGCCAAGGGGCTTGGTACACAGCACATGCTTACCCGCTTTGGCACAGGCAGCAACGGCAGCCTCGTGCAGGTTGTTGGGCAGCGATATCACCACCACATCAACATCCGGGCGACTCACCAGCACATCCATATCATCGGTATAAAAAGAAAGCTGGTAATCATCAGCAAACTTTTTGGCCTTATCCAAATTGCGGGAATATACACTGATCAGCTTATCCTTAGCGCGTTGAGCTACCAGTGCATCTGCATAAAAACGGGCTATAAAACCCGAACCTAACATGGCTACGTTCATTATTTTGTTTTTTAGTTGGTAGTTGTTGTCCATGGTCGATAGTCCATGGACCATGGTTGATTTTCTATTGTTATGACTTGTTATTCTTCTCTACTACCATATTTTTTGGCTATGGACTATAGGCCATCGACTATGGTCTATCTTCCTTCAATGCCGGGTCGTTCTCCTTTTTTAGGAAATCAGCATCTGATAATGATCCTGCTTCCCAGGTTAAAATAGCGTCATCGGGCACTACATCGACAGGCATTTTATAGGCTGATAAAGTTTCGTTATAAGCCGGGTTTGATTGCAGGTTATAACAAGATATCAGGGACCATCGCGGCCTATCGGACAGGTTAGCTTCCGATCGATGCAACAAGTTGCTATGAAAAATTAAAGCATCGCCGGGCTGCAATTCAATATACACCAGTTCCATAGTTTTTAAGGCATTATTCACCATCACCATATCTGCTCCAACCTGTTCGCCTGCAAAGCCATGGTTTACCCTGCCTAATTTATGCGATCCTTTTATCACCTGCAAGCATCCATTCTGTTTATTGGCGTCGGTAAGGGCAATCATCACACTAATTAATTCATTAGGAAACATAAACTGGTTTTTATGCCAATAGCCATAGTCCTGATGCCACTCCCAGGCGCCGCCTACCCGCGGCTCCTTTTGCATCAGTTTGGAGTGGAAATGGCATACCGGTGCGTCACCGGGCAATAAAGCCTGCACAGCATTAATCATGCGTTCACTACGTGTCAAATATCCAAATACATCATTACCGGGCGTAAACCAAAGCGATAGCCGCGTCTTTTTGCCTGTTTGGTCGTTTAGGTTGAGGGCGTTGTTACGCATGGCATTGTCATCCAAAGCGGTTTGGTATAGTTTGCTTACTTCCTGCGGCGAGCAAAAACCTTTTAATATCAAATAACCCTGCTCATGGTAGCGCTTAATCTCATCGGGATTGAGTTTTTCGGTTAGCATACGGCAATAATTTAGATGAATGGCTTATAATTGCTGAAAAGCGATACAAATTAAATTAATTTGATATAAGTTTGTCATCCTTTTTGCAATTTTACATTTATGGCTATAGCATACAGACAGCAGGTTGATGATGATACAGAGTTTGCTATCTGGAAAATAGAAGAAGAGGCTGATGAACTGTATAATCAGCTGCAATTGGATGAGCAGGAAAAAGCTTATTACGAAAAACTGAAGATAGGCAAACGCAACCTGCACTGGTTAGGTACGCGGGTACTGCTGCGCAAAATGCTGCGCACCGACGAATACATCGACTGCAAAATTGATGCCCACGGCAAGCCTTACCTGGTTAACCTGCCCTACCATATTTCATTAAGTCACTCTTTTGATTATGCCGCAGTAATGATCAGCACAAAGCCAGTCGGTATTGATATTGAACAGATAAAAGAAAAGGTGGAACGCATTGCCCACAAGTTTATGCGCAGCGAAGAGTTGGATTTTTTAGATGAACAGCAAAAAATAAACCAGCTATACGTTTGCTGGTGTGCCAAAGAAGCTGTTTATAAATGTTACGGACAAAAAGAAGTGTCGTTTGTAAACAACATATTGCTGGAGCCTTTCCATTTTGAGGGACACGGATTTGTTGATGCGCATTTAAGAAAAGGCGATGTAAACAAAAGTTATGAGGTAGGTTATCTGCAATATCATGATTACATGATTGGCTACGTAAAAGGATGAACATGAAGAACAAGCAAGTTTTTTTTCAGGACTGGGGCCTAATAGATTACAAGGAAGCCTGGGATAAACAGGAAGCTATTTTTGCCGATACTGTTAATTTGAAGATAGCGCAACGCAATCAACAAATAGCCCTGGAGGGCGATGAGCCTGATGCATTTACACCTACACCTAATTATCTTATCTTTTGCGAGCATCCGCATGTGTACACTTTAGGCAAAAGCGGTAAGCCCGAGCATTTATTATTGGATGAAAAAGGACTAAAAGAAAAACAGGCGGCGTACTACCTTATTAACCGCGGCGGTGATATTACTTATCATGGCCCCGGGCAAATAGTATCGTACCCAATTCTTGATCTGGATAACTTCTTTACCGATATCCACCTCTATTTGCGCACACTGGAAGAAGCTGTAATATTAACCCTTGCCCACTACGGCTTGCAGGCAGGCAGGTATCCGGGTTATACCGGTGTTTGGTTTGATGCCGATAATGAAAATGCCCGTAAAATTTGTGCCCTGGGCGTTAGGTGCAGCCGTTGGGTTACCATGCATGGTTTGGCATTCAACGTTAATCCTGATCTGGATTACTTTAAAAACATAGTACCCTGCGGTATTGATGATAAAGCAGTAACATCAATGCAAAAAGAACTGGGTCATCCGGTTGATATTAATGAAGTTAAAAAAATCTTAAAACAGCATATTTCCGTATTGTTCAATATGGAGATATTATAAATGAAAGTATTACAGATTATTCTATTATCATTAACCACACTATCCGGCTGCGCCAAAAACAAAAATACATTGCCACCAGCAAAAACCGATACGCCATCTACTGCAAAAACCATGACCAACGCATCTGATACCCTAAACTACCTGGCCATTGGTGATTCGTACACGATTGGCGAGGCTGTGCCTGAGTCGCAAACGTTTCCATATCAGCTATACAGCGCCTTAAACGGACAAGCACTAAGCGTAACCCCACCAACCATTATTGCCACCACCGGCTGGACAACTGACGATTTAATAAGCGCCATTTACCAAAGCGGTTTGGGCGGGAAGAAATTTGCCATTGTTACACTGCTGATTGGTGTGAATGATCAGTACCAGCATTTAAGCCAGGATAATTACAAGATAAAATTTGCTGAAGTACTCAACACAGCTATCACTTTTGCACATGGAGATACCAGCCGGGTATTTGTATTATCGATACCTGATTATGGCGTAACACCCTTTGCAAACGGGCAGGATGCAGTGATCGGTCCGGAAATAGATCAGTTTAATGCTATTAATAAAGCTATCAGTATTAAGGCAGGTGTACATTATATCGATATAACCCCCATTTCCCGCGAAGCGGCAAACGATCCCAGTTTAATAGCTCCTGATGGGCTGCATCCATCAGCAAAAATGTATCAGCTATGGGTAAACTTATTAATGCCATTGGTAGAGGCAAGGTTGAAGAGGTAAGGAGCCTTTTGTCTGAACCAGGATTTATAGAATTAAAGGATTAACAGAATTTTTAACGCAATGCTCTTTTTGTCTGAACCGAAAAAAACCGCGCGTCATTGCGAAGAATGAAGCAATCTATAAGCTGTGGAGATAGATTCCGTTAGATGACGTAATGCCGTGCTGCTGATTGTCCGCTGTAGAGATTGCTTCATTCTTCGCAATGACGCAAGTAAATCTGTTTTCCCCATCCAATTAACACTCCGGCAAACTCAACGGAATATTAATAGCCAGGCCACCGTCTGAAGTTTCTTTGTATTTGGAGTTCATATCCAAAGCGGTCTGCCACATGGTTTTAACAACAGCATCAAGACTTACTTTGGCATTATCAGGATTGGTTTGTAATGCCAGCTGCGATGCAGTAATGGCCTTTATAGCCCCCATGGTATTACGCTCAATACAGGGCACCTGAACAAGGCCGCCAATTGGGTCGCAGGTTAATCCTAAGTGATGTTCCATAGCAATTTCGGCAGCCATTAATACCTGGCGCTGGGTACCGCCCAGGCACTCGGTTAACGCGGCAGCAGCCATAGCCGATGATACCCCTATTTCAGCCTGACACCCGCCCATAGCAGCGGATATGGTGGCTCCCTTTTTAAATATGCTGCCTATTTCTGATGCAGTAAGCAAAAATTGAATAATACGCTCATTGGTATAACTATCACAAAAAACAAGGTAATACTGCAATACTGCTGGTATTACGCCGGCAGCTCCATTAGTTGGTGCCGTTACCACCCGGCCAAATGAAGCATTTTCTTCATTAACAGCCAGCGCAAAGCAGCTTACCCAATCTAAAGTATTCTGAAAGCTATTACCCGTATTACGGATAGCAGCCACCCACTCATCAAAGTTGTTATAAGGCTGGCCTTTAATTAGTCGTTTGTTTTGTGCAGCAGCTCTTCGGGCAACGTTAAGGCCACCGGGCAATACGCCTGTTGTGTGGCAGCCACGATAAATACAATCTTTAAGCGCTTTAAAAATATTTAATACGCCGGTTAATGTTTCCTGCTCGCTGCGCCAGGCCAGTTCGTTCTCCATCACTACTTCTGATATCTTGAGACCTGTTTTTATACACCAATGCAGCAGGTTATTGGCGGTATCAATAGGAAAAGGCAAATCAACCTCGGCTTTGTATGCGCTCTCGCCTCCTTCTTTTACCACAAAACCACCGCCTATAGAGTAATAAGTTTCTGATACTGCCGTACCATTACTCAAAAATGCCTGGAAAGTTACCGCGTTAGGGTGATAAGGCAGGCTCTCGTTAAACAGAAACAGCAGATCGTCGTTTACAAAAAAACTGATCTCCTTTTTACCGGCGAGTGCCAGTTTATTGGAGTTTCTGATATCATCAGTTTTTGATCGTACCTTATCAACTTCAAAAGTTACCGGATCATCGCCGCTTAATCCCAGCAAAATGGCAATATCGGTACCGTGCCCTTTTCCAGTTTTGGCCAGTGAGCCATAAAGTAAAATCTTCAATTCAACCACAAGCGACAAAGCCTCTTTGAGTTCAAGCAATTGTACAAATTGTTGTGCAGCACGCCATGGGCCCAATGTGTGTGAACTTGACGGGCCTATGCCTATCTTAAACATATCAAAAACCGAAATCTGTTCTTTTTGCATCAGGGCAAAATTACAACAATAAGCCAATTCCTTATTTTTAAATAAATTTTCCGTTCTATGTTATTTTAATTACTTTCCCGATATATTACTAAACAATCACGTATACTAAAACCTTAAACAATGCAAAATTATGATCCAAATTCAGTCGGTGCTATGGCTGGCGTATTAGCGCTTTTCGGCGTTTTAATTATTCCTTTTTTTATTATTTCGATAATAGTTATAATAGGACAATGGAAAGTTTATACCAAGGCTGGCAAACCCGGATGGGCAAGTATTATTCCTATTTACAACCTAATTGTTTTATTAGAAATTGCGGGCAAACCTATCTGGTGGATATTTCTGCTTTTAATACCATGTGTTAACTTTATATTTATAATATGGACAACCAATTTGGTAAGTAAAAGCTTTGGACAAAGCGAAGGCTTCACTGTTGGTCTATTACTTTTAGGATTTATTTTCTGGCCAATTTTAGGTTTTGGGAATTATCAATACCTGGGCCCTGCCGGTGCCGGAGTGATCAATGATCCGTTTGCATCAAACAATTATCAAGATCCTTCAACCCCTCCTCAGTCCTAAAAATTCATTAATGATATTGAATTTAAATATGATTTGCGGCCGGTTAGGCTTCATTAACTGGCTGCAAAATCATTTACTTACCTGTCCTTTTAAATATTTAACGGGTATTGATTGCCCCGGATGCGGATTTCAGCGATCAGTCATAGCCCTTATTCAGGGAAACCTGCACAAAAGTTTATCATTGTATCCAGCTACTATACCTTTATTGCTTTTCTTCACCTATGGCATTGCCGATAAGTTTTTCAAACTTGATACCTCTACTAACCTAGCAAAAAAAACTTTCTTTATTTTAACCGGCACTATTGTGCTGGTAAGTTACGGCTTTAAAATATGGGGACTTTACAACCATTACAAAGCATCGGCCTGACTAGTAAGTTGACTATAATCTTTTAAAATGGTTTGTAAAAACTGCATACTGTTCATTTGGGGTGGCAGGCTTATTACGAGGTGTTGCCTTATGCGGTCGGCCATGTTATAAACTATTGTGCTATTGCCTGTTTTAAGGTAATTTTCTATTACTTCATGTATCAGGGCTATATCATTATCGGTTAGCTGGCTTGCCTGCGTAAACACCGGGATATAACTATCATCAAAATGATTAAAAACCACTTTATCCCTTTTTGTTCGTGGTACGGTTCTGATAATTGCCGTTCCGGCCACCAAATCACCAATTCGCTGTCCTTTATCGGTTAAAGCAATGGTTAGTACGCCGGCTATGTATGAAGTAAGTGAACAATCAATTAAACGAAAAAGCCACCTTAACAGGTACTGGCTAAATCTCGGCCGGTTTCCGTCTAAGCTAATCACCCTTATTTTCATCACATATTTGCCCAGGCTTTGTCCGTTAAAAAACGATTCGCAAACCAAATCATAAAAAAGTAAGGCAAGGCCAACTACAATAAAATACCCGCCGGTCGCTTTTTGCGAAAATAAATTGGCCGATAAAACAAGCCCTATAATCGCCAGGGCGGTAAAAATCCCAATATCTATCAAAAAAGCCAGCATTCTTTCGCCAAGGCCGCCTACTTCGTAATCGATATCTATATTCTGGGTGGTATGTACGGTGATTATTTCCATCTTTAACAAATATAAAATTGTTATTGAAAATTATAATTGCAGTTTAAACTTTTGTGATTATTTTAAACAAAAAATTAAAGCCAAAATGCGGGAAGCCCTGTTTGTAAAACAAAACACCCAAAAGTGGAAAAATTACGAGAATTTAAAGGACGCCGGCCCTGATGAGCTTGCCGAATCATTTATAAGTATAACTGATGATTTGGCCTATGCTAAAACTTTTTACCCTAAATCAAACACAACTAAATACCTTAACGGCCTCGCTGCAACTTTTCATCAATCAATTTATAAAAACAAGAAAGAGAAAACCAACCGCTTTATTACCTTCTGGAAGGTGGAGCTGCCTTTAGTGTTTTATAAACATCGCAAACCACTCTTGTATTCCTTTTTGTTTTTTGCGGTTTTTAGCTTAATGGGAGCGTTATCGGCAAAATATGATAACACTTTTATCCGGGTAATTTTGGGCGATGATTATGTAAACATGACCAATGCCAATATTGCAAAAGGCGATCCGTTTGGCGTTTATAAAGAGGGAAATTCTTTTTTGATGTTTGCACAAATTGCCTTTAACAATATAAAGGTAGAACTGGCCACATTTGTAATGGGGATAATTTTTTCGGTCGGCAGCGTTTACCAGCTCATGAATAATGGTATTATGCTTGGCTCATTTGAATATTACCTGTACAGCAAAGGCATTGCATGGCAACTGATGTTAACTGTTTGGATACATGGTACCTTAGAAATATCGGCCATTATTATAGCCGGTGGTGCCGGGTTGATATTGGGCAACAGCCTGCTTTTTCCAAAAACTTATAAACGTATTGATGCAATAAAAATTGGGGCAAAAGATGGTTTAAAAATAGCTATTGGACTAATACCAGTATTTTTAACTGCTGCATTTTTTGAAGGCTTTGTTACCCGGCACACCGAAATGCCGCTATGGCTAAGCCTGTTGATTCTTATTTCGTCATTTACCTTTATTATTTGGTATGTGGTTTTATACCCCGCCATCCTGAACCGAAAAATTAACAAAAATAACTTAACTATAAATGAAACAGCCTATTGAGCTTAGACGATTACGTGACTTTGGCCAAACTATAAACGACTCTTTTACCTTTTTAAAAGAAAACTTTAAGCCACTATTCAGGATACTTTTTGTTATTTGCGGCTTGCTTATATTAATAAGCACCGTATCAACAGTATTTGCCTATTTAAATACAAGCAGCTTATTTATCCGTTTTGATCCTAATTCGTACGAATCATCGTCAAAACCGCTGGCGTACCTGGTTAGCATGTTAATAAGCGCCTTTGTATTAGTATTAACACAATCTTTTATTTGCCTGGCAACCGTGTGTTATATTTCAGTTTACCTGCAAAAAAGCAATAATACACCAACACTCGCCGAAGTTTGGGGTTACTTTAAATATTATTTTTTTAGGGTATTGGGAGCCAGCATAATTATATTTTTACTTTTTGTTGCCGGTTTTGTTCTCTGTCTAATTCCCGGCATTTATCTTATTCCACCACTGTATCTTATCATTCCAATTATTGTAATTGAAAATTCTTCATTTAACTACGCCTTTAATAAAAGCTTCAGGCTGATAAAAAATAACTGGTGGATGGTTTTTGGCGTAATCTTTATTATGTCGTTAATTATTGCTGTAGCCGGTTCAATCATTGGCATTCCGGTTACCGTTATTACTTTAGGCAACAAATTTTTAGCGCTAAAGGGATTTACTTTGCCGCTCATTATATTTTTCAGTGTTCTTCGTAATTTACTACTGCTGGCTTATGTTTTACCTTCTATCGGAGTATGTTTGTGCTATTTCAGCTTGTCGGAAGAAAAAGAAGGCACTGGTTTACTTGACCGTATAGGAAAACTGGGACAAACTAACAATGATCAGGCTGGTTTGCCATCCGAAGAGTATTAATAATACCATGCGCAATTTAGCAATCATCGTAGTTATATTTTTATGTGCCTTTTTGGGCGTAAGCAAAACTTTTGCAGCCGTAAAAAAAATGCCCGCAAAAGTGAGCATCGATACAGCCAAAATAACGGTAAAGAATTTCAATAGTACGGCGCTGAAAAAATTCAGCGAGGATAAAGATTTTAACTATCACGGGCAGGCAATAGGTACTCCCTCAGTTTGGGAGCGATTTTGGAACTGGGTATGGCAGAAGCTTTCGAGCTTATTTAACGGTATTCCTCATGGTGGCTCTATATTTAAATACTCGTTGTTAGCCCTGGCTGTTGCAGGTTTAATTTATATTGTTTTTAAGGCTTTAGGTGTAGATGTCATGCAACTGTTTCGCGGTGAAGCCAAGAAAATTGAGGTGCCTTACACAGAATCATTAGAAAATATTCACGAGATAAATTTTGATGCAGAAATTGAAAAAGCAATATCCCAGCATAATTATAGGCTCGCTGTACGCCTGCTTTATTTAAGATGCCTTAAGCAGTTGAGTGATAAAAATTTAATTCACTGGCAACTGGATAAAACTAATGCAGCCTATTTATACGAATTAACAGATGCGGAACAACAACAAACCTTTGGCGTGTTAACCAGGCAGTTTGAGTATGTTTGGTACGGCGATTTTTTTATTGACAGCCAGGCATTTAATAGCATCAATCTCCTCTTTCAAAACTTTAAAAAGCAACTGCCATGAAAAGTTTGAAAATATACCTCATTGTAGGAGGCCTGCTGCTAATTGTTTACGTTATAGCCCAACTTAATCGGCCCAAGGATGTTGACTGGACAGAAACCCTGAGCAGTAAAGACAAAATACCATTTGGTACTTATATTTTAAATAACCGGCTTAAGGATATTTTCCCTGCATCAAAAATAGTGGCCTACCGGCATCCGGTTTATAGCGTAATAGCCGAAGACTCCATAAAGGCATCAACTTATATTATCATTTGCCCAGGCATCGATATTACCAAAGCTGACTATGAACAACTTGGCAAATACCTTAAACAAGGCAACGATGTTTTAATAGCATCAGAGTATTTTGGAAAAGAATTTGAAAAGGCACTGAATATCAAAACTGAAACATATTATAAATTCGGCTGGCAAGGTGTTGATACGCGGTTCCTTAACCCGCATTTAAACCCGGCAAAAATTTATAGAATTGATAAGGAAGCAGGCAATTGCTTTTTTAGCCAGTTTGACACCTTAAAAGCCGAAGTAATTGGCGAGAACAGTTATCATAAGGCAAATTTTATTAAATACAATGTAGGCAAAGGCACACTCTATTTGGTTACCAACCCTAAATTATTCAGCAATTATAGTTTATTAAAGCCTGATGGCGCCCGGTATGCCGCTACCGCCCTGTCCTTTTTAAAGCCCACCAATAAAATAGTTGTTGATGAGTATTACACCCAGGATAGCGGCGAATCAGACTCGCCAATGCGTTTATTTTTAAGCAATACTACTTTACGCTGGGCGTATTATATTGCCGTTTTCAGTTTAATTGTTTTCGTTTTATTCGAGATGAAACGCAGGCAGCGCATTATCCCTATTATTGAACCTCTTACCAATTCGACACTTGATTTTGTAAACGTAGTGGGACAGGTGTATTATGAAAAACGAAACAACGCCAATATTGCGCACAAGAAGATCCTTTATTTTTTAACTACTTTACGAGATGACTTCCAGATAAAGGCCAATAAATTTGATAGTGAATTTTTTGATATACTTACTGCAAAATTTAACCTGGAACCTGCCTTTGCTAATGAATTGATTGGCTATCTGCAATACATCAGCGTACAAAGCAACGTTACCGACCGCGAACTAATTGAATTAAACAAACTTATAGAACAATTTTATATCAAATCCAGATAAATATGGAAGGCGAATTTTTTGAACAACGAACTGATCTCAGCAAATTAAACCATGCTGTTGAACAAATAAAAGCCACGCTGGCAAAAATAATTGTAGGTCAACAGGATAGCATTGACCTGCTTATTGCAGGCATACTTGCTGATGGCCATATTTTAATTGAAGGCGTACCTGGAGTTGCAAAAACATTAACGGCAAAGCTGCTTGCAAAGTCAATTGAAGCTCGGTATTCGCGCATTCAGTTTACGCCCGATTTGATGCCATCTGATATTTTGGGCACCTCTGTTTTTAATCCAAAAACTACTGAATTCGAGTTTAAACGCGGCCCCATTTTCGGCAATATCATCCTGATTGACGAAATAAACCGTGCGCCTGCTAAAACACAATCGGCATTGTTTGAGGTAATGGAGGAACGCCAGTTAACTATAGATGGGCAAACTTATAAAATGGAGGAGCCGTTTACCGTGCTGGCCACGCAAAACCCTGTGGATCACGAGGGTACTTACCGCCTACCTGAAGCACAGCTTGATCGTTTTTTGTTTAAGATCGAAGTTAAATATCCTTCGCTTGATGAAGAAATAGCAATTATTACGCAACAACATCAGCACAAAACAACAGATCAGCTTAAAGATGTAAAACCGGTTTTATCGGGCGCTGATATGATTGGGCTTAGGCAACAGGTTCTGAACTTGCACGTAGAAGATAAATTGCTTGTTTACATTGCTAAGCTTATTCACGAAAGCCGTAACAACAAATCATTGTTTTTAGGTGGATCGCCAAGAGCTTCCCTGGCCATTGTAAATGCAGCCAAAGCAATAGCTGCCATTAAAGGGCGGGATTTTATCACACCTGATGATATTATTTATGTAATTGCCCCGGTTTTAAGGCACCGTATTATGCTTACGCCAGATAAAGAAATGGAAGGCGTAACACCCGACGATGTAATAGCACAGATTGTTCAGAAAATTGAAATCCCTAGATAAAAGATACAGGTGAAGAACTTTTTTAATCTGTTTTATAAAAACCTGTTTTTAGCCAATAGGCTATTTGCCAGCCTGGGCTGTTGTGCAGCGTTGTTTATGTTTGCCTTCTTTTTTCCATGGCTGGGCGTTATCCCCGAGCTGGCTTTTTATACGCTTGTTTTATTGGTGATTATTGATGGTACGTTACTATATCGTACAAAAAAAGGGATATTTGTTAAAAGACACGCCCCCGAACGTTTAAGCAACAGTGATGATAATGATTTGGGCATTTATATCGAAAACTGGTATCCTTTTAATATTAGTGCCGGCATTATTGATGAAATTCCGTTTCAGTTTCAAAAAAGAGATATTTGGTTTAAAACAGATTTGAAACCACGCCAGCGCAAACTTATCAACTACGTATTGCGGCCAACTAAAAGAGGCGAATATGAATTTGGATTAATAAGAGTATTTGTTCAATCTCCCTTAGGATTTATCAGGCGGCGCTATAACTTTAACCAGGTAGAAACGCTACCGGTATATCCGTCATTTTTGCAAATGCGCAAATATGAATTAATGGCCATATCCAACCATTTAACAGACATCGGGGTAAAAAAGATAAGACGTTTGGGTCACAGCCTTGAATTTGAACAGGTAAAAAATTATGTTCAGGGGGATGATTATCGTACCATTAACTGGAAAGCTACCGCAAGGCACGGCAGCCTGATGACCAACAATTATACCGACGAAAAATCGCAGCAGGTTTATTGTATAATTGAGAAATCAAGAGCTATGAAAATGCCTTTTGAAGGTTTAAGCTTGCTGGATTATGCTATAAATGCCAGTCTGGTACTATCAAATGTAGCACTACTAAAAGAAGATAAGGCCGGATTGATAACTATTGGTGAAAGGCTTGGCGCCGTTGTACTGGCGGATAAACGCCCTACCCAAATTAATAAGATACTGGAAGTTTTATACAAAGAGAAAACACGCTACCTGGAAACCAATATGGAGCTGTTATACAGCACCGTGCGCAGCGTGATAAAACAGCGGAGTCTGGTAGTATTTTTCACTAATTACGAAAGTATGTCGGCCTTGCAAAGGCAGCTGCCTTTTTTAAGACGAATTGCTAAATTCCATTTGTTGCTGGTTGTGTTTTTTGAAAACACAGAGTTAAAAAAAGTAAGCGAACAGCCCGCTGAAGATGTGGAAGGGATTTATGTAAAAACAATAGCCGAGAAATTTGCCTACGACAAAAAACTGATTGTAAAAGAACTGGCTAAATATAATATACAGTCTATTTTAAGCACACCGCAAAACCTCACCATAAATACCATTAACCGGTATCTCGAGCTAAAGGCCCGGCAAAAAATATAATTAACCCGGTTTAGGGAAATTAATACCGGCAGCACCAAGTCTTTTGAGAATACTTTCCATCAGTGATATTTTGGTCGACAGAAAATCATCAGGCAAAACCCAAACATTCACCGTAAAGCGGATGCTGTCAACATCCATCCCTACAACGCCTGCACGTACAGGATAATCCACTAAAATAGTTGGCGTTGATTTAATGATATCCAGTATAATTTCTTTTGCTTTTTCTACATCAGCGGCATAAGCCAGTTTAAATTCAAAATCTAAACGGCGTTTATCTTCCCTGCTTACGTTTACAATTACCTCATTAAACAACTTTCCGTTAGGAATAATAATGGTTTTGTTATCAACCGTTAATAATACGGTGTAAAATATTTGTATAGAGGTTACTTTACCCTCCTGCCCCTGCGCAACAATGCTGTCACCCAGATCAAAAGGTTTTAATAAAAGAATGAGTACACCACCCGCAAAATTTTGAAAAGTACCGGATAAAGCTAAGCCGGCCGCAACGCTGAATGCGCCTAATATGGTAGTAAACGCCGTTAAGGGCCAGCCAATAACATTCATTACCAATATAACCAAAAGGGCATATAAAGCGGTAATGGATAAACTTAAGAAGAATGGCTGTAAAGAGGAATGAACTCCTCTTTTTTTCATCCGGTTAATTAACCGCGCTCTAACGTATCTTATAAGTTTTAAACCTATAAGCAGTATTATAATGGCCGCGATAACCCTTGTACCGTTGACTAAGAGATAGTCATAAGCCTCGTCGTAATATTTCTGCAACTTCATAAAGAAGTGCTAAGGTAGCTATTTTATTATTTACCGTAGATGGCAATAAAAAGTTCAGGGCCCTTGTAAAATACCCATTCTACTAGCTGGCTTTGCAATTGTCTGGCTTTTTCTGTTATGATTTTCATGGTAGTAGTCGTTATTCAAATGTTGTGCCTAAAACCCAGCTTTTGATGTGTGATACAAAACTAAGGCAATTTGTAACGCAAAAAATACTTAATCAATCATTTGATTAAGTTATGACTGTTCATTTACGTTTAGATGACGATAAGGCACTATTTAAACGCAAAACCCCTGTCTATAAAAATAGACAAGGGTTTTTATTTGTGTATTGGTTTTTAAACCAAGGGACTTTTTGATATTACATCATGCCGCCCATGCCGCCGCCACCCATTGGTGGGCCAGCTGGAGCATCTTCAGGATCATCAGCCAATACGCATTCTGTTGTTAACAACATAGCTGCAATTGAAGCTGCATTTTCTAAAGCTACGCGACCTACTTTAGTAGGATCAATAACTCCTGCAGCAATAAGGTTTTCGTATTTATCGGTACGAGCATTGTAACCGAAATCACCTTTACCTTCTTTTACTTTTTGTACCACGATTGAACCTTCAATACCTGCGTTTTCGCAAATTTGACGTAAAGGCTCTTCGATAGCACGACGGATGATCTGGATACCAGTATTTTCATCCTCATTATCACCTTTAAGATCAGCTAATGCGGCAACTGCACGAATGAAAGCTACACCACCACCTGCAACAATACCTTCTTCAACAGCCGCACGGGTTGCATGTAAAGCATCATCAACACGGTCTTTCTTTTCTTTCATTTCAACTTCAGAAGCTGCACCGATATACAATACAGCAACACCGCCTGATAATTTAGCTAAACGTTCCTGTAATTTTTCTTTGTCATAATCAGAAGTTGTAGTCTCAATCTGGGTTCTGATCTCAGAAACACGGCCTTTGATCATCTCAGGATCACCGATACCATTGATAATGGTTGTATTATCTTTGTCGATAGAGATCTTTTCAGCCTGCCCTAACATTGAAAGATCAGCGCTTTCTAATTTATAACCTCTTTCTTCTGAAATTACTGTACCGCCTGTTAAAACTGCAATATCTTCAAGCATAGCTTTTCTGCGATCACCAAAGCCTGGCGCTTTAACAGCAGCAACTTTCAGTGAACCACGGATTTTATTAACTACCAATGTAGCTAAAGCTTCACCATCAAGATCTTCAGCAATAATCAATAATGGTTTGCCTGTTTGAACTTGTTTCTCAAGGATAGGAAGTAATTCCTTCATTGAAGAGATTTTTTTATCATAGATCAGGACGTACGGGTTTTCCAACTCAACTTCCATTTTATCGGCGTTGGTAACAAAATATGGAGAAAGATAACCACGATCAAACTGCATACCTTCAACAGTTTTAACTTCAGTTTCCGTTCCTTTAGCTTCCTCTACAGTGATTACGCCTGAAGTTCCTACTTTTTTCATAGCATCAGCAATCATTTCGCCAATCACTTCATCGTTGTTTGCAGAGATAGAAGCTACTTGTTTAATTTTGCTGAAATCATCACCAACATCCTGTTTTTGTGATTTGAGGTTTTCAACAACAACTTTAACAGCTTTATCTATACCGCGTTTTAAATCCATTGGATTAGCACCTGCTGCTACGTTTTTAATACCTGCAGTTACAATAGCCTGAGCTAAAACAGTAGCAGTGGTAGTACCATCACCTGCAATATCGGCAGTTTTTGATGCTACTTCTTTTAACATTTGGGCACCCATATTTTCAATAGGGTCCTTCAATTCAATTTCTTTAGCAACAGTTACACCATCTTTAGTAATTGCTGGTGAGCCAAATTTTTTGTCGATAATTACGTGACGACCTTTTGGGCCCAAAGTTACTTTAACCGCATTGGCCAAAATATCCACACCACGTTTTAAGGCGTCGCGTGCTTCTACATTATATTTAACTTGTTTTGACATTTTTATATTTTTATGAGTGATGTTGAGTTACAGATTAACTCGAATGTTATTAAATAGAACCTAAAATATCTGATTGTTTCATAATTAAATATTCTTTCCCATCGATTGAAAGCTCTTGACCAGAATATTTTCCGTAATAGATCTGATCGCCAGCTTTGTAATTTACCGGAATTAAATTCCCAGTCAAATCAGCATATTTACCAGGACCAACGGCCACAACAGTTCCTTTTTGAGGTTTTTCTTGAGCTGTTTCAGGAATATAAATACCTGACGCAGTTTTTGTTTCGGCAGGAGCAGCTTCTACAACTATCCTATCTTCATTAGGTTTAAAATTTAACGACATAATTATACTTAATTTAATTTTATACTGATTCTGTACTTTCAACAATGACTCATCAATTATGCCAAGCAAACACAACATACCTAAATGGCATACAATTACTGTTTTATTGTCAGATTTTGGTAAGGCTAAAATTTTAAGTTAATATTACCTTAATCTGAAATGCCATCGTGTCAGTACCTTTTTTTAACATATTGATAGTAGCTATTCCGAATATTTCAGCAACAAAAAAAGCTCCGGAATAATTCCAGAGCCTTCAATTTTTTTTTCTGCAAATATTATTTAGCCGGTTGAGTGGCCGGTTTTGTAGGAGTTGACTGTTGTGGAGCAGGCAAACTCATTGGAGCGGTATTGGTTGGCGTTGAAGCATGTTTAACTTGTTCGTTAAAATCAGTATTTCCGCTTTTTTCGGTACCGTTTTTTACTGACGCGTTAATTGCAAGCGAAAGAACCATTAAGGTAATTGCTAAAATCCAGGTACCTTTTTCAAGGAAATCACCTGTTTTTTGTACGCCCATCAACTGCGATGAACTTGAAAAATTTGATGATAAACCTCCGCCCTTAGGGTTTTGAATTAACACCATAAGTACTAGAAGCGCGCACACAACGATCGCAATGATCAGTAATAATAAATACATTTCTTATATATTAATTGGTTTTCTTTTCTAACTGTTCAATCTTGGCTGCAAAGTAACGGCTTTTTTCCGGAAATTTCAACATCAATTTTTTGTATGATGCTATTGCCTTGTGATAAAGCATCTGATCGGTATAAATACTAGCCAAAGTTTCGGTAACCAGCTCGTCCCTATCTTCCGAACTTTTCTTGGCTTTATTCTCGTTATCGAGCTTATCACTACTCTGCGGCCTTATTTGCGGCTCTTCCTGAATAAAACGTTCAATAATAAAATGTTCTTTACGTTTAAATGCCGCAACTTCAACCGGAGCCTTGGGGGCGGTCGCCTTGTCAAGATCCTCTACTGAAGTTATGTGGAAAATATTTTCATAATACTGTTGCTGCAGCTCATCGGGCTGCTTTTTCACAGTATTTACAGGCTTTGCAACTTCGCGGGCCTTTACATAGGGTTGGTAAATGCTGGCATGTTCCTGGCGTGTTTTGTCAAGCCACCACATAAAGGTGTACGGCATCTTCTCGTCATGATATTTTGATACATCCTGTTGTTCAGTATCATCATGCAAAACACTTTCATCAACCGCTTTTTCTGCTTCAACATCGGGCGCTTTTTCGGCTTCAGTTTCCGTTTTCTCAACCGCTGGGGTTTCAACGAGCGTATTATCGAACATAAAGTAATCAGTTGAAGCTATGCTTTCGGTAATTATCTTCTCGGCATCATCAGTGTACTCGCTTTCTTTATCCTCTGTCGACGTTCCATTCACCGGCGAATCTGCCCAATTCGGTGCAAACGATGGTCTGTAAGTTTCATCCTTAGGCTCTTCAACTGTTTCCGGAGTTTCCAAAGGTTCGTTTACTTTAAAATCTTCAACTCCTGCTATCTCTTCAAAAACTTCTTCTTCTTCAATATTTTTATCTGCCGTTTCCGCAGTTGTTATATGTTCTGTTTCGGCAGATTGTGGTTCTTCAGCCGGTTTATCATTAAATGCAATAGGTGTCGCTTCGGTATTATTGGCCGGCTCATTCACTTCTTCAATCACATCCGGATGGATTTGATTTGCAGCTGCATTAACTATCGACAATTCCACTGCTTTAGCTGTAACTGGCTCTTCAGCAGGTACTACATTTTCAGCAATAGTATCAATTAAATGGTCTCCAGTTTCATGGCCAACTACAAATGGTTCAATCTCAATTTCATGAGTTGCATTATTCTCTTCAATTTCATGATATAACTGGGCATCCTGTTCAATGAGAGTCGTCTCATTAAAATAATTTTCATTATTTATTGCTATTGACTCTGTTTCCGGATCGTGAAAAGAAAAGGTATTTTCAATTACCGGTGGATGTTGTTCGTAATGATAACCGTTGTTGCCGAGATTTTTTTGAAGGATGATTTTTTCATCAGCTACTCCAATAAACGACGATGGCGTATTAATTAATTTATATAAAGCCTTAGGGCTGAAATAAACCGATGCCTGTTTTAAGTTTTTATCATCGCTGGCGTGAGCAAGCAGCGCCTGTAAAATACCGCTTTGTGGAAAATCACTAACCAGCCGTTGCAAATCAAACGTATGCACGTTGGCATCATTAGCCGGGTTAGCTAATAATTTCCATAAGAATTCATTCTCGCTGTTATTGTTATATTGATCCACTTTATTTAAACTACGAATTGCTTACCAATTTGCAAAGGCCTTATTAAAGATATCTTCTGTTAATTGTTTATTTAAATCGGCAATCAGTGTCTGTTCATGCGTCGCTATATCGCCCGAAAAGTTCTCTGTTTTTGTAAACGATTGCTCAAAATTATCTTTTTTATCCAGATTATTAACATATTTTACACTCACTGTGATAGATAGGCGGCTTAACCCGGCTATTGGAGCCACGTTGTTAGAAGTTGCGTTGATAGAAACCGGAGCAATGCTATAATCAGTAATTGAGCCCGACATTACAGCATCTGCCTCTTCGGCTCTAACAATGCTTAAACGGGTGGTGTTTCTGATACGGTCTTTTAATGCTTCAGTAAAGGTTGTGCTCAAGTTATTTACTACCAGGGCCGCGTTATTTTCAAAAAAATCAACCCTTATTGTCTTCATTGCAGCGGGTATTGATGCACCATTTAAACTCAACTTACACGATGGACAAATCAATATAAAACAAATAACAGCCGCAAATAACACCAGTATCCTCTTCATTCAATTATAAATTTAGTTCTTTAATCTTTCTGTATAAGGTTCTTTCCGAAATCCCTAATTCATTTGCTGCCAGTTTGCGTTTGCCTTTGTGCTTTTTAAGCGCTTTACGTATCAGATCCGATTCTTTGTCCACCAGCGAAAGCGATTCTTCCACCTCTTCTGCGTCGTGTGTTATATTGTACGGATTAGCAGCATTATTGTTGCTAATAACGGGTTGTTGAAGCGTAAATTGTGCTTCGGGTGTGCCAGGCAGTTCAATATCTCTGTATAATTGATTTATAGCCTGCGAATGACTTGCATGATTGGCAGAAACACCGCCATGCTCAATAATATCAGCAACCAGTTTTTTCAGTTCAACCATATCCCTTTTCATATCAAACAGCACCTTATAAAGGATATCACGTTCAGAAAAATCCTCTTTAGGCTGATTATCCAAACGCATAGGCAAATTACGTCCGTTTGTTTCCATTGGGATGTACGAAAGCAAGGTTTGCGCTGTAATGATACGATCGCGCTCCAACACGGCCAGTTGTTCGGCCATATTTTTAAGCTGCCGTACGTTACCTGGCCATGAATAATTGACCAGTACCTGCTGCGCGTCATCATCCAACTGAATTGGCGGCGTGCGATATTTATCGGTGAAATCAGAAGTAAACTTTCTGAATAATAAATAAATATCTTCTTTACGATCGCGCAATGGCGGTATACGTAACGGAACAGTGTTTAAACGGTAATAAAGATCTTCTCTGAATTTGCCATTTTTCACTGCCTCGTAAACATCCACATTAGTTGCCGCGATAACACGTACATTGGTTTTTTCAACTTTTGACGATCCAACCTTTATATACTGTCCTGATTCTAATACCCTTAGTAAACGGGCCTGAGTACCCAGGGGCATTTCGGCAATTTCATCTAAAAAGATGGTTCCGCTATTTACGGTTTCAAAATAGCCCTTACGCTCCCCCACCGCACCGGTATAGGCACCCTTTTCGTGTCCGAATAATTCTGAGTCGATCGTCCCTTCCGGAATTGCCCCACAGTTTACGGCGATAAACGGGCCATGTTTGCGCGGACTCATCTGGTGAATAATATGCGAAAAAACTTCCTTTCCGCTACCGCTCTCTCCGGTTATCAACACAGATATATCCGTTGGCGATACCTGGTTAGCTATATTTATTGCCCGGTTAAGCAACGGCGAATTGCCGATGATACCGAAGCGTTGTTTTATCTCTTGTATTTCCATTTTTAATTCAGTGAATGGTTGATTGGGTTGACTTAGTTCATTAGGTTAATATTCTTTTTACCTTGTACAAACCAAAAACTCCATCTAACACTTATTCTTACTCCACTACTCTTCCTATCATAGTAGCTGTTGTGCTACGCTCAATAAATACGTTTGCATATTGACCTGGTTTATAATTTTCAGTTACAGGGAAAACTACCATAGCATTCTGGTCGCTTCTGCCACAATAATCCTGGTCTGATTTTTTTGAAAAACCTTCAATTAATACTTTTTGCGTAGTACCAATCAATCTTTGTAATCGGATATACGAATGCTCCTGTTGTTTGGCAACTATTTCTTTTAAACGGTTACGTTTTACCAAATCCGGGATGTCATCAGCATAGCGCTTGGCTGCCAATGTTCCGGGTCTTTCGGAGTACATGAACATGTAAGCGAAATCATACTGTACATAATCCATCATGCTCATGGTATCCTGGTGTTCTTCCTCTGTTTCACTGCAAAAACCGGTAATCACATCTGTGGAGATAGCACATTCAGGAATAATGCGCCGGATAGCATCAATACGGTTAATATACCACTCGCGGTCATAAGTACGATTCATTAGTTCCAATACCCTGCTATTGCCTGATTGTACCGGTAAATGAATGTAATTACAAATGTTATCGTATTTATTAATGGTATACAATACCTCATCAGTAATATCCTTGGGATGTGAGGTTGAAAAACGCACCCGCAATTCGGGATTGATCAAGGCCACCATCTCCAATAAATTGGCAAAATTAACAGTATCGGCCCCCTCTAAATCTCCCCCGGTTGGGGAGACTTTAGCTTCACCTTCACTTAAATCAACATTATTTAAACTAACTTCTTCTACGGGGAGGGTTGGGAGGGACTTTCCCCATTTGTACGAATCCACATTTTGGCCCAACAAGGTTACCTCGCGGTATCCCTGATTAAACAAATCAGTACATTCTTTAATAATTGAATAAGGATCACGACTACGTTCGCGGCCGCGGGTAAAAGGTACCACGCAGAATGAGCACATATTGTCACAGCCACGCATAATCGATACAAAAGCATTAATTCCGTTACTATTTAAACGTACCGGACTGATATCGGCATAAGTTTCCTCGCGCGACAAAAGCACATTAACTGCTCTTTGGCCATCGTCAACCTGATCTATCAAATTTGGCAAATCACGATAAGCATCGGGGCCAACCACTACGTCAACAAGCTTTTCTTCTTCTAAAAATTTCGATTTTAAACGCTCAGCCATACAACCCAAAACGCCTACTACCAGGCCGGGGTTTTTAACTTTGGCTACTTTAAATTCTTTAAGACGGTTACGAACACGCTGTTCAGCATTTTCGCGTATTGAACACGTGTTTATAAAAATCACGTCAGCAACATTAAAATCTGATGTGGTTTCAAATCCTTTATCTAACAAAATCGAAGCTACTATCTCACTGTCAGAAAAATTCATGGCGCAGCCGTAACTCTCAATATACAATTTGCGGCCATTATTTTTTCCATTCACGGGGTCTAAAACCAAAGCCTCGCCCTGCCTGCTTTCATCATGTGTTTTATCCGGAACAACCAAATCCATCATTTGTATTAAAAATTTAGACTACAAAAATACATAAAATTTATTTACAACGTGACAGATTGTCAGCAATAACAAAATCTAACTTTTTTTGTTGTAAATTTAATTCAACCATAAAACTATGCAGCAGTCCGAAACCTATCACAAAAAAAAGAGGAGAACATGGCCGTGGGTATTATTGGTTATAGTACTAATTTTATGTACCACAGGCTATTATCTCTATAATAAATATGTCGCAAACAATCGCTGGAAACCTATACTGCAAGCGCAGCTGGAGCAACTGGTGCTTAAATCAAGCGATAGTTTATATCATATTGAATACTCGGATTTTGACTTAAATATTACATCGGGTGATGCTACACTGAGCGATTTTAAACTAGTACCCGATACCGCAGTTTATCAGAAATTAGTGGCCCTGAAAAAAGCACCTGATAACCTGTTTATTTTAAACGTAAAAAAACTATCTATCAAAAATATAGGAGCGCGTAAAGCTTATAAGGAGAAAATACTAAATATTGATAATATTTCCATTGATAAACCCAACCTTACCGTTATAAGCAAGCGCTATAAATTTAATGATACCGTAAAGGTTGGAAAACCTAAAACCCCGTACGAAGTGCTTAAGCATGTCTTTAAACAGTTGCATATCGGCTCCATCTCATTAAATGATATCAGTTTAAATTATATCAATAAAAACAAGCCCGTAATTAAGAAAACAGATCTCGAGCATCTGGACATCAAAATATCCGACATTTTGGTTGATTCTCTTTCTGATAAAGATCAGACGCGCTTTTATTACACAAAAGGAGTAGATATCACTATCCATGACTATAAAATAAAAACCCCCGATAGCTTATATACCGTAAGCCTGAAAAAGATATTCTTTTCTACCTCGCAAAAGAAATTGATTTTGGAGAAGGTAGCTTTTGCACCAAGATATAATCACACAGATTTCTACAAGGTTTCAGGTAAATCCGGAGACATTTTTGATTTGAAATTTAAGCGTATTGATATCAATGATATTGATTTGCAAAGCATTTTCCGCTATCAGTTTCTATATTCCGGTTCAATGGATGTAATTAATCCCGATGTAAATATTTATCACAACGGCTTTATCCAAGGTATTAAATCTATTAAAATTGGCACAGACCCGCACCAGGCTCTTCAAAATGTTGCACTTGATATGCGTTTAAAACGCCTTAATATTAAAAATGCAAGCATTATTTATTCAGAAACAGATGCCAAATCGGGCGCTACGGGAAAAATATTATTTACCCATACCAATGGCTATATCCTTAACGTAACCAATGATGATGACCAAAAAAAGATAGATCCTTATATGCGGGCCTTTATTAATACCCGTTTTATGGATGCTGCACCTTTACAGGTAAATTTTAAATTTAATTTAGTGGCAAAAGATGGCGCTTTTAATTACTCGGGCGAATTAGGGAAATTTGATGGTCGCATATTAGATAAGCTTGTAAAACCTTTGGCCATGGTTCACGTACAATCAGCAGATATTGAAAAGTTAACTTTCAATGTTGATGCAAGCAATTATACCGGGAAGGGGCATTTGGAGTTTTACTACAAAAATTTAAATATTCAATTACTAAAAAAGGTACAGGGCAAAAGCGATTTACAGAAACAGGGTTTTATTTCTTCACTGGCCAATACACTAATAATTGAAGATAATAATCCGGATAAAAAGGGCGTTTTCAGGCCAGGACCAATTGATGTAAAAAGAGATTCAACAACTTCTTTTTTTAGTTTTTTATATAAAGCATTACTGGAAGGATTAAAACCGAGCGTAGGCTTTGATAAAAAAACAGAAAGTACTGTTACCAAGGCTGTGACCAAAGTTAGTACCTTGGTAGACAAATTTAATAAAGCCAGCGACGACCGTAAGAAAAAACGGGAAGAACGCAAAAAGGAAAAACAAGCAAAAAAAGACTCTATAAACCGAAGCAAGCAAAACCAGGGAAATTAATGGGTGTTAAAATTTTAAAGCGCAGATGGCATAAAGTAACAGTTGTTATTTCACTTATTTTCATTTCGCTTATTATCAGTTTGTCCATATTTGTAAATAGCCATTGGTCTCCAATTTTAGCCAAGAAAGTTAAAGAAGAAGTTGCAATCAGCAGCGGTGGTTTGTATACCATTAATTTCTCTTCTGCCGAACTGCATGTACTTCGTGGGAGCATTGTTTTTTATAACGTTACCTTAAAACCAGATACCAATGTTTATAACATTAAAAAGCAACAACACCTTGCCCCCAACAACCTGGTTGAACTTCAAATAAAAAGGCTCACCATATCACATATACATCCTTTACGATTATATTTCAAAAAGAAGCTTGATATTGACGAAGTAATTATAAACGACCCGCAGGTTAATATAAGTTATAAACTAAATCATACCAAAGACACTGTATTAAAGGATAAGCGGACGTTGTGGCAAAAGTTATCGAAAAACCTGCGCTCTATTCACATCGGCAACATTATTTTAGGTGATATTAAATTCAGGTATGACGATTATTCGGGCAACAAAGTAGCGATATCCGAATTTAGAGAGATGAATGTTAGTGCTCATGATTTACTAATCGACTCCACCACGCAAACCGATAAATCAAGACTGCTTTATTGCAAGGATATAATAGCCGAATTAAATAACTACACCTTTAAAACAGCAAACGGTTTATATAGTGGCAAAGTTGATCACATTAAGCTTTCAGTACCAAGATCGCAGCTAAATATTGAAGGATTAACACTAAAGCCAATTAATACTGATGCATTTTTTGCCAAAAGCCATAAAGATAAGTTCACTATGCACCTGGACTCGGTGCAATTAAATCATTTTGATTTTTTAAGCTACCATAAGTACCGCATTTTTAATGCCTCCAGCTTGGTTTTGCATAACGGCGGGATTGAAATATTTGGCAATCCAAACCATACCAGGCCTCAGACAGACAGGGTTGCAACCTTTCCGAATGTTGGTATTTTTAAAATAAATGCTGATATGAAAATTGACACGGCGTTTATTAAGCATATAAATATTACTTACACCGAGTATAATTCAAAAACAGATCAAACCGGCTCGCTTTTATTTAGCAATACCAGCGGCCAACTTTTAAACTTAACTACAAACCCTACGGCTTTACAGAAAAACAATATCACTACGGTACAGTTAACCAGTTATTTTATGAACAGGGGTAAATTCAACCTTCAAATGTCATTCAATTTAACTGATGATGATAAAAGCTTTAGTTACAAAGGCAGCCTGGAGGCCATGGACCTTAAAATAGTAAATTCGGCCACCATGCCCTTAACAATGATAAAAGTAACTTCAGGGAGTTTAAAGCAGCTGGATTTTGACATACATGCCAACAAAAATAAGGCTACAGGAAAAATTACCCTCTTATATAATAATGCTAAAGTTAGTTTGCTTAAGGTAGATACCGTTTTTGACAAATTAAAACAACGCCCTTTTGCAACCTTGTACGCTAACATTTTTATACTTAAGCATAATAATCCGGATGTTGAAGGGGGTAAACCCCGAACATGTTTTGTGAGTTATGAGCGCGAGTCAGATGTTCCATTTTTCAAATATGTTTGGCAAACTTTATTGAGTGGCATTAAACCAAGTATCGGTCTTGATAAAAAAACGCTGGATGCAACTATTGAGATGGTCAATCAGCAAGCCATAAATAAACAGAACAGGAAGGTAAAAAAGCAACAACGGATACAAAGAAGAGCTGACCGCAAAAAGAAACGCGAGGAAAAGAAACTGGAAGCCGGCGTTTAACGATCTGACCTTTATCACTTAATTATATTTATCTGCTGTGCAACATTTTGTATTTCGGATGCATCTTATCAATAAACAAAAATTATGAAAAGAATAGCATACTCCATTTTTACAATTATGTTGTTTATAGGAACAACATTGAGCGCATCAGCACAATCAGAGCAAAACAGATCAGTTTCCGGATTTAACAGCATCGCTTCCTCCGGGCCATTTGATGTTCATGTAAATATTAATGGCACCGAAAGTGTAAAAATCAATGCCAGTTCTGACATTATCGACCAAATTGAAACCGTAGTTGAAGATGGGAAACTGCAAATCAGATTTAAACATCATTCGAACCGGGACTATGACAATGTCGGAAAAATTGATGTTTATGTTACTGCAAAATCTATTTCAGCTTTAATAAATGCCGGCTCAGGCTCCATCAAAGTTGAAGGTACCGTAAGTGGGGATAACGTGAATATAACATTAAGTGGATCAGGAAATATTTCATCGTCGGTAAAATCAGGTAACCTTCATGCAACCATCAGCGGTTCAGGATCGATCCATTTAAGTGGCAGCGCAAGTGATTCAAAAGTGACTATTAGCGGCTCGGGTGAATTGAGCGGAAAAGAATTAAAGACCGAATCTGCTGCAGTTCTTATCACCGGATCAGGCAATGCTTATATTTCTGCCGAAAAAACTATATCTGCACATATCGTAGGTTCAGGAAATGTTGTTTATACCGGTTCTGCTACTATCACCGAAAGCAAAACAATTGGCTCAGGAAGCCTTAGCAAAGCCAATTAAAATTATACTGTTAATAATTTAATATAAAAAAGCGATGTATTGATACATCGCTTTTTTTATTGCAGCAACAATTTCAAGTTGATACCAAAATTGGTAAATGCTGTATTAAATGTTTGCGAAGTATAAGGTCGGGTTATATTTGAATCGTAAAACAAGCTCAGGTTAAAACGCTGATTAATTACATAGTCAATCGTTGGCCGCACCGTAATATTTTGCGCACCTGATGATATTTGCGCCTGCGCTACATCAGCCTGGTAAATAAGCGTTTTATTATCCTGTAAGGAGAAATCTATCTTAAAATTCACATCGTTGTTTTGTTTCCGGCCACTAAACCAACCGAATGGCCACCTGAAATTTTTAGCATGATAACCCCATCCAAAAACCAGCACATTTTGGTTTTGCTGAGCCAGCTGGCTATTCAACACACTTAAACTTAACGACCGGCTTTGGCGGTACTCTAATGTAGCAGTCATACTGTTTTTAAAACGCGCGTTAAAGCCTATTAAGGGTACAAACTGCTCAAAAATAGTTACCGTCGAAAACTGGTAGTATGGTAAAAAGTCGTTATTAGCATCCCTTGAACTAACGGCGCCATTTAATGCCTGGTATTGCAGCAAGGTGGTATATCCGCTTACATTGTAGGATGAGCGATAGCCGCTGGTAATATCTAAAGATTCAAAGACATCGCTAAATGGTTTAATGTGGCTTAACCCATTATAGGTTATTTGCCAGTTTGGAACAGGTATATCAGGAAATTGGCTCAAGCTGGATGTTGACGCACTTCTGCCCGTATAAGCCGCAAGAAATGCAGGTACAACAACATTTTGCGAGTTCGCGCTATAACCATCCGCATAGCCGCCTGTTACCAAACCGGTGGAGTTTGGATTGTCTTTCCCCAGCCTTTGCGAAATAATTATTCTGTCGGCTTCAAATTTCTCAAAGATTGGCGAGGTGTTATTAACCCCGCTGATTTTTGAAAATGCGGTGGCTAATGTGAAATAAGAAATACTGTAATCGCCGCTTGTTACCGGGTTGTAGCTTTGGATATTGTCCGACCCATCAATAGATTTAAAATTAGTTTGATAAGTATGATCCTGCGTTTTAAAGGCCATTAAATCAATACGAAGATCTTTAAATGGCTGAACCGTGCTTTTCAAATGAAGGTCTTGGTTAAAGGTGGTTACATACAACTGATTTTGCAGGGTATCGGTACTTATCCAGCCATGTTCTAATGCCGTTTGCCGTAAATCGGCCTGGCTACCAAACAGGAATGGAATACCCGGCGAATTATAAGTCAAATCCTCGCCCAGGAAATTAGATTGTGGCAAATAACCCGGAATAAATGTTCCTTCTGTATTGGTGTACGTGGCGCTTATGTTTTTTATACTGGTTAATAAATCAACCAATATCCGGGTAAGTTTATTGGTATTATCGGCACTTGTCGCCTTCTTTATAAAAGAAAATTTCTTATAAAACTGATCAAAATTAAGCGTTGGGTTAAGCTGAATAGTGCGCGAGTTCTGTATGCTGTTACCTACGTCAAATTGCGGGTCTTCTATTGCAAATAGTGCTTGCCCCTGCCATGTAAAGTGTGTGCTGTAATGCGCAATTAAGGTTACCCAATCCAATCCCGGTATTTTGTTTATAGGTACGGTATAATTAATATTTAGCGTGTGGTTATAATTAGTAGTACGCCCTAAGTTTAAAATGCGGTCCCAAAGCGTATCTATCTTTAAACCATTAATACGCCCGGCCGGCTCATCAACAGTTGAAAGGTTAGTTGCATCCAAATCCATGGTAAGCGATTTGGTCAAATTCCAGCCTATACCATATATCCTGGTTATATTAAATGTTTTATTATAGGTGGTAGGTATGGGCACCTCATCTGTTGGATCATTATTCCTCAAGGTGTTTTCCGAATAAAAACGATCAAAACTTATGCTATAATTCAGCCTTGTAGGCGCCAGGTCAAAGTTAATGTCACGCAACAGCGCCAGCGTATTCTTTTTAATTATTTTACTAAAGGGACTATAATATTTAGGCTGAGTAGTGAAATTATAGGCAAGCGCAACGTGATAGGTTTTTTCCAGATCCTGAAGCGTGGTAAAATCATGATGCTCATACTCGGTATAAGCTACTGTTGCGTTCCAGTTTTCAATATCCCAAATGTGGCTCGGCGCTTTAGCATCTGTTTTAGCCTTATGAACATTGGTAAGGTTCAGGCTTGTACGTTGGGTATAACTTTCTGCAGCCTCTTTAATCGAATCGCGTTTTTGCACACTTGGTGTATTGGCAAGTGTTTGTTTCAGCAAAATATCAGGTGCGGCAGGATCATACTGCGGTGTACTTATTTGCTTGGATACATCAATATAAGCCGGTATGTGAACACCGCTTTTGTCCGGAAATACTTTTCCAAGCTCAATATTCGCAGCTACGTCATATCCGCCAACGTCATCAAGACTACGATCTTCCATTCTTGAATCGAGTGTGCCAAATCCGGCAGTTGTTTTATTGCCGGATATGGTTACATTGGCAAAATCAGCCAGTTTAGCATTAAAATGACCAACAGTGGCCCAACCGCCCTGGTTGTCAAAATCGGTTAATCGTAACTCATCAAACCAAACTGTTGCCGTTTTGTCCATACCATCATCTGTACTGGCTGTTGCAGGTGTCTTTAGTGGGTTGCGAACACCAAGCATTACGGTTGTAACCTGGCTCAAATCAGGTTCGCCCACTATGGTAATCTTATTATGGCCATCTACCAATGTATATGGCATTGTTAACGGCCAGGGCTGCCCGTTATATTTTGCAGCATTACGGGCAAGCTTTGCATTAGTTAACAGTGAAAGCTCCAGGTCAAGTTCATTGGCGGTCGGCCAAATGGAAGCAGGGTCTGTAGTAGGCGGTTGCGTAACCTGTAAAGGTATTTCGTACTCGTAATAATTGTTCACATAGTCGGCACCCAAACGGATAAAGGCACTAACATCATTATTCTTCAATGTAGTTCCTTCGGCGTGTATAAACATTTGCAGGCGTTTATATTTTCGCAGGTCATTATTAAATAACCTGAAGGCGGCTCTTGAATATCCGTCACGTAAGGCGGTTACCAATACCGAAAGCGACTGTTCATTTAATTTGGTATTGGCTTGCAGGTTAGTATAATCGGTTTGACGTTGAATTCCCGGAGGTACTACGTAAGCTATTGGTTGGCGATTGCCATTTTCTTCGATATTTACCGTCTCTACATCGATGCTCGAATTATCGAGCGGCGGGTTAACTATCGAAGGATCTGCTATAACGTTTGCCGGATTATTTTCGGTATTAAACGCACGCCACTCGCCGCGCACCAATTGCAAGGTAGCAAAACGAAAAATTGCAGTATCGGCAAAGCCGGTAAGGAATGTCCGGATATAACGAATTGATTTAAAATCCTGGATACCGCCCACAGCCGACTCATATGCATTTATAGGAATACGAAACTGATACCAGGTTACATTTTCTTTAGTTCCATTGGCCAATGTAACCGGCGCAATCACCTTATCTGTGATGAAATTTTGCCCAACAACCATTCCCGATGGGTGAATAGGCACATGATATTGAAAATATTCATCATCCTGATCCATGTTGTTATCATGGTTAACGTCTTCACCATCGGGAATAGATGTAGCCGCGGATGTTTGTAAGCCAAGCAATGCTTGCGATTGCTGTGTGGTAGGTGAGTTTCCTTCAGTTCCGTTATACCTGCTGTAACGTTGTAATATACCTGCTCCGGCACGATCCAAAGCAGGACCCTGATAATATTGATAATCATCTGATGAAGGATCTGCAGCAAAAGCAGTTCCGGCAGCGGCGCTTACCTGTGCTTTAACCTTCTGTACCACGCCGGCAAACTTTGTCTGTTCGTCTGCATCATTTAAACCATCTAAACCAATATCCTGTAGTGCGCGTGAATTTGGGTCGCTGTCAAAAGAATTTACAACAGGTTGCAACTTAGGCACCCGGCCCCAGTTGGTTTCAATCACATTAGTGAGTGTGCCATCAACCGGTAAGCCGTTTTCCAAACTTTTCTGTCCGTCCTTTAATATATCTTCAGAAATATTACCTAGGTTAAAGTAAAGTTCACCACCGGTTGAGTTCGGCTTGTTGATAAACGGATCCATCACCCAAAATTCGATATATTGAACATTCAGTGCCTGGAAATCATTTGAATTAAGACCACGGAAAATACCACCCCAGTTTCCAGCCGGGTTGGCGAGCGTTCCATCACTATTTACGTTTGTTGTAGTATAATTATAAGGCCCGCGTATAGACGGATAATAGGCAAGGTCGAAAGTTGCTATTGGCAATGGTGAACCTGTTGGCGATTGTTTGAATGGAAATACTTCCGTTTCAATTACCTGCCTTACATAATTATTTGAAAGCTCGTTCCTGTTAATCGGAATAGTTGAACCGGTATAAAATATTGGGTCGATGTTATAAAAGGCCAGCCTCGCACGGTGGTAACCATAACTCAGGTCATTAAAATTATTTGCTTCTGCAAACATTTGAGGGGTACCTGAAATTTGCCAACCTGTTGAGCTGTTTAACTGAATGATTGACTGGCTATTTTCAAAATCATCCAAATATGCCGTGCCATTTTTTGAGCCTGCAAAGTTCAGTGCCGAAGGGCTGCCGGGTAACAAATCGGCAAATTCACCATTAAATGATATTGATGAAGGCACTTTGGTATGTATCAATGGAATTTTATCAACCAGCCGGGTAAGCAGCCTTGATGGCGAGTTATAATTTACATCAAATCCATATATAGTGTTTGAAATGGATTCCTGCCCAATAATTTCATTTTGAGTTATGGGCTGTTCTGTTAAGTGCATTATGGTAGCACCGATGTTTAAATTATCGTTTACATGATAATTTAGCCGGGCGCCATATAGCGATTTTTGCTGCACGCCAAACAAAGCATTATTTTCAACATTTACAGTAATTGGCTGCCCCGATGCCAGTAAAGCTGTATTCAATATACGGATGCGGCCGGCGCTGTAATCAACAGTATAGTCCGTTCCCTCAACCAATTTTAAAGCCCCGGCAGTAACTACTACTGAACCTTGCGGAATATTAACGGCATTTAACTGATAGTCGGACCCACCGGTCGCGCTGTAAGTACCTTCAATAGTATACCTGTTTAATTGCGGGAAAAGCTGCTGTGCAACTGTTTGGGTAGAATCATACAAAGGCTGATAAACATAGCGTTTGATCAAATCCGTTTCGCCCGGATTAAACTGCTTGCTTAAATCAGCACCGAAAGGCTCCAACACGGGGAAAATAAGGAGGCCATTTTGGGGGTCGATAGTTATCCCCGGCAAAAAATCAAAATAGCCATCGGGTTGCTTATTTTGCTGCTGATCGAGGTTATCGAGGTCTGTAAGTTGTATCCAAAGCTTGCTTTTAGTGTTTTGCCCCTCCTCCATTATTGGCTTTTGTATACCCGATTGATCGTCCAGCCGCGAAATAGTCAGCTTAAAGTTATTAGGACTGATTTGATAGGCATTTAACGGGTAAATGTTTTTCATCATCAGGTTCCAGGTGGGCAAATTGGTTTTTAATAATTCGTTTTTAAGCAACTTTACATATAAAACCTTTGGCGTATTTGGATCAACCGGCACATCTGAAGAAAATTCACCTACCTGGTACTGCGTACCATTGTAGGTATATTGATAAGCCACCGCCAGCACCTCATCATTATTAAGCGGGTAGTTAAGTGAAATAAATCCCAGTTGAGGATGCAGTGTATATTCCTTACTGGTTAACAAACGGGCATAAGTTAATTTGGCATAATTATCTGAACTGCCCGACGAAGCAAAGTAAGTTGAAATAGTATTTTTGGGGTCATTAGTTAACCTTGCATTTACCGGTAAATTACGAAGCAGAGAGTTTGATTCCTGCGGGAAACCGGGTCCCTGGAAACCGGCAGGAAGCCCGGAATAGCCTGGGCCGCCTTTAACAAGTGTCGTATTATATGGGCTATTTTCGCCCAGATCCGTAAACGCCAATATATCTCTTGAACCGGTAGTGCTGTTTATCCGGTTAGTTACCCACACCTCAATTTTTGTAATATTTACATTTGAGCTGATGATAGGGATATTGGCAAGTGCCTTATTATAGTTATTTCTGAAAAATTGCGATAAAAAGAAGTGCTTATTAGCGTCGTAATTAGATGAGGACAATTTAAAATTACCTTGCTGCGCACCATTTTTTATAGTAATACTTTGCGATTGTGAGCGCTGCTGCGATAAAATAGTGGTAACATCCAGCTTACCGAATTTAAACTGAGCCTTTACACCAAACAGGGCCTGGCTACCGGTGATTAACGTTGTATTGAGCGGCATACTTACCGTACCCACTTCTATTTTTTGTATAATCTCGTCCTTATGGCCGGTATACTCCAATTTAATTTGATTTTCAAACTGAAACTGGGCATCGGTGTTATAGTTGGTAGTAATTTTTAATTTATCGCCTATAGTGCCGGTTATGTTCAATTGTATTTTTTGATCAAAATTAAAATTAAACTGATCACGCTGCCGGGTACTGAACAATGGATTTTGATTTTCATTGATCTGACCAGACATTATAGCCTGCGCCGAACCCTGAGGTCTTATATCAATGTTTGACCCTCCAAATATCTGATCAAAAGTTTGACTCCTGATCTTTATTTGTGGAATAAAGCCGGGCTGTTGCGATTGATAAGCGTAATTATCAGATAATTGCTGAAAATAAGCTCTTTGGTTTTCCCTTTCTCTTAAATGTAAATATTGTTCAAATGTGAGGTATTGTGGTGGACGATATAACAGGTTGCCGACCCTTTCATATAAAATATACATATTGAGATTAGGGTCATACTCAATAGTACGCACAAGGTTTGGAGGATCGGTATCAAATATCCCTTCCTGCAGGCGTATATTTCTCGGGTCCTTTGAATTATCAGCAACCTTTACTGTGGATGTATCTCTTTTACCCGAAGTTTGTTGTGCAAAAACATTCCCCAATCCGCAAAATGCAGAAATAAAGAAGATGCTTACAAATACTTTCGAGGTAAAAATTTTAATCAAGGTCAGGGTTCAAATTATATAAATTTTCTATAAACTTTTTAGTGCTCCTTTTATCAATTGTTCAACGGTCATATCTCCGCTATTTCTATTTAATTCCTGTTCAATTACTTTTTCTGCAGCATTTCGCACAAAACCCAGCATTACCAATGCAGAAAGTGCTTCTTCTTTAACCGTTTTATTTAATGGTGCCGGACTTAAAGTATCTGACCCTTCTTTCTTCAGCTTATCCTGTAACTCCAGGATAATACGTTGGGCAGACTTTGGACCAATACCCTTTATACGTTGTATTAAGGATACATTACCAGAAATAATTGCATTTTGAATTTCTTCGGGCGTTACAGACGACAGCATCATCCGGCCGGTATTAGGCCCAATACCCGATATTGATATTAAATGCAAAAATAAACGGCGTTCGCCCTCGTCAATAAAACCATACAAGGTATGCGCATCCTCTTTTACGTGTAACCACGTAAACAGTTTGCATCTTTCGTTGTCTCCGAGCTTAGAATAGGTATTTAAAGAAATATTGATGTGATATCCTACGCCGCCGGCATCAATTACCACAAAAGCAGCGTTTTTAAAAACTAATTTACCATCAATATAAGCGTACATGTTCTGTCAAATTTCGGTCGGAGGTTTATTTTCCTAATAATTGTTTTTCTTTTTCCTGGGCGTCAACAACTGCAATGGTTATCATATTCACTATTTCCCTAACCGAACTGCCCAATTGTAACACGTGCACTGGCTTTTTCAGTCCAAGCAAAATTGGCCCAACAGCTTCAGCACCACCCATTTCCTGCAATAATTTATAAGCAATATTACCCGATTCCAGGTTCGGAAAGATAAGGGTATTTGCTGGCTTTCCTTTTAATGTTGAAAAAGGAAAATTATCAGCAAGCAAATCAGCATTCAGGGCAAAGTTTGCCTGCATATCCCCATCAATAACCATATCAGGGTATTTGTCATGCAGTATCTGTACTGCTTCACGTACCTTTTCGGGAATTAATCCCTCATTTGACCCAAAGTTGGAATATGAAAGCAAAGCTACCCGCGGGTTGATATTAAACTGTTTAACTGAATGCTCAATCAGCACAGTAATATCCACCAGATCCTGCACCGATGGGTTTACGTTCACCGTAGTATCCCCAAAAAATATAGGCCCATTTTTTGTGATCATCATATACATACCGGCTACGCGGCTAACGCCATCTCCTGTACCAATAATCTGCAAGGCAGGCTTAATAGTAGTTACATAATCTTTTGTAAGACCAGATATGAGCGCATCTGCCTCCCCAAATTGTACCATGCAGGCACCGTAATAATTCCTGTCGTGTAAAAGCTTTCTTGATTCATAAAGCGTTACTCCTCTGCGCTGACGTTTGCTGTATAAATAGTCGGCATATTCTTCAATGCGCTCGCAATTTTCACCCGGGTCAATAATGTGTACGTCGCCAAGTTCAATCTCATTTTCGCGCATTATTTGCTTTATCTTCTCAATTTTGCCCAGTAAAATTGGTGTAGCTATACCCTCTTCTTTTACAATTTGGGCAGCCTTCAAAATTTTATAAGTATCAGCCTCTGCGAAAACTATCTTTTTAGGGTTTTGCTTGGCTTTATTGGTCAAACTCCGCAGCAACTTATCATTTATACCAATTCTTAACCTCAACTCCTCCCGGTAGGCGTCCCAGTCACTGATGACCATTCTTGCCACACCCGAATCAATTGCCGCACGTGCAACAGCCGACGATACTTCAGTAATAAGGCGTGGGTCCATGGGTTTGGGAATAATATAGTCCCTGCCAAATTTCAAATTGGTGGTATTATACGCCAGGTTCACAGATTCCGGTATCGGTTTTTTGGCCATTTCGGCAATTGCCATTACAGCGGCAATTTTCATTTCTTCATTAATGGCCGTAGCCCTTACATCCAAGGCTCCTCTAAATATGTACGGAAATCCGATTACATTATTAACCTGATTGGGAAAATCAGATCTGCCGGTAGCCATTATAATATCCTTACGGGCATTTATTGCCAGGTCGTAGGCAATTTCGGGTTCTGGGTTCGCCATAGCAAAAACAATAGGATTTTTTGCCATTCCTTTCAGCATATCCGGCGTAACTACATTTCCGGCAGAAAGTCCTACAAAAACATCCGCATTTTTCATCGCCTCCGCCAGTGTTTTTATATCTTTTCTCTCGGTAGCAAATTCCATCCGGATGTCATCCAAATCAGTACGGGTTGGTGTAATCAAACCATTGATGTCAAACATCACCAGGTTTTCCTTTTTAACACCCAGGGCCAGGTACATTTTTGAACATGATACCGCGGCAGCTCCCGCACCATTCACAACCATTTTTATTTTGTCCAGCTTTTTACCTTGTATTTCGCACGCATTCATCAGTGCAGCACCCGAAATAATTGCCGTTCCATGCTGATCGTCGTGCATAACCGGAATTTTCATTTCGGCTTTCAGGCGGCGTTCAATTTCAAAACAGGTGGGAGCCGAAATATCTTCGAGGTTTATACCTCCAAAAGTAGGCTCAAGCGCTTTAACAATGGCTACAAATTCTTCAACTGTTTTTGCATTAAGTTCCAGGTCAAAAACGTCTATATCGGCATAAATTTTAAACAATAATCCTTTACCCTCCATAACCGGCTTGCTGGCTTCGGGGCCAATGTTTCCTAAACCCAGCACAGCGGTTCCGTTAGTGATTACACCTACCAGGTTACCCTTGGCAGTATATTTATAAACGTCTTCAATATTGTCTGCAATACGCAGGCAAGGCTCGGCCACACCTGGCGAATACGCCATGGATAAGTCACGTTGCGAATTAGTGGGTTTTGTAGGTACTACCTGTATTTTACCGGGGCGTCCCTTTGAATGGTAATTTAATGCGTCCTGGTTACGGGTGGGTTTATTCATTTTATCAATTTCAAGTACACAAAATTACAACTCTTTTTAGCCGAAAACAGAATGAAAAAGGCCCAAAACATAAAGATTGAGCCCAATAGAAAAAACATTGCGGAGCGACCTGAAAATGAATACGATGTAAATTTTAGATAGCTCATGATAAAGGATTGGCGCTGATTTTCTCAATATTTAAAAGTCCAAAACCAGGAAAACTCCCCGGAGTTGGCACTTATATCTTCCTTAACCTTTACTTATCCTGATGGTCATTCCTGGTTGGAGATGATTTTTCTTTAAACCGTTCATTGATCTTATTTTTTCGACTGAAGCGCCTTCAAATTTTGATGCTATGCTGCTCAGCGTATCGCCGGCCTTTACTTTGTAAGTTATGTAGTCGGCGTGATGTTTCACTGAAGACTTGTCGTCAGTTTCATCAACGGTTTCTTTCAATCTTAATCGTTGCCCAACCGCAGTCCTATTACTGTGCAAATGATTCCATGCTTTAAGATCGCTCAGTTCGATGCCATAAGCATCTGCTATATCGCCAAGGGTTTCGCCGCGCCGCACCCTGTGATAGGACGGAATATCTTCTTCTTTCTTCGCTGCATATGGCGCATAAAAGCTCTGAGGTGATTGAGGAACAATATTGCTATTATTTAAAGTTTCATACAGCGCGCTGTATTTTTCCTTGTCAATTTGAGGGATAATTAACCGACGTGGCACCTTGCTGGTTCCGTTAATAATTTGTCGCTTATAAGCCGGATTTAAAATAGTCAGATCTTTAATATCAACATTTAATGTTTGGGCAACTGCAGCCAGCGACACGTACTTGTTTACCAAAACAGTATCTGTTTTTAGAGCAAAATTGCAAGGCTGAGGTACTATATTGAGTTTGTTATAATAATTCATTATGTAAGCAACAGCAATAAATGCCGGAACATAACCGCGGGTTTCAACAGGCAAATATTGGCGTATTGACCAAAAATCAGTTGCACCACCGGCTTTATCAATTGCGTGTTCAACATTACTTTTGCCGCAGTTATATGATGCAATAGCAAGCAACCAGTCGCCAAATTCTTCGTAAGCATCTTTCAGGTAAGCTGCCGCTGCGTAACTGGCTTGTATAGGGTCGCGGCGCTCATCAACATAGTCGTCGATATTAAGACCATATAGTTTACCAGTGGTAAACATAAATTGCCAGGGGCCAGTTGCACCCACTCTCGAAACTGCGTACGGATCGAGTTTTGATTCTACTATTGATAAGTATTTGATTTCGTCGGGAATGCCTGCATCATGAAAAGCTTTTTCATAAATTGGGAAATAATATTTCGTTAGGCCCAAAACATGCCCCATCTCATCGCGGTTATGCGAATAGATTTCGATATAGCTTTGTACATATTCGTTATAATCTAACTGAATATCTTTTTTGATAGAATCAAGGCGGCGCTTAAATATCCCGCTTTGAGCTGTTAACGGAGCCGGTTGGTTAACTACCGGAACAACTATTGTGTCCTGATAATTATCTGACACATTTTGGAATACATTATTGCTATAAATTAAGATTTTTGTTGCCGGAATAAAAGAGGGAGAGGCGTTAACGATTTGTAGCGATATAAAACAGATAATTAAAGTAAATAATCTCTTCATTCTTCAATGGGTTTAAACCAATACATCTATGTCACCAACTTACTAATATATTGACTTTCTATAGTTCAAGGAAATATTTAGAAAAATTCAATAGTTCCTGCTCTTCAAAATGCCGCGTTAATAATTGTAAACCTAACGGCAATCCTTCGTTATTATTGCCCGCAGGTAAAGAAATTGCGGGCGCTCCGGTTAAAGATGCTTGTACGGTAAATATATCAGAAAGATACGTTGTCACCGGATCTTTTTCTTTTCGCCCCAATGGAAAAGCGGGTTCCGGTGCGGTAGGGATCAGTATAAAATCGTATTCTTTTAAAATGGCATCGGTCTTTTCTCTTATTAAACGGCGTACCTTTTGGGCCTTAGCAAAATAGGCATCATAATACCCTGCGCTCAATACAAAGGTACCCAGCATTATTCGGCGCTTTACTTCTTTTCCAAAACCTTCCGACCGTGATTTTTTGTAGGTTGATATCAAATCAGTTGCAGCGGGGCTACGGTAACCGTAATGCACACCATCGTATCTTGACAGGTTTGATGATGCCTCGGCCATGGCCAGGATGTAATATGCCGGTACTATGTAGTCCAAATATTCAAACGCTATGGGCTTAACGGTATGCCCATCGTCGCGCAGCTTATCGATATATTTAGCCAGTGCGTTTTTAACTTCAGAATCAACACCCGGGCTCGACAAGGCTTCCTGTAAATAAGCTATCTTTTTAGGGCCTGGCTTCTCCATTTTTTCGGTAAACGAAGGGACCTTAACATTAGCCAAAGTGCTATCGTATTCATCGGGGCCGGCCATAACCTCCAATAAAAGGGCAGCGTCCTCTACAGACTTGGTTATGGGCCCTATCTGATCAAATGAAGATGCATAAGCAATAATTCCGTGCCTGGATATGCGGCCATAAGTAGGTTTTAATCCAACTAAGCCACAAAAGGCTGCCGGCTGCCTTACAGAACCTCCTGTATCGGTTCCTATTGCTGCATGACACATTCCTGCCTGTACAGCAACTGCTGACCCTCCGGAAGAACCACCAGCAACGCGCGTTTCATCTGCGAAGTTTTTTACCGGTCCATAAAACGAGTTTTCATTAGATGCTCCCATTCCAAACTCATCACAATTGCAACGGCCTATAATAACAGCGTCTTCCGCTAACAGGCGCTCAACAATGGTTGATGAGTAAACGGAAGTAAAACCTTGTAGAATTTTTGAAGATGCACTAACCTTGTGACCTTTAAAGCATATATTATCTTTAATGGCAATAACCATACCGGCAAGCTTACCTGCTGTGCCTTGCTTTATTCTGGAGTCAACATTACGGGCGCTAATAAGCGCATCATTTTCAAACACTTCGTTAAAAGCGTTTAAATGAGTATTTGAAGCAATTTTATTCAGATAGCCTTTTACCAGTTTTTCAACAGTAACCTCTCCAATTGCAATCTCTCTCTTTATTTCGCTTAAAGAGGCAAAAGATTTAGTCATGGGGCTAAAATAAAAAACTTATCCGTTGAAATATAAAATATCAACAGATAAGTTTGTAAATGGCGTTGAATTTATTGAAAGGATTAAAATTTGATCCTTTTTATCAATTAAACCTTAGGTTTTTCTTCGGTATTTGTATTAGCCGGCGGAGTAGTGCCAGTGGTGGTAGTTGTAGTATTAGTAGTACTACCGCTTTCACCATTTTGGGCGTCTTTAAATTCTTTCATCCCTTTACCCAGACCCTTCATTAATTCAGGAATTTTTTTACCTCCAAAAAACAGCACAAGTACTAACAAAATTAAAATAATATGCTGCGGTTCTAATAGTCCCATGATTTGAATTTTTTATATATGGTTAATTTTTATTTTGAATTCGAAATTTAATTTTATTTGGTCGATGTTCCGGCACTGGTTTCCGGTGAATGACTGTTGCTTTCTGCTACGTGTTCAGTATGTAATTCTTTATTTTCATCAGCAACATCATGCGTTGTTTCAGTATAATGCGTATCACTTACAGGTATTGAATTTTGTGCGGGACGAATAACGCTAGCTGTAGCAGTAGTTTCTGCACCTGTAGAAGACTGATCCTGCTGATGAGCAGCTGCAGCTTCATCAAGCTTTTTTTCTTCCCTCTTTTCCTCGAAACTATTTATCTGATTATTAATTTCCCGCTTAACCCCTTCCGACGCATCTTTAAAGTCGCGAATACCCTTACCCAACCCACGTGCTATCTCAGGAAGTTTTTCGCCACCAAAAAGCAACAGCGCAATAAAGATAATTATCAGCATGTCTGATGAAAAAAGGTTGCTAAAAAATAAAAGAACTGGACTATGCATCTTTTCTAATTTAATCTACAAATATAGAGAATAAAATATTATAACGTTTAAAAACTAGTTTGGCGCCAGCCAAATTTTAGGATTTACCGGTGTCATTCCCTTATACAAATCAAACGTAACAATAGCTTCGCCTGTTGTTGCATCTGTGGCTACTGTACCTATTACCTCTTTTGTATTAACCTTTTGACCTTCTTTTACAGAATACGATCGCAAGTTTGAATAGGCTGTAAAATACTCACCGTGTTTTATTACCACCAAAAATGTGCCGCTAACATTTGAAATACGTGTTACCTGCCCCTGGAATACCGCCCTTACTGAAGCACCCGGATTGGTTTTAATATCCCATCCATAACTTTCGTTTTTGATATTTTCATTATCGTAATATATACCAAACCCTTGTTTTACGGTTCCGTTTGCAACCGGCCATGGCAATGCTCCTCTGTTGCCCAAAAAGTCGCTTGATAGTTTAGCTGCCTCGGGTGTTGCATTCAATATTTCGCTGGTGGTTGAGTTTTTGGTAATTATTTTTGCCTTTGGAACAACAGCCACCTCTTTATTTTCAGCTTTTGCTTTGGCTTCTGCGGCCTTTTGCTCCGCCTTAGCCTGTTCTTCAGCTTTACGCCTGGCCTCTTCTATTTCCCTGCGGATAGCCGCATTAATTTCCTTATTGGTCTTAGCTATTTTCCTTTGAACGTCCTGTTGTTGCTGTTTTATCAAACCTTCGTGTTTCGACAAATCGGCAACTACCTGTACCTGGTTATTTTTTTCAACTCCAAGCGTTTCTTTTTCTTTTTCCTGGTCAACCAGCAAACTGCTTTTTTCTTTTTTACTTTTATCCAGTTCGTTTATCTTAACATGTAGTTCGGTCTGCGTTTCCTGTATGTAACCAGCCTGCCTTTCACGGTAAGTTCCAATCTGTTGTAAATATTTTAAACGTTTATAGGCCTGGTTAAAGTCTTTCGCGGCAAAAATAAACATCAGCTTATTGTATGCGCTTTGATTGCGGTAGGTAAAAAGAACCATTGCTGCATACTCTGTTTTTAGCTGGTTTAACTGGCTTTGCAGATTATGAACAAAATTATTGCTTTCGGATATTTGGTTGTCCAGATTTCTAACCTGAGAGTTTATATTTTGAATTTTTTCTTCGTGCAGTGCGATCTGCTGTTTTAAAATATTCAGCTGTTTTAAGGTGGCTTTCTTATTATTTACAGTCTCCTGGTATTCGTGATTAAGCTCTTCCAATTGCTTGGTAAGCTCTTCCCGCTGGTGTTTTAATTCGGTACTGCTCTGTGCATGTGCTGCAATGGCAGCAAAAACAAATATTAAAAAGAATAATACTTTTAAAAATTTCATTTCTTATGTAAACTTGTTTAACGCAGGCCGTTATTTGATATTTGTTTTATTGTGTGCAATTAATTTGCCGGAGTATACCTTGAAGGAATACTAAAAGGAAAATCAAGTGCCTGGTTAAAATCAACTTTTATGTAGTGCAAATTAACCAGTATTTTTTTATCTTTTACTATAGATGATATATCTATTTGCGATGGTAGTGTTCTGTTATCGGCCTGAATAAATGTTCCATTAATAACCTGCAGCGACTGAGCCGCACTTTGATTATCGAGCGTTGTTTGGTTAACCTTCATATCGGCACCAAGCAAAACTTTATAAACAATACCCTGCATATTACCCACTATTGTAGTAATTCCATTCGTGGTATCAAAGGCGCCATCTTCATTTAATAACTCCGGGATGGCATTACCGATTAATAAAGATTCGATGGTTTTGTAATTAATCTGGTTGCCTGCCAGTGTATTTAAATAACTGAAGGGCTTTTTTATATACACACTCTGCAAACGATTAATTACCAAAATGCTATCGGGTGTTATTAAAGCGCGGGCAACCTCAATGCCAGCAATAGCAGTTATTGATACCCATATTTTTTGATCGCGTTTTATACGAATATTAAGCGTAACATCATTGCTGTTACCGTCGATATTCAGTTTTGTGCGGGCCTTACCAGAGAAAGAATCAAAATTGGTTTGAACCGATTTAATGGCATTTATTTTTGCCAATTTAGTATCAACTTCCTTTGTAGCAGTATCGGCGGTAGTTCTTTTTGTGATAAGTTGTTTTTTTGCTTTACAGCTCACTATCGCTAACAATAAACAAATTGTAAACAATTTTATATAAACGGCTCCTCTGCAGAAACTGCTATATAAAACTTTATTCGATGTATTTTCTTTCATTTATTTTTTGGTCTAAAATAGGCGATTTATCGCCATTGGCTTTTGCTTTTTTCCAATTTTCAACAGCGATGTCAATATTACCCAGGTAATACATAATATCACCATAATGCTCTGATTTTACGGCGCTGTTATCTTTATCATGAGCGAGCGCTTTCTCCATCCATTCTTTTGCCGCAGCGTAATCTTTTTGTTTAAATAATATCCAGGCGTAAGTATCCTCAAATGATGCGTTATTGGGTTGTAAATCATTTGAATGTTTTGACATAGCTGCTGCCCTATCCAACTTTTCGCCCCTTACAGATAAATAGTAAGCGTAATTGTTTAAAGTAAAAACGTTATCAGGATTATAGCTCAACGCTTTCTCATAAGCATCATCAGAGCTTTTATTATCTTTTAGATCGTGATAACAATCGCCTAATGATGAATAGCTTTGCGAAAGCAGGTCCTTATCCTGAAACTCTAATGAAGTGGCATTTTTTATATAGCCTAAGGCTTTATTAACATCTTTTTTTTGTAACCAGGCAACACCTACAAGGTAATTCATCCAAGCCTGATTAGGGAAAAGAGATAAAGAGTTTTCACCATCCTTAATAGCGGCGTCAAGATCATTGTCTCCCAATTCAATCCGCACTAATTGCTCCTGCACCTCATAAACCTGGCTATTAAGCGATATTGATTTCTGATACATTGCCCGGGCATCTTTCACCTTATCATTTTGCAGCAGCATATCCCCATAAATAGCATAGGCCCTTGCGTCATCCGGATGAGCCACCGTAATTATCCGGCTTAATTCCAAAGCGCTGGCTTTAGCATCAGGGTCAGGGAATTTGGGAATATAACCCAATACAATTTTTATCTTTTGATTGATATCGATATCAGGAATAGCAAAAGCCATAGTAAGTTCATCATAGCTTGCTTCGTAATTTTTTTTATCCCTGTAAACATCGGCCAATGCCAAATGAACTAAACCATTATCAGGAGCATTTTTTTCTGCTGTTTGCAATACTTTTAATGCTTTATCATTAAACCCATTGGCATTATAAAGTTCTGACAGGAATAGGTAGTATTTTATTTGAGTTGGATTAGCATCAATCATTTTTTCCAGTTGCTGGGCAGCTAAGTCAACTTTACCCTGTTTAAGATAAATTTTTTGACGATTAGCCAATAAATCATCCGTCGGGCCGGTTATTTGTTCCAGTTGATTATAAACGGTTAAAGCATCATCATATCTTTTTTCCAAAAAGTAAACGTTGGCCTTATCAAAATAATAATCGGCTTTATCCGGATCAATCCTTATCAATTCATTAAAAACATCTTCCAGCTTGGTTACATCATTACTTTTTTCGTAGCAATCTGCCAATGCCAGCCAATACCATTCGTTATCAGGGTTAATGGTGACAGCTTTTTGAAGCAGTTGCTGTGCATCGTCATAATTATTCTTTAATTTTTTCAGGTTCGCCAATTCGTACAAAGCGGCATCATTTGCCGGATCCATTTGTATTACTTTAGTAAACAGCTCGGTAGCTAAAGGAAGATTTTCGATTATCTTCTCTCTCATAGCCGAAAAATAAATCTGCTTAACCGTTACACTGTCCATATTAGACATCGGCTTGCCGGCACCTGCAACAGGGTTTGTTTTTTTATCATTCTGAGCCATTACGGGCTTGTCAAGCGCCAGAAAAAAAACAATAAAAACCAGGGCAGCAAATGCATAATGTGCCTTATTGCTGAAACACCGTTTATAATACCCCGATTTTTGAATTAACATTATATTGATTTTTTTGCGTGCAATTTATTTTTTATGCTACCCCTGTATGTCCATAACCACCTGCTCCACGCAAGGTTTCATTTAATTCATCAACTTGTTGCCAGGTAGCTTTTTCATGCCGGGCAATTACCATTTGGGCTATCCTGTCGCCACTGTTTATTTCAAATGGCTGATCTGAAAAATTTATAAGCAGTACTTTTATCTCGCCGCGATAATCGGCATCAATCGTTCCGGGTGAGTTCACAATACCGATGCCATGCTTAAATGCCAGGCCGCTGCGTGGGCGTATCTGGGCTTCAAATCCTTCTGGTAATTCGATATATAAGCCTGTCGGAATCAGCTTACGCTCCATAGGTTTTAGGGAAATTGCTTCTTCCAGATCGGCACGAAGGTCCATCCCTGCCGCATGAAGGGTTTCATAGGCTGGCAAATCATTCTTCGACTTATTTATGATCTTTATGTTCATGCTTTACTAAATATAGCTTTTAAATTCCTCCACTCAAAATAAACAGCCACCGATACAAATAACGATAGCAATAAATCTCCCGCAAATATGTTCCGCCTAAAAACATAGAACGATAAATAAACGATTACTATTGAAGATATTATATAAGCAAGGTTCTTTTTAAGGTTATAAGGAATCGGATAATTCTTTTGTCCCCATATGTACGACAGTACCATCATTGTAGCATAAGCTATTAACGATACCCAGGCCGATGCCATATAGCTATATTTCGGTATAAATAGCACGTTTAGTATAATGGTCAAGATAGCCCCAACTCCCGAAATATAAAGACCATATTTTGTTTGATCGGACAGTTTATACCAAACAGATAAATTCATGTAAACACCCAAGCTAACATATCCGAATACTAAAGGTGGCACAACCGGCAGGCCCACCCAATAACTTCTGTTCGGGATAAAATATTTAAGTATCTGTATATTGGCAATCAGCCCAATAAATATGACGCAAATGGTAATTACAAAATAATCCATAATGCGGGCATAGGTTTGGCCTGCATTTTTGTTTTTAGCATGGCTAAAAAAGAATGGCTCGGCTCCAAGCCGGAAGGCCTGGATAAAAATGCTAAGGAACAAAGATATTTTAGCACAAGCACCATAAATACCAACTTCATGAGCGCTGATATTTTGTGGCAACAGTTTGCCCAAAAGCAGTTTATCCAGATTCTCATTAATGATAAATGAAATATTGGCTATGAGCACCGGCCAACTGTAGGCAAACATTTCCAACAACATTTTCCCATCCAATTTTAGCCTTATCTTCGAAAATTCAGGTATTAAAATCAATAATGTTATACCACTGGACACAAGATTTGACAAAAACACATAACCTACCCAGCCTTTTACATACCACCCGTTTATCCATGTTGTTGCAGGCAAATGATGCTTAGTCCAAAATGGCAGTCCCCATATAAAAATAAGGTTAAGCGATATGTAAATAATCACATTGATAAATTTAATAAGGCCATATCTACCCGGATTGCCTTCGGCGCGAAGTTTTGCAAACGGCATAACACACCATGCGTCAATTACTAAAATGGCAATAAAATAGAGAATAAAACGCCCAAAATCATTTTGTGAAGAGTCATTACCTACCTTAATGAAACCGGCTATGTTATGTACAAAAGGTATAGTGCATAAAAGGAAAAGCAGGGTGATAAAAAAAACAGTGGCAAATGCGTTGTTATAAACTTTTGCCTTATTATCAGGATACTTACTCAGATACCTGAAAAACGTAGTTTCCATTCCAAAAGCCATAACGGCGTTTAAAATAGACGACCAACTGTACATAGTGGTTAAAATACCGTATACCCCGGTTGCATATGCCTTAGTATAAACAGGCGTCAGAAAGAAACTTAGTACACGGCCTGCAATAGTACTTATACCATATATGGCAGTTTGTCCGGCGAATTTTTTAGCAGTTGACAATTGATAATCTTTTATTAAGTCGTTAGTTCTAAGTCCAGAGTCTTGAATGGATAAAGACTATAGACTTAAGGCTCCGGCCTCAGGACTTTATTATAATCCCTTTTTTACGATTTCAAAATTACGATAGTTTTTCAATTCGCCTTCATTAGATTCAACAGAAGTTACCCCGGCATCCTGAGGCCCCTCGTGGCACCAGTCTAAAAACATTTCGAGCGAAACGTTGTCGCCTTCGGCTGCTATAAGCACATCACCGTTTGGTTCATTTTGAATACATCCCTTAACGCCAAGCTGATCGGCAACGGCTTTGGTTGATGCACGGTAGTGTACTCCTTGCACTTTGCCTTTAATTACTATATCTATATGTTTGATCATAGTTGGATTTGGATGATTATTTAGCTGATGTTGGCTACCGCGAAAATATCAAAACTTAATTAATCTGCCCTACCCAATCCAGCTCTGCCTGCTATAATATTTTTTTAACTTTTGTATCCGGTGTAATTCTTAAACCGTCAAGGCCCGATATCAAATTTAAGCCCGGTTTTTTGCCTGCTTCAAGCGTTCCCACTTCGTCATCAATACCTAAAAATCTCGCGCCATTTATGGTGCCCCACTCCAGCAGTTTTGCCAAACTTATTGATGGGAATTTTTGCTGAATGGTACGCATTTCGCCCAAAATACACAACTTGGTGTTTGAAGCTAAACTATCAGTACCTAAGGTAATGTTATAGCCCTGCCCCATAAAAAGTTCAATTTTTGGCAGCCTGTTTTCAATGTATAAATTAGCATTCGGGCAAAAGCAAAAATTTATCTTACGGTCAAATCGTTTTATAAAATAAATGTCCTTTAAGTTGGTGCAGGTATTGTGAACCAATAAAATTTCCTGCTTATCCGTCAATAAAGGGATTACGGATTGAATAGAATTACGGGCCTGTGGTTTAAAATGACTGATATCAATGCCAAACGAGGCATACAGATCATTAAAGCTCCCCGATTTATACCGGTAGAATTTATTTTCATCATCGCACTCTTGGTTGTGCATACTTATCAGATTATGACCCGTATCGCAATGGCGCTGTATCAGCTTAAATAATTCTTTCGATACCGAATAAGGCGCATGAGGAGTTATAGAGCACTGCAAGGGTTTAAATTCATTCATCAGTGCGAATGCCCTGTTAAACGTATCAGCTGCCTGAGTTGGCAAAAAGCCAAAAGTTTCAATAAAACTATGATAGTAGAGTTTACTGTTCTTCTTAACCGGAATACTGGCATTAGTATTTGAAATATCGCCAACGGCAACTATGCCGTTTTCATACATTTCATTATCGGCCTTCTGAGCCTCAACCAAAACCAAAGTGCTATCGGCACCCCGGAATTTCTGAACATTCATGATAAAATTAACCAGGCCAGTTTGCTGTTTAACTTTATCTTTCAGATGCGATAGTTCCAGGTGACAATGGGTATTGACAAATCCAGGACATATAATACCACTCAGTTGTTCAATGGGCACATCACCTTGAGGGGCATTTTGGTCGGTAACTGATAAAATTTTACCGTTATCATCAACGGTAACAACTCCATTCTTAATTGGATCGGCACAAACAGGAAAAACGTAATCGGCTTTAAAACTTTTCATTAAGATATAACTAACACTTGTCGTAACGTTTTCAATTAAATGACACCCTCACATTTAAAACCTTAACCTTTAGTTATTGTTTTTAAATATAAAAAGAATGCCTTTTAAAAGATAGTTTTTTTTTATTTCGTACTTTTGCGGCGTGAATATTGCAAAAGAAAAAATTGATATCCGTAGCCTTGGCCTCGAGGCCCTTCAGGAACGTTTTATCCAAATGGATGAAAAGAGTTTCAGGGCAAAACAGGTATATGAGTGGCTGTGGAAAAAATCTTGCGTTTCTTTCGACGAGATGAGTAATATTTCAAAAGAACTGCGCACTAAATTAGATGAGCACTTTAGCATCAATAATGTAAAAATAAACAACTCACAGTTTAGCGCCGATAAAACTATAAAAAATTCTTTCATTTTACACGATAGTCATTTAATTGAAGGTGTTTTAATTCCCACCCCCGGCCGTATGACAGCTTGTGTTTCCTCACAGGTGGGTTGTAGCTTAACCTGTAAATTCTGTGCTACTGGTTATATGGAACGTAAAAGGAATTTAAATCCTGATGAAATATATGACCAGGTGGTATTGATTAACCAGCAGGCCATAGATAACTATGGTGCCCCGCTATCAAACATTGTTTATATGGGCATGGGCGAGCCTTTGCTCAACTACAAAAATGTGATGGAGTCGATAGACAGGATAACCTCCGAAGACGGATTGAATATGGCCGCCAAAAGAATCACTGTGTCTACGGCAGGTATAGCCAAAATGATTAAAAAGCTTGGTGACGATCAGGTGAAATTCAACCTGGCTTTATCATTGCACGCTGCCAATGATGAAAAGCGGAATACCATAATGCCTATAAATGAGCAAAACTCGTTAAAAGCATTGGCCGAAGCATTAAAATATTATTACGCCAAAACAAAAAATCCGGTAACCTACGAATACATTATATTTGATGGCGTTAATGACAATATTCAGGATGCTGCCGAACTGGCCCAATTTTGTAAACACCTGCCCTGTAAGGTTAATATTATTGAATACAACCCCATAGCATTTGCCAACTTTATAAATGCTGGCGAAGATAAAGTAGAGGCCTTTGCCGACTATTTGCGCAAGCAGGGAGTAAATACCCATTTACGCCGCAGCCGTGGTAAAGATATTGATGCAGCCTGTGGTCAGCTGGCCATAAAAGAAAAGGCAAAAGTTTAGGAATAATAAAAATCTGTGCTAAATTCATAACATGAATTTGCAGCGCAATTATTTATCCGACTTTGTTTCCTTACTATTCCCCGAACTTTGTACCGCCTGCCGCGAAAGCCTTTTAGCCAATGAGCATTTAATATGTACTGCATGCATCTACAATTTACCTTACACCAACTTCCATTTACAGGCCGATAATATAGTTGCGCGCCAATTTTGGGGCAAAATACCCCTTGAAGGCGCCTATGCGTTATTTTATTTTAACAAAGGAGGCAAAATTCAAAACCTGATGCACCAGTTTAAATACAAAGGTGTAAAACAAATAGGCAATTTACTGGGTAGAATAGCTGGCGAGCAACTGATTAAAAACGATATTTTTAGTACGGTTGATTTTATAATTCCGGTACCGCTGCATAAAAAGAGGATGCAGCAACGTGGATATAATCAAAGTGCCTGCTTTGCCGAAGGCCTTGCAGAAAAGCTGAATGCATCGGCAGAGATTTACAACCTGGTAAGATCCAAAGCTACTGAAACACAAACTCATAAATCAAGATTTGAGCGTTTTGAAAATATGCTGGAGGTGTTTAGTGTGGAAGACTCCGACAAATTAATTAATAAGCATATTTTATTGGTGGATGACGTAATAACAACCGGCTCAACATTAGAAGCATGCGGCGCTTGCCTGCTTAAAATACCTGGCTTAAAATTAAGTATTGCTACTATTGCTTATGCAGAATAAGGCTTGATGGTAAAATTATACTTTTTGATAAACACTTAATTTATCAAAAAGGCTTTTAGGGTCAAACGGCTTTAAAACGTAATCATTCATACCGGCAGCATCTATTTGTTCGCGTTCGGTACTTAACATGGATGCGGTTAGCGCAATAATGGGCAATTGCTGAAAATAAGGGTCATCTTTAGCGCGAATAACCTGGGTGGCTTCAATCCCTCCCATTTCGGGCATATAAATATCCATTAACACAACATCATAATTGCGGTTGCTGGTAATTTTTTCAACGGCCTGCAATCCGTTTTCAGCAAAATCGGCGGTTGCTCCCCATTTTGATATTACCTTGTTCATCAACAACCTGTTTATCTGGTTATCATCAACAACAAGCACGTTTATTTTTAATCCCGTTTCCACGATACAATTTTTAGGTTAATTACTCAAATCGCCCTCTTAAACGTAACTATTAATTAAAAGGTTATACCGACAAGTAGCCGAATTTACCAAAACAAATACTATTAAACAAATAAAGCGCCATTTGGCGCTTTATTTGTTTAATAAAATATTTTCAACTAGTCAATATCTCCGTCGCGGTAAAGCGGAAAATCGTGCATTAGCTTATGAACTTTTTTACGCACCTTTTTTGTTGTATGTTCGTCTTCCGGATTGCTCAACACTTCGTCTATCAATTCAACAATTTCGTCCATATGTTTTTCCTTTAACCCTCTAGTTGTTATGGCAGCAGTACCTACACGAATACCTGAAGTAATAAATGGCGATTTATCATCATAAGGCACCATATTTTTATTGGCAGTAATATCAGCAGCCACCAAAACATTTTCGGCAACTTTGCCGGTGATATTCTTATTACGCAGGTCAATTAATATCAGGTGATTGTCTGTACCGCCTGAAACAATTTCGTACCCCCTGTCGGTAAAAGCTTTCGCCATTGCGGCGCCATTCTTTTTAACCTGCAGAATGTATTTCATATAATCGTCAGATAAAGCTTCGCCAAATGCTATAGCTTTTGCTGCAATAATATGCTCCAACGGGCCACCCTGCGTTCCAGGGAATACTGCCAAATCCAACAGATTTGACATCATTTTTATTTCACCTTTCGGTGTTTTTAATCCCCATGGGTTTTCAAAATCTTTACCCAGTAATATCATACCCCCGCGCGGGCCACGTAAGGTTTTGTGTGTTGTAGTAGTTACAATATGGCAATATGGCATTGGGTCGTTCAGCAAACCGCGTGCTATTAAGCCTGCGGGGTGTGAAATATCAGCTAATACCAACGCTCCAACTTCATCAGCTACCTTGCGGATAAACTCATAATCCCAATCGCGCGAGTACGCTGAAGCGCCGCAAATAATTAATTTCGGTTTTTGCTCCAGCGCTACTTTTTTTAGTTGATCATAATCAACTAAACCTGTTTCTCTTTTTACACCGTAAAAATGAGGCTCGTATAATTTACCTGAAAAGTTTACTGCTGATCCATGTGTTAAGTGGCCGCCGTGTGACAAATCGAAGCCTAAAATTTTATCGCCGGGTTGCAATACAGCCAGCATAACTGCAGCATTGGCCTGTGCGCCTGAATGCGGCTGCACATTTGCCCACTCGGCATTAAATAATTGTTTAGCACGTTCAATAGCTATTGTTTCAATTTCGTCAACTACCTGGCAGCCACCATAATAACGCTTACCCGGTAACCCTTCAGCATATTTATTGGTTGCCACTGAGCCCGCAGCTTCCATAACCTGCTTGCTAACAAAATTTTCAGATGCGATCAGTTCAATGCCTTCTTCCTGGCGTTGCTGCTCTTCATCCAACAGCTTAAAAATCAATTTGTCTCTTTTCATAATTATTTAAAAACGGCGCTAAGTTAAGAATTTTGATTTAGAGATCAGTGGCTTGTGATTAGAGATTAGACAAAGCTGATACCGTGGTCACGTTGAAACCAATATTAAGAGTCAATAATCGCATGTTTTATCAAATCTTATCACATTCAAAAAAACCTTCCTTAACCGAACCAGATCTCTAATCTCTAACCTCCAATAACTAGTCACTAACCTTTTTACCCGATATCCAGAAATTATTATAACCAAGTCCTATTTGTATGTCTATCATTTCCTGCTGCAACATTTCGAGTACGGCCAAAAAGTTGTAAACAAAATGCACTTTATTCTCGGAGTTGCTGGCTATAGCTTTAAAATCCATCATCTTATTTATCTTCAACAGGTTCTCGATAGATTTTTTTTGCTGTTCAATAGTATACGGGTATTGCACCACAGTATGATGCACGTCCTCGCTGCGGTTAAGATACCGTTTCATAATGCGGCCGTACATCATCATCAGTTTATATAAACTCAACTCAGATAATTCTTCGCCCGGCAGGGTTACCGCATCCGCCTGTTCAATATCAAATAATATATTTCCCCGCCTTTCCTGTTTAAAGCGTTCATCTTCCAACGGATGCAGTTCTTCGCAAACTTCTTTAAACTTTTTGTATTCAATCAGCTTGCGGATCAGGTCTTCCCGGGTATCTGTCTGGTCGGCATCGGGGTCTGCTTCATAGCGGGGTAATAACATTTTCGCCTTAATGCGCATCAGGGTAGCCGCCACAAAAATAAACTCACTGGCCAACTCCATATTCAGGATGGTCATTTGATGAATATAATTCAAAAAATCATCAGCAATACGAGCAATTGGAATATCATGTATCTCCAGTTCATCCCGCTCAATAAAGAAAAGCAGCAGATCAAAGGGCCCCTCAAACTGAGGTAATTTTATTTCAAAACTTTCGTCAACCATCAGAGCCCAAAAATAAAGCTAAAATTGTTTAAGTAATTGAAAGTGTATTAATTGTTGAAAAATATAAATTTTACGGCTATGGGTCTGTAAATAGCAAAACGGTTTATTAACACTTTATAAAATTATTCAATAAGTTTTATCCTTATTTTACTAATAATTTTCCGTAATTTGTAAGTTAAATAATTTACCAAATGTCAATGCAGGTACCGGCAGGCCATTTATTAGAAAAAATAAACTATCCATCTGACTTAAAGCAACTTAAAGTTGACGAACTAAAACAGGTTTGCCAGGAACTAAGACAATACATTATTGATGTAGTATCTGTAAACGGCGGGCACTTTGCTGCAAGTTTAGGTGTGGTTGAGTTAACTGTTGCTTTGCAATACGTTTTAAATACTCCATATGACCAACTGGTTTGGGATGTTGGGCACCAGGCTTATGGTCATAAAATATTAACCGGACGCCGTGATGTTTTCCATACCAACCGTGTTTACAAAGGCATGAGCGGTTTCCCAAAACGTTCAGAAAGCGAGTATGATACTTTCGGCGTTGGGCACTCATCTACTTCTATTTCTGCTGCTTTGGGGATGGCTGTTGCTTCGCAATACAAAGGTGAAACCGACAGGCAACATGTAGCCGTAATTGGCGATGGAGCAATGACGGCAGGTATGGCTTTTGAAGCGCTAAACCATGCAGGTATCGAAAATTCAAACCTGCTGGTGATACTGAACGATAACAATATGTCTATCGACCCTAATGTTGGGGCGCTGAAAGAATATTTAACAGATATAGCTATCTCTAAGCCTTATAATCGTTTCAGGGATGACATAGCGCATGTGCTGGCCAAAATATCGGCAATAGGCCCTGATGCCTTTAAAATTGCTCAAAAACTTGAAAAAAGTATTAAGGGAACTCTGCTTAAAAAGAGCAACTTCTTTGAGGCACTTAAATTCAGGTATTTTGGGCCGATAGATGGGCACGACGTAGAGCACCTGGTGAAAGTATTAACCGACCTGCGCGATATTCCCGGGCCGAAGCTATTGCATTGCATTACTGTTAAAGGTAAAGGATATGCACTGGCCGAAAAGGATCAAACCAAATGGCATGCGCCAGGCTTGTTTGATAAAATAACCGGAGAGATTAAGAAAACCAAGCACGAAAAACCACAGCCTCCAAAATACCAGGATGTTTTTGGTCATACGATAATTGAACTGGCAGAACAGAACCCCAAAATAATGGGTATTACTCCCGCTATGCCATCGGGCTGTTCGCTTAATTTAATGATGAAGGCTATGCCTAACCGCGCCTTTGACGTTGGCATTGCAGAACAGCATGCAGTAACTTTTTCGGCGGGCCTGGCTACGCAAGGGTTAATTCCATTTTGCAACATATACTCCAGTTTCATGCAGCGCGCGTATGACCAGGTTATTCATGATGTGGCCATACAGAACCTGAACGTTGTATTTTGTTTAGACAGGGCCGGTATTGCCGGAGCCGATGGGCCAACACATCATGGAGCCTATGATTTGGCTTTTATGCGTTGTATTCCAAATATGACCGTTTCTGCGCCAATGAATGAGGAAGAGTTACGTAACCTGATGTTCACAGCCCAGCAGGACGATATGGGGCCATTTGTAATCAGGTATCCCCGTGGAAATGGCGTGATGGTTGACTGGCAAAGGCCGTTAAAAGCTATAAAAGTTGGCAAGGGCCGAAAAATTTGTGACGGGGAAGAAATAGCCATACTATCAATCGGTCATATGGGTAACGAAGTAGTGAAAGCCACCGCCGAATTGAACGCAGCAGGCTACTACCCGGCTCATTATGATCTCCGTTTTGTAAAACCACTTGATGAAGCGCTTTTACACGAGGTGTTTAAAAAATTCAGGAAAGTAATCACTGTAGAAGATGGTTGTTTGGAAGGTGGAATGGGTAGTGCTGTATTAGAATTTATGGCCGATAACAACTATCAGGCGCAGGTTGTACGTTTAGGTATACCCGATATGATTATTGAACACGGCGATCAGCCTGAGCTATGGGCCGATTGCGGCTACGATGCTAAAAGCATTGCTGCGCAGGTTATGAGCTTAGGAATAAAACAGAATAAACATACTATAGCGTCTTAGAAACGTTCATATCATAATTTCAAAGTATTTAATCTGATGGCTTTAAAAAGATCAGATTAAATACTTCGGGACTCCAAACACTTTTGAAGCTACAAAAAGCGAACTCTTTATTCAAAATAGTTAAGTGTTTTAAACCCTCCCTTTTTCAAATAATCGTCTTTTTTTACCAGGTGCAGATCTGACTGGATCATATCGCTCACTAATGCCTGCAAGCTATACTTAGGTATCCAGCCTAATTTTTGTTTTGCCTTTGTGGCATCGCCAATTAACAACTCCACCTCGGTTGGCCTGAAATATTTGGCATCCACCTTTACTACGGTTTGTCCGAATCTAAGCGCATCCAGGTTTAAACCAAGCTCCTTTGCTTTCTCTTCGTCAATATCAATTATTACACCGCGCTCATTTTCATCCTTGCCGCTAAATTCAACTTCAATTCCTAATTCATTAAAGCTCATTTTTACAAACTCCCTTACCGTTGTAGTTACACCGGTAGCAATTACAAAATCTTCGGCCTTGTCCTGCTGCAACATCAGCCACATGGCTTCAATATAATCCTTTGCATGGCCCCAATCACGCTCGGCAGACAAGTTGCCTAAATAAAGGCAATCCTGCAGGCCCAGCGCTATTTTTGATGCTGCCCGGGTAATTTTACGGGTTACAAATGTTTCTCCCCGTATAGGGCTCTCATGATTAAATAATATACCATTGCAGGCATACATGTTATATGCTTCGCGATAGTTAACTATTGTCCAATAACCATATAGCTTAGCCACCGCATAAGGCGACCTTGGGTAAAACGGCGTGGTCTCACTTTGCGGAACTGCCTGCACTAAACCGTAAAGCTCAGAAGTAGAAGCCTGGTAAATACGCGTTTTTTGAGTTAATCCTAACAATCTTACAGCTTCAAGAATACGCAAGACACCAACGCCATCCGCATTAGCTGTATATTCGGGCGTATCAAAGCTTACTTTTACATGGCTTTGCGCACCCAGGTTATAAATTTCATCGGGTTGTACTTCCTGTATGAGTCTTATCAGGTTAGTCGAGTCGGTCAAATCTCCATAATGAAGCCTGAATTTAACATCCGGATCATGAGGATCGTGATAAAGGTGATCAATACGCTCAGTATTAAATAAAGACGACCGTCTTTTTACACCATGTACTTCATATCCTTTTTTTAATAGGAATTCCGCCAAATATGCACCATCCTGCCCGGTAATGCCGGTGATTAAAGCTACTTTCATCTGGAAATATTTAAATACAATATTATCCAAATAAATTTATAAATCCGGCATCTGCAATAAGGGCACAAAACAGTACCCCGTTAAGAAAATTTTAAAGATGAGAGCCGATAACCGTATCTTCAAGCTCCTTATACCAATCTTCGCCGTATTTACGAATAAGGGGGCCTTTTAAAAATTCATGCACACGTACTTTAAGTTCATCGCCGAAAGAGCATGCAGGGCTGCAAATACTCCAACGATCATAATTCAGCACATCAAATTCAGGGTATTTGGTTATACGGATGGGATATAAATGGCATGAAATAGGCTTTTTCCAATTGATAACTCCATTTTCATAGGCCTTTTCAATGGCGCATTTGGTGATGCCATTTTCCCATATCACATAAGCGCATTCTTTATTTACTTCAACACAGGGAGTAGTATAGTCGCCTTCAAAGTCTTTAACATAGGTGCCCACTTTTTCAATGGTGGCTATTCCTTTAGCGGTCATAAACGGTCTTACTTTGGGGTAAATCTCGTCCAATATATCCAATTCATTGGCATCAAGGGGCGCACCTGAATCACCTTCCAGGCAACATGCGCCTTTGCATTTATTTAAATTGCAAACAAAATTTTCTTTTACTACATCCTCGTGAAGTAAAACGCTCCCAACCTCAATCATATTTATTTCTTTATCGCATTTAACGGGTATTTCAAATTCTTAGCTCCCGTTAAATCCATTGTTACACTACCTACAACCAACTCAACGTGCGCTTTTACAGGTATTCTGTTTTTATCATCCGTTATCCAAAGGTATAATTTACTATCCTTTCTAAAAACCCGGCCGGGTATTATTGTCGGATTAAATTTTAAACAGTTAAAAGTCCCCATTGAACAGTTTACTTTTTCGGTACCGACATAAGTAATGCTAAGCGTATGCACACCATCCTCCAAAAAATACTGCAGTTCAAATTTCTCCCCTTTTTGAATTTTCGAAACATCGATGCTTCTGGAAAAATAATAAGCCGATAAAAAGTCAAATACCTTACCGGTATAGGGATATACGCCTTTAGCCGCGGTAATTTTATCTGAATGATGATCGAAGGTCACATTGTCGGTATGCTTATAATTCGACTCATGCCTGTTTTCGGTATAAAAATAAGGCATCAGCGTTGTTTGATCAACATAGGTTTCATAACGGTTGCGCACCTTATAAAAAATGTCAAACGTGCCGGCGGTTTTGCCATCAGCAACTATATGAAATACCGGGCGATCATCAAATTTCTTATCGCTTTCTTCAACGTTTATCACCGCCTCTGCTGCTGTAAAAAAGCCGTATTTGAGCGTATAGGTTAATTGTTCGCCAACTTTAAAAACAGGCTCGCTAACGCTGGTCAATTGCTGTGCAAATGGTGTATTAAGAAAAACTGTTAAAAAAGGAATAATTAAAAAGCACTTTCTCATATTAAGTCGAAAACAGTTAACTCAACGTTCTAAGTTTGTTTATGTTGTTAAGCATTTTCGACTACTTTTTGCATCGGGGTAAATTTTATAAGATATATATCGATTGAACTCAATCTTTCTTTTTATAAATCGGCACGGTTGAACACGGCTCGCCAAACATAAGGCTTTTAACTATTGGTGTAAGCTTTTGAGTAAGCTCCACATAAGCCGAAACAGGAACCGGAATATCGCCGCAGCCTTTAATAACTATACGTTGATCCCTGTATTGCTCTGCATCCATTTTCGCTATGCTTTTTACAAATAATACCGTTTCCAATAACTCTTCATTACCAAAAACAATTTCAAGGGCATAAGGGGCAAGTTTATTTGCCAGCAGCATATAAGCCCATGCCGGAACAATAGCATCAGCTGTGCAGGTTACAGCAACGTATTTGCCAGTATATTGAGACCAGTCGTGTCCTTTTACAAATTCCCTGAAATCTTTCTCTTTTAAAATAAGACCCATAAAAAGATTATCGGCAATATCATAAATCACCCGTTCGCCTTCTGGGTAAAAAGCGGCCGGATCCAAAGTAACCAAACCACTTTGGGCAACTTTGTTTATTATATTTTCCTGTATCTCCATTGCATGTAAAATAAAAAAATCCGGATATAGATTGAACGCTATACCCGGATACAAAATTACTTTTTATTTTTTTTAGAATTTACCTTTAAAAGGTTATCCGTCATCTGTGGGTATCTGTTTTACTATTTTTTACTTTCAGATGGCGGCTTTAAGCTATTTCTTACAAGAATTTAACTCTGTAATCTTTTATATTAGCTTTATCACGCAGTGCTTCAAATATTTGAGCATCAGCACGCTGAAGCATAGCCTGACCTATTTGCTGTTTTTCTCTTACGGCATTTGTAAGCGCCGGAGGATTAGTAAAGCTATTTAATACAAATACATAAACACCTTGCTGACCTTCAATAGGTTTTGACAATTTGTTGGGCTGTGAGCCAAAAACAGTACCGATAACTTTATATTCAGCTGATGAACCTGGGATAACCGGATTAGCAAAAACAATATTTTCAATTGGATTGGCTGTAGCTCCGGTTTTTTGAGCTACCTGATCAATGTTTGACGCACCGTTTAATGCTGTCTGCAATTTGTCAGTAAGCACTTTAGCTTTTACTTTGTTTTTAACCAACGGCTCAATTTGTTTCTTCACAGCATCAAGCGGCAATATTCCCTTTTTCTTTACCATTACCAGTTTGGCTACGATATATTGATCGTCAGAAATATAAACTTTGTCCGAAAAATCACCTGTTTCTGCGTTGAACGCCCATCTTACAATTTCACGCGCATTTCCAATGCCCGGCAAACTTGCTGCTACACCGTTAAAATCAGTAGCAGTTTTTTTCTGCAAGCCTTCTTTTTTTGCCTCTTCGTCAAAATTATCTTTAGTTAAATTACCCAAAAACCCTTGTGCTTTGCTATAAACAGTTGTTTGAGTTTGGCTGCTTGCTTTTAAAGGCACATCAACCACGGCCACTTTAACTACTTTTGATGACCCTTTTTGATCTTCAATCTCTATTAAGTGAACACCGAATTGTGAAGCTACTATTTTAAGATCGCCTTTTTTACCGCCGAATACTGCATCTTCAAAAACAGGGATCATAGCGCCACGACCAAATGTACCCAGGTCACCACCTTTTACAGCGGAGTTTTTATCTATAGAAAACATATTTGCTAATTCAGCAAATGATTTTCCGCCTTCAATCAATTTCTTCAAAGAATCAGCTTTAGCCATTGCTTTGTCAAGACCTATTGTTTTGTCGTCAATTAATATGTGACGGGCTTTGACAGAATCTGGTTCGAAACGGGAGTCAACCAATTTAGCTATTTTGTAACTATTACCTGATAAGTATGGACCGTATACAAATCCGTTTCCTTCGGTAAACATTACCGAGTCTAATTTCGGTTCTAAACGGCCTTTGTGCACATACACCAATGGTGCTTTTGTTTCAGCATTAATTTGAACAAAAGTTGAATCATCTTTGGTTGCTTTAAATGCGTCAGCTAATTTATCTACCTGCGCTTTAGTAGCTGCGCTATCAGCCGAAGAGGGAGAAGCGTTGAAACTTACATAATCAAATGTCCTGGTCTCCTGCTGATTTTTAAACTCATTTTTATGCTCATCGTAGTATGACTGATAGTCATCATCCGTTACTGTTATTTTACTATCAGGTAAAGAAGCATAATTAAGCACTACATATTTGAAGTTAGCCAGTTTATTTTTGGCTTCGTAATCATCTTTTGCCTCAAGCGAGTTTACATACAGGCCATTGGTCACTAACGATACATATTTCTCTGATAACTTAGCTTCAATCATCTGCGTAACAAAATCAGACCATTGCTGCCTTAATGGGTCATCTGCTTTTGATGCATTCAAATTATTTAAAAAGGTATTTAATTTGCCTCTGTCAAGCTGACCGGTTTTAGGATCGCCAAATGCCTGCACAATCTGTGGGTTCGGGCTATCGCCACTAACCATTGATTTTGCTTCATCATCACCAACCACCAAACCAAGTCTTTCAACCTCTTTTTTTAATATTAATTGGCTAATCATTTGGTTCCAGGTAGTTTCCTGTATGTAGCTTGTAATTTGTGGCGTTAAATTACCCTGACCAGACTGTTGCCTGAACTGAGCGCTGTTTTGATCAACCTTTTTTGCAAATTCATCATACGCAACTTTTTCTCCGCTAACGTCACCAAGTTCGTTACGGTCATCTCTAAAGAAAGACCCTCCAGAACGTACCACCTCGCCAATAATAAAAGCAAGCAGCGCAAACCCAATAAAAAATGCGAGAATTTTCCCCATCCGGTCGCGCAAAAAACCCATTATACCCATATACTTATTATAAAATTATATTATACTGTTAAAAAGAGGGCGCAAGATACAATTTTTAGTAAAATTCTATAACACAAATTTTTGTATAATAATTTGTGAATTTCAGGTCATTAAAAACGATAATATCTTGCAGCTATCCGGCTTTTTTACATTAAAAACACATTATTCTTTTATTTATGCTCTTTTGATTTTTTATGGATTAACACCACCCTGCTGGTTTTCTGTTACGTGAAATACACCAGTCGACTGATCAATATGCCAGGGATACAAGCTTTCATTACTGTTAAAGCCGGTACCATTCATTATGTTACCATTGGTCATAATGATTTGAACCGGCTTATTTGAATAAAGCTTTTTATTGGTTTCATCGTAAATCAATTCGTCCGATTTAAATGTTTCGCCCTGCGCATTTTTCGCAACAACGTTTTTATGAAACTCAATCATGTTTTCCTTATCCTTTTCTATCGCATATTCAGATGTTATTGTGCCTTTTATAGAAAGATCGTCCTCGTAAAAAACAATCTTAACCCCGTGGGACATTTCCTTATAGGGTTTAGCCACATCATCATGATCAATTTCGAGGGGTGCTGTAAGGTGAGCTTTTACTTTTGCGGAGTCACTATAAATAATATCCACATCGGTTGAGCGCGAAATTGGTTTATCGGCTTCAGCAGACTGTATTTTCTTGATATCATTCAATGAGTTTTCGCACGATGCCAGCAGCATGCAGATAAACAGTGCCGGCAAATATAAATGTGAAAACTTTTTTGCCTGACTACGCGTCATCATAAAGGCTATTGAAATTTAAATCGCTGAAACCATTTATCATTCAGGGTGAAACCTAAATGTATGTTAACATAATTTTCTTTTACCAAACCGTTATTCAAAGTTCCTTCTCTGCCAATTTCAGCAGAAAAATTTATTTTATCAAAGGTAGCAAGTCCGTTAGGCAATGGCAATCCCAATCCAAAAGTTACAGCAGTTTTTTTAATATCAGTATTATTAACATTAATATAAGTGTCTTCGTAAATAAAGCCTAAACGATAATCTGTTCTGGCCCAGTAATTACGTAAAGCATTTATATTAGGGGTAAAAGACCCACCTACGTTTATTGTTTTACTATTTTGAAGACCTGCATTTGTACCGTCAATGGTAAGTGAAGACCAATTACCCATTGTATAATCAGCGCCCACTAAAAAATGTCCGTCATCCTGGAACGATACACCGAAGTGATTAATCTGCGGAAGACGGATGGAGCTTTTTGTACCTGTACGGTTAATTAATGAATCGGCCGCAAGATTTTGGTTACCGCTGCTATCATAAGTATACTGACTTACTACATAACCGGCAGTTGTGCTTATACTTGTATTTGCAGATGCCGAGTAACCAAACACCAGGTGCTTGTTTATGTTGCCTGTTGCATCTGCAAAATCAAACGAATATTGAATACCATAATCATAATTGACTCCACCCACGCTATTGGTATTCTCAACCTTTGAATCCAAAGTACCATATAGCGTAGGTATTTCGGTTTCGGTATATTGAGCCAGGTTACCAAATATGTATGATACGTTGGCACCCACCAACAAGTGCTTACCAATGTGATAGCCATAACCCAGGTAAGCTTTTGATAAGCCGCCCGTGCCATTATAAATATAGTTTACAGCGTTGGTATCAACTGATGAACCAGTACCAAAACCTTTACTTTGCACTTGTTTATAATTATATCCCAATTCTGAATACGGCAATAAACCAAAGCTTAATGCTGAGTGATGGTTAACCGGTATACCAAATGCTACGTGGCTTAACCTGAAGTTGGCGTTTGTTGCACTCATATTAGCTCCGTTAGCACCTGTTTGGCTTAAATTATCAATAGTTGCGTATAAGCCTGCGTCAATGGTGGTATAGTTGATCATACCGTACGATGCCGGGTTGAGAGGGTTTATATTATTATAACCACTAACATTATTTACAGCTGCCCCAATACCTCCCATAGCCAAATTTTGAGGAAGTAAGGATGGTGTATAAGTACCTAATCCGAACGTAGAGTAAGGAGAACTGGTTGTTGAAGTAGTGTTTGACTGCGCATTGGCGCCAAATGCAATAACAGCAAGTAAAATTGTTATAAGGGCCCTGGTATAATATTTAATCATTATTGTTTTGTATGGCTGCGTTTAATCCTTTAAGAACCAAGTATGGTTCAATTTTTATATAGGGGGCAAAGATGCTATTTTTCAATAGAGTATCAAAAAAAATACTATCACCCCCGCAAAGTACAATATTTAGTTCCTGTTCGTCTTTTTTATATTTTTTAACGAAGCCCTCTAATTCATATTTAATTCCATTTTGCACACCCGAAAGTATGGCTGTTGTTGTGCTGTTTCCATAAGGCTCATCAAATGCATTATCTGCATTAATTAAGGGCAAACCTGCCGTATAATAATTTAAAGCCTTATAACGCATATTTAAACCGGGTGATATACTTCCTCCAAAATAATTTCCGCCTGCATCAACATAATCATAGGTAATACAGGTTCCTCCATCAATTATAAGGTTGTTTTGCGCCGGGTATAGGTAATTGGCGCCTATTACAGCGGCCAATCTATCAAGCCCTAAAGTTGCCGGTGTTAAATAATGGTTGATAACACGTCCTTTCATTGCAGCATTAAAATACATTATCCGGATTCCGCCCGTCAGCAAAGCATCCCATTCAGGATCATCTTTTTTTTTAACGGATGAAACAATAGCTGTCTTTACCGGGTGCACTGCAAGGATTTCATTTAGCAAAATAACATCCACTGATTGATATTGGTTGTTGTACACTAATTCATCGCGTTCAAAAACTGCAATTTTAGTATAGGTATTGCCAATATCAATAACCAGATTGGCCATTAGGCTTTAACCAGCGATAAAATTGATTCAAAGATAGCCAGGCCATCTTCGTTACCGACCAACGAATCAGAAGCACGTTCCGGATGCGGCATAAAGCCAAATACATTACGTTTTATATTGCAAACACCCGCAATGTTTTGTATTGAACCATTAGGGTTGGCATCAGCAGTAATGTTGCCTGCTTCGTCGCAATACCTGAACAATATCTGGTCATTATCGTTGAGGGCCTTCAACACATCAGGCTCGGCAAAATAATTTCCTTCTCCGTGTGCAATAGGAACTTTCAGCGCCCGCTCCGGGTTAATCTGGGCAGTAATTAACGAATTATTAGTTTGTGCCTTCATATGAATATTACGGCAAATAAACTTACGGTTTTCGTTATGCAGCAATGCTCCCGGCAATAATCCCGCTTCTGTTAATACCTGGAAACCATTACAAATTCCCAAAACATAACCTCCGTTTTCTGCAAACTGGATTATTTCCTGCATTATTGGCGAAAAACGCGCTATTGCGCCGGAACGCAAATAATCACCAAATGAAAAGCCACCTGGTAATATAATAAAGTCAACCCCTTGCAAATCATGGTCTTTATGCCATAAGCGCACCACCTGCTGACCCAGAAGTTTTTCTAAAACATAAAAAGTATCTGCGTCGCAATTAGATCCCGGAAATACTACTACTCCAAATTTCATGATACAAAACTAATATAACCGCTGTAATTTGAACGAATGTAAAAGTTAAAAAGTGTTAAACTGAAAATAAATGATGCTGGCTAACAGTATAAAAAACAAAGTTTCATAAAACCATTTACGTTTGGCGTACAAAAAATAATAGGAAAAAAACACCGCTGCGGGTACCGCACATAACAAAAAGTGACTTAAATGAAAAGCAGCTTTGTTATAAAATGAAAAACAGCCTACTAAAAAAACAATAAATAAAAACTGGAACGATTTACGGACCTGCACGTAACTTTTAAAAAAATTTCGCTGCAGCGTGACAAAACATAACAATAAAATAATTGCTACAGGTATCAGCACCAGGTAATTGTAATCGTTTATCCTTATGTTATCCGGAAACTTTGTTCCAAGCGGCTGCCAGATGTTGTAAAACTGACTAAGGCTGTTATTCCAGTAATAATATACCGCCAAAAAGAAGAATAAAGTGATGTAACCAATTATACCGGCAATAAGCTCGCGCCAGTTAAAAGGTTTAAAAATGATGAGCCCTATCCATATCAGTAAAAAAAAATAAACAAAGGGCAGGTAAATGAATGAGCCGAGGGCAACTATTAAACCTAGATCATATGCGGATGATTTGGCATCGTTACTTTTATAAAAGCCCAATAGTTTAAACAACATCCATATCACCAGGAAATTGCACACCAATGGCGGGCTCAATACCAGGAAGTTTTTGAAAAGAGCTGAAACAGTAATGTACATTAAAGCGGGCAAAAAAGTAGGCTTACCTAATAAATTGAAGTGATTAACCAAATGATTTAAAAGCAATGCCTGTATAAATACAATAACACCTGCCAGAAAAACATTTAAAGCCGGCGCAATAGGAGATTGGCTGGCAGATATAGGTAATAACAGACGGGTAAAAGGATCAGCAAAAGCAAATTCTATTTTCCCGGGACCGTTTATCAAGTATCCGACACGTAAAGCGACAAGTATAACAGCCAACCATAAAATATTAAAGGGGTTAAGTGACTTAAAAAAATTGATCATTAATACGGTATTTGCCTGGACGAAATTAGCACAAAAACTACTTATGCTAAAACTACTTAGGATTTTGCATACCGTTTTATTAAATTATCAACAATTTGAGCTGTTTCATCCGGAAAATCCACAATTACTTTTCTGTCGTCACTTATCCAGTTATTAATATGAAATACAAATTGATCATCAATTTCATTAATTACCGGAACGCCTAGCCTCGAAGCAGCCACCGCATTGCACTGCTGCTCATATTGGCCCTTCATGGGAATCATCAATACCTTCTTTTGCAGGAAAAGTGCTTCAGCAGGCCCTTCAAAGCCGCCGCCGGTGAGCAGCCCTTCGCATCCGGCAAGGCTGGTATTGAATGCCTGATTGTTTACAGGCAATATTTCAACATTACCCTCGCGGATCGGCGTTTTTTGTCGTTTTGAAAAAATTTGCCATTGAATTTTATTCGTTCTGTTTAAATATCTGGCCAGCAATTTATCATCGTAAGCGGGTAAATAAACCGTGTAATGCCCCTGGTTTGAAGTCTCCATTGACCTTATTTCGCTGCGGATAACGGGGGTATGGATAAAATCATCATAGCGCTCAAAATGAAACCCAACATGATGGGTTGTAGGCGAGTAGTATTTAAGCAACCACTCTGCATAGTTCCATTTTGCCGGACGCGGTGTATTTTTTGATACAAACGAACATTGATGACTCAATGAAACAGAGGGTATTTTTTGCAGCTTACAGGCCCATGCGCTTACCGGCTCAAAATCATTAATGATCAAATCATATTGCTTTAAGGGTAAAGTGCGGATATCGTGCCATAGCAGCGGCAAATTCATAATTTTAAAAGTAGCCCAATTATCTACACCGCCGTTTGTTCCAAAAACAAAACTAAAACCATGAAATTTATACTTAAGCGGCTGCGATAAGCTAACCTCTGCCTGTGTACCACTTATCAATAAATCCACCTCGCCATATTTTTGCAACAATGGCACAATTTCACGAGCGCGGCTAATATGTCCATTGCCAGTTCCTTGTATGGCAAATAGTATTTTCATAATTGCTGAAAGGTAGTAAGTTGAACGCGTTAAACAGAAAATTTGTTGATAAAAACTTCTATTTAAACAATGAGCTAAAATTCAAATATAAGCGGGTTAGTTTGAGATTACCCTGGCTCCTGTTTAAATCTTTCGAATAGAATTTTAACGTCGAGTTTAGCGTCGAGGTCCTCGGCATCGGTTTTATCATCTTCATCCGCATCGCTTTTAAAATCATCAGGGTTATATTTAAAAATCTTCCAGTCGCCATTATTGTATTCCAGCGCGCTAAGGCTCTCCACCCAATCACCTGAGTTTAGATATAATACTGACCCCGTTTTGTCAGTCGATTCCATTTCCCTTATTTCGGCGTGATGAATATGGCCGCAAATAACATACTGATAGTTTTTATCAACAGCCAGATCGGCCGCAGTTTGTTCAAACTGATTAATAAATTTAACAGCTTCTTTAAAACGGGCCTTTACTTTTTGCGAGAAGCTCATTTTTTGCCGACCAAATGATGTTAACAACCAGTTGGTAAAGCTATTGATCAAAATAAGCGTATCATAACCCACAGCTCCCAATTTGGCTAACCATTTGGAATGTTGCATGGTAACATCAAATACGTCGCCATGAAATATCCAGGCTTTTTTCCCATCAATATTGAGTACAATTTTATCTAATAGCTGAAAAGAGCCCAGATTAAAATCGGTAAACTTGCGGAGCATTTCGTCGTGGTTGCCGGTTAAATAGTAAACCGGAATGCCATCGGTAACAAATTTTAAAATACGCCGCACCACTTTCATATGTGCTTCGGGCCAGTAAGATTTGCTAAACTGCCATATATCTATTATATCGCCATTTAAAATAAGGATTTTAGGTTTGATGCTTTTTAAATACTTAAGCAGTTCCTTAGCATGACATCCATAGGTGCCTAAATGCACATCGGATATAACTACAATGTCTACTTCGCGCTTGGCCATTAAAATTGGGGGGAGATTAATACGACCGGTATATTATTATACCAGTAAAATATTAGAAAAACAGAAGGGCAACGATTATTCTTCCTCGTCGTCGTCATTAACTTTTAATTCAAATGGGCTGAGATAAAATACACCAACAAGCGACAGCAACCCAACTACGATCATGTAAGCAAATTCAAAATGCATCTTGTACAATTTTTACAAATATCTGCCAATCAGATTATTTTAATGTTAAGACTTCATTAAATGTAAAAGGTTTCATTTATTTTTAAATTTTTTTGCCAATCCGTTTCAGTTGCTTTAAATGATGTTTTAAATGAATCCTTATAAACTTTAACCACTGTTTCGCATTTAACATACCCAGTCGCGGATGTTTATGACGCGAACCAGGCGAGGACTTTTTTATGAGTGGCACAATTTCGTCAAGCCGCATGCGGCACTTTACAATTAAATTCCGCGCTTCCTCCTTATCTATCTTAGTTGCGGGCATCTTTGCGTTTACCTTTTCAGGTACGTTTACCCTCGGAAACAAGCCGGTAAATAAAATAATCTTACCAAATAAATTAGGGCCATGTGTAGTCGGTTTGCAGTTGTCGTGTGTGCAACGTTCCAGCGCAATTATTGATCCAAGCGTCGCCTGTAAAATATGGGAGTAAACTTCAGCATATGACCATCCGCCATCAGGAGGCGTAAGCATGAACATTTCGTCGGGAATAATATTCAATTGATTGCGATAACTATCTAATGCAGCATCAATTGCCTTACGTTCCTTAGCTATGTTCATAGTAATAAAGTTAGTTCTTTTAAATGAGTAATCTGTAAAGGCACGTCATCCGGCTTTGGGTTATTAAAAGGATTAAAATAAATAGCGTCCATGCCAAAATTTAATGCACCATAAATGTCGGCCTCCAGGCTATCCCCTATCATCAGGCTTTCATTTTTTGAAGCTCCGGCTAAATTGAGGGCGTGTTCAAATATGGCTTTATCGGGCTTATTAAAGCCAACAATTTCCGAAATAATAACATGCTCAAAATACCTGCCTATATTGGTATTTCCTATTTTTAAAGTCGATGCCTCTTTAAAGCCATTTGATATTAAATGTAAGGTATATTTATTTTGAAGATACTGTAGTGTTTCGTGAGCATGCGGAAACAAATTGGTTTTGGTGGGGCAAAGCTTAACGTAATCATCTTCAAATGCCTGTGGAATAACATCAGGGTGCAGTCCAAGCTCTAAAAAGGTGCGCCTGAAACGGGTTTCGCGAAGCTCTGTTTTAGTAATTTTTCCGGTATGATACTCGGCCCAAAGCTGGTGATTATTACGAGTGTAGGTTTCAATAAAAATAGCCGGCGCCGGCAGGCCTATTTCGTTTAACCGGTAAATATCATATAGCTCATATAAAGTTTCTTCGGCATTTTTATCAAAATCCCAAATAGTGTGATCGAGGTCAAAGAAAATGTGGCGGTATTTTTTTATTTCTGATTTCGGATGTTCCATTTCGGATGTTATGCTGTTTAGTTTCTGAAGCCAAAATTAAACTTTTCAAATTCGAAATCGAGCAGCTGAATTTATCAAAAAATCACAAAAACTACAGTAACCTTTATGCAGTGAAGATTAAATAAATAATTAATAAGATTTTTTTTGAGGGTGTCGCCTGTTATCAAAAAAATTAAGTAAAATTAATTTCTCTTCTTCAACTCTGTAAAACAGGGTATTATGTTTGGTAATAACAATGCCCCTAATTTGTTTTTCAGCATGTTCAATTGATCCCATTTCAGGATTTGCAGCCAACAGTTCTATTATTTCATATGTTCGGATAACAAAGTTTCGGGTTACTTTATCTCCCCATTCCTTTTGCAAATATTTAATAACAGAATTGAAATTATCACTTGCGCGGCGGTTCCAAACTATGGTTTTAACCATTTGCCGTGCTGAAGTTTAACTTGTTCGTGACTTATCAGGTTATTGCTATCAAAACTTTCTTCATAGGCCGTAAGCAATTCCTTTTTTTCATCCTCACTCAAGTTATTCCAAAGATATCCATTCTGATCAATATTAATTTTTTGGATCAATTGATAATAACTTTTTAAAAGCTCTTCATCTTCTATGCTATCAATAAGGTGATGAAAGTCTTCTTTTATATTCATAACATAAAATAATATACTAAGATAACGATTTTAATAAACATCTCTAAAAGTGTTTAATCAAAAACTATTCCGCATTCAAGTTATTGTATCGTCGTTATAAAATAAAACAATGCGTGCATTGGTAAGACATAATTGTAACTACCCTGCATTATAAATGCCTCAATCTTTTTCCCCAAATGCCAAATCTCCAGCGTCACCCAAACCGGGAACGATATAGGCTTTGCTGGTCATTTCTTCATCCACTGCGCAAAGCCACAATTTAGCTTTTGGCAGGTTGGCGCGCACATGGGTAATGCCTTCGGCACTTGCAATAACGGCTGCAATATGCAGTTCTTTGATATCGTATTGGGCAATTATCTCCTTACAAACCTGTACCACGCTTTGGCCGGTGGCCAGCATGGTATCGCACATAATCAATATTTTGCCATCCAAATTAGGTGATGAGATATGGTCGATATTAATAATAAAGGCACCCGTCTTTTTAACCTTGCGGTATGCGGTGGCAAACAAAGCGGCCGATTGGTCAAAATAATTCAGAAAACCTTGTTGAAATGGCAACCCGGCACGTAATATGGTTCCTATAACCGGTAATTCGGCGGGCAGGCCAACATTGGCAAAACCAAGCGGTGTTTGCACTTCATTTTCGGTATATTTTAGCGTTTTACTTATCTCATAGGCCAGTATCTGACCAAGCTTTTCCTGGTTAGCCTTGAAACGCGCTTTATCTTGCTGTATATTAACATCACGCATTTCAGCCAGAAACGTGTTAGCAATGGTATTAGTTTTATTTAGCACGAAAATCATGGTTAAAAATACAATTATATTTTGTGATGTATTTGAAGGATAACTAATTCAGCAATTGATTGTTTAACTGATTTACCAATCTTAATAAATTAGCTGCTGACATAAGGCTGTCACTAGCGGTTTATAATTTTGATTGCTGATAAGGGGAATTAGACAAACTAACTGCTAAACTCCAAACTCTAACCACTAATTCGTATTTTTACATATTCTATGGATTTTAACATCACCTCTCAATATCAACCCACCGGCGACCAGCCTGAAGCCATAAGGCAACTGGTTGAGGGGGTAAACAATAGCGACCCTTTTCAAACATTGCTTGGTGTTACCGGCTCGGGTAAAACGTTTACCATTGCCAATGTTATAGCGCAAACGCAAAAACCCACGCTGATATTAAGCCATAACAAAACGCTGGCAGCACAATTATATGGCGAGTTCAAGCAGTTTTTTCCGGATAATGCAGTAAACTATTTTGTTTCCTACTACGATTATTATCAGCCGGAGGCATTTATACCCACCACCAATACCTATATTGAAAAGGACCTGCAAATAAACGAAGAAATTGAAAAGCTGAGACTGCGCACCACGTCAGCATTGATGTCGGGAAGACGGGATGTGATTGTTGTTTCGTCAATATCATGTATTTACGGTATGGGAAATCCTGATGATTTTAAGGATTCGGTATTCCGTTTTGCTGTGGGTACACGTATTAGCCGTAATGCCTTTTTGCACAGATTGGTGGAGATTCTTTACTCACGTACCACAGCCGACTTTAAGCGCGGTACTTTTAGGGTAAAAGGTGATATTGTAGATATTTTCCCGGCTTATATGGATCATGCTTACCGGGTTTCGTTTTTTGGGGATGATATCGAAGAGTTAACTACTTTTGATGTTACCACAGGGAAAACCATGGAGAAAATGACCCACATGGTATTATTCCCGGCCACATTGTATGTTGCTCCCCGCGAAAGGTTCACCCAATCTATCTGGGCCATACAGGAAGAGCTGGAAATGCGAAAAAAACAATTCATTAGTGATGGCAGGTTCCTGGAAGCTAAGCGTCTGGAAGAAAGGGTTAATTACGATTTAGAAATGATACGCGAACTGGGCTACTGCTCGGGTATTGAAAATTATTCGCGTTTTTTTGATGGTCGGCAACCCGGAGCAAGACCTTTCTGTTTGCTGGATTATTTCCCCGACGATTACCTGATGGTGATTGATGAGAGCCACGTAACCGTGGGGCAGATCAGGGCGATGTATGGCGGCGACCGTTCGCGCAAAATATCACTGGTTGAATACGGTTTCCGTTTGCCGGCGGCTATGGATAACCGTCCGTTAAATTTCCAGGAATTTGAGGCATTGGCACCGCAAACCATTTATGTGAGTGCCACTCCCGGCGATTTTGAATTAGAAAAATCAGGCGGTGTGGTAGTTGAACAGGTAATTCGCCCTACTGGATTACTTGACCCGGTGATTGACATCCGCCCGGTAATAAATCAGGTGGATGATCTGTTAGATGAAGTAGACAAAACCATAAAAATGGGCGACCGCATACTGGTAACCACCTTAACCAAACGCATGGCCGAGGAATTGGCCAAATACATGGATAAGCTGGGTATTAAATGCCGCTACATTCACTCAGAAGTAAAAACCCTGGAACGTGTAGAAATTTTAAGAGGCTTACGTTTAGGTGAATTTGACGTATTGATAGGAATTAACTTATTGCGCGAAGGGCTCGATTTACCGGAGGTATCATTAGTAGCAATTTTAGATGCAGATAAAGAAGGTTTTTTGCGGTCGGAGCGCTCACTGATACAAACTATCGGTCGTGCTGCAAGAAATGACCGGGGAAGAGTGATTATGTATGCGGATAAAATTACCGCTTCCATGCAGATCACGATGGATGAAACTAATCGCCGCCGGGATATCCAAATAAAATATAATACCGAACATGGTATCACGCCTAAAACTGTGGGCAAATCAAAGAGCGAGATTATTGAACAAACTTCGGTGGTCGATTTTAAAGGCGGCGTACAAAAGGCTTATGTTGAAATGGACACAGCATCGCTGGCAGCTGACCCGATTGTACAGTATATGACCAAGCCCGATTTGAAGAAATCAATAGAAAACACCAAAAAGGAGATGCTTGCGGCCGCCAAAAACATGGACTTTTTACTGGCGGCCAAACTCCGCGATGAAATGTTTGCTTTGGAAAAAATGATGGAGGAAAAGTTTTAACAAGATTATTGCCCGATTGTCATTTTCAAATCATCAATAGATCTTAGCTGTAACAAAACCCGTTAATAATTTGTCGATGATAAAGGCAAAATCATAACAAAACATTTTTGCCGTTATAATATTATATTTGCAGGCTAATTTTTTACAAAATGGGAGAATTATTGGATTTCCTTTTGATGGTCATTTTGGTCATCTACGTTTTAAGGACACTTGCCCGTATCTTTTTACCAATGCTTTTTCAAAACGTGGTAAATAAGGCGCAACAGCAGCACAGTCAACAACAAAACTATACTAACAATGCCCCACCTACTGGTAAAATAAAGGTTGAATACAAACCCGAAACCAAAAAAGGATCAATACCTGATTCTGAAGGTGAGTTTATTGATTACGAAGAGATAAAATAGCAATTATGCTGCCAGAAGAAGTATATAAACGCCGCCGAAGACATAATAATACTCCTGAATCCACTCTTTTAATAATTGCCAATTTTATTGTTGTGGCCATTAATGTAGCCCTGTTTACTACCCGCGATCATATTAACTGGTTTTTTTGGGTTGTTTTAGGCGGCCTTGCACTCTACAATTTCTTTACCATCCGCAGAAACAGGGAAGAGTTCACAAAAGTTATCATAATATCCTATGTCGTAAGTATTGTTATACTTATCGGCGTGTTTTTTCTTTTCAGGGGAAGAGCATAATATTTTAATAAAAACATTATAATTCCTTTTCCCATACTAATTTATATTTTTGGAGAAATAAAATTATCCCCTTTATAAAACTTAGATGAATAACTGGTTCAAGCGGAATGGCATTCACTTTTTAATTGCAGCAATTTTTTTAGTGATTTGTTTCTTGTATTTTACTCCTGCATTTCAGGGTAAAACTTTAGGGCAAGCAGACGTACTGGGTGCCCAATCCACACAAAAAGAAGTTAACGATTACAGGGCGAAAGACACCACCATCTTGTGGACCAACCAGATATTTGGCGGTATGCCAGTCTATCAGATTTGGGCTCCGTATAACAACAATATAGCTTCAACTGTAGTTAAAGTACTGATAGCCATTTTCCCTAACCCTATTTACAATGTGTTACTGCTACTGTTTGGTACTTACTTTTTACTAAGTGTTTTAAAGCTTAATCCCTGGTTTGCAGCCGCGGGCGCAGTTGCGTTTACGTTTTCATCATACAATATAATTTTATTGGTAGCGGGCCACTCCAATCAGGCTTTGGCTATTGCCTTTTTTGCGCCAATTATAGCCAGCGTTCTGTTAACCCTGCGTGGCCGCTATATTCTTGGCGGAGCATTAACCGCGTTATTTATGGCGCTTGAGTTCAAAGCCAACCATATTCAAATGACGTATTACCTGTTAATAGCCTTAGTTATTTTGGTATTTATTGAGCTTTATCACGCCATTAAAAACAAAACCACCCCGGCATTTTTAAAATCGATGGCTTATTTGGGTTGTGCCATGGTTTTGGCATTACTGGTAAATGCATCATTATTATGGAGCACATTCGAATATAGTAAATACAGCTACAGAGGCCCTTCAAACTTAACCCAACAAACTAAAGAGCCAAGCAACGGCCTAAGCAAAACCTATGCTTACCAGTGGAGTCAGGGTGTTGGTGAATGTCTTACCTTTTTAGTTCCCAACGCTTACGGTGGCGCATCAGGGCCTTCAGAAGCCATTGATCAAAATTCAGCAACCACAAAAGTTTTCTTAGACAAAAATATTCCTGCCGACCAGGCAGTTACCTATGCGCAGCAGATATCAGGAATACCGGGACTTTCTATGTATTGGGGCAATAAACCCAGCACATCAGGCCCGTTCTATTTTGGTGCAGTTATTTGCTTCCTGTTTTTATTTGGATTGCTGATTGTTAAAAACCGTTTAAAATGGTGGCTACTGAGCTCGGTTATATTAACAATGCTGCTATCGTTTGGCAGCAACTGGCCTTATGTTTCTGATTTATTCTTTAATTATTTCCCGCTTTATAATAAGTTCCGTGCGGTTGAGTCAATTCTGGCAGTTGCAAGCATCTGTTTCCCAATATTAGCTTTCTTAGCGGTGCAGGAAATTGTTGCAGCAACCGATAAAAAAGAGATCCTTAAAAAATTATATCTTTCACTTTATGTTGTTGGCGGTTTAACTTTATTGCTGATTGCGTTGCCGCAATTGCTTTTAAGCTTTAAACCTACCGATTATCAAAATGGCATATCCTATTTAACACAGGCATTTAAAGGCGATAGTGCAACTGCAAATAGCGTAGCCAATGCAATGATTAGCGACAGGATTGATGTAGAACGCGCCGACGCTGTACGTACGTTAATATTTGTTGTTTTAACCTTTGCGTTAGTTTGGTTATTTATCAAACAAAAAGTTAACTTAACCATATTCTCGCTCGGCTTGTTTGCACTTGTTTTGATAGATATGTGGCAGATTGACAAACGCTATTTAAAAGAAGCTAACTTCCAGGAAAAACAAGATGTTGACCAGGTAGTTAAACCGAGAGAAGTGGATAATTTTATTGCAAGGGACACTGATCCCGATTTCAGGGTGTTTGATTTAACCGCTGAAATTAAAAATGATGAAATCAATCCATTCTTCCATAAGTCCATAAGTGGTTATTCTGCAGCACGTTTAAAAAGATACGATGAATTGATGGACAATCAGTTAGCAACCAATCCGCCAAATAGGGATGTGTTGGACATGCTGAACACCAAATACTTCATCACTCAGGGCCAATCGCAAAGCATGACTATGCAGGCTAACCCAACAGCATGCGGTCACGCATGGTTTGTAAAGAGCATTAAATTGGTAGATAACAGCGATCAGGAAATGCAGGCCATAAGCAGCTTCGCACCTAAAGATGAAGCTATTGTTGACAAACAATACAAGCATCTTTTTGATGACAGTCAGCTGAGAGCTGATCCTAATGCTACCATTACGCTTACCAACTATAACCCCGATCATCTTACTTATCAAACAGGATCTACCTCAAACCAGATTGCTGTTTTCTCTGAAATTTATTATGATAAGGGATGGAAAATGTATGTTGATGGCAAGGAGCAACCTTATTTCCGTGCCGATTATTTACTGCGCGCTGCACAAATACCGGTAGGAAATCATAAAATTGAATTTATATTCCACCCGGCATCATATTATACAGGTGAAAAAATTTCACTGGCTGGTTCAATACTATTAGTGCTTGCTTTGGGCGGTGCTGTTTATTCTGAAACAAAAAAGAAGAAGCCTGTAGTTACAGCTAAGAAAGCTTAGTAATAGGCATATCTACACAAACAAAAAGAGCGATATGGGTTTAACCTATCGCTCTTTTTGTTTTATTGTAAGCTGTTTTAACTAATCATTAGTCTTTCTATTCTTCAGCCAGTACCAGCCCAGGTTAAAGGCAATTATAAAGTGGTTAAAAATAGTTGGTACTAAGCCGTAGTATCGTTTCATAATATCAAAACGTTCCTGCAAGCTTTGGCGGTGTTTTGCTTTTGACATCCCTCCTACCAAATATTTAGCCACATACCGGTTTACATTTACTATTGTTTTTGCCTTTTTTGCCGAGCGAATAATCCAGTCGATATCTGCACTTAATTGGTATCTGCTATCGTACACTTCTGTCAATGACCTGCGAATATAAATAGCCTGATGGCTGATGCTCATGCCATATTTAAAATCGCGCCAGGTAAATTGTACGGGGGCTTTATGACGGCGCTGACCTAAACTCTGCCCTTCGGTATTAATCATTTCCGTTTCACCATAGTAAATATCGGCATCCTTATATGTTGCAAAAACCTGTTCAACAGTCTCCGCCTCATAAAACTCATCTCCGGAATTCATAAAGATAACATAGTCACCCGTTGCTACAGAAAGCCCTTTGTTCATGGCATCATAAATACCGGCATCCTTTTCACTAATTAACTTCGCTACCTTGTTTCTGTGTTTAGCTATATCATCAAGTGTCCCGTCGGTTGATAAACCATCAATAACAATATATTCAATGCCTTTATAGGTTTGATTTAATACGGACAGCATCGTCCGCTCAATATCGCGTACATTATTGTAAACTACAGTAATAACCGATAAAATTGGCTCGTTACTATTCATTGCCTAGTATTGATTGATAAACTGCCATGTATTGTGTAGCCACTATATCATTTGTAAAAGTATTTAACACCTTATTACGTGCATTTTCTGCTAACTCATCTTTGTTGCTTGCCGTAAGTACGTAGTTTATTCCTTTCGCGAAATCCGAGGCCAGCTTAAATTCAGCCAGGTAACCATTACGCATATGCTCAACCATATCGGGTATGCCGCCGGTATTAAAGGCTACGACAGGTGTTGCGCAGGCCAGGGCTTCCATAATCGTATTCGGCAGATTATCTTCTATCGCCGGCGATACAAATACGTCTGCGAGGCTGTAAAGCTCTGCCAGGTCATTTTGGGAGGTAATTATGTCCAGCGCGTATACTTTAAAGGGGAGCTGCGTCACATCAAAAGACTTATTTTTCCCGAATATCACAATCTCAATATCTTCGGTATCAGAGTAATCACTTTTAAGTTGATGTAAGGCATCCACCAGGTAGGTAATTCCCTTGCGCCTATCCAATATATTGGCTGCACCAAAAAGAATTATTTTTGCCTGCTGATTGATGCTCCACTTTTTGCGAGCCGCAAGCATGTCTTTGGGCGAAAATACCCCGGTGTCAATAGGATTAGGTATAGCCTGGATACGGAAGTTTTTTAACAGCGAACTTGTTCGCGCTACATCGGCCAGCCAATTGCTGCAGGTCACAAAAACTATATTTTGGGCAGCACCCAGCATATTCATTTTGCGTACCCATCCATCAAAAGATATATCTTTATCCGCAGCATCACGCAGCATCCAGCAATTGCCACACTGATTTATAAAATGATCGCAATCGCCTGCATAGTGGCAACCACCCGTAAAGGCCCACATGTCATGCAGTGTCCATACAACCGGCTTGCCTGTTTCAATTAGTTTTTTTAAATTATTAATAGACAGATAGCCACTATTTGTCCAATGCAGATGCAAAATATCAGCATTCAACACTGCAGGTTGGTTGGTGATGTCTATACCAGCATCTGCTGTCGAAAATGCAAAACGTAATGATTTCTCTTTTGCCTTAAACCATATAAAAGGCAATCTTTCGTACAAAAAGTTAAAACGGATTCTCAGTTTTGTTAAAAAATCGTCTCCAATAATTTCAACTCTTGGCTCAGTCGTTTTCTTTTCCTGCACCTGTAATTTTACATCTACCTGGTGCTGCTCCAGTGCTTTTAATAATCGCATACAGGCCGCAGGTGCACCGCCCCCGGCGTCGGCTGTATTAATTAATGTTACTTTCATTTTGGCGGTGCTATTTATATCGGCAATTATAACAAATCTTAAATGAAAACTTTACTTTTGAAGCGCCTGTAATTGCGGGCTGTTACCATCATCAGTGTAACAAAAAAAATGTGTAATTTAAAACATGAACTTTTTTGCTTATTTATTCCAGGACTGGAGTGCCAACCGGCAAAATTTTAAAGCGCAGTTAGTTTTATTTTTATTTCGTTTGGTGCAGTTTTTTAACCGGTATACTATTACTAAAATTATATTTTTCCCTTATTTTATGCTTTACCGCTTTTTTGTAGAGTGGCATTTAGGGATTGAGCTACCACGTAAACTTATTATTGGAAAAGGTTTATCGCTTTACCATGGCCAGGCATTGGTAGTAAATAAGGGTGTAATTATTGGCGAAAATTGCGCGCTGAGAAATTCAACAACCATTGGGCATAAAAAACTGGCCGATGGCACATTCAGCAATAGCCCACGAATTGGTAATAATGTGGATATTGGCGCCAATGTTTGTATTATTGGCGATATCATCATTGGCGATAACGTAATTATAGGCGCAGGGAGCGTTGTGGTTAAAAGCATTCCGGCAAACAGTGTAGCGGTTGGAAACCCGGCCCGTATTTTAGAAAACAAGTAGTAATAGATCAGCTTGCCTTTGTTGGTGTTGTCACCAACAAACCGCGATGCTATGCTCTATACAAGCCGGACGTTACCTGTTGGTGACAACACCAACAGGGGCGGGGGTAAAATATTTTAGACAATAAATAGATAAAAGATCAACTTGATAAAAAGCAGGATAAATTATTAATGGAACAGAATTTAACAGACCGGTCATTTTGGAAAGCTTTTTGGGAATCAAGAAAAAACCTGATATTTTATATTAAGCCTAATTATGTTTTTGGTGACATTTTGGCCAAACTTATTGCAGAGAAGCAGGTAAAAAACGCCATTGAGCTTGGCGGGTTTCCAGGATATTATGCTACCTATTTAAAAAAATATGAGCACCTGGATACTACATTGTTTGATTATTTTATCCATGAGGGTTTAATCAACCAGTTGTTAGAAAAAAATGGGCTTAAACCGGGCGACATTAATATTATTGAGGCTGATCTTTTTGAATACAAGCCGGAAAAGCCTTATGACATGGTTTTATCATTCGGTTTGATTGAACATTTTAATGATACCAAAGCCATTATTGAAACTCATTTGCAGTTTTTAAAACCGGGTGGTGTATTGTTTATTACGCTACCCAACTTTAAAGGCATTAACGGCTGGATACAACGCAAATTTGACAGGGAGAACTATGACAAGCACAATATCAACAGCATGGATCTGCAATTATTAGCCAAAAGCTGCAAGGAATTGGGCTTAATCGAGATAGAAACCTATTACCATGGCAAGTTTACCGTATGGCTGGAAAATAAGTCGGAACAAGGTGCAATGACCAAAGCATTTGTTAAGGCAGTTTGGTGGATGGTGAAGCTGGCTAAAGTTATACCATTCCCTAATAGAGCATTATCACCTTATATTGTGGTGAAGGCAGTAAAGTAAGGAATATATGTTATATTGCTGCTACAACCAAACAAATCACAACTATGGCCGGAGGAATATCTCCAAATAAAATAGTAACTATACCTTTAGAAGACTATAATTCAGACCATTACCTTACTTTACTATACCAGTCTATGCTCAACCAGGGCTGGGACATCGGTTATTTTGATCATGATGGTATAATAGCTTATACTCCTATCTCATGGGCGTCTTACTCAGAAGAAGTTTCTGCACGACTAAAAGGAAATACTATCGTAATTAAAAGCGAATGTGTGGGCTACCAGGGTTTGTTTACTGATTACGGGAAAAACAAGAAAAACATTGATCTGCTTTTAGGTGAAATTACCGTTGCGGAATATCAGTTACAGCAAAACCTGGAACAAACCACTCAGGAGTTAATGAATGGAATTCCGGAAAAACAGTTTTTAAATCTGGAAGATCCTCCTATGGCCGGGAAAGAACAGCTTCGCGGCTTCTTTTCGCCCATCATTCCACGCAAAAAATATGTAATAACCCCTTTATTGGTAATTGTAAATACTTTAATATTTATACTAACATCAGCGGCATTTGTTCTTTTACCCAAACTCTTGTTTAAAAACCACATTGGCGATGATACCAGCGAAAAAATTTACATGCTGCTTGGTTTCAATAATCGCACACATGTTCTTAATGGAGAAATTTGGCGGCTTTTTACCAGTATCTTTCTGCATTTCTACTTCCTGCATCTGGCACTTAATATGATCGTTTTGGTTTATGTGGGATCGTTGATAGAATCAAAATTGGGTAAATGGAATTTTTTGCTAATGTTTCTGTCTACCGGCATCATATCAAGTATGTTTTCGGTGATGTGGCATTTTACCGAAATCAGCGCGGGCGCATCCGGAGCAATATTTGGCTTATTTGGAATATTGCTTGCCTTGTTAAGTACTAATTTTTATGAGCGCAGTGCCCGCAAGGCATTACTAATTAGTACCGCTATAACTGTGGGAATCAATATTATTCCGGTTGGCGAGGGTATTGATCATGCTGCTCACTTTGGTGGGCTTCTGTCAGGTTATATTTTTGGTTGGATAGCCTATTGGGGAATTAGCCACAAAAACCTGTTTATAAAAAAATGGGGCATTGCTTTTTCGGGATTATTGTTGACCGTTTCATTTGTTTCTTATGGCGTTTTCTTTATGCCGAACTATCAGGTAAAAGAATATGAAGCATTAATTCAAAAATTTGATGTCATAAGTAATGAAATTAACAGTGACTTTTATGGAGAAAGCTCGGATAGGCAGGTTAAATTAGACTCGATAGAAAAAAAGGGACTGCCGCGGGTTATCGAACTTAAAAAGATGTCCGCGGAATTAACTCATCTTAAACTACCTCGCGATAAGAAAAAAAGGGCGCGGGCACAGGCAAAAATCATTCATCTTTACTGCCAGTATTATAATTTACTTTATCTGGAATTTAAAGAGCAAGACCAGTATAAGTATCGGCCTCAAATAGATAATATAACCTATCAGATAAACACGATCCGTTCTAAATATCTTATGAACAATTAAAAAATCGGAATCTGATAACCAACTGGCCCAATTATTTTTTTGAAAGATATTTTACCTGTAGCTGCTTTACAAAACGTAAACCCCGCTGAACAAGATTGCCTTTTCGCTTTTTAAGGAAATTTCTGATTGCTTCGTATGCCTGCGTGTCTTCTTTTAATGCAGATGGAAACTGTTTAATTGCTTTTTTAGCCAGTTGAACATTATAAGTACTTTCTTTTTGAGAATGAACACCGCTACCGTCGTTTCCTATGTTATGGATCAATGAGGTAGATGGATTTAGCGTTAACCCACCTTTTAAAAATATGGAAGCATACCAGCGTATGGCCCACGAATTATTTTTACCCGTCTTAAAACCTTCCAGCTGTTTCCAAAAGTTCATAGTACCCTCAATGGAAAATTGATTGATTTTTTTTGAATCAAACTGTTTCAGTAATACATCTACATCCGGTTCAAATTCTTTCCATGCCCTATCCCAGGTTGCCCAGCCCCAGCTGGTTGCCGCCCTGAAAAAGAATGTTTCGTCCAGATTTTCGTTTTCGATATTGTACATATAAGCACCAATATGCATTACTTTTTCCTCGTTCTGGTACTTAGCTAACGCTTCGTTAAAGTATTCCAATGTATACGGCGACGAAAGCATATCGTCTTCAAAAACAATGACCTTGCCATATTGATTCACCAACTCTGTAACTCCGCTGATAATAGAATCGGCCAGACCTAGGTTTTGTGTACGGGTAATTATTTTTACTGATTTAAAACCGGTAACCTGCTTTATCAACTGCCTTACCTGCTCCACTTTGGTTTTGTCGATATCATTTTTCGCAGCATCAGCATAAATAAATAAACGTGAGTCCTCTGCCAACAAATTCTTTTGCAGGTAACTAATGGTACGCCGGGTATGTTCAGGACGGTTATAAACAAATAGAGCTATGGGTGCAAGATTTTGCATAAACAGGGGCGCTAGTAATTTTTATTTGTACAAACGTTAAGTACCGATTTAGAAAATGTTTAAATGCTCATCAGCCTTTTTGCAGAGGACAGTATAGGCATTGGCTAATTTTTCGTTCAGTTTCTTCCCAAAAACCTTACCCAATCCATTTTTAACGGCATACTCAACAGAAATCTTCACATCGGTAATAAAACTTTTTGACTTTTTTTGATTTGTATAAGTATTGAACCTGGTAACTTCAGGTTCTATCATTGAGGTTAAATCGTTTTCAACTTCAAAGCCTTCCGTCTGTAACAAATAACGTAAAGAAGTTGGTGTGTAAACATTGATGTGACCATAAGCCAGAAAATGTTTTATCCGTTTGTCAACTCCGGTTCTGTAATCCAGGGGTACTTCAATTATGCTATGACGCGCTACACGCTTTATTTCGCGCAATAGTATACGTTCATGTTCAACGTGTTCCAGTACGTGCGAAAGAATAATTAAATCAAAGTTATTATCATCAAAAGGCAATTTATAGCCATCAAATAACTGCACCGACTTGAGGTCTTTTATATTACGTGTTTGGATATGCGCAACCCCGCTTTCGCTAATTTCAACCGCATGATATTCGGGGGCAAAGTTTTGGTCAGCCAATAATTTTAAAATACTGCCGTCGCCCGCACCAACTTCCAGCACCTTTTTAAATATGCGGCCCTGGCTAACATCAATAATGTGCTGCGCTTTATATTTGGCGCCGAGCATGCGCCACGCCTCGTCGTGCTTATTATAAAATTCGTCGTAAGCGCTTTTAACGCTATCGGTAACTATAGATTGCTGCATGATTCGCGAAGATAAAACTATAGTACAATATTCCGATATTTTTAACAAAGGGGTTGTTAAAAAGGCAAATTTATAATTTAGATCAAAGCAATTTCATTTTGCTGCTACTCACAAAAGTTAAAACATAGGGATTACGTCGGCATTGCTATTGGATTTTTTTCCAAAAATATAATTTATTGAAAGTTCAAATCCACCCTGTCCGTTTATTGCTGCGTTTAAAGGCGATGTATTAATATCATAACTAATTCCAATAACCATATTCTTAAGACGATAACCTACATCGGCGGTCGCAGAATCGTTAATCTGGTACATACCACCCAATATTAATCCATTATTATCTTGCAATTTCAGCTCTGAATAGGCCCCTATCCCTTTTATTTGATTCTGTTGCTGCCTGATATATATAATATGAGGGGTGATATCAATCATATCGGAGGCGGCAATTTTTACACCGCCATGAATAGTAAAACGCATAGGAAGTGCGGTTTTAAATCCATCAGTTGAAAAAGGATCCCTTTCATCCGTTAAATGGGCCACACTTACGCCACCAAAAACTTTAGCTTTACTTGCCGGGTCGGTATCATAGTAAAATACGCCTGCGCTGGAGTCAAAGATGAACGAATTAGTGACTGAAAAGTTTTCAAAACCGGGTAAATTAGGGTCGAAGCCAATTGCCGGATTATACTGATCATCCAATTGCAGCTTGCTGGGATCAAAGCTTCGGTTAATAAATGCGGCCTGTACGCCGAAACTTATTTTTTTATATCCATCGCCAGAAACTGGTATACCGTAACCAAACGAAATACCACCGGTAAAATAATTGTAGCCGGCCGTGCCTGCCGACTGATCTAAAATATTTAAACCAATACCTACTTTTGATGTGGGGTGAAAGTCCATTGATAAACCACCGGTATTATATCCATTGCTGATACCGGCCCACTGATTTTTAAAATCGGCCGTTAAGCGTGTTTCTCCGTCAAAGGCGCCGGTTAGCGCAGGGTTTAGCCATATTGGATAAGCGTAGTACTGTGAAAAATGAGGATCTACCTGTGCATCGGCTTTTTTTAGCACCGCTATCATCAGTAGTGCTGATATAATTAGTATAGTTTTTTTCACCTTAATAATGTAATAGTCCCCTTTTTATTTATTTGCTTTCCATCATTCATAATAGCCTCGAGATAATAGACATATACGCCAACTGGCTCTTTTTTTCCATGGTACGAGCCATCCCATCCACTTTGCTGACTGGTTGAGGTATAAAGTAGTTCGCCCCATTGGTCATAGATGTAAAACTTCAAACTTCTTATACTTTCACTATGCACGTAAACAATATCATTATTACCATCGCCATTAGGCGTAAATGCGTTGGGAACATATATAACATTGCTAAATGGATTAACGGCCTGAGCAGTCACGGCTGTTGAACTGCTACTTAACTGGCAATCAGCAGCCCCCAGCGCCTGAACCAAGATGGTGACACTTTGCTCTGGCTGCAAGCCAGTAATTGTATGCGTCAACCCATTACTGCCTGAGCTGGGATTTGTAAAAGTTTGTCCGTTATCAATGCTTACCTGGTAACCAGTGGCACCGTCAACAGCATTCCATTGAAAAGTTACACTTGATGAGGTTGTCGATTCAACTGTTACCGTCGGCGCAGGTAATTGCTGTAGTATATTTACCTGTACTACGCTAAGTACTGATACACAGCCAGTACTATTATCAACTGCTTGTGCGTAATAGGAAGTTGCTGTATTTATTATTGGTGTTACAAACGAGCTGCCTGAATATAAGATATTATTGTTGGTAGCCGTTGCATACCAATTGATAGTTGCAGCCGGGTCAGAACTGGTTGCCGTTAAAGTGGCGCTATTGCCTGGACAAATTGAAGTATTGGTTGCGATTACCACGGGCGCGGGGGCAACAACTACATTAACAGGGGCTCTGACAGAGGCACAGCCCGCATTATTAACCGCTTCAACATAATAAGTCATATTGCTCGTTAATGCAGGTGTTATGAAATTGACGCCCGTAAATAAAGGTGTGCCATTTGTATTTACCGAATACCAATTGTAGGTTATGTCTTGTTGAGGCGATGCAATTGAAAGAGATGCAGTACTTCCGGAACAAGTTTGATTTGAGGATACCAGAACCGGGACTGCCGGTGCTGAAAGTACATTTATGCCGATAATGTTGCTCGCTAAAGGCACCGTACATACCAGGGACGTTACTATACGGCGATAATAGGTTGTTACGTTGATAGCGGACGGATCAAGGTTTATCAGATTGGCATCAGTTATATCAACAAAATTTAAACCATCTGTTGAAGATTGCCATTGGTAAAAATAAACACCGTTTCCCCCGGTGGGTGTACTTCCGGTTATTTCGGCTGGATCTCCATTTGCACAAAATGAAGTAATTGCAGGCGCTGTTATTATATTATTTGCCGTTGGCGATAGCACAGTCAGGTTATAAAAAGAGTCATAACTAACGTTTCCGTTTACTGTTATTTGCCGCCTTACCGGGTAAGTAATTTCTGAACCGGTATTATTAGTCAATACAAAGGTTTGATAGTCTTTACTATTATTTACCCCCGGCGCATTAACCCAGGCATTATTTTGTTGAATTTGCCAGGCGTAAGCGTTTGGAATAGGAGTTACAGGATCACCCGCCAGTATATTGTCTGCGGAGGAGCAGGTTGTATCAACCTTAGCCGCTTCGTTTACAGTAACAGTATATTGAACAGATGAGCATGCAGATGCTACCGTGTAGATGAAAGGAGCTGTAAAACTTTCGGCAATACCAGAAGCTGGTGTTACCGTACCGTTATTGCTAACAGTAATAGTTGGCGTTAATGCGCCAATATTTGATCCTGCAGCAACTGTGATGGAAATTGTATGCTTAACCGGGTCAATTGCTGCCGGAGCAACCTGTTGTGGTATGGTAAAGCCGGTTATTTGATTTGCCATGCCATTATTTACAATTGAAAAAGCAGCCAAAAAACTATCAGAGGTGGGGTTTACAGCAGTATAATTATCAACCGCACAATCGCCTGTATCAAAATCTGCTGTTTGACAAAAAGAACCGGCAACGTAAACATTTGAACCAATAGCTACAGTTTCATATCCGAGGTTAGATGTACAGGTGCTGCCGAACGCCCCAGATGCTATAGGATTGCCCGAAGAATTCAGACCAATAATAAAAACAGACTGGCCGCCGGTAGTATTTGAAAGTGTGCCATTGCTTAAGGTGGCGCCCACGTTAAGCACTCCGGAAAAATAACCTGTAATAAAAATATTATTACCGCTATCCAATGTAATGTATCTGCAATTGGCATTACTACTGCTACTTCCGATGTCTTTGGCCCAATTAGCGGCCCCATTGGCTTTATAACTGGCTACAATAATATCGGCTGGCCCTTGAGCAACAACTGGATTACCGGCTGCGCCGGTGGCATAAAAATTCCCGCCAAAGATTCCTGTTATAATGATATTTGACTGACTATCTATCTTCAGGGAAGAAATGATTCCGGAACCAGATCCGGGCAAATAGTTAACCCATTTGTAAACTCCGGCAGCCGTATAACGGGCTACAAAATTTGAAACGGTAGAACTGTTAAATGTAGCAGCAGCTACGCCAGTATAACTAAAATCAACATTACCATAAAAATCTCCGGTTACTACAACATCATTGGTCGTTTTATCAATTGCAACGGCCGTTAAATTTTGTGTATTTACATTTCCAAGCGGATGCGCCCATAAAAAATTACCATTGGCATCGTATTTCGCAAAAAAGCAAGCCAATGTATTCTGGCTTGGGAGATTATATACGGCAGCAGATGGATCAACATCAATAGCTCCGGTGTAGCTTGCAGTAATAATCACATTATTTTGGGCATCGGTAGTAATATAGTGCCCCCGGTCAATGTCCGAGCCTCCCATACTGTTGGCCCACACAAAATCTCCATTTTGGGTATATTTCGCGATGAAGATATCATCTGATCCGTTAGAAGATAAAGTAAAATTCCCTTTCGGGTTAAAATTAACTGCTGATTGAAACTGACCGGTAATTAAAACGTTGCCTGCGTTGTCAACCGCCATACTATTTGTCAGGTCGATACCGCTACCTCCCATGCTTATGGCCCAGATATAATTTCCGGAAGCTATATCATATTTTGCGATATAAATATCAGCATCTCCGTTTGAGGTTAGTTTTTGTGTACCACCTTGTTTCAGATTAAAAGTAACGGTACCCCTGATATATCCGCTTACATAAATATTGCCATTATTATCTGCTGCAATATTAGTGGCTTTTGAATCACCCGTACCGCCGATATCGTTAACCCATACCGGTTTGAAATATTGAGCCTGTGAATAAAAAGAGATTGAAAGAAATGCAATGAGTAGTAGTAAGCAGCGTACTCCTTTTCTAAATTGGACAGAATGATGCACCGGGTAAAGTTTAAGCAATAGTGATTAGGGTTTATTTTTAAAATATCAGTCTAATATAGGTACGATACTTTAAAAACAATTCAATAAATCATGAAATTTTATTAAATTGTTTAGGGCTTTGTAATAGAATAATTTAGTCGTATTAAATATTCAGGCAATTATCAGCCTTATAAAATACCGATGTAGCTTTCCTGTAAAATAACCCGGGGGATATACCTGTAAATGCTATCTGCTTAAAGCCTTTTTTTAACAGGTAATCAATACCGTCACTATAGTCTTTACGCTCAGAATCATCTAAAACTACTACCCCTTTATCAGATAGCGCATCAACGGCTTGTTTGCAGCAATTCACCCTGTCGCGCCCATCAACAATAATTATATCAAATCTTTCCTTTAAAGTTAACGGAACCCTGCAATACTCGCCATCGCGAACAAGTTCGCAGAATATCATTTCCGAGTTTTCAGGCTTTGACTCAACTATTTTTTTTAACCAATCTTTGTCATGCTCAACAGAAACCACCTTTTTTGCATATTTAGCATAAAAAAAAGTAGAGTTTCCTGAGCCGAATTCAAAAACCGTATGCTGTTTGTGCAATCTTTCTTTTATAAAATCAATAAATGAATAGGTTACCCACGGAATTGGGTTACCACTGCCGTCAATTGGCGATTTGCTGTCAAACCCTTTAAACCATCCAATATCGTTAAGATATCCTTTATGGTTAAATGATAGCAATGCTTTCAGTCGGCGCGGACTTGACAATACCTGTAACAGGGATGAAAATTTGTTCATCGTTTAATGATTTTTTGAGCCAGCGAAATTAGAAATAATGATTTAAACATCATCACTCCCTGATCGCTAACTTTTGGTATAAATATGATAAAGAAAGTGGCGCTGGCATAAGCTACCAATGTTGCTATAGCAGCCCCCATCATGCCCATATGGGGTATTAATAATAGGTTAAGCACAATATTTACTATTGCACCAAACCCGGTACGAATAAATGTAAGGTTATTAAAGTTTTCGGCAATCAAATACTGACTGCTGGCAGCCCCTAAAAACACAAACACTCCCGACCAGATGTGTACTGACAGTGTTGGTGCGGCATAGGCATATTCAGGCGTTAATAATTTATAGATCAATGGTGAAACAAATGTAATAACAATGGCCACCGGTAAACTCAAATAAACCATCAGATCGTACAAATGTTGAATTCTTTTTTTGTATCGCGCTGCATCATCGCGTTTAGCGTTTAAAATAGCCGGGAACAATGACGTGACAATTACCGCAGGAATAAAATTCCAGGCCTCGCTAAATTGGGCAACCGTTGCATAGGCTCCGGCCTCTTTTACACCCGCCATATTTTGCAGCATTATAGCATCTATTTTCATATACAGGGATACCATGATGCCCGATATTATTAAAGGCCATGAATATTTAAGCAGTTTAATTGCGAGTGCATAATTAAATGACCATTTAAGTACGCTCCTTTGCTTCCGTTGATAGGTGAAGTAGTACCCAATGGAGATCAATAAGAAATCAAACGCATAAGCGTATATAAAGTAGATTAAGGGTTGTTTGGTGTAAATTAACAGCAACTTTATAAATGCCGATATCAAATTGCCGACAATTTGTACCTGCATAATATATTTTGACTGTACTTGCGATTGAAAATAAGCATCAATAACCGTAAAAGCCTGAATGATGCCTATGGTAGAAAAAATCAAAATGTAGCTGTAAGGTGTTCCTTTAGCAGGATAAATAAGATATGCGGTGTATATAATGGGTACACAGCATAAGCCTGCCATTATCTTCATCCAAAAAGAAGTACCCAAAATCTGATCTCGATTATTTGGAAACTGGTGAAGTTCTTTAACAATAAACTGATCGAGTCCCAAAGTAGCTATTGCCGAGAAAAAATAAATATAAGCTATTCCGCCGTTAACGATACCATTACTACCTCTCCCGAGATACCTCGCCAGCATAATACTAACGATCATCTTTATAGCCAGACTGCCAATACGGCCAACAAACAACATACCGGTATTTTTAAAATACTTTTCAAATGCCTGTTGGTCAAAACCCCGGATATTAGGTAAACGCATATTTGCACAAATGTATAAAAAGCAAATTGTTATTGGAATTTGCTTCTAAAAAGAGTAGAAGTGGTGTTGACTATCCCCCAACTATCATTATTTGCAATAAAATTTCTTTAAACATCATTATAATTTATTTTGAGTTTATATTGTATTATTAATACTAAATATGCATTATTGTACTAATTTACCTTTAACCTTATTCATAAATGAAAACAATCCTTAAAATTGCATTTTTATGCACCCTCTTTTCTGTCTTTTTTATATCGTGCCAAAAAGACAATAGTTCCTCATTAAAACAAAATACTTTTGCATCTAAATTCAAAGCAACCAATCTTTCATCAACCGACAACTGGACACAATTACCCGGTTATGGCAATGACATTAGCGTAGGTGCTGATGGGTCTGTTTTTATAACCGACACTACTACAGTATCTGCCACTGGTGGATATGCTATTTTAAAATGGAATGGCACCGGTTGGAGTACTTTCGCCGGCGCAGGCGTCAGATTAGCTGTAGATCCAACTGGCAAACCCTGGGTGGTAAATAAATCGCACCTGATTTATAAATATAACGGGCCTTTATATCAAGCGTTACCTGGTACAGCTACCGACATTGGTATAGGGGCAGATGGTTCTGCCTTTATTTGTGATACCACTACAGTAACAGCTTCTACCGGATTCAGAGTTTCTAAATGGAATGGCACCAGTTGGACTGTGATGTCGGGGATTGCAGGTGTCAGGGTTGCTGTTGATTCAACCGGAACGCCATGGGTAGTTAATAAGTCGAATTTAATTTACAAATACAATGGAAGCACATGGACGCTATTGCCTGGTACAGCTACTGATATTGGTATCGGCAAAAATGGAGCAGTATATATTGTTTCAGCAACACCTGTTTTAGCATCAGATGGTTATGTTATTTCAAAATGGAACGGATCGGGATGGACTGCAACAGTATCAGGCGTGGGCATAAATATAAGTGTTGACCCGCAAGGGCATCCATGGACAGTTAATGCGTCTTATTTAATTTATAACAATCTTAATTTATAACATTTTAAAATTAACTATTTAACACAAGGTAAATTAAAATAAAAGCCGATTTATAAATATTTATAAATCGGCTTTTATTTTAAGCTTTATGTCCCAGTGCTTCTGAATAAACTTAGTTAAGTTTAAAAATAAAGTTTGACTGGTCTGTCCACCAAGGTTTACCCTGGGGAGATACCGAAATATTGATACCTGTTATTCCGCTTATCTGAATCCATCCGTTAGATGAATATTTGTATATAGGAGGATTGGCAACATTATTTAGTCCGGTTACATACACTGAGCCATCTGCACCAATACCAATGTCGTCAGCTGCCACTCCATAAATAGGATTCCATAGTACGTTGCCGGTATACTGATATACAATATTTGATTTGTTAACCACCCATGGGATGCCTTGTGGAGATACCGCAATACGTACACCGGCGCATTGAGGCAGTGTATCCCAACTTGTGCCATTCCATTTCATAATATTAAACCCGCCGGTTGGCGAAACATTCAATGTACCGATAATAAAAACAGAGCCATCTGCGCCAATGCCTATATCACTACCAGTACCTGGTAATTGATCCCATGAAGTTCCATTGTATCGTAATATAAGATTTGATTGAGTTATAACCCATGGCACTCCCTGTGGAGAAACAGATACCCTAACGGCGCCACAATCAGGCAATTTTACAAATGTATTTCCAACCAGCTGAAAAATACTGTGACCGCCGGTTGAAAGTGTGTCGGCTCCTACAATATAAACGGCGCTATCTGCGCCTATACCAATGTCAGAGCCCTTCCCAACTGGAATTTGGGTAAAGCTACCACTAGTTGACGGCGGTAAAACTATTATTAAACAGGTAGCGGTAATAGAATGTGTTTTGTTGCTTATGGTGATTGAGGATTGGCCTATCTTTTTTGCTGTAATCAAACCCGAAACAGAAACGCTGATGATTGAAGTATCAGACACACTGCAAACGAGGTTATTAATAGCGTAATTTTTTGAAATGAGTTGATTGGTTGTCCCCACAGTAAGTTTCAAAGTATCTAACACGAGTGAAACAGACTTATCGGGGTTTACGGTGATGGTTTTAACGCAGCTGCTAAAAATAAAAATAGAGCAGCACGTTAACAATATCAATAGTTTGCGCATAAATTATGGATTAGGGTTTTACAAAAAGATAAATATACAAACGCCCGCCGGATTTACCAGCGGGCGTTAAATTTTATTTTAATTCAAAACAGAATTATTGATTCTGGAACTTTTTTGCATTGATCTTACGTTCATTTTCATTTAAGTAAATTTTACGCAAGCGAATATTTTGTGGGGTTACTTCAATATATTCGTCGGCCTGGATATATTCCATTGATTCTTCCAACGAGAATTTAATAGCCGGCGCAATACGTACGTTGGTATCACTACCTGATGCACGCATGTTGGTTAGCTGTTTACCTTTGGTGAGGTTAATAACCAAATCATTATCGCGAATGTGCTCGCCTAAAACCTGGCCTTCGTAAATATCAACTCCCGGATCAACATGGAAACGACCACGATCCTGCAGTTTATCAATAGCAAAAGCTGTAGTTTTACCTGTATCCATTGATACTAATACACCATTTAAGCGGCCTGGTATGCTACCTTTCCATGGCTCATAAGCTTTAAAGCGGTGTGCCATAATAGCCTCACCACCTGTTGCAGTTAATACGTTGTTACGTAAACCGATGATACCACGTGCCGGAATATCAAATTCCAAATGCTGTAAATCGCCTTTGGGTTCCATCACCAGCAAATCACCTTTACGTTGCGTTACCAGTTCAATTACTTTACCCGCTACTTCTCCGGGTACGTCAACAATTAAGGTTTCAACCGGCTCACATTTAACACCATCAATTTCTTTGATGATAACCTGCGGCTGTCCTACCTGCAACTCGTAACCTTCACGACGCATAGTTTCAATTAATACAGATAAGTGAAGAATACCACGACCGTATACTAAATATGAATCTGGCGAATCGGTTTCAATAACCTTAAGTGCTAGGTTCTTTTCCATTTCTTTGTATAAGCGATCGCGCAGGTGGCGTGAAGTAACAAATTTACCTTCTTTACCAAAGAAAGGAGAAGTATTAATGGTGAATAGCATGTTCATGGTAGGCTCATCAATATGGATAACTTCCAGTTGTTCCGGTTTTTCAAAATCGGCAATGGTATCACCAATATCAAAACCTTCAATACCTACAACAGCACAAATGTCACCCGCACTTACTTCAGTAGCCTTTACTTTACCAAGGCCTTCAAAGGTATATAGTTCCTTAATCCTTGATTTTTGGATAGTTCCGTCGCGTTTCACTAACGAAACCGGCATATTTTCCTTAATGGTGCCACGTGCCACGCGGCCAATAGCGATACGACCAACAAACGAAGAATAATCAAGTGAAGTAATCTGCATTTGCAAAGTACCTTCATTAACAGGTGCCGGCGGAATGTTTGCCAGAATAGCATCCATTAACGGGAAAATATCAGTAGTTGGCTTTTTGTAATCAGTGCTCATCCAGCCTTGTTTTGATGAGCCGTAAATTACCGGGAAATCCAACTGGTCTTCAGTAGCTTCAAGGTTAAAGAACAGTTCAAAAATTTGCTCATAAACCTCTTCCGGACGACAGTTTTCTTTATCAACCTTGTTAACTACCACAATAGGTTTTAAGCCTAAAGCCAAAGCCTTTTGAGTTACAAAGCGGGTTTGAGGCATAGCACCTTCAAAAGCATCGCACAATAACAAAACGCCATCGGCCATTTTTAATACACGTTCAACCTCACCACCGAAGTCGGCGTGGCCAGGAGTATCAATAATGTTGATCTTAATGTCTTTATAACGAACAGAAACATTTTTGGAAACGATGGTAATACCACGTTCACGTTCAAGGTCGTTGTTATCCAGTATCAATTCACCGGTTGATTCGTTGTCTCTAAAAATAGCACAACTGTGTAAAATCTTATCAACCAAAGTAGTTTTACCGTGGTCAACGTGAGCGATGATCGCTATATTTCTTATTTTTTGCATGAAAATGCGCCTCTAAATTTTTCGCAAAGGTAAGGTTATTTAGTTAATTTTTAAAGCTTTCACAACTAATTAGCATAATAATGATTCAGGCTTAACAAATTGATTTCAGAATAAACGCAGTTTAATTGTCTGAAATCATTGGATCAGCATTATTTATTATGAAAATAAAAGCCCTATTAAACACAAATAGCAATAAGACTAAAAAATCTTATCGCTATTTCTATTACAGTGTAATTTAATTATTTATAAGCCAAAAGCTGTTTTTACCTTATCTACATAGTCCAATTTTTCCCATGTAAACAATTCAACTTCGCGTTTTAACTCGCTGCCATCATGGGCAATAAATTTTTTAGTTACCACTTCATTCGGGCGGCCAAAGTGACCATAAGCAGCAGTTTCGCTATAAATTGGGTTACGCAATTTAAAACGAGTTTCAATAGCGTACGGTGTCATGTTAAATAGGGCCTCAACCTTTTTCGCTATTTCGCCATCATGTAACCCTACTTTACCTGTTCCGTATGTATTTACATAAATGCCCATTGGTTGTGCTACGCCAATAGCGTAGGATACCTGCACCAATACTTCGTCGGCAACACCTGCAGCAACAAGGTTTTTAGCAATATGGCGGGTAGCATAAGCAGCAGAACGGTCAACTTTTGAAGGATCTTTTCCCGAAAAAGCACCGCCACCATGTGCACCTTTGCCGCCATAGGTATCGACAATAATTTTACGGCCGGTTAAACCGGTATCACCGTGCGGCCCGCCGATCACAAATTTTCCGGTAGGGTTAATGTGATATTTAATATTATCATTAAAAAAGTGAGCATATTTAGGATATTTAGCCTTCACACGCGGAATAAGAATGCCAATGATATCCTTGCTTATTTTTGCAAGCATTGCCTTTTCTTCATCAAAATCATCATGCTGAGTTGAAATAACTATAGCATCAATCCGAACAGGTTTGTTGTTATCGTCATACTCCAGCGTAACCTGCGATTTTGCATCCGGGCGCAGGTATTTAATTTCCTTGTCTTCGCGACGGATGGCAGCAAGCTCAAGTAATAATGCATGCGCAATATCCAATGCTAAGGGCATGTAATTATCAGTTTCAACTGTGGCGTAGCCAAACATCATACCCTGATCACCGGCACCTTGTTCTTCTTTTGCCTTACGGTCAACACCCTGGTTAATATCCGGCGATTGTTCATGGATAGCTGATAATACACCACATGAACTACCGTCAAACATATATTCGCCCTTGGTATAGCCAATTTTATTAATTACTTCGCGGGCTATTTTCTGGACATCGAGATACGCTTTTGATTTTACTTCACCCGCCAAAAAAACCTGACCGGTAGTAACCAATGTTTCACATGCTACTTTTGATTCGGGATCGAAAGCTAAAAAGTGATCAATCAATGCGTCTGATATCTGGTCGGCAACTTTGTCCGGATGCCCTTCTGATACGGATTCTGAGGTGAATAAATACGACATAATTTTTCTAAGATGATTAAATTTAACTTATGGCCCAAAATGGGCCGTTACATAAACGTAAATTTTGAAACAAATAATTTAAAGTGGATTGGGTAAAAAGAAGCATGGTTTTAGCACTTTTTTACGTGGTTGCAATCCGGGCCTGAACAAGTTATCAGAAATGATCAAAATACCGTTCAGGACAATTAAATCAGTCCACATTCAGGCAGCTAAATTAAAACAATTTTTACAAAGCCGAAAATACATTTACTTTTGGCGCAGAAAATATATTTAGTTGGAACGGAAAGCGTTATTCATTGTAAACCCGATATCGGGAGGAAAAAAAAAAGACGGGGTTCCGGAGCTGATTGAAAAGTACATGGATCCCGCTATTTATAAGCCGGTGATTGTTTTTAGTGACGGAGTATCGCACGCAAGGCAAATTGCAAAAGAAGCAGTAAATAAGTTTGATTTGATAGTGGCTGTAGGCGGCGATGGTACCGTTAACGAGATTGCATCGGCAGTTGTTGGCACCGAAACAATATTTGGTATTATACCATTTGGCTCGGGTAATGGTTTATCCCGTTTTTTGAATATACCAATGGATACTGAACAAGCTATCAAATCATTAATTACCGGGCACGTTGAAACTATCGATTCTGCAAAATTGAACGGACGATCTTTTTTTAATATGGCAGGGATGGGATTTGACGCACACATTAGCGAAGTATTTTCACACACCAAAAAACGGGGCTTTATTACCTATATAAAATCATCTATCCAAGAGGTGACAAAATATAAACCTCAGCATTATCACCTTGAAATTGATGGTAAAACGTATGAACGCGATGCATTTATGCTGAGTTTTGCTAATTCATCTCAATATGGTAATAATGCCCATATTTCGCCTAAGGCATCGGTTCAGGATGGCTTGCTGGATGTTTGTGTAATAAAAATGTTCCCGCTATGGCGATTTTTTGAAATGGGTATCCGCATGTTGAACAAAACAGCCGATAAAACAAAATATGTTGAGATCATCCGGGGCAAAAATATCGTTGTGAAACGCAACGGCCCGGGGCCAGTCCATCTGGATGGCGAGCCCAAAATTATCAACGGCGACATCACTATTGAGGTAGTACCGCATTCCTTAAAAATAATAGTAGGCAGTTCATATAAAAAACCATAGCGGCGCACTATATCCCGCCGCCGCTAAATGAATAAGAAACATGTCAAAGAAAAACTTCACCGGCGTTGTTTACTCTACCGACCCTGATTTTCAATATCAGGCAAACAACGGACAGGCTGCACAAACGCTTCCGCCTCAGCAGCAAAACCTTAAAATTTATCTTGATCGCAAGGGCGGCGGTAAAGTGGTTACCCGCATAACCGATTTTATCGGATCAGATACAGATCTGGAAGCCATAGGCAAAAAGCTTAAATCAAAGTGTGGTGTCGGAGGCTCGGTTAAAGAGGGTAAAATATTAATTCAGGGCGATTTTCGTGATAAAATACTCACGCTGTTGCAGGCTGATGGATACAAAGCCAAAAAAGCCGGAGGCTAAAAACAAAAGTCGTTATTAAGCATCGTACTCTCCCGGCTTATGTGCAGAAAACAGGCACTTGTATAATGCCAAATTTGTGTCATTTATAAAATAGATAGTGTATTGAGTTTAAATATTAAAAAACTTATTATCAACAACTTACATAGTGTGTAAAACATACAACATGTAAAAATTTATTCCATTTTACTTGTTTCTTCTCTTTTAAAACCGCTAATTTTGCGGCAACCAATTATAACTATTTAATGAGAAAAAGTACTAACCACGTACCTGATCTGAGCTATTTGCAGCTTGATCGGGCAAGGAATATTTATTACCAATTAAACCCTGCTGAGCTTACCGAAGCGGCTTTAAAAAGAAACGAAGGCGTGCTGGCCGACACTGGCGCGCTGGCAATTGATACTGGCGAGTTCACCGGCCGCTCGCCTAAAGATCGTTTTATTGTTGATGACAACATAACCCGTGAAAATGTTTGGTGGGGAAAGGTCAACATCCCGTTTGACACTGAAAAATTTGATACCTTATTATATAAGGTATGCGATTACCTTGGCAAAGGCGACATTTTTGTCCGCGATTCGTGCGCTTGCGCTAACGAAAAATACCATGTTGATATCCGTGTCATTACTGAATACGCTTTTCAAAACCTGTTTGTTCATCATCTGTTCCTCCGGCCGGAGGTTGTGAATCCGGATGCTACTCCTGAATGGACTATAATTGCCGCACCTGGCTTTAAGGCTGATCCGAATATTGACGGCACAAGGCAACATAACTTTTCGATTATTAACTTTACAAAAAAAATCATCTTAATAGGCGGAAGCGCTTATACCGGCGAAATTAAGAAAGGCATTTTTTCGGTACTTAATTTCATACTCCCACTCGAAAAAAGAGTACTTTCCATGCATTGCGCCGCCAATGTGGGCCCAAAAGGCGATACAGCGATATTTTTTGGTTTATCAGGAACAGGCAAGACTACCCTCTCCGCCGACCCCGACCGCAGTTTAATTGGCGATGATGAACATGGATGGAGTGATTATACCATTTTTAATTTTGAAGGAGGATGCTACGCCAAATGCGCCGACTTAACTGCCGAAAAAGAACCGCAGATTTATAATGCCATTCAATTTGGTTCACTGCTCGAAAATATTAACTTTATTGACGGAGGTTCGCGGAAGGTAAATTTTTCTGATATCAGTAAAACAGAAAACACGCGGGTTGCCTATCCTTTATATAATATAAATAACGCAGTAATCCCCTCAATCGGCGCATCACCGAAAAATATATTCTTTTTAACCGCCGACGCATTTGGAATATTGCCGCCGATTTCAAAACTGACTCCGGAACAGGCCATGTACCATTTCATTTCTGGCTATACCGCTAAGGTTGCAGGTACCGAAAGTGGGGTAACTGAGCCCAAAACAACTTTCTCGGCTTGCTTTGGTGAAGCTTTTTTACCACTAAACCCGGTTACTTACGCAAATTTGCTGGGACAAAAAATTAATCAACACCAGGTAAACGTATGGCTGATAAATACCGGCTGGACAGGTGGCGGCTACGGCGTAGGGCAAAGAATGAAGCTTAAATATACCCGGGCTATGATCAGTGCAGCTATTAATGGACAACTTAACAATACAAAATATAAGGAACACCCGATTTTTAACCTGCAAATGCCCGTAAGCTGTCCAAATGTTCCCGATTTACTGCTCAATCCTAAAAATACCTGGGCAGATGCCGAGCTTTACGACGAACTAGCAAATAGCCTGGCTATTGCTTTTGTAAAAAACTTTGAGCAGTATGCCGCTTTTTGCACTCCGGCAGTTGTAAATGCGGCACCAAATGTCACCATTTCCACCTGGTAACATAAATTTTATAAATTATTGTTTGCTATTATTAAAAAAAATAAGTTTCATTGTAAAAAATTGTCTGCACAAAAGACAATTTTTACTTTTTGTGACGTTATGTATCCACTAATACGATAACGTCATATGATTTTTTTATTAAAAAATTATAAAGAATAACAAAATAGTTTTTTTAATTCATTAAAATTCTATTTTTGTTATTCGCTAAATTATTGCATTTAACAAACTTATATTTATAAACTACAAACTAAAACTAAAAACTAAAAGTAATGGCAAACGCACCAACAAAACCAACAACTCCTGTAAAAAAAGAAAGCTCAAGTGCATCGGGCATGTTTGCAACTTTCACTATTCCAATTTGCTTAGTGGTTGCAATTTTAATATTCATATTTATATTAGGTGATCCGAGTCACTATGAAGGAGGCGATGTAGAAAAAGGTGTTCCTGATTTGTTAGGAACTGTACACAGGGGAGGCATAATTGTGCCTTTGATTATGACTTATTTATTAACCGTAATTATTTTCTCAATTGAGCGTTTTGTTGTTATTGGCAAAGCTTCTGGTTCAGGCAGTGTTGATGGTTTTGTAAGAAAAATACAAAGCCACCTGAATGCTGGTAACATTGATGCTGCTATCGCTGAGTGCGACAAACAAAAAGGTTCTGTGGCTAACGTTATCAAATCAGGTTTGAAAAAATACCGCGAAATGGAAACGGAAACAACTCTTGATGTTGAACAAAGAACTTTGGCTATCCAAAAAGACATTGAAGAGGCTACTTCATTAGAAATGCCTATGCTTGAGCAAAATCTTACTGTAATTGCCACCCTGGTATCAATTGGTACATTAACCGGTCTGTTAGGTACGGTAATCGGTATGATCCGTGCATTCGCTGCATTGGCAACTTCTGGTGCTCCAAATACAACTGCATTGTCAACAGCTATTTCTGAAGCGTTGATCAATACTGCTCTTGGTATCGGTACATCAGCAATTTCAATTGTAATGTATAACGTATTTACATCAAAAATTGACAAACTGACCTACGCAATTGACGAAACAGGTTTCAGTCTTGTTCAAACATTTGCTGCTTCACACAAAAGCAGATAATAAACTCGCTATTGCTTAGTTTTACCGTTCGCCTGTCTGTTTGGCCGGCGAACGGTTAGTATAATACATTATACACTAACATTAAAAATTCAACAAATTATGCCCAGAGTAAAAGTTGCCAGGAAAAGCACCTCAATAGATATGACAGCCATGTGCGATGTGGCTTTCCTGTTACTTACATTTTTTATATTAACAGCAAAGCCGAAAGTTGAAGATCCGACAAAGGCTGAGGTGCCATTCTCTTCAAAGGAGATATTGGTTCCCGAAGATAATCTTGCTACGATAACCGTTGGTGGTGGCGGCAAATTATTTTATTCAGTTACCGGATCTGACATACGTACAGAAACACTAAAGGGAATGGGCGAAAAGTATAAAGTAGATTTTACGCCCGAGGAACAAGCCAGATTTGCCGTAACCGAAGTGTTTGGCGTACCAATGGCTAACTTGAAATCATTCCTGGATATGGATGCTGAACAAAAGAAAACTTATCAGCAACCTGGTATTCCGGCAGATACTACCGGTAATAACGAGCTGTCCAACTGGATACTTATCTCACGTAAGGCTGATAGGGCTTTGCATGATAAAGACCTGCAAATTGCTATTAAAGGCGACAGAAGGGAACAGTATCCTATCATCAATACTGTAATTGATGTATTGGGAAAACAGAAAATTTTCAAGTTTAGTTTAATTACAGACTTAAGACCGGCACCAAAAAAATAAAATTATGGCAGAATTAGATACCTCCGGCGGGGGTAAACATAAAGGTGGCAAAGTAAGAAGTAAAAAAGTTTCAACCCGCGTGGATTTAACTGCAATGGTTGACCTTGCATTCTTATTAATCACTTTCTTTATGCTTACCACCACGCTTAGTAAAAAGAAAGCAATGGATCTGGCCATGCCGGACAACTCAGTAAAAACAAGTCAATTACCCGTAGCAGCAACCCGTTCAATGACTGTACTTTTAGGCAGCAACAACAAAGTTGAATGGTATGTTGGCGAACCTGGAAAATCAGCTCCTACTGTAGACAACTACGGTAAAGATGGTCTAAGGAAAGCACTTATCGAAAACGGCAAGAAAGTTGCTGAAACACATGCTGCTCCTAATAACTTCATGATTGTGTTAATTAAACCAAGTGATAAGTCAACTTATGAAAACCTGGTTACTACACTTGACGAAATGAGCATCACTGGCGTTCAGTCGTACGCTATTGTGAAAATTACCCAGCCTGAAATTGACGAGCTGAAAAAACAAAAAATATACTAATAATATAGTTATTGGTATTAACGTTATAAATTAACTAACTAAAGCCTAACAAATGTTTGGAAAATTAGACATATTAGACCAGAAATGGATTGATGTTGTTTTTGCAAACCGCAATAAAGCATACGGTGCATATGAACTTAGAAGGGATAACGGACGAAACACCCGTACAGCTCTTTTAATAGGCGTAGCAGCGTTTGTTGTTGTAATATCTGCAAACACAATTATCAACATGATAGCTGGGTTTATTCCCAAGGCTAAAGAAAAGGTGAAGATCACCAATGTTGTATTATCGCCACCGCCTGTGGACTTAAAAAAACCACCTCCGCCACCTCCGCCTGAACCACCAAAACCAAAGGTTGACCAGGTTAAGTTTCCTCCTCCGGTTGTAAAGCCAGACGTTGAGGTAAAAGAACAACCACCAACTGTTAAGGAATTGGCGGTAGCCGATCCGGGACAAAAGAACCTGAAAGGTGATAAAAATGCTGACGTAACCATTGATGAACCGGTAGGTACATCAGATCAGAAAGTTACAGAAGAAGATCCTAATAAGATCTTTACTTCGGTGGAGCAAGCTCCGGCTTTCCCGGGTGGTATTGAAGCATTTTACAAATACCTTGGTAAAAACATCAGGTATCCTGCAGTAGCACGTGAAAACAACACACAAGGAAGGGTAATCGTAAACTTCGTTTGCGAAAAAGACGGTTCTCTAACTGATATAAAGGTTGTACGTGGTATAGGTGATGGTTGCGATGAAGAAGCAATTCGTGTAATCAAAGCATCGCCAAAATGGTCACCAGGTATTCAGAACGGGCGTCCGGTACGTTGTTCTTATACAGTGCCAATCGCATTTACACTTTCAGAAAATTAAATAATACATGTTATTTAATAATAACCAGCAAAAATCGCCCAAAAGGCGGTTTTTGCTTATTTTAGGAGTTACCGCATTCATCTGTTTTTGTGCCCTGGGCCTCATGATTATCTTTTGGGATAGCATGCTCCCCAACGTTTCTAAAACTCAAAAGGTATTATATGGAACGATAATAATTGTTTATGCTGTTATTCGATTTACCAGGTTACTAAAAAAAGATAACGATGAAGTATAGATTAAATCTTGCGTTTGTTTTATTAGCCCTATTGGTGGTTTCTCAAAGCTGCCAACACAAAGTTAAAAAAAACGATCCTGACCGCTTTACCGCCGCTAACGCAAAAATTGTTGTTGATGAGTCGTTTCAGCCAATTGTTGATGAAGAACTCTACATTTTCACGGCACTTTACCACGACGCTCATCCCACCATTATTTATGCGCCCGAAAACACTGCGATAAACCTGTTAATGGAAGATAGCGTGCGCGTTGCAGTTATTGCCCGCGATTTAACAGCTGATGAGTATAAAGTACTGAGAAGCCGTAATTTAAATCCTATTATTAACCGTTTTGCTATAGACGCAGTTACGCTTATTGTAAATCAGGCTTCAAAAGATACCACTATTACGGTAAGCGAAATTAAAAAAATGCTTAACGGTGATAATAAACAGAATAGAAATATCGTTTTTGATAATCCAAACTCTGGCTTGGTAAGATATTTGAAAGAATTTTCGGGCAATAAAGATTTTAAACAAAAAAATATATACGCCCTTAAATCAAATAAGGAAGTAATAAAATATGTGAGTGAGCATTCCGATGCCATTGGCATAACTGGTTTCAGTTGGCTTAATGACCCTGATAAAGATTATGCGGCAGCGGTAGAGAAAGTAAAAATTGTAGGCGTTAAAGACGACGTTTCTAAAAATGCAGCGAATGAATATTTTACCCCATCGCAAAATACACTTGCTCTAAAACAATATCCGCTTACACGTAACTTGTATATTTTAAACTTTACAGGAAAAATGGGCGTGGGTATGGAATTTGCTGCGTTCATAGCAGGAGATCGCGGACAAAGAATAATCCTTAAATCAGGACTTTTACCGGATGAGATTCCCGGCAGAGAAATTGTAATTGAAAGTAAGATCAAAACAAAGCAATAATCACGCAGATTGTTTAAACTTGTACATTAAAGTTTAAACTTGTATTGAAAAATACAATCAAAAAATTATATCATTGCAAACTGAAAATACTGTAAATCAAACTGCAATAAAAACAGAATGAATTTAAAACAGTTAGTACTACTCGGTGTAATTATCAAACAAAAAAACTAACAAACGATGCAGTACTTGCGGGTGCGGCTAAAAATTAACTAAAAACGAAAGATTTATTAACGATGAAAATGATCAATAAAGTAGCCATCGCAGGGTTGGGATTGGTATTTGTAGGTTCATCAGTTTTTGCACAAAGTTTAGCTGATGCAAAAAAGGCAATCGATGCCGAGCAATATCAGAAAGCCAAATCAATGCTGAAAAACCTTACTACTACGCAAGCGGATAAGGATGAGAACTATTTTTACCTGGGCTGGGTATATTTAAAACAAGATTATGCTGACTCAGCAAAAGCTACATTCAACAAAGGTATTGCCGTAAACCCTAAATCAGCATTAAATTATGCAGGTTTGGGTGCCGTTGCGCACGTTGAAAAAGATGCTACCACAGCAGCAAGTGATTTTAACACAGCTATTACTCTTGCCGGTAAAAGCAGCACGCCTTACCTGTATGCAGGCCTTGGTTATTTGTTGCCTGTTAGCGGTAGCGCTATTGGTGCAACCGGCTCGGCCGTTGCCCCTGCTGATGCAGATGCAGCCATCGCCGTATTAAGCAAAGGCAAAGCGGTTAACCCTAAAGATGCCGTATTATTAGTTGCTTTGGGCGATGCTTACCGCTCACAGCTAAAGAGCAATGATGCTTATACTGCTTATTCTGCAGCATTAGCTATTGATCCTAAATTACCTTCGGCAAATGTTGCCACAGGCGTGTTATGGAGATATGCCGATAACTTTGAAGATTCTGAAAAACAATTTCAGGCTGCCCTTGCTATCGACCCAAATTACGGACCGGCTTACCGCGAATTAGCAGAAACTAACATTCGTGAAGCATCAAAAGATGCAGCAACTTACGATGTAAAAACAAAAGAAGCCGTTGAAAATTATAAGAAATACATCAGCCTTACTGATTACTCGGTTGAAACGCAAATGCGTTATGCCGACTTCCTGATCCGTACCAAAGATTATGTTACTTTACAAAAGTTAGCAACTGACCTATCTGCGTCAGCAAAAAGTAACCTGAGGGTTTATCGTTATTTAGGTTATGCAGCTTTTGAAAATAAAGACTATCAATCGGCATTAACTGCTTTAAATAAATGGACTACAGAGGCCGACTCAAAGCGTTTAATCCCAAATGATTATTTGTACTTAGGTCGTACAGAAATTGCGTTAAAACAAGACTCTTTAGGCATACGTGATTTACGCAAAGCATTGTCATTGGATACATCACAAGTTGATATCTATGGTGAAATTGGAAAATCACTCTATGGATTGGGCAAGTATAAAGAAGCGGGCGATGCGTATAAAGTTTACGCCGATCGATCCAGTCAAGCCAAACTTGTAGATCATTACTATGAAGGTTTAAGCTATTACTTTGCATTTGATGATCAGAGTTCAAAAGCAGATAAAGACAAAACATTTAAACCAGATTCTTCAATTTTGATTAACGCTGACTCGGCATTTGCTTATGTAGTGAGAAAAACCATGCCTAACCCATTTGCTGATGCAGTCCTTTATCAGGCTTATATCAATGACAGGATGGAATCAGACAGAAACAATATAAAAGGCCTGGCTAAACCTTTCTACGAGCAATACATACAAATTATAACTGCTAAAGGCGCACCAAACGACAAGACTAAACCTAAATTGGCAAATGCTTACGTTTATTTGGGTCAATATGCTGAATTTAAAGAAAAGGACGAAGCAAAAGCTCTAGATCTCTTTAACAAAGCTAAAGACCTTGATCCAACAAACGCCCAGGTAATATACTACTTCGCTAAAAAAGGCGGCGGTAAAAGCAAATAGATATTTTTTTAAATAAGTAACGAGCACGAGCCCTCTGAATTTTTCAGGGGCTTTTTTATTTAATTAGTTAAGCCAACACGCCTTTTATACACGAGAATGTCACAGTACCATCACCAAAAATATCTTCACCTGAACAATTACAGCCATCGGGACATTCATCAGGACCTGTCGCGCTACAAACCCCCAATTCACATTCCGCCATCATTCCACCTAACACCAATTTCATTTCCGCTCTGGTAAGCTTTTTAGTATCTGAAATATTAAACTTCTCTGTTTCCATAATTTATGATTTTTAAGAATTAGAATTTACAACTCTTTTTTGGAATTTAATTAAAAAAAATCAAAACACTAAATTTCTTACACCAATGCCGACATTTCATATACCAACATGCATATTAAACCGATTATTTACATAATCACAATTTGATTGGATATATTTAGTAATTAAGTATGCTTTTCTATATTTGCATCATGGAAGTACAAAGTTTACCCATTAATTATTTGCCCATCATATTTCAAATGATAGTGGCTTTAGGTTTTGTGGTTACTACTATGTTTGTAACGCATAAAATTGGTCCCAAAAGAGTAACCGAAGACAAGTTAACCCCGTTTGAATCGGGTATTGAGGTGGTTGGTAATGCCCGAACGCCTATTTCAATCAAATACTTCCTGGTAGCCATATTATTTGTGCTATTTGATGTTGAAGTTATTTTCATGTACCCATGGGCCGTAAACTTCCGCGATTTAGGTAAAGATGGGATGATTGAGATGTTTATCTTTATGGGAACGCTTTTGCTGGGCTTTATCTACGTAATAAAAAAAGGCGCTTTAGACTGGGATTAAGCCCAACCCGGTAGGGAGGGCTTTAAAACCATCTTTCAAAGGTGGATTTAAAGATGCAAGTGAAGTCTCCCCAACCGGGGGAGATTTAGAGGGGGCTACAATCCCTATTTAGACTGTTTCTAAATATATTTACCATTTTACATAGTGTAACCCTTACATAGTAAAATGTTGTAAATTTGTCATAATATAAGCATAAACATAATATGCTCAGTCTTTGAAGCCGATAATGCAAGTAAAATAAGGTTTCGGACTTTGACTTAAAATTGATGGGTTTTTGTATCAAATAAATCATGAGTGATATTCAATTAGTTGATGCCCCGGCAGGTGTAGAAGGAGCAGGTTTTTTCGCAACCTCGCTTGATAAAGCAATAGGTATAGCACGTTCAAATTCATTATGGCCATTACCATTTGCCACTTCATGCTGCGGTATTGAGTTTATGGCAACTATGGCATCTCATTATGATTTGTCGAGATTTGGTGCCGAACGTTTAAGTTTCTCGCCAAGGCAGGCAGACCTTTTAATGGTAATGGGTACCATCGCCAAAAAAATGGGTCCGGTTTTAAGGCAAGTGTATTTGCAAATGGCCGAGCCACGTTGGGTTATAGCCGTAGGTGCCTGTGCATCAAGCGGTGGTATTTTTGACACCTATTCTGTTTTACAGGGTATTGATGAAATAATACCTGTTGACGTTTATGTTCCGGGATGCCCTCCGCGTCCTGAAGCTATTATTGATGGCTTTATGAACATCCAAAAGCTGGTTAAAACTGAAACTTTACGTCGCAGAAACGAACCGCAATACCAAAAATTATTAGCTTCATACGGAATACAATAATGGGCAAAATAACAAACGAAGAGCTTTTAAGCAAAATAGGTGCTCAGTTCAGTAACAAGGTAACTACCATAGGCGAGCCTTTCGGATTGCTTACGCTGGAAACCACCAGAGAACACATCATTGATGTTTTAGCCTATTTAAAAACCGACCCCACTCTTCAATTCATTTATCTAACAGATATTACCGCTATCCATTATCCTGAGCAAGAAAAGGCTATCGGTGTTATTTATCATTTACATAGCCTGGTACACAATACCCGTATCCGTTTAAAAGTTTTTTTAACTGACGGCGATGTACACATCCCCACAGCTACCGTTTTATGGAATGGCGCTAATTGGATGGAAAGAGAAACTTATGATTTTTTTGGGGTGATATTTGACGGTCATCCCGATTTACGCAGGATATTGAACGTTGACGACATGACGGCGCATCCAATGAGAAAAGAGTTCCCATTGGAAGACCCTAACCGTGTTGATAAGAAAGATTATTTTTTTGGAAGATAACAGAAAATGCAGAACCACCCGGTATTTACAGATAACGATCCGCAAAGCGAGCTTTCAACCCTTAACTTAGGGCCAACCCACCCTGCAACACACGGAGTATTCCAAAACGTGCTGCAACTGGATGGTGAAAGAATTGTAAGCGGCGTATCAACTATAGGTTATATTCACCGCGCTTTTGAAAAAATTGCCGAGCACAGGCCATTTTATCAAATAACCCCACTAACCGATAGGTTAAACTACTGTTCATCACCCATCAATAATATGGGCTGGCACATGACAGTTGAAAAACTTTTAGGCATCGAAACCCCAAAACGCGTTGATTACCTGCGCGTAATTGTAATGGAGCTGGCGCGTATTGCCGACCATATTGTTTGCAATGGCGTATTGGGTGTTGATACAGGCGCATTCACAGGTTTCCTTTATATGATGGAATACCGTGAAGCTATTTATGAAATTTATGAAGAGGTTTGCGGCTCTCGCCTTACCACCAATATCGGTCGTATAGGTGGTTTTGAGCGTAACTTCAATACTATAGCGTTCAACAAGCTGCGTAAATTCCTTAAAGAGTTCCCGGTAACCTTAAGGGAATTTGAATCACTATTTAACCGTAACCGTATATTTGTTGACCGTACAAAAGGTGTTGCAGCAGTAACCGCAGAAGAAGCATTAAGCTACAGTTGGAGTGGGCCGTTACTACGCGCCGCAGGTGTTGATTATGATGTAAGGGCGATGGAGCCATATTCATCATATGATGATTTTGAATTTGAAGTTCCGGTAGGTACCAATGGCGATGTTTATAGCCGCTTTTTGGTGCGTAACGAAGAAATGTGGCAAAGCTTACGCTTGATTGAACAGGCATTAGTTAAGCTGGAAAAAGAACCTTCAGATATTTTCCATGCCGACGTACCTGATTTTTACCTTCCTCCAAAAGAGGATGTTTATAATAACATGGAAGCTTTGATTTATCACTTTAAAATTGTGATGGGCGAAGTACCTACTCCTACAACCGAAGTATACCACGCGGTTGAGGGCGCAAATGGCGAATTAGGATTTTATTTGGTGAATGATGGCGGCAGATCGCCATACCGTTTGCATTTCCGCAGACCAAGCTTCATCAATTACCAGATGTATGCACCTATGAGCCGCGGGATGTTATTATCAGATGCAATTATTAACATGAGTAGTTTAAACGTTATAGCCGGAGAGTTAGATGCTTAGAGTTGACGAAGCCCAGGCGCCGGTTGAGTTTTCGCCGGCACTGATCAGTAAATTTGATGAAATTGTAAGCCGTTACCCGCAAGGGAAGCAAAAATCGGCTTTATTACCCATACTCCATTTAGTACAGGCAGAATTTGGCTGGGTTAGCCCGATTGCCATGGATAAAGTTGCCGAATACCTGCACATACAGCATATTGAGGTGTATGAAGTAGCCAGCTTTTATAGCATGTACTTTTTGCGCCCTCAGGGCAAATTTGTACTGGAGGTTTGCCGCACCGGGCCTTGCTGCCTGGTAGGCGCTGAAAAAATAATGGATTACATTGAAGAGAAGCTGGGTGTTAAAGAAGGCGAAGTAACTACTGATGGCTTGTTTAGCTGGCGCGGTGTAGAATGCCTTGCCGCATGCGGTTTTGGCCCTGTTTTGCAAATAGGGCCTGAATACACATTTTACGAAAATTTAACACCTAACTCGGTTGATACGCTGATTGCTGAATTAAAAGCAAAAAGCCATAATTAAAAAATGAACAGAACAAGTTTAATCATAACAGATACATTGTTCGTAGTCACCATAATTGTTATCCATTATGGAAATGGTGATTTCAATAAAAATCCGTTGATATTAAACTTATTGATTGTAGTGGCTTTGGCCAGCTGCATTATCAGACATATTAATTATTACAAGCTGACCAAAAAGATATATTAAGCAGCAATGGCACGTAAATTACTTTTAGAACATATTAACGTATCGGGCATCAATACATTTGATGTTTACCGCTCAAAAGGTGGTTATGCTTCTGTGGAAAAAGCACTGAAAACCATGTCGCCCGACGATGTGGTTGAAGAAGTTAAAAAATCAGGATTACGTGGCCGCGGCGGTGCCGGTTTCCCTACAGGGATGAAATGGAGCTTTCTGGCAAAACCGGAAGGCGTTGCCCGTTACCTGGTTTGCAATGCCGACGAATCAGAGCCCGGAACTTTTAAAGACCGTTACCTGACGACTTACATGCCTCACTTATTAATTGAGGGCATGATTGTAGCCAGCTTTGCTTTAGGCGCTAAAACATCATATATCTATGTTCGTGGCGAGATGATGCCACAAATCAGGATACTCGAAAGAGCAATTGCCGAGGCAAAAAATGCTGGTTTCTTAGGCAAAAACATATTAGGAACAGGTTACGATCTGGAATTATACGTACAACCGGGCGGTGGCGCCTACATCTGCGGTGAAGAAACGGCATTACTGGAATCACTGGAAGGTAAACGTGGCAATCCTCGTATAAAACCGCCGTTCCCCGCTATTGCAGGCTTGTACGGCTGCCCTACTGTAGTAAACAATGTAGAGTCAATTGCTGCGGTAGTACCTATTATTAACGAAGGTGGCGAAGAATACGCTAAAGTAGGTATTGGACGCAGCACAGGTACTAAACTGATCTCCGCAGGAGGTAATGTTAAAAAGCCCGGTGTTTACGAAATCGATTTAGGTTTGCCTGTTGAAGAATTTTTATATTCAGACGAATATTGCGGTGGTATTGCCAATGGCAAACGCCTGAAAGCGGTTGTTGCAGGCGGTTCTTCGGTTCCGATTTTACCTGCCAATCTGTTTTTGAAAACTATAAATGGCGATCCGCGCCTGATGAGCTATGAATCATTGGCTGATGGCGGTTTTGTTAGTGGAACGATGATGGGTTCGGGCGGATTTATTGCATTTGATGAAGATCAGTGCATTGTTCGCAATACCTGGAACTTTACCCGTTTTTATCATCACGAAAGTTGCGGGCAATGTTCACCTTGCCGTGAAGGTACCGGATGGATGGAAAAAGTATTACACCGTTTAGAGCATGGCCATGGTAAAATGAGTGACATGGATCTGTTGGTTGATGTTTCTAAAAAAATTGAAGGTAATACCATTTGCCCGCTGGGTGATGCGGCAGCATGGCCGGTGGCCAGTGCTATCCGCCATTTCAGGGATGAATTTGAATGGCATGTTACCAATGGTGCTGAAGCAACATCAAGGAATTATGGCTTAGCACATTATGCTGATCCGTTGCCTAAAAAAGAAGAACCTGTAGCATAAATAAAACATTTGTCATTATATAATGACAAGAACTAAATATTGAGTTTTTAATTTTAACTTAATGAAAGTAACCATAGACGGAATACCCGTTGACGTAGAACCAGGAACAACCATTTTAAATGCTGCAAGGCAAATTGGTGGTGATATAGTTCCGCCTGCTATGTGCTATTATTCCAAGCTGGAAGGCAGCGGTGGTAAATGCCGTACTTGCCTGGTTAAGGTAAGCAAAGGATCTGAAAAAGATCCGCGCCCTATGCCTAAGCTGGTAGCATCATGCCGTACCACAGTAATGGATGGTATGGAAGTACAAAACATCACATCGCCCGAAGTAATTGAAGCGCGCAAAGGTATAGTAGAGATGTTACTAATCAATCACCCATTGGATTGCCCTATTTGCGACCAGGCCGGTGAGTGTGATTTGCAGAACCTTGGCTTTGAGCATGGCGCTGTTAAAACTCGCTATGAATTTGACCGCCGTACATTCGAAAAAATTGACATTGGCGATAAAATACAGCTGCACATGACCCGTTGCATTTTATGCTACCGTTGTGTTTTCACCGCCGATCAGATTACCGATCATCGTATTCATGGTATCTTAAACCGTGGCGATCATTCAGAAATTTCAACTTATATAAAAGCTGCCGTTGATAACGATTTCTCAGGAAACATAATTGACGTATGCCCCGTAGGTGCTTTAACCGATAAAACTTTCCGTTTTAAAAATCGTGTTTGGTTTACTAAGCCTGTTGATGCACATCGCGATTGCGATCATGAAAAATGCAACGGCAAAGTTACCCTTTGGTATAAAGGTGAAGAAGTTTTACGTGTAACAGCCCGTAAAGACAAATATGGCGAGGTAGAAGAATTTATTTGCAATACCTGCCGTTTCGATAAAAAGAAAACCAGCGATTGGGTAATTGAAGGTCCGCGTAAAATTTCGCACAAATCTGTTATCAGTGCAAATCATTACGAGTTTAAGCCTTTGCCTGTGGTTAAAACCAATCCGGTATTAATGGAAAAGAATAAAGAACAATTTGAACGAGACACACGCTTATAATGGGAGTAGTAGATATATTAATTAAATTTGGATTAGTACTGATCATATTCCTGATCAGTTTAGTAATCGCAATGTATTCTACCTATGCTGAACGTAAAATTGCAGCATTTTTTCAGGACAGGATAGGCCCTAACCGCGCCGGTCCGTGGGGGCTTTTGCAACCCCTGGCTGATGGTGGTAAGATGTTCTTAAAAGAAGAAATTATCCCTACACATGCAAATGCCTTTCTGTTTATTGCAGGACCTTCGTTAGCTATCATGACCGCTTGTATTGGCTCTGCCGTTATTCCATGGGGTCAACAAATGACTATCGGCTCAAAGGTTATTGATTTACAGGTTGCAGATATAAACGTAGGTGTGCTTTACATTTTTGGTGTAGTATCATTAGGTGTTTATGGCGTAATGATTGGCGGATGGGCATCAAACAACAAATACTCTTTGTTAGGAGCTATTCGCGCAGCATCTCAAAATATCAGCTACGAAATTTCAATGGGCCTGTCAATCATTGCTTTATTGATGGTTACCGGCACCTTGAGCCTTCGTCAAATTGCTGAGCAACAACATAGCTGGCACTGGAATATTCTTTATCAGCCACTTGGCTTTCTGCTATTTATAGTTTGCGCCTTTGCCGAAACCAACCGCACACCTTTTGACTTACCTGAGTGCGAAACGGAACTGGTTGGCGGTTATCACACCGAATATTCATCAATGAAACTGGGTTTTTACCTGTTTGCCGAGTATATCAATATGTTCATTTCTTCGGCAGTAATGGCAACCTTATATTGGGGCGGATATAATTACCCGGGAATGGACTGGGTATTGGCCCATACCGGCCCGGCAATAGGTCCGCTGATTGGTGTTGTTGTATTGTTTGTAAAAATATTTTTATTCATATTCTTCTTTATGTGGGTTCGATGGACTATTCCACGTTTCCGTTACGATCAGTTAATGGATTTGGGCTGGAAAATTCTGATTCCCCTGGCTATCGCCAATATCATAATAACCGGAGTATGGATGACTTTTATTAAATAAAGGGATAAAGATGGAATCGTTAAGTAATAAACGTAAGGTATTAGAGTCAAAGCCGCTCAATTTTTGGGAAAGAGCTTATCTGCCTGCAATAGTACAGGGACTTTCAATTACCATGAAACACTTTTTCAGGAAACCGGTAACTATCAGTTATCCTGAAGAACAACGTGAGTTTTCAGAAAATTTCCGTGGTATGCATTCGCTTAAACGCGATGAAAACGGCAAAGAACGTTGCACCGCCTGTGGCTTATGTGCTTTATCATGCCCGGCAGAAGCGATCACTATGATAGCTGCCGAGCGCCAAAAAGGTGAAGAGCATTTATATCGCGAAGAAAAGTATGCAGCTGTGTATGAAATAAATATGTTGCGCTGCATCTTCTGCGGCTTATGCGAAGAAGCATGCCCTAAAGAAGCTATCTATTTAGATGGCAACATTGTACCAGCCGACTATTTAAGGAAAGATTTTATTTACGGAAAAGACAAATTAGTAGAAGCTCCCTTAAATCAATAAAGAAGTTTTATACCTTTGCCCTACTCTATATCAAGGGGTAAAGGTATTTTCAAATATAAACCATGAGTACATTTTACTTCATCGCATTTTTGTCCATATTTTTTTCGATATTGGTTATTACGGCGAAAAATCCCGTACACAGTATACTTTATCTTATACTTACCTTTTTCACTTTTACCGTTCACTATGTTTTGTTAAATGCCCAGTTTTTGGCCGTTGTTAACTTTATAGTGTACATGGGTGCTATCCTCGTATTGTTCTTATATACGCTGATGCTCATCAACCTGAATAAAGAATCAGAGCCGCGCAAATCGAATGTGGTTAAAATTGCAGGTTTTATTGGTGGCGGTTGCTTTTTACTAACCATAGTTGCAGCCGTAAAAGCATTCAACATATCGCAACCTGTTGTTTTACATGATCCTAACCTTGGCTTAGTAAAAAATCTGGGTAAAATACTGTTTAACGAATATTTATTGCCGTTTGAAGTGTCATCTGTATTGCTTTTATCAGCAATGGTAGGTGCAGTTTTACTGGCTACTAAAGACCCCAAAACAACCTAATGGAAACTTTAACACAAATACCGCTTAATCACTACATACTATTAAGCTCTATTATATTTTCGATCGGCGTTATCGGCGTATTAATTCGTCGCAATGCTATCGTAATATTTATGTCGGTTGAGCTGATGCTAAACTCAGTTAATTTATTGCTTGCAGCATTCTCGGTTTACCGTGGCGATGCTACAGGGCAGGTTTTTGTATTCTTTATTATGGCACTGGCCGCAGCCGAAGTTGCGGTTGGCCTGGCTATAATCGTAATGATTTATCGCAATACAAATTCAATAGATATCAACGTGCTGGACAGGTTGAAGTGGTAAAATTTGATTTCGGAAGTCGGATTTTCGATTTCGGAATGTATAAAAAAACTGTGACGTAACTGTCCGTGAGGACACGGACAGTGGGGCAAAAAATAAAAAAAGTCACCCTCTTTAGGGTTGACGATTAATTAAATAACAATTAAAATTCCCCCTTTAGGGGGTTAGGGGGCATATGGACAAATATATCTGGCTTATTCCTATATTACCGTTAGCCGGTTTTATTATTAACGGTATCGGCCGTAATACTTTCCCTAAAGCTTTTATGGGCTTTTTAGGAAGTTTTTTGGTATTAGTTTCTTTTGGCTTAAGTATCGGCGCCTTTTTGCAGGTACATGACAGCGGTCAAATTAATGTTCATTTATTCGACTGGTTCTCGGTTGGTAAATTCAAGGTTTCGTTTGATTTTTTGATTGATCAACTGAGCTCTATTATGCTGCTGATTATTACAGGAGTGGGATTCCTTATCCACTTGTACTCTATCGGTTACATGAAGGATGATGCTGGCTTTGGTAAGTTTTTCGCTTATCTTAACCTGTTTATCTTCTTTATGCTGTTACTGGTGATGGGGTCAAACTACCTGGTAATGTTTATTGGCTGGGAAGGTGTAGGATTATGCTCATACCTTTTAATCGGTTTCTGGTATTCAAACCCGGATTATGCCGATGCTGCTAAAAAAGCATTCGTTATGAACCGTATTGGTGATTTGGGCTTTATAATAGGGATATTCATCCTCATTGTATTTTTTGGAAGCGCCAATTTTGCTGACATCTTTCCAAAAGCTGCTACACCGCAATTTGCAACCAGCACACCATATGTAATCATTACATTATTGCTGTTTGTGGGTGCCATAGGTAAATCGGCCCAGTTACCTTTATTTACCTGGTTGCCCGATGCTATGGCCGGCCCAACCCCAGTATCAGCATTAATACATGCTGCAACCATGGTTACCGCAGGTGTTTATATGATTGCCCGCTCAAATATCTTATTTACGCTGGCTCCGTTAACTATGCACGTAATAGCAATTGTAGGTTTAACTACGGCTGTTGTTGCTGCCTTAATAGCATTATCACAAACTGATATTAAAAAGGTATTAGCCTATTCAACTGTTTCGCAGTTAGGTTATATGTTTTTAGGGTTAGGTGTTGGCGCTTATACCGGTGCATTTTTCCACGTATTAACACACGCATTCTTTAAAGCGCTTTTATTCCTTGGTGCCGGTTCAGTTATCCATGGTATGAGCGGCGAGCAGGATATGCGCAAAATGGGCGGCTTAAAAAGCAAACTGCCTATTACTTTCTGGACAATGCTTATCGGTACTATTGCTATATCAGGTATTCCGCCATTTGCAGGTTTCTTTTCAAAAGATGAGATATTGGCGCACACCTTTACTTATAGCAAAAGCATGTATGCAATTGGTGTAATAACGGCTATGTTCACCTCATTTTATATGTTCCGTATGCTTTACCTTACTTTTTGGGGTAAATTCCGCGGTACACATGAGCAAGAGCATCACCTGCATGAATCTCCTGCATCAATGACAATCCCGCTGATTGTTCTGGCTATCTTATCTGTAGTTGGCGGTTTTATAGGCGTACCTGAGTCATTAGGAGGCCATCATCTACTGGGGCAATACTTGTCTCCTGTTTTTAAAGATTCTGCTGAACTTGTAAAAGAAGTAGCATCATCAAATCAAACAGAAATAGTCCTGATGGTAATTTCAGTTGCAGGAGCATTAATTGCATTGATTTACGCTTATGTAAGGTATGTAAAAAATGCACATGTGCCTGTTTCTGACGAAGAAGAACGCCCGGCATTGGCAAGCTTGTCATATCACAAATTTTATATTGATGAACTCTATGATGCTATTATCCGCAGACCATTGGATTTCTTATCAGACTTCTTCTACAGAGTAATTGATAAATTAGGAATTGATGGTATTGTGAATGGCTTAGGCAAAGGAACTATTGAAGCCAGCAGAGGTTTGCGTTTACTGCAAACCGGTAATGTTGGTTATTATATTTTTATGATGGTTGTGGGTATCATTTCCATCCTGTTTTACATTGTATTTAAAAAGTAAAGAACGATAGCGTTTATAATATAAAATGACGGTCAGTATTTTAATTTTTTTACCGGTAATTGCGGCTCTTGCTGTTTTATTCTTTAAAAACGGTGCTGCAAAACACGCAGCCTTAGCTTTTTCAGTAGCTGAATTAGCATTAGCAGCCATATTTTTAAGCAAATTTGTTCCTGATGCTTCAGTACAATTTGCCGTAATAGCTCCCTGGATACCTAAGTTGGGCATTTACTTTAATGCGGGCATTGATGGTATAAGCATGATAATGATATTGCTTACCACTGTATTGGTGCCACTAATTATTTTAACAACCTACAAACACGAGTATAAAAACGCAAATGCTTTTTATGCATTGATACTGTTTATGCAGGCCGGCATGCTGGTTGTATTTACAGCATTAGATGGGTTTTTATTCTACGTAGGATGGGAAGCAGCCTTAATTCCAATTTACTTCATATGTTCGCTTTGGGGCGGTGTAAACAGAATTAAAGTAACTATTAAATTCTTTATTTATACTTTCTCAGGTTCACTGTTTATGTTGCTGGGTATTATTTACTTATACCTGCTTACCCCTGTAAAAACGTTTGATCTTTCTGCATTTAGCGCTACCGGGGTAATTGATGGTCATCATCAGGCATGGGTATTTTGGGCATTCTTTTTAGCTTTTGCTATTAAAATGCCGCTGTTCCCTTTCCATACGTGGCAGCCCGATACCTACACAGAAGCGCCGCCGGCAGGTACCATGATGCTATCAGGTATTATGCTTAAAATGGGTGTTTATGGTGTTATCCGTTGGCTAATTCCCGTTGTTCCGCTTGGTTTTCAAAAATATGAAGGCATAGTAATCGTAATGGCTGTTATAGGTATTGTATACGGGTCAATTATCGCATTTACTCAAAAGGATGGCAAACGTTTGGTAGCTTATTCATCTATTGCTCACGTTGGCCTGATAGCCGCCGGCATATTCGGCTGGACTACCATGGGTTTGCAGGGTGCCATGTTCCAAATGCTCAGCCATGGTATTAACGTAGTCGGTTTATTCTTCGTATGGGATATTATCAGTCGTCGTTTAAATACAAGAGAGATTAGTGAATTAGGTGGCATTGCCAAAGTAGCACCTAAGTTTGCTATAGCATTTTTAATTATTACATTAGGTACTGTCGCCTTGCCGTTAACCAATGGTTTTATTGGCGAATTTATGTTGCTAAACAGCGTTTTCCGCTACAATGTATGGCTGGTTGTTTCGGCCGGTTCAACCATGATATTCGGTGCAGTATACATGCTGCGTATGTATAAAAAAGTAATGCAGGGCGAAACTAATCCACTGACAGCTGCATTTGCTGATATAAGCGGTTCTGAAAAAGTAGTATTGGGCATTATTTGTGCCTTAGTAATAATTATGGGTGTTTATCCGCAACCTATCCTTCATATTTCTGAAGCTGCAGTTAATAACCTGGTTCAAACGGTAAATACTAAATTTGTACAAGTAAAATAATGAGTACTTTAATTATCATATCCACCTTACCCATTATACTTCTGTATATTGGTTTATATAAAGCTCAAAAGGCGTTATTGCCTGTAACAATTATTGGTTTACTTGTTGCCCTTGGTTTAGCAATTGCACAGTGGAATAACAATGCACAGCCTATTTATCACGGTATGATGCTGTTTGATAACTTTTCTATAGCTTTTTCATCTATAACAATTATATCAACCGTACTGATTTTACTGCTATCAAAAGGTTATTTCGAAAAAATAAGCAGTCACATTGCCGAATATTATGCCATTATCCTGTTTTCATTAGCCGGGATAATAGTGATGGTATCTTTCTATAACCTTACCATGCTGTTTATTGGTATTGAGATTATGTCTGTTAGCTTATACATTCTTGCAGGTATAAAAAAGAGCGATTTTGCTTCAAATGAAGCGGCTTTAAAATATTTCCTAATGGGTGCATTTTCAACCGGCTTCCTGTTATTTGGTATCACCCTGCTTTACGGCGCATCAGGTTCATTTAATTTAGAAATTATACGTAATTGGGTATTAGATCATCCACGCAATATCGACCCAATGTTTTATACCGGCCTTTTGCTTATCATAGTTGGCCTTTGCTTTAAAGTAGGTGCTGCACCCTTCCATTTCTGGACACCAGACGTGTACGAAGGCTCTCCTACCCTTATTACCGCTTTCATGTCAACAGTGGTTAAAACTGCTGGTTTTGCGGCCTTCCTGCGCTTATTTACTGCTTGCTTTGCACCAATAGCCGATTTCTGGGTGCCCGTGTTGTTAGTAATAACCATCATAACCCTGTTCATCGGCAATATTACGGCGCTTTATCAGCATAGCTTTAAACGTATGCTTGCATTTTCAAGCATATCACATGCCGGATACTTATTGTTCGCTATAGTGGCTTTAGGAGCCAGTTCAGCAAATTCTGTATTTATTTATGCAACTGCTTACTCCATTGCTTCAATAATTGCTTTTGGAGCGTTAATACTAGTTCAGCAACAATCTGGCAGCGATAATTTTGAAAGCTTTAACGGCTTATCTAAAAAGAATCCCTTCCTGGCATTGGTGTTAACGATCGGCATGCTTTCGCTGGCAGGTATACCGCTTACAGCAGGCTTTATAGGCAAGTTCTTTATGTTTACCGGTGCATTAAAACAATATCAGGTGTTATTGGTAATCCTGGCCGTTGTAAACGCTGTCATAAGCATTTTCTACTATTTCAAAGTTATTATAGCCATGTATTTTAAAGATGCAGACCGTGCTGAACTTACAATTCCGGTTTATTACAAATTTGTATTGGGCTTATCGGCGATCATTACCATTCTGATTGGTATTTACCCGGGTTTTATATCAGGGCTTATTTAATTCCGTAACACAAGTATTACAATTTCATTTAATATTTGTAGTTTTACGGATATAGTGAATGGATAATTTTTGGGAACATTTTCAAAATTTAACGGACGCTCAATCCATCATAGGCTTAGGGTTTTACTTTTTGCTTATTGTTGTTTTTGCTGAAACCGGCGTATTTTTCGGTTTTTTTTTACCGGGAGATTATTTGTTGTTTATGTCCGGTTTGCTGTGTTCGACCGGCGGCTTTAACATATCAATATACACCCTTGTACTATCACTAATCGCCGCCGGTATATTAGGAAACTTTACAGGCTATTGGTTTGGTTACAGAACCGGGCCTGCATTATTCAGCAAAAACAATTCCTTTTTTTTTAAACGGCATTATGTTGAGCTTGCCGAAGAATTTTATGCCAAATATGGTGGGATGGCAATAGTTTTAGGTAGATTTTTCCCTATTATTAGAACTTTTGCACCTATCTTTGCAGGTATAGTAAAGTTAGACTTTAAAAAGTTTACTATTTACAATATTATTGGCAGTGTAGCTTGGGTGACTACTTTTACTTTGGCTGGATATTTTTTAGGTAGAAAATATCCGCAGTTAAAGGATTACCTGGAATATATTGTCATTGGACTAATAATAATAACGACAATTCCCCTGATTTTTGCTTTTGTAAAACGAAGACTGCAAAGCAGGCAGAATGTTAACGAACTAAAATAATATAATAAATGAGTACACAACATCCATGGCACCAGGTTTCTCCGGGTGACAATGTTCCAGAAATTGTTCAGGCTATCATCGAAATTCCAAAGGGCTCAAAAGCCAAATATGAAATTGATAAAGAATCAGGCTTATTAAAGCTCGATCGTGTTTTATTTTCTTCAGTAATGTACCCGGCCAACTATGGCTTTATTCCGCAAACTTACTGCGACGATAATGACCCGCTGGATATCCTTGTACTTTGTTCAATTGATGTTTTCCCGATGTCAATTATAGAAGCGAAAGTGATTGGTGTAATGCATATGGTTGATAACGGCGAACAGGATGATAAGATCATCGCGGTAGCAAAAAATGACATGTCAGTAAATTATATTAATGATCTGAACGAACTTCCTCCACATGCAATGACAGAAATTGTTCGTTTCTTTAAAGATTATAAAAAACTTGAAGGAAAAAACGTTACCATTGAACATCTTTTAGGCATGCGTTATGCACATAAAGTGATAAAAGAGAGTTTGGAATTGTACAAATCTACTTTTCCTGTGTACCAATAATTAATTTATGGGCCCTGATCTTGAAATAAACGGTTTATATCTCTTCCTCACCTTTTTCCTGGTTCTGCTAAACGGCTTTTTTGTAGCTGCTGAATTTGCAATGGTACGTGTTAGGGGCTCGCAGATAGAAATCAAAGCCAAATCAGGCAGCCCTGTGGCAAAGGTAGCCCGCAGTATAATGCACAATCTTGATGGTTACCTTGCCGCTACACAACTTGGGGTAACCATTGCTTCGCTTGGTTTAGGTTGGGTTGGCCAGGAAGTGGCCACCAAATTAATGCTCAACCTGTTTTCGTTGTGTGGTATAGTTATTACCTCAAGCTTTATCATTAATACCAGCCACGTAGTAGCATTTGCATTTATAACCATTTTGCACATTGTATTTGGCGAACTTGCGCCAAAATCAATAGCCATACAAAGATCTGTACGTACGGTAATGACCATCTCTTTGCCGCTGCGTTTCTTTTTTGTGGTTTTCAGGCCACTAATATGGATGCTAAATGGTTTTGCAAATTTTGTTTTAAAAGTGATAGGCATTAATCCGCTGCAAAGCGAAACAAGCCATAGCTCTGAAGAACTCCAGTACCTGCTTGATCAGGGGAAACAAACAGGAGCATTGGATTCAACCGAGCATGAACTTATTCAGAACGTATTCGATTTTAATGAGCGTGTGGTTAAAAATATCATGGTTCCCCGCACAAAAATATCAGGGGTTGATGTTCATACTACCAGGGAAGAACTGCTTGAAATTGTAATAACAGAGGGCTACTCCCGTATGCCTGTTTATGATGATGTAATTGACCGTATAATTGGTATAGTACATGCTAAAGATATATTACCGCTGCTTGCCCGTAATGAAGAGATCGTTTTAAAAAACATTATCCGTAAGCCCTTCTTTATTCCCGAAACCAAGAAGATTAATGATCTGATGGCTGAGTTACAGCAAAAACGCATACAAATTGCCATTGTTCTGGATGAATTTGGTGGTACGGCCGGAATGGTAACTCTTGAAGATATTGTAGAAGAACTTGTCGGGGAAATTCAGGATGAGTATGATGAGGAAAAACCCATTGTAGAAAAAATTAACGATCGTGAATTTATTGTAAATGCCCTTGCTCCTATTTATGATGTAAATGGCCATTTACCTCATGATTTGCCGGAAGATGGCGACTTTGATACTGTATCGGGCTGGCTGGGCGATATATTTGGTAAAATACCCGATGTTGGTGAGCAAAAAGAATCAAACGGGTATAATATTACCGTATTGAAAAAATCAGATCAAAATATTGAATCAGTTAAGCTGGAATTACTTATAAACGAAGAAGATGCCGTAGATTTACATTAATCTGCCCCTATGCAACTCTTTTACACACCTGATATTGACCCCGCCAACGCTCATTATTTTCTGAATGAAGAAGAGAGCAAACATTGCATCAGGGTTTTACGCCTTGAAAAAGGTAATGAGGTACAATTAATTGATGGCAAAGGTGGTCTTTATACCGCAGTTATTCATGATGCACATCCAAAAAGAACTATACTTCAAATAATTTCTACAATTACTGCGTTTAATAAACGGAACCATTACCTGCATATCGCTATGGCTCCCACCAAAAATATTGAACGCATGGAGTGGTTTTTAGAAAAAGCAACCGAAATTGGCATTGACGAAATTACACCCATTATTTGCCAGCGCTCCGAGCGGAAAGAGGTTAAAACTGATCGGCTTAATAAAATTATCACAGCTGCAATAAAACAATCTATCAAAGCATATCATCCTGTTTTAAATGAGCCGGTGAGCTATAAACAATTTATAGCCAAATCTTTTAATGGTCAGAAGTTTATAGCCCATTGTGAAAACACAGAAAAAACAGATCTTAAGGCCGAACTTATCAGCAACGGAAGTTATTTAATATTGATTGGCCCAGAGGGGGATTTTGCTCCCGACGAGATTAACGATGCTATTCAAAACAATTTTAAAGCTATAACTTTAGGCAATAGCCGTTTACGCACCGAAACGGCTGCGCTGGAGGCCTGTTTTGAGGTGAATTTTTTAAACCGGTAGTGGGCTAACTGAATTTGTTTTTTTGAAGATACTTGGATATTGTCATCATATGAAAAAAATTGGGTATGTAATTTTCGCCTTTGTTTTAGTTACTCTAATAAGCAGCTTTAACACTCCTCCTACTTATAAAATGGCCAAGCTAAAATATAATGGCGGTGGCGATTGGTATGGCGATAGGACAGCGTTACCTAACCTTATAAAATTCTGCAACGAAAACTTAAAAACAAATTTTCAACCCGAAGACGAAGTGGTTGATGTTGGCAGTGCCGAAATATTTAATTATCCGTTCATTTTTATGACAGGACATGGCAATGTTATATTTTCCGATCAGGAAGCGCGCAATTTAAGAAAGTATTTAACTGGCGGCGGCTTTTTACATATCGACGATAATTATGGCTTAGATCAATTTGTACGACCGCAGATGAAGAAAGTATTTCCGGAGCTTGACTTTGTTGAGCTGCCCATTAATCACCCTATTTATCATCAAAAATTCAGTTTCCCCGCCGGGTTACCCAAAATACACGAGCATGACGGCAAAAGAGCCCAGGGTTTTGGGCTTATTTATAAAGGTCGGCTGGTTTGTTTTTACACCTATGAATGCGATTTAGGCAACGGATGGGAAGATTATGGTACATATGCCGGCGACACCCAGGAAACGCGCTTAAAAGCACTAAAAATGGGCGCAAATCTGATACAGTTTGTACTTACCCAATAATCAATCGTTGATTTTAATTAATCAAGTCGACATATTCTTTTTTTGATATCTTGCTCTTACATTTTATTAAAACTGATTCTCAACTGCTATGCATCAAATAAAAGTAAACAACGAGTATAATTTTGAGGTAAACAAGAGTGAAAGTGACCTTGTAATAAATGGAGTTAATATAAGCGCAGATATAAGTGAGCTGGATGAATCTTCATTACATATTATTAATAGTCTGCGATCATACAATGTTGAAATAGTCAGTTTTAATCGATCTGAAAAAACCGCAGAAATTAAGATTAACGATAATATCTACAGTGTTTCGGCAAAAGATCAGTTTGATATTTTATTGGATAAGTTGGGGTTAAACAGTCTTAATGCTGCGAAAGTTAGCGAAATACAAGCACCGATGCCAGGAATGGTACTCAAAGTTTTTGCAACCGAAGGCATGGAAATAAAAAAGGGAGAAAACCTGTTTGTGCTGGAAGCCATGAAAATGGAAAATATTATAAAAGCCCCTGCTGATGTTATGGTTAAAACTATTAAAATTAAACCCGGCGATAAAGTAGAAAAAGGCCAGGTATTGATGGTTTTTTAAGCTAATTAAAAAGTCATAAAATAGAAAAGGCTCTGAAAATCAGAGCCTTTTCTATTTTATTATAATCCTTAACTATATTATTGTTTGGGGTTAAAGTCTTTCGCTTTTTTAACACTGTAGTGTGGTTTTCCTTCTGGATGAATTTCAGGAGCACCTACAAGTGTCATAGCACAACGGAATCCTACTTCAGCGCTTGCATCGCTCTCATCCATAAAACGACGTGTTGCAGGGTTTAACCAGAAAGCCAAATCGTTCCATGAACCGCCTTTATAAACCTTTGAATGATTATTCACTAATGTTGTTGTACCATACAGGTAAGTATTAACAGTATCGCCATAACCTCTGAAATCGGGGCTGTAGGGTTTTCCGCTTAATGCATCTTTTTGTGCTGATGGCAATGTTGGTGTATTACTATTTGCACCTACAGCTGCGCCAGCGGTAGCTGTATTAGGTGTACCGGCTGCGCTTTGAGCCTGCTGCAAAGCCATTGCATCAGCATATTTCATTTTTCTGTTAGATGCTGCAGGGTCTTTAATAGGGCGACCGTATTTATCTTTTGCATAGGTACCTTTTGAAGCATCAGATAAACGTTTGTTAGTGAATTCGTTACCACGGAATGGGTTAAAGTCTTCAAAATCTTCAAATGAAGCCTGACGATAAGTATCCTGAACCCACTCATTTACGTTTCCGGCCATGTTATACAAACCAAAATCATTTGGCTGGTAAGATCTTACCGGTGCAGTAATATCAGCTTTGTCATTCAAATAACCACCCACACCTGCGTTATCACCTGCACCACGTTTAAAGTTGGCTAAAATTAAACCACGTGTTGCTCTTTTTGCTGAACGTACGCCCATGCCATTCCATGGATATATTTTGCCATCATTAATATTTTCAAACTGGGTATTTCCAATAAGGGCCAATGCAGCATATTCCCACTCAGCTTCTGAAGGCAAGCGGTAAGCTTGTTTCAATATACCATCTTCCATACGTGCAGGTCTAACCGGCGCTTTACCTTTTCCGCCAGCATCTGCTTTCGCATTAGGGCTAAGATCGGGTACCATTTTCTTTCCATCAATTCCCTGGCCTTTATATTGGCCGTTCAGGTAAATATCTGTATTAAAAGGGTCCTTACTTGTTGATGCCGGCTGAGCCGCACCTTTCTTTTTGCCATTTAAATCCTGCCAGGTCACCAATCTACCTGTTTCTCTCAATATATTTTCGTTGGTACGGTCAGTTCTCCAAACACAATAATCCTGAACCTGATCCCAACTTACGCCAACAACCGGATAGTCATTAAAAGCAGGGTGTCTTAAATAATTGTCAACATATGGTTCATTATATGATAGCGGTTTACGCCAAACCAAAGTATCGGGCACAGCATTATAATACAATTCATGATCATCAGGATAAGTAGAACTTATCCAGTGTAAATAATCCAGCCAGTCTTGATTAGCCACTTCTGTTTCGTCCATATAAAAGGATCCAACACTAACTCTGCGACGCACATTATTATAGTCAAATGTCACATCCTGGTTGGCACTGCCCCCCATTACGAAAGTACCACCTTCAATAGGTATAAGGCCAGGTCCGGGCGACGGATGGGTCTTTCTAAACTTCTCATAACCACCTGTTTTCTTGTCGTTATAAGTAATTCCAGTCTTTTCTGACTTTTGTGGCTTACTGCAGCTGCTCATCAGAGTTGCTGCACACAACAACACGACAGCAGTATTAGTAAAAAGTACTTTCATATTTTTACAATTATTATTAGAACGTAAATTTAAAACAATTTGCTATAAATGCCAGCTATTTTATCCAATTCTTTTCAGGAAACTAAACTTTTATTCCTCCTTTAACGGAAATTCAAGAAAATGAGTTTCATTATTCTTAAATTTTTTTACCTAAAAACTTATTTCTATAACAATACGTATTACACCTCAATAAAGCTTATTATTATTAAAAATAATAAACTAATTTGGCACAATGAAGTTGTTTTCTCTCCGAATCTCTATTTTTTTTATTTGCATTTTACTACCGGCGCTGGTAATGTCGCAAACAACAGTTGTTTATCCTAATACAGAAGTACCGTTCTTAAATCTGACTCCTGATTCGCGATCCGGAGCTATGGGAGAAGCGGGAGTTGCAATTTCACCAGATGTAAACGCCAACTATTGGAATCCTTCAAAACTAGCTTTCCTTACTAATGATGATGATGTTTCTTTATCGTATAGCCCCTGGTTAAGACAGTTAGTTCCGGATATAAGCCTGTCTTATTTAAGCTACGCTCATAAAATTGACGACCGTAATTCCATTGGCGCATCAATTCGCTATTTTAATTATGGTACTGTCGCACTTACTGACGTCTCGGCCAACAGCCTTGGCTCATATACACCAAGTGAATTTCAGATCAACGGCTCATTTGCCCGTAAATTTGGCGACGAATTATCGCTTGGACTGACCGCTGGTTACATTCACTCAAGCTTCTCGAGCTCCTCAAGTACCGGGCAGAATGGCAATCCAGCAAATGCTGTATCAGCAGGCGTATCTTTATTTTATACTAAACAAACGCAAGAATTTGGCAATGACGCCGTTTTCTCATTCGGTACTAACATATCGAACATAGGGTCGAAAATCAGTTACGATACTGATGGACCTAAATATTTTTTACCAACTAACTTAAAGATCGGAGTTGCCAATACATGGAATCTGGATGATTATAACCAGGTTACTTTAACCGTTGACTTTAATAAGCTATTAACCCCTACCCCGCCAATAAGAGACGGAAATGGGAATATCATTTCAGGTAAGGATGATAATATATCGGTACCCTCGGGAATTTTTTCATCATTTTCTGATGCTCCAGGCGGTTTCAGTGCAGAACTACAGGAAATCACTATTTCTCCGGGGATCGAATACTGGTATAATCAGCTTTTTGCATTAAGAGGCGGTTATTTTTATGAAAATGCCAATAATCCAGATAATCCTTACAAAGGAGGTTCTCATTATTTAACTTTAGGCGTCGGCTTAAAATACAACCAATTTAACTTTGACTTTTCGTACATAGCCGGTAACCAGCAAAACAGCCCATTGGCAAATACTTTACGCTTCACCCTTATTGCTAACTTTGGTGGCTCAAGCAATCAGTATAAAAGATAATGGCAAAAATTAAAGTAGGGTTTGGCTTTGATGTTCATCAGTTAAAAGAAAATCATCCGTTTGTATTAGGTGGAGTTAATTTGGAGCACCATAGTGGTGCTTTTGGTCATTCGGATGCCGATGTTTTATTACATGCTATTTGCGATGCACTTTTAGGTGCTGCCAATCTGAGAGATATAGGCTTTCATTTCTCCAATAAAGATGATCGGTGGAAAGGAATCAGCAGTCTTATTTTATTACAGCATGTAATGAAGCTATTAAGAGAAAAAGGCTGGGAAATAAATAATATAGATGCGATGGTTTGCTTGGAAGCACCCAAAATAAATCCGCATATCCCGGCAATGCAAGTTAATATCGCGGCGGCGGCAGGCATTGACAAAGAAGATATTTCCATAAAAGCAACTACCAACGAACAATTGGGCTTTATAGGCCGCCAGGAAGGTATTGTGGCTTATGCTGTTTGTTTGATTGAGAAGATTTGAGACAGTGCAGCCCGAAAGGCTGAAAAAGACAAAATAGTACGAGGGTCATTATGCTAATATAATGACCCTCGTAATTTCAGATTATTGCTCTACAGCTACGTCCTTCTTTATGACTACGTTACCTGTACGTTTTAATGCGCCCCAACCACTCAGTTCGCCCTTGAGCGCCTTGCGGACTGATTTAAACAGTACATAGTACATTAATTGCCGCCATATAAAGCGCTGAGGAATAATGTAAACCAGCTTTTTATAATCTTCTTTCTGCATCCAAAAAGCAATTATGGCTACTAAAAAGTCAATTAGTACGAAGGCAACATAGTAAGTAAGTATTCTACCTGGCTTATCGCCAAACAAACCGATTATCATAATTAAATCGGCCAATGGCGAGAACAATGGTAGTATAATCTGGAAGATCAGGATATTAGGCATACCCAGCATTCCAAAAAACTTATATTTTTTATTGAATAATGCATCTTTATTTTTCCAAAAGCTTTGCATTACCCCAAAACTCCAGCGAAAACGTTGCTTTAATAGCCCGTTGAGTGTTTCAGGCGCTTCGGTATAGGCAATTGCCTCTGCGCAGTTTTTAACGATAAAGCCCTGTTTCAAAATGCGCATCGTTAAGTCGCAGTCTTCTGCCAGTGTATCATAAGTAAATCCCCCGGCTTTATAAATAGCTGACTTGCGGAATGCGCCAATAGCACCAGGAACAACCGTAATGCTATTAATTAAATCAAAAGCACGCCTGTCCATATTTTGGGCCGTAATATATTCAATAGACTGCCAAAGAGTTATGAAATTATTTTCATTGCCCACTTTTACCGTACCCGCCACCGCTCCAATTTCACTATCGGTAAAATAGGTCATCAGGTGATAAACCGCATCGTCCTTCAGTTGGGTATCGGCATCAATACAAACAACAAACTCATTTTTTGCATGGCTTATTCCAAAATTAAGTGCTGATGCTTTCCCTCCGTTAGGTTTGGTGAGCACCTGCACCAGGGGATGATTACCATATGCATTATTTACCAGGTCATATGTTTTATCTTTTGAACCGTCATCCACAAAAATTATTTCGAACGAGGGGTAATCTGTTTTAAGCAAACTTTCTATGGTCTTTAAAACAGTAATCTCCTCGTTATAGCCGGGAACAATAATACTCACAGCCGGAAGCAGATTTTTATCAACTACTAACCTATCTATCTTTTTATTTTCGGCATATTGTCTTAATGCAAGTATCGCGATAAGAATTACCCTTCCAATTGCAAGGAATATAGCTGATAAAAACAGGTACAACAAAAACCAATTACCATAGAAGTAAAATTGAATCAGCAAATTATACAGCGAGCCCAATACACCCGAGTTAGCGTCATCTTTTATAGGCGGCATCAGATCGGCCTTAGTTTTTCCTAAAACATCGGCAATGGTTGTAAATTTATACCCGTGGCTTTTAAAGTAATGTATAATTTCAGGGAGTGCTTTTACTGTTTCTTCACGGGTATCGCCTCCCGCGTCGTGCAATAACAACATGGAGCCGGCATCTTTCTGTTTTATTACCCTGGCAATAATACTATCGGCTGTTACACCGGGTTGCCAGTCCCATGGGTCAATAGACTCGCCTATGTTAATATAACTTTGTTTACGGCTTTCGGCCACCGGTATAACCTCAGCCAATGTTTGAGGCTCGGCATCTGCATTAAATGGTGGTCTGAATAATATAGTGCTTCTGCCTGTAACAGATTCTATCAGTTTCCTGGTGGCGTTCAATTCCAGCTTTACCCTGTCAACACTAATAGTGGAAATATCAGGGTGAAAAAAAGTGTGGTTACCAATTTCATAACCCTCATCGTATTCCCGCCTAAGTATCTGAATATTTTTTTCGGCCATTGATCCCACAATAAAAAAAGCAGCCGGAACATGTTCTCGTTTTAATATATCTAATATTCTTGGCGTATAATCAGGGTCAGGGCCATCGTCAAAAGTTAAAACAATTTTACCCGGCGCATAACCGTATTTCCTGATTACATAACGGGTTGGTAACTTTATATAATGCTGATTGGTGATAACAAAATTGGTGGTGTCCATGTGCACATCAATCTGCCCCGTAGTTGGTGTAGTTACAAGGTCAAGCACCTCACCATCGCCATCGTAAAAGATTTTGTTATTTAAACCAACCGAAGTTAACCGTTTAATATCAATACCGGTCTTTCGTAGGGAATCGATGGCCAGATTTTTCTGGAAAAAAGTCCATAAGCGCGGATCTTCTGCACCAAGACGCCATAAGGCAACACCACCAGTTGCCCAATCATCCGCCATGCGGATAATATTAAAATTGGTTGCCGCGTCTGTAAAATAAACAGTATGTTCTAAACTATCGAGGTCAAAATAATTATAGTGCAGGTTGGCAGAGGTTGGATCGAAGATGATTTTGCTTTTATTTTGCTGCGCTATACTAATAGCCTGGGCGTAACCCATCGGCTTACCCACACTGCTTTCGGGCCAGTCATAAGCACCGCCTGCAATAGTTAAGATTACCTTTTCGCTCGGAATGCGGGTACAAATGTCATCCAAAATTTCCTCAACCCAACGTTGATTTGAAAGATCGCCGGCATTACTCCCTTCGTTGTGCTGATCAATAGCCATTACAAACAAAAAGTCGTTAATATGCTGTAGGCGCTCCAAATTAAAGGCATCGTCGTCAGGAATTACGTTTTGGGTAACCAAAAACCCTTTGGGATGCAGTATGGAATAAAGGTCATTTTCAAAAGCAATATAACTTTTGCTATTGATGTCCTTTATTTCATCAAAGTCGAGGTTAATACCGTTAAACTTATACCTGGTTAACTGCTGTGCTAAATTATTAATGAATTGGGTACGGAGCCTTTTGCTTTTAATAATGCGCTCTACGTCCTTACTGTCATAACCGCCTTTTTGATTGTTATAGTTAACGTAATTTGAAAGCGTTATCAATACCGGCTTTCTGTATTTTCGGTTCAGGTTTATAAGGCCGGTATCAATGTTAGCAACCATGGTGTCACGGCCTGGCGAAATAAAAAAGCCTTCACTTACAATCATATCCAGCTTTGATATGTATTGGGCAAGTGAGTTATAGGCCTGTGGTTCCCAGGCCCTGTAAAATGCAGCATTAATACGATCCTTGTTATTGGGGCGTTTTAACTGGTGCAAATGACGGGTATGGGCCAATTTCTGAATTTCGGCCTTATCAATTTTAAAATCCTTGTATTTTTTTGATTTCTTTAAATTATCGAGTTCCTCTTTAGTCAGTTTTTTAGCAACCGGGTTCAGATTTGGAAGGCTTGGATATTGTTTGGATGTTACAGTAATAATTGCCGCCAGCACACTGCAAAAAAGCACTATAATTATAACACGGCTAAGCCATTTAAAACGTATCCATCTACCTGGGGTGTCAGTTTGAAAAACCTGTTTATCAGCCATTAAATTCTTCTAAATAAAGTATTGTTCAGGTATAAAGGTTACCGAAAAAGGATTGATATTATTTATGTGTTTTGATTTGTTCTATTGCCGAAAAATCAACACCGCATTTGCAATTGCTGCCACAGCTCTTTTTTGCAAATAAGTTTTTATACATCATTCTGCCAACATAAAATATGGCCGATGCAAAAAGTATGACTATTATAATTAGTTGAATATTCACGTCACAAATTTAATACAATTTACATATATACGTATAGACAATTAAAATAGTATTTAGTTTAGAAATCAAGGGGCTGTATTTAAATGCCATGCGTTGAAAACAATGCTTGCTTTCTGTGCCTTGGTTCTGCTTCTAATCTCCTTATATTTCCTGTAAACTTAAAACTGCCTGGTTTAAAAAATTAGGTATCATGGTTTGGTTGGTATGCGTAATCTTATCCGGATCGTCAAGGCATTCGAGCATTTCGTTGTATTTATCAAGACCGTGTTCTTTTACCACTTCCTGCTTTTTTTCTTCTTTTAGCAGTGTTTCGCGTATACCGGCTACCGTAGCTTCCGGATGAAATTGGGTTGAAAAAAAATAATCGCTAAAACGCACAGCCATCATAGCCCTTGGGAAATCGACATGCGGCCGCTCCTTTTCAATAGCCAGCAATTGCATACCCAAATCAGTAAACTTTTTTTCATTTGGATTGATGACCTGCCATAGCCGCGAATCTAGAGCGTAAAAGGGATTATCCATATTTTCAAATACGGGTTCGTTAACGGCCGCATGCGTTTGATGAACAGGCAATACCCCGAAGGAAGCCGAATTACGCATGTTTATATCGCCGAGCTGGTATTTGCGGCACATTAACTGAAACGAATGGCAAACAAAAAGACCATGCTTTTTTTGTGTTGTGTTAGATAGATTATGATCTTCGAGCCTGTCAATCAACCCGAAATATTTTTTTTCCCATTCCGAGCCTTCGCTTTCTATTGGATCGCCGGGGCCGCCGCTTGAAATGTAAATATCAAAATTTGCATCGGGCACTTCTACTTTTTTCCGGACATCAAAAACTTCGTAATTTAAATTCAAGTCTTTTTGAATTTTATAGCGATCCAGTATTTGCATAAAGCTGCTTATTGCGCCATTTTCAATACCGTTGTAAAGATCAAGTATAGCTACTTTTACCGGTAGCTTTGTGGTTTGTGTCATCAGTTAATAAGTTCCGTTTAGCAATTGCGATGTAATATAATCAACTACATCATTAAAATTAAAATTTTGCTAATAAACCTTTTAAATTATACTGATTCTTACCTCGGTTATTAAATAATATTAATAAAGGACAAAGTAATGCTATCGAGAACTTGCTGTGCTAAAATTCACCAAATAAGGTTTTAACCGGATACCATTTGTATTTCTAAATCCACCGCCTATTATAATTTGATAATGTTGTGCTGGTTTAAGTTCAACTTCAAATGTTACCAGTTTACCATCATCGGAAAAACCTATAAACCGCTTAATTTTAAGTAAATTATTTACACCCAGCGGGCCCAATTCAAAGTTTCTGAACTGTTTATCCATCACAGATGAGAACTCAATTGTTATTTGAATTACATCCGGATCAACATCGATGCTATTATTTTTAAATTGTTTAATTCCAATTACCACAGGTCTGCTTTCTTCATATTCTTTTTTATATGCCTGAACAGGTTTTTCGAAATAGCCTGATTGATCAACAAAATTATTCAGAGCGTTTTCATCATTATAATTTAACTCAATCATTTCTTTGATAGCGCGTTTTTTATCTTTTATGCCGTTATAATATTTTTCGCAAATGGCATAGCCTACGTAGTAGCCCAAATCCCTCACTCCGAATTCATTTTCAGTGTTACTATACAGCCAAAACCCCGGCAGCGAATTAAACATTTGTGAAGTAAAAATCTCTTTAACCCTATCTTTATGACTTTCGCCGTAAGCCTTGGCTGGCAGAGTGGAAAGTTGACCAGTCGTTTTTTCGGCTATAAATTCTGCCACGCCCTCTAAAAGGCTTTGCGCAAGTAAACTATTGCCTGTTGTTGTTTTTTGTTGGGTATGTACATATTCATGAATATTTGTAAAAACCACTATGTTAATCGGATCACTTTTAAAATAAGCTTTTAACAGCTTAAAATTAACCGGGAACTCGTCTGTTACGGTATGCTGGTCGCCCAGGGCTATTTCACTGCCAATAAGCACCATACTATCTAATGTAGTACCATTTGACCTGAGTGCTCCTATTGTAAAATAAACTTTTGCCGGTTTTAAATCAGGATATAATTCTTTTAATTTAAGTACATTAACCGCAATCTCATTCGAAAAATCTTTTGCCCGGAGTGTATTTGCTCTGATAGATTTCCAAAAAAGCGGATAATTGTTAATTGCATCAATATAAGATTTACTGGTATAATCCCTTGCCTGCATCATTGCCTTCAGGCCCGATGTGCCTTTGTCAATAAATAAACTATTTATGTAATTGTATTGTGCCGAGCTATCTTTTGTGGAAGTTATTTTGTCAAAGGCCGTCCAAAAATTATCAATATCAGCAGTAATAATAGCAGTGTTTTTACCCTGCGCCAGCACTTTGCCAAACGCAAAAAACATCAGGATAAGAATAGTACCTATTTTCTTCATATCGATACAAGACATACAAAAAAATAAATGGTGACATTAAGATATCAAATATTTTCATTTAGATGTTTTTAAAGATTTGTAAGCCGCCTAAAACAATTATATTTTTACCTCATGCATCATCCTAAAGAAAACCCATGGAAAATTATCGGCGAAAAAGCTGCTTATGATAATCCATGGATCAACGTAACCGAGTATCAAGTTTTAAATCCATCAGGGAATCCTGGAATTTACGGTAAAGTGCACTTTAAAAACTTTGCCATTGGCGTTTTAACGCTCGATGATGATATGAACACTTACCTGGTGGGCCAGTATCGTTTCCCATTGGAGCAATACAGCTGGGAAATGCCGGAAGGTGGCGGCCCGCTAGATATTGATCCTCTCGAATCGGCCAAACGTGAACTACTGGAGGAAACAGGATTAAAAGCAGATAGCTGGACTGAAATACAGCGCATCCATCTCTCTAATTCGGTAAGTGATGAACTGAGTATCCTGTACCTTGCCCGCGGATTGAAGCAGTTTGAAGCCGAACCGGAAGAAACTGAGCAATTGATTGTACACAAATTACCTTTTGAAGAGGTATATCAAATGGTTTGCCGTGGCGAAATTACTGATGCAATGACCGTTGCAGCGGTTTTAAGAGTGCGTCTGCTTATTTTAGAAAACCAGTTATAAGTTTTATCCTATTTCCGAAAAAAACCTAACTTTGAGGCTTTTATGAGAAAGTTTTTAGGCTATATTTTATCTCCATTTACCATTCTTGCATTCTTTTTGGTGCTGCTTGTATTTCAACCTATTCAGTGGGTATGTTACAAACTGTTTGGCTACACTGCGCACAAGCGATCGGTTGATTTATTAAACCTGTGCTTGTTGCGAACCTTTAATATTCTGTTTAATAGGGTAATTTTTATAAACAATCAAAATTTGCCTGTAGGCCGTTCAATGATTTTTTTGGCAAATCACCAAAGTCTGGGCGATATACCACCCCTTATTTATTATTTGCGTAAATACCATGCAAAGTTTATATCAAAAATCGAATTAACCCGCGGTATTCCATCTATCTCGTTCAACCTGAAATATGGCGGCGGCGCTAATATTGACCGTAGCGACTCCAGACAATCAATAGCCGAAATTATTAAACTGGCTACGCGGATGAAAGAGAACAATTGGTCGGCCGTGATATTTCCGGAAGGAACCCGTTCAAAAGACGGGCAGGTAAAAACTTTTCATGTTGGCGGTATTGCCACCATTTTAAAAAAATGTCCCAATGCATTGCTGGTTCCTATTGCCATCAACAATGCCTGGAAAATGGCTCAATATGGCTATTATCCGCTAAGCACATTTGAAAAAATGACCTGGACGGTGCTTGAACCCATAGAACCCAATGGCAGGCCAATGGAAGAATTGGTTTTAGAAGCAGAAAATAGGATAAAAGAAGCGCTGGGTCAGTCTTGAGTCCTTAGTCTTAAGTCAATGCCATTTTTGTTATGACCCGCCAAAAGCTACTCCAGACTTCACGCTAACGACTAAAGACTTTATTTAAATATTTTTTCCGTCAATAATTTTGAAAAACTCATCGCGGTAGGTGTCGCCCACAGGGATAATTTTATCGCCTATAAAAATACGGCTGCGCTCAATACTGTCGATTTTATTGATAGATACGATATAGGATTTGTGTACCCGCATAAAGTTTTTTGCCGGCAGGGCGTCTTCCATCTTTTTCATATTCTGCAGGGTGATGATGCGCTCGGTAGTGGTAAAAATGGAGATATAGTCTTTTAAACCCTCAATAAAAAGAATATCGTTCAAATATACCTTCTGTATCTTATGTTCTGTTTTAACAAAAATAAAATCGCTTAAAAAATCCTGCTGCGGCTTTTGAACAGGTTCCGGCTGTAACGGTTTGGCGGCGGGTTGTAAAACTCCTTGTGCCTTTTGTACTGATTTAAAAAAGCGATCGAAAGCAATAGGTTTTAATAAATAATCAATCACGTCCAACTCATACCCTTCCAGCGCATATTGCGGATAAGCGGTTGTTAAAATAACCTTAGCCTTACCGTTAGATATACGCAGAAATTGAATGCCTGTAAGCTCGGGCATTTGAACATCCAAAAAAACTAAATCAACATTACCTTCCTGTACCAGGGTAAGCGCTTCAATGGGGTTGGTTGTGGCTTTTATGAGTTGCAGAAATGGGATCTTTGAGATATAATCCTCCAAAACGTGCAGCGCCAAAGGCTCATCATCAACAATAATACATCTGATCATCTTATAAAACTAATGACAATTCCACGGTATAAGTGTCCGTTTCATCGCGTACATCCAAATTATATTTACCGGGGTAAAGTAAATCCAGCCGGCGCTTTACATTATTTAACCCTATACCTCCAACCTCATCGCGGTTATTACGATGCTTTTTGTTTTGCATGTAAAAATGCAAGTGCGAATCTTCCACATCAATCAGCAATCTTATAGGCGTTAAAGCATTGTTTGCCACTCCATGCTTAAAGGCATTTTCAATAAAAGCAATAAGCAATAGTGGTACAATTTGCTGGTGTTCAACCTTTCCTTCTACCTTATAATCAATATAAGCCTTGTTCCCGAATCTTATTTTTTGAAGGTCGATATAATTCTGTAAATATTGCAATTCTTTTTCCAAATCAACCTTGTTATCATTACACTCATACAGCATGTAACGCATAATTTCGGATAGTTTTAGTATAGCTTCGGGCGTTGTTTCTGACCGCTGGTAAGCCAACGAGTAAATACTATTTAAAGAGTTGAACAAAAAATGCGGATTGATTTGCGATTTCAAAAAAGCCAGCTCCGCGGTAAGCCGCTGGTTTTCCAGGTCGCGCTGAATACGTTCATTCAAAAACCAGTCAATAATAAATTTTAATACGGCACTTAAAAACAAAAAGATGAGGCTGGTGAATATCGTACTTAAAAAATAAGATCCAAAACTTATGGTTTCTCCTTTCATCCGCGTCAATACAATATCCTTGAAAATGAGCGCGACACCATATTTAATGAATCCGTAAACAATAATGGATATCACTACCGATGCCACGTAAAAGCTGTAGCGCTTTTTATCAAAAAACAGGGGTATAAAAAGGAGGTAATTGAGGTAAAATAAGCTGATATTAATAGTTGGGAATAATAAAAATATCACCAGCAGATCTTCGGCGGTAAATTTTTCATTGTTGCGGGCAACAACCAAAAAAAACGATATCAGTACGATCCAAAAAAATATATGCCAGAATATTTGCCAGCGTTGTTTCATTACACCTAAATTAATATTTTAAGCAGCCAAACGGTTATTATTTATATATAGTCGGTTGCTTTGTCGATGAACAGGCGTTTAATTCCGACGAACAGGCGAATATGGGTAAACATCCGTTCATCTACAAATCCTGTGTGTTGGTCTAATACTTTTTAGCAGTAAAAAAAATAGAATTTTCTTTGTATCATCAAAATCGCAGAAGATGAAAAAGCTGATTACAAACTCAAATCCTTTTATACTGTTACTTGTTCCGGTATTGTTTGCACTTATAATGGGTGTAAGTTACCAGTTTCAGCAAAAAAGAGAATCGATAGTTGGTACTACCGTGCATGCAACATCACTTTTTTACAAAGGCGTATCACTGGTAAAAACCGTGTGTGCTGTAGCTAAAGAAAAAGTATGGTAATCAGTACCGAGGGTCTGACCTTTACCTTTGGCCATCAGCAGGTTGTAAAATCACTTTCGCTGAATGTTCCCGAAGGTAGCATTTACGGTTTTTTAGGACCCAACGGCGCTGGTAAAACTACCACTATAAAATTACTGCTCAACCTGTTGCAAATGCAGGAAGGCAGTATTCGTATTTTTGATAAAGATCTGAAAAGCAATCGCATAGAAATCCTATCGCAAATAGGTTCGCTAATAGAGCAACCTGCCATTTACGCACATCTTTCCGGGAAAGAAAACCTGCTTAACCGCGCCCTGCTTTTACAGGTGCCGGCCCAGCGCGTTGATGATATGCTTAAACTGGTGCATTTAACTGATGCAGCACATAAAAAGGCCGGGCAATATTCACTGGGGATGAAACAACGACTGGGCATAGCCCTGGCACTGTTGTCGGATCCTAAACTGTTGATTTTAGATGAGCCTACCAACGGGCTCGACCCCAACGGTATTATTGAAGTGCGCGAGCTACTGATAAAACTGGTTACACAGCATAACAAAACTGTTTTTATATCAAGCCATTTACTGGCCGAGGTCGAGCGGATGGCCACCCATGTGGGCATTATTAACTACGGCGAGCTATTATTCCAGGGAAGTATTAAAGATCTGGAAGGACTAAGTCAGCCGCTGGTGCAAATTGAAACAGATAACACGGTTGATGCTGCAAACTTTTTAACACGCAACCATTTCAATATAACCGAAGTTAACGATCATCATTTTTTTACGCCTTATACCTCCAAACAACAAATGGGCGAAATTAATGCACTGTTAAATAAAAATGGTTTTACCATTTACAGCATCAACAAACAACAAAAAGACCTGGAGAAACTATTCCTTGATATTACCCAAACCGTCTAAGCCATGAAAGGATTTATACTATCATTCCGGTCTGAATTTTATAAAACACGCAAAACAATGGGCTTTTGGAGCGCGGTATTATTACCCTTACTGCTTTGCCTGTTACTGTTCATTGGCTTTTTTAATAAAAGCGATCAATTAACCCAGTTGCCGGGCATTATGCTTTGGATGCGTTTTGCAGGTGCTATTTTAGCGGTAATGGGATCATTGCTGCTACCGATGCTTATTATTTTTATAGCCTACTCTGTAAACAGTATTGAACACAAGGCAGATACATGGAAAACCTTGTTTAGTCTACCTATTTCAAAACTTTCAGTTTATGCGGCTAAGTACTTTTACGCTTTTTTCCTGGTGTTTTTGTGTCTGGCCCTGTTTGTTGTTTTTACGCTTGGTTTCGGTAATTTATTAAGCGTTTTAAAACCAAGTTTAAAATTCTCCGAATACAATATAGCTAACACCTTATCACACTTATACTTTAAACTTTTTCTTTCTTCACTAGGGATATTATCTATCCAGTTTTTGCTGAGCCTTTTATTCCGCGATTTTTTGAAGCCGATGGGAATTGGTTTTATCTGCACCATAACCGGCGTGATACTGGCATCCAATAACTGGACATATGCCTATTTGTTCCCTTATTCGCACCCGATGATGGCGCTTAAAGCTTTGCAACAGGGAAAAGAAGCACATCAAGGCACTATGCCGCAGATGACTGTAGATATGTTTACCAAAGATACCTGGGTAAGTTTGGCAGTAGCAGTAGCCGTATTTATTATCGGGTACTTTATTGTTCTAAAAAAGAGCGTAAAATAGTAATTTGAGGTTAGAGCCAAGAGGTTAGTTAAGAAGATTAAAAAATATTAGATCTAGCTTTTCAAGCGTAAAGCTATTCCAGTATTAAATCAAAGGGTAAACTTTTTTCAGGGATAGACAGCGTTCGAGCTGTTCACGCGACGTTCATGCGCTCAAAAATGAACACCTAATAAGCTTATCTCACCGGTTTAGGGAACACAGGCAAGCCTTCATGCCCATCAGCATCTACAGATTGTACCGCAAACAGATAATTGTCTTTTGAATAGGCAAGCGTTACTGTTGTATCCGTAACATAAAATTTCTTGTCCCAGTACGGGCTTATGGTTTCGCGCATTAGCACATAATAACCTGTTGGTTTTTTACCGGTAACCGGAGCTTCCCATCTCAACGTAGTTTTGTTGGTTAAGCTGCTGGTTACTATGCCCACATTTTGTGGTTCGGCTGGTGCGAGCGCCAGGTTAGCCAATACCGAAAGGTTCATCCGGGCTACCTTCTGAACATAGTTAAAATCAACAAAATCGGGCAAATCACCGTAATCGATACCTTTTTCGGTACGGATATCCTGGTGCTGGCGGTTAAAATCTTCATTCATTTCCGTAAACCTTACAGCAGTGAATCCCTGTTGTAAAAAGGGTACGTGATCACCTCCGCGCAGGTAACGGTCGCGACGGTAAATCAGTTTTACATCCAGCTGATCTACATAACGTTCGGCAATTTCCTTTATATAGCGGGCCAGCTGGCGCGATGGACTGTCATTTTCGCCTCCCAGGGCAATCAGGCTTGCTATTTGTTTTTCATTACCGGCCGCCATTGACGGAATACCCTCGCTAAATACGCGAACGCTACGGTTATCTTTCAAATCGGTTTCCATGCCATGGGTATTACCCACAATATCATTGTTCAGCATGGCGTCAACGTTCCATTTTTCGGCTTTGGCTCTTTTGGCAACATTGGATGAACCATACAAACCCTGCTCCTCGCCTACCACCGCCATAAAAATTATAGTTGCCGGGAATGAGCGTTTGGCCATTACCCTGGCCAACTCCATTGAAACCGCCGTTCCAGAGGCGTCGTCATTAGCGCCCGGTTCAACAGCATTAGCGTTCATTACATTGGTTACCCTTGAATCATAATGGCCCGAAACGATATACACTCGGCTATCGTTTGGATCGGTACCTTTTAAAATGGCCAATACATTTTTCAGGTGTACAGGATTATCTATCCGTTCGCCTTTGGGCTGAGTAAAAGTATCGAACTGAACAGTCATCCTCCCACCCGATTCGGACGCGTATTTTTCCATTTCGGCCTTTATCCAGTTGCGTGCAGCGCCGCTGCCTTCGATTTTACTGGTGGTATCACTTAAGGTATGCCGGGTTTTAAAACTTACCAACCTGCGAATATTGGCTTCAATATTTTTGGAGGATACCTCGTCAACCATTTGTTTAATAGATTGATCCTGCCTGATAATGGTTTGTGCATTTGTCTGCAAAAAAAGCAATGCGGGGATAAACGATAAAAGGTATTTCATGAATGTTTTGTATGTTGATTTTTATATTTCTTCTTCCTCCTGCATCACATCGCCAACCTGCTTAAAATTACTTTTCACAAAGTGGCACCAATCGCATTCTTTTTTGCCGCAACCGGTATTGAAATCATGAGCCATAATTTTCTGATAAACAGTCTTTATCTGATCAGTAACCGCTTCTGTATCTTCGGGCGTAATTATTATATTTTCTTTATGGTATTCGCCTTCGTCAACGGGTTCCACAAACTCAAATAAAGTACTTACCACCTCCCAATCTATCGATTGGTCATTATCTATTAATATCTTATAAAACACCGCCTGGCGCCAGTAATCGCCGCCGTTTGGCTCTTCATCGGTTGGCCGCAGAAATTTATCTTTGGCATACTTTAATTTGCCTGTCTTATAGTCAACCACGGTAGCGTGTTTGCCCACAAACTCCACTTTATCCAGGTTACCTTTTACCGGTACGCCTTCAACTTCAACATTTTTAATACTTCGTTCTGTAACGGCAACTTTGTTCCATACGTGTATATTCTGATTATAATAATCGGGCAAAATCTTTTCGCCATAGTCCATCCGGAGTTTAAATTCTTCTTTGGTAAAAGAGTCGCGATTACGGTACATGTACCAGCGAAACTCCTTCATAAAGTCATCCGTTAGCGGGAATTCATTGCCATCATCCTTCAAATATTTAAAGGCTTTGTTTAATGCCCAGTGCACTGCCTGCCCAAAAGTAGCCGAAGGGCTTTTGCCTGATGGTACCCTTATTAAACACTGAAAATAAAACCGCAATGGGCAATCCAGGTAATTGCTTAAGTGGGTAACCGACAGAGTATAGTTTTGCAATAATTGATCGATGTAATTTTTATCCAGTAATTCTATTTTAGGCTGATCTTTTTCAGTAAATTGGATCGCCATAAATTCTAACATGGCTTCTTCAGCCACCTTTGGATATTGCAATTTCAAATGTGTATCGGCCAATATCTCACCAACAAATTGGGATGCTTCCTGATCCTTTCCGTTTTTATCGCGGCCAGCAAATGATATGGACAAGCATTGCTTGGCACGGGTTAAAGCAACATAAAATAAGCGGCGCGCTTCTTCGCGCTGGGCTATTTCATCATCTGGGGCTTGTGTTAAAGTATCGGGATAGCTAAAGCCATAGTTTCGCCCTTTGCTGTCCCATATTTTTTTATTGGCGCCGATGAGAAACACATGCTCAAACTCCAGTCCTTTTGAACCGTGAGCTGTTAAAAAATTGATACCGCTCTCCGAAAATATTACCTGATTCAGTTCTAGTCTGATTTTATTTTCTTTCATTAATTGAATAATGGCAATTAAATCCGCCAGTTTAATCTCCGGATTTTTACGACTCTCATCTTTCAAAAAATCAAAAAAATTGGTGAGCACCTGCATGTACCACCCTTTATTGGGCTGTTGCATAATATATTTCAGTATGCCCATTTTGGCTATTACCTGCTGAAAAAGCTGTTGCAGGGTATTGCTGACAGAATATTTCAACAACTCATCAATATCATTGATCAGGAATTTCATTCTCCTGTCTTCAGCTACGTCAAATAATCCGGGCTGAACCGGCGTTTTCATTTGGCTGATATAACGACGCATGGAAGTTTTAGGCACACCATTGCGCGAGGTGGTGAAATTTTCTTGTGCAACGGCAACACTTGCTTTTGCTATTTCAATGGCTGGGATATCAAAAAAATCATAATGCAAAATTTCAAATAACAGTTCATCGCCGCTGTAAGGCGAATCCATCTCCATTGCCAGATATCGCATAATATTGATGATCTTCTCGCCGAAAGGCAGTGTGAAAATATCTATTTTACGCCTGGTATTAACAGCAATGTTTTGCGTATCCATAAATTGTACCAGGTCTTCTACCTGGCTGTGGTTACGGTAAATCACAGCAATTTCTCCCGGCTGGGTTCCTTTTTCCAAAAGATGTTTAATCTGCATGGCTACATCAACCAATTCCTGATCGGGGTTTTCATATTCATTGATGACAGGCGCCACCGCCAGATGATTAAAGCGGGGATGCGCGGCCTGCAGGTTTTTATCAAGCGCCAATTGTGTAGTTAACCGTTCGCGGTTATTGTTAATGAGGGCCTTTGATATATCTAAAATTTGCTGGTTGGAACGATAATTCTGCTTCAATATCACGGTATGCAGCGAGCCTACATAGTCATTCGCAAAATCAAGGATATTTTTCATGTTGGCACCCTGAAATTTGAAGATCGACTGGTCATCATCGCCCACCACAAAAACGTTGGGAATATCCCAGTAATTGAGAATGAATTTTAACAGCTCATTCTGCGAACCGCTGGTATCCTGAAACTCATCAACCAAAATATATTGGTAACGCTCCTGATAGCGGCGCAGTAATTCTTCATTTTCCCGGAAAGCCTTTAATACCCAAAGAATCATATCGTCATAATCATAACGACCGCGTTCTTTCATCTTTTTATCAAAATTGCGATACTCACTTACGGCAGCAAGCAGTTTTTTCATGGTATCATGCGCCTTATCAATTTCGCGTTGATTAGGGTCGCCAGCTTTGATGCCTTTGGTGGAGTTAGCCCGTTTATAAAAAAAGCCATCGCGCAAGTGCAGGTCCTCTAAATATTCGTTTACTGCGGTGTTTATAAGCTCCTCGTTCCAATCCTCTTTTTTCATAGTCGAAAAAAGATCTTTCAAACGCGGGGCATCATAATAAATTTCGCCGGTAAAACGCTTTAATAGGTGGTCGTTTGGAAATTCATCTACCAACTCCCTGAAAAGCATCGCTGATTCTAAATCTGATAATGCTTCGAGATTTAGTTTACCAAAATAATCCAGGTTTTCCTGAATAATTTCATTGCAAAAAGCATGGAAGGTGTAAATGTTTACCCGGTAAGCATCGGGGCCAATAAACTCAAAAAGACGCTTGCGCATAGCCACAGCACCGGCATCGGTATAGGTTAAACACAAAATCTCATGCGCATTGGCATCGGTTTCTAATAATATTTTACCAATGCGCGCAGCCAATATCTGCGTTTTACCCGTCCCGGGGCCAGCAATTACCAGTACCGGACCGTCCATTTGATTAACAGCAGCTAATTGCTCAGGGTTTAACTGCGCTAATGCCTGCTGAAATTTCTCGTTGTATTTATTGGGGGTAGATTCCATGAATTAAATGTAATAACTATAAAAAGTCAAACGGTGTAGTATGCCACACAATAAGCTTTATGGTAACAATAAATTGGCATTGTAAAGGTGCGCAATTTTTAAGTATGGACCGCTCTCGGCGCGTTCCGATGCTCCATTAGGAACATCTTATCTCAACTTTTCACAATTGCCCTCATCGGGTAAAACTCATAGGTATTTATTTTAGTAGCCGGATCTTCTGCAATAAATGCCTTAACCTCATCGTCCCCTTCGGCTTCTATTACTCCCAATCCGTAAACTTCTTTGGGGTCAAGTACCGGTCCAAAAACAACAACTTTTCCTTTGTCCATTAAAGCCTTCCAATAAGCTACATGTTGGTGCATAACCGCCCGTTCTTCGTCTGTCATATCTTGCGCAAAGCTTGGGCGATTGGGAATAAGTTTCAATGCATAATACTTCTTATCCATAGCCTTTTTATCATTAAAGATAACGCATTTAGGTGAGTTTTGACAAGGCAACTATATCTTTAACTTCCACAATTTTTTTATCATATCCAAACCTTGTAACGTTGATCATGGCCAAACCGAGTTCGGCAAGTGTACTTACAAAATTGGGAAATACAGCACGAAAAAAAGGGTACATCCAGCTTAAATATTTATAATAAGGCAAAACATTTTTTAGTCCCTTTGTGGGATGCATATAACCGGGCCTGAAGGCAAATACCTGTTTAAAGGGTAAGCTCATCAAATCGTTTTCGGTTTTTCCCTTTACTCTTGCCCACATCGAACGGCCCTTTTCACTACTGTCAGTACCGCCACCCGAAACATAGCAAAAAGTCATGTCTGCATTTAATTTACTAAGTGTTTGGGCTACATGCATGGTTAATACATAGGTGAGCTTGTAATATTCAAATTCCTTCATCCCAACCGACGAAACTCCCAGGCAAAAATAGCAGGCATTATATCCAGAAAACTGATCTTCAATAGTTGAGAGATCATAAAAATCAAGATGTATAATTTCTTTCAATTTTGGATGAACTACCCCGCAAGGCTTACGGTTGATTACTAAAACAGATTCTACGGCCGGGTGAAGCAAACATTCATGCAAAACACCTTCTCCAACCATTCCGGTTGCGCCGGTAATGATTGCTTTTATTGTCATATTATTTTCCATGGTATTTGTAATTGGTACGAAACGAACATAGCGGTAGGGGTAAATCCATACCGCTATGTAATTGTACAAATTACGGCTAAATTTTCAAAAATGTGCTTCTGTAACCCGTATAATTAATTATAACCAAAAACTATAGCCAATATCAACTGTACCGGCGCCGGCATTATTTTTGCCATTTGCAGTTCCTTTTTGAATGTTAAGGAAACCATAGTTACCACCGCCTTCTATAAAGATGTAGCTCTTTTTGAATTTATAGGCGAAACCTAAATTACCTTCAAAGCCAAAGTTTATGGTATGCAACTGGTCTTTAATATTCTGATCGTTATTAAACGATTGGGGGCCAACAGGCAATGGCTGCGTACCGGCGGGATCTGTATAAAAATCGCTCGACCCTGTGGTTATTTGATGCGCATATACCAAATAACCTAAAAATGGACCCGCGTCAACATAAAACCTAAATGGCGACGACTTAAAATTCCAGCCAAATTTGGCAAGAATCGGGAGCATCAGGTAATTTAATTTGGCGGTACTATTATAAGTTGCATAAAGATAGGTAGGTGACTGGCCCGGCGGATACATTGCTGCAAATGCTGCGGGAGTAGGAAAAGCCTGCAATCCATCTTTTTTACCACCTTGTGATGAATACTCAATCATAGGTTGAATGGAGAACAGGTTAGAGAATTTAAATTCGGCAAATATGCCCGCATCAACACCTTCCCTTGAACTATAACCCGTGTTGAGCGGATTTTCGTTACTGCCACCAGCGGTAAGATTAGGGATACTAATCCCTCCTCTGACACCCAACGCGACATTTTGCGCATCAGCTTTAGAAAAAAATAAAATAAAAAGTAAGATAAGTGAGTAAAAAATTAATTTCTTCATGATTTAAAGGTTTTAGAGTTAAACAAAAAGCACGTAGAAAAGAAAAATTGTTAACGTAAGTTAACAATGATTATACACAAATAAAATTACTAATAGTTTTGATTATCAATCAACTGCAAATATTACATAGCTATGAGAAATAGTTAAACACTAAACTATTGATTAAAGCCTCAATCCTAAACCGGTTGTAAATAAGGAATTCACGGTTACGGGTAGTCTTCCTTCAGGTTTCATCTGCCTGGTTATAACTTTTACGGCGGCGCGCTGCAAATCGTCGGTCATTTGGTAGCAGGCCAGCAACGCTCCGCATTTTTCAATTCCGGGTAATCCAGCTATCGTGTAGGCGTTTGCGAAAACGGTGATAACGGTATTGTTATGAGCTGCAACTAAGCTTATAAAATTCTTAACATTACTGCTATAATCCAATTTACTTGCGGGGCGTAACCGGGTATCGTTTATACTTATGTACACCTGGCTAAATTGCTGCAAGGTTTGTAATAATGCTTTTAGTTCACTTTCCGGGGCATCTTTCCCTACTGTAAACAGGTTGCTGATAGGATACTCCCTGGCCATTTCCTGCTGAAAAACAGTGGGTTTGTCAACCCCAATACTAACAATTGCTGTTCTTTGCAACGCATCCATCTGCAATGATGTACCGGTTCCTTTCAGTAGTGTAACCGCAGCATCGCTTAACTGCTGAACCAATTCTGCTGTTGCCGGGCGATTAAGATCCCCGACTAAATTATCGGTTGATACCTCCTGATAATTATTTAAGCCAGCCCAATATTTGGCTGCCAGTATTTTTTTAACACGGGCGTTAAACTCAGCTTCGGAAATCTGATCCCTACGTACAACCTTGCGGATAAGCTTTATAGCCAGCTCTGAATTTTCAGACAGCTCAATAACATCATTTCCGGCCAGAAACGCTTTTACATCAGCTTCTCCCTTAGGGAAATATCTGGTAACAGCTTTCATTTCCATAGCGTCAGACACTATTAGTCCTTTAAAATCCAAAGAGTCTTTCAGCACGCCGGTTACAATTTTTCTGGATAATGTTGAAGGCAGTTTTTTTGTACTGTCGAGCGCCGGTATATCCATGTGTGCGATCATCACGCCGCTGATGCCTGCTTTTATTGCCTCACGGAAAGGATATTCTTCTAATGAATCCAATCGCTGGCGGGTAAACGGCAGTAAAGGCAAATCAAGATGCGAATCGACATTGGTATCACCATGACCCGGGAAATGTTTTGCGGTGGTTAAAAGCCCTGCGTCCTGCATACCTTTCATATAGGCTATGCCTTTTGCAGCTACATTATATTTATTATCACCAAATGAGCGATAATTAATTACCGGATTATTGGGATTATTGTTAATATCCATATCGGGGCCAAAATTCATTTGCATGCCCAGTCGCTTAAAATCAAAAGCAACTTCCTGCCCCATTTTGTAAATCAGTTTATTATCCTGCACGGCGCCAAGTGTCATTTGATAGGGGTATGAAACCGTTGAATCCAGTCGCATGCCTATACCCCACTCGCCATCCATCGCAATAAGAAGAGGCACGTTAACTAATTTCTGATACCGGTTAATTAAATTTGCCTGCCGCACCGGCCCACCCTGAAAAAAAACCAAACCGCCAATCTGCTCATCACTAATCACCTTTGCAACTGAATCCTCATAAGCAAGCCCCTTATCCGTATGTGCACGTACAAAAAACAATTGGGCTATCTTTTTTCTGCGGTTCATTTTTTTGAAAACAGAATCAACCCAATGGTTCTTATGGTTTAATGATTCTATAAAATCATCCTTTTGTCCAAAAACGTTGAGCGAAATAACACTTAGTATAATTACAAAAGCACATTTAGTGAGCCTCTTAGATATTTTCATAGCCCAAATGTAGTTTAATCTTATTTTCGACGCATGCTTTTTTTACTAAGACAGGTTGATTTTATGTAAAGAAAATATCACAAACTAAATAGCTGATTGTCACGTTACAAGTAAAACATTAGTTAAAAAATCAAGTTACAAATAAACCTTTTTATCAAATTTCACTCTATGGGTATATTAAACAAACATTGTATGAAAAAAATTATCTTTTTTGCTATATGCCTGCTGGTTGCAGGCTCGGTGAGCGCGCAAGGTTATTATTATGGCCCCCGTCCGGTACGTCGCCCTCCACCGCGTCGTCAGTCTGACGATTTTTATAAAGTAAGAGTTGGCATAACCGGCGGTTTGAATATAGCCGATGCTTACAGTGCCTATAATCCAGGTTTCACCATGGGCTCAATAGCTGCTTTCAACGTTGGTTTAACTTTAGATGTGCCTATTGCTTACCCATTATCGTTTGAACCAGAAGTGTTATTTTCACAAAAAGGGTATACAGCGCAAACCTCTGATGGTACTTTTACACAGCGTGCCAATTTTATAGATGTGCCTTTGTTAGCTAAATTCCGCTTATCGCCATTTGTAAATTTTGTAATCGGACCACAGATTTCGTTCCCGATATCAACCAGCAATACTTATGGCGATGGCTTTACACAAACTGCGCAGCAAAATTATAGTACTACCTCCGATAGCCCTGTTTTGGGTGGTGTAGTTGGTGTTGGATTTGATTTGAACAGAAATGTTGAATTACGTTTCAGGTATACTTATGATTTGCAAGAAACCAACGATAACAGCTATTATATCCCTGGTTACCGTAATGAAACCTGGCAAATTGGTTTAGGATTTAAGTTCCAATAAAAAATAATACAAACACCATAAAAAAGACCGGCGTTTAATAAACGTCGGTCTTTTTGTTTTTATTAGGCAATAAAGGTCTATTTACAAAATCATACAGCTTTAAAGCTCTTAAAATACGCTCCGTTAACTTAAAAAACTAAATGCAGCAGCTTGTTTAAGCATTGATTTTGCAAATCTTTTAAGTCTTCTTTTTAACGAATTCTCTTTTTTTCTCCTCTTTTCAACATTAAAATCGATATTGAGAATAAAGAGATCTGCGTGTTTTTCGGGTACAATAAAAACAGGATGTGTTATTTCATCTATTGCAGCCAGAGGCACATTGGCAAATACATCATCCTCGCTTATAGTATGGGTTGCGCAGGCACCAAACCCAATATTTGAAATTAAATTTTCATTAGGGATAATGTTAAGCCCGTTATTGAAAAAATTAACAAAATCAAGCGGATAGGCCCATGAGTTAATTTTGCCGGCTTTTAAGCCTTTAAAAATCTCAACCCAACTATCTACCACTAAATTATCACTGTAAATATTTCTTAGCTGCTCTCTAACATCATTTTCATTGTAATTAGAGAGGTTTTTATCATACTCTTTCCAAACTCTTCTCCAGCCTGCCCAACCCCATACATGTGTTCTATTTGAAAAATAATAAGAAGCACTTCCCCATTTTTTCCCTTGCTGCAAATTACAACCAGTAATATGTCTTACACGTGAATCATCGCGGTATTTTTCGAGCAGGGTATCGCAAAATTTAAAAAAGCTGTTTGCCGGCAGGCAATCATCTTCTAAAATTATCCCCTCTTCCTCGTGATCAAAAAACCAGTCTACGGCTGATGAAACGCCATCTTTACAACCTTTGTTCTTTTTATTAAAAAGCGTTTTAACCTCGCAGTCCCAATCTATTTCTTTAACAATATCCCTGGTTTGTTTGCATAGCAATTTATCCGCCTCAACCCCTTCGCGCGGCGCATCAGCTGCAACATACAAGCGTTTTGGCTGGGCAATTTTTATCTGCTCAAACACTCTTTCTGTAGTAGCAGGCCTATTAAAAATAACAAACAATACTGCCGATTTTGTTTGATATGGGGTATGGTAAAGTTGGGGCATAGTTGTTCCTTTTACAGTTAAACTCCAAATAAAACTGAAAGTTTAACGGAAACGTATAAAAATAAGGTAACAATATTGTTAGATTATTTTACATGGCTAGAAGCCAGCCAAATGACGAGGAAAATGAACTATTCGGCGATGAAACTTTTTTGTTACATACTGTTAATCAGCATTAAAAGTCTGCATATCTATCAATCTTCTGTATAAACCATTGGCGGCAATCAGCTCCTGGTGATTACCCTGTTCAACTATTTTTCCATTTTCCAATACCACAATAATATCGGCATTTTGAATGGTGCTTAAACGGTGGGCTATAATGAGTGACGTACGATTTTTCATCAGGTTGTTTAAGGCTTCCTGAACCAGTTTTTCAGATTCGGTATCCAAAGCAGAAGTGGCCTCATCCAGCAGCATAATCGGCGGATTATTCAGTACGGCCCTTGCAATACATATTCTCTGGCGTTGCCCGCCAGAAAGCTTTGTACCACGATCACCAATGTTGGTATCATACCCTTTGTCTGTCTCAATGATAAAGTTGTGTGCGTTGGCTATACGGGCGGCAGCTTCCACATCTTCTTTTGATACATTGGTCTTGCCAAAGGCTATATTATTGAAAATAGTATCGTTAAACAAAATAGATTCCTGGTTAACAATTCCCATCAATGCCCTGAGCGAATCTGTAGTTACCGATTGTATGTTTTTACCATCAACCAGTACTTCGCCCGTCTGTGGTTCTATAAATCTCGGCAGCAGATCAATCAATGTTGATTTACCGCCGCCTGATGGACCCACAAGGGCAACTGTTTTTCCTTTAGGTACGATTAAATTAATACCGGCTAAAACTACTTTATCATCATAAGCAAATGAAACATTTTTCAACTCCAGGCTCTCTTTAAAATCTTTAACAGGTACAGCGTCAGGTGCATCAACTATTAAAGGTTTTTGGTCAATTAAAGCCAGCACACGCTCTCCGGCAGCAATACCCGAGTGAATATTACTGAAAGAATCGGATATGGCTTTTGCTGGCCTCATCAGCTGCGAAAAAATAGCGATGTAAGCAATAAACTGAGCTCCACTTAGGTCTGATTTTTTGTTGAGGATTAAATAACCACCATAAAGCACTATGCACGATATCATGATGATGGCCAACGTTTCAGATACTGGCGAAGCCGATTGCTGGCGCTTGGCCATTGAACGCAATATTTTTGAGTACCGCACATTTTCGGTGTCAAAGCGACTCTTGATAAAATTGGTTGCATTAAAGGCCTTAACTATTTTAACCCCAGAAAGCGCCTCATCCAAATAGCTGATCATGGTGCCATAGGTTTGTTGAGCCGCAATTGCCTGTGATTTTAGCCGCTTTACAATTTTTGAAATGATAAATGCCGAAACCGGAACCACCAAAAATGCCCCTATCGTTAACTTTACCGAAATAGCAAATAGCATTATCAAAAAGAAGATCATCTGTGCGGGTTCCTTAAAAACAACCTGCAAAGTAGCAGTAACCGAAAATTGAACCACTTGAACATCAGATGCAATTTTGGAAATAATATCGCCTTTTCGCTGATTACTAAAATATCCTAGGTGCATATCCATTACACTGTTAAAAACAGAGCGGCGCAGGTTAAGCAGGGTATGCAAACGGAGATTTTCCATAGTGCGGGCAGAAAGATACCTGCACAGGTTTCCAATTATCATGGTAAAAATAATAGTTGAGCATACAAATTTTAATGCCCCCCACGGACCTTCTACATTTACAAAATAGTCCATGTAATATTTAAACCACCCGGTTATATCGAGAAAAGAATGGGGTTTTGGTATCACCTGGGCTGCTGTTGTAGCGCAGGCACTGGTATTAATAAAAAGTGTATTTAGCAAAGGAATCAGCAATGGATAAATCATTGAGCTGAAAAGAACATATAATAAGGTGTATAGGATATATGGAATAGCAAATTTTTCAATTGGTTTTGCAAAAGAAAGCAGCCGGAAATATGTCTTCATCAAAGTTTTAAATAAAAAGGCAAAGCTAACAGTAATTTATTTACCGTTAACTACAATTGTTTACATCACGTCATAAATGGCTGCACCTGTTGCCAAACAGCTGCTAAACTTACATTACCTATACAAGGGAAAGGTTCATTTTTACCGGTTGTAAATTTGCATAACCAGTTGCAGTTATAACATTCCATTTTTTCAAATACGCATATAGGGCCACTAGGGTTGCCCGGTGGATAAGGTAAAAAACGATCAAAATGTCCCCCTCCTACTATACAAACCGATTTGGTTTGCGTGGCCGCAGCAATATGGCTAACACTTGTTTCATTTGCTATTACCAGCGATGAGCTGCCAACCAAATCAATTAATTGCAGTAACGTAGTTTTACCCATTAAATTAACCAGGCGGCCCGATAACAGGTGTTCATTTAAATCATCATCAAATACTATATCAATAACACTTCCCTCCAGGTAAACGGTTTGCGCGGTATGTTGCAGAACCAACTTTATTAAATCGTTAAATTTTTCGGGTTCCCAGCATCTTTTTGTAACACCTGCACTTATTACCATTACAATTCCTTGTTTAGCAACTGCATTAACTTCAATATTGGGGCCGTTGAGTGGAATATTACAACTGAGCACATTTTCGAAATAAAATTTAGTACGGTCAAACTCAAAAAAAACAGCCGGGGGAAGCACCAACTTGGTCGTATAAAATTTATCTGTTTTTGCTTTATACCTGGGGTTAATGCCTTCATTATCACTTTCAAAACCTATAATTTGTTTTGCCGCAGTTAATGCTGCAAGGCCATCGGTAATGAATGTACGCGTAGACGAGGGCATCAAAACCTCGCTATAATTATTTTTAAAAAGCAACCAACCCAACTTTAAGGTTTCTGACGGGGCATCATAAAGTGAATCGGGACGGATAAAATAAAACTCGCCGATAAAGCTTTTGTCGTATTTTAATGCGATATCCCGCCATGAGGTATTTCCCGCCAGGTCAATTTGGTAGTTTTTATATTTGTCAGATTTCTTTACAATTTCAATAAAGTTTCTGAAAAGAATATAATCGCCTATTGCATCAGTTTTAATAATCAGCAAGCGTTTGTTTTTCTTTTGCAGGCGAAACTTTGCCAAAAGCTGAAAAATAAAAGGAAATTTAAGCAGTATGAAGCGCGTTATCCTGAATAAGTTACGGTTTTGGTTTCCCATATTATATTTTTTCTTCATCGTTTTTCAGGAGCCTGCTAATTGTTTTACTATCGATTCAAAATGCGCCTGGAAGAAAAAGTCATAAGCGTTATCACCTTCGGGAATAACATTGAGAATTTCGTAATATGCTTCTAAAATTCTGGGCACTTTTAAACCTTCGGCCATAGAAAAAGGGAACGACTGGTTGCCAATAAAAAATTTACATCCTGCAATAACTTGGGCCAGTTCCAAAAAATCATCTACTTGTTGCCATTGCACGTCTGGTACATATTTACACAAATCCTGATATTCTGATTTAATGCCGATAAACACCAGGTTATTGTATTTCTTTAAAAAAGAATAATCAATTGAGGCATTACGATACCTTTCACTCCTTGCAATTACTATTTTGTCTTTATAGGTATCATTAGCAACAACATTAATCCAGGGTTTGTGCAATTCAGGAGTTACACCTGTGGTATATCCGCACCAGCGTGCAATGTTTGCTTTATCAAGCGGAATTGCCTGCGAATGAAAGATATCCAAATCAATATGAATAAACTGCCCGTTATAAACTTCGCATTTTTTAATATAAGCCTGGGCATTCAGCAGCGGAGTTAACATATCAACCATTTTTTGGTTCAACATCACATTACCTAAGGGGTGCGACATGTATTGCGGAAGTACGCGGGGCCTACCCAGTTTCAGATATAAATTTATGTCTAACCCGGTTAATTCATAAATTCTTTTTATGGTAGGCAGCGCATAAACAACATCGCCGATGTTACCACTGTGGTTTATGTTGAGTTCCTTATTTGTTTTCGCAAATTCAATTATTTTTTCAGCAGTGTTCAGCCGGTCGTCGCCTGTTAAATATAAAGAAAGTTCATGCAGCTCATAATTTTTCGATTCCCATTTATACTGTTTGTATTGGTTTCGATCGGAATATTTTAACCACAACCGGGCCGGCAAACTCTTTTTTTTGAACATATTTCTATTTTAAATTATCGTATAATAACAATTAAAACGATCTTCGAAAACTAATTTTTAAAAGTGGATAAATCACCCGTAATTTCAATAATTATTGTTACCTATAACGCTGCTGATACCTTGCAAACGTGTCTTGACAGTATTTATCGTCAAAAATATCCGGCGCTGAAAATAATTATTGTCGACGGAAACAGTACTGACGGAACCGTTGATATTATAAGGGCAAACTTAAATAAAATATATTACTGGATTAGTGAACCTGATACCGGGATATACGACGCAATGAACAAAGCCTTAAAAAAAATAACCGGCGAGTGGGTTTATTTTTTGGGGGCCGATGATGAATTATATGACGAATTTTCGACCCTTGCTTTTGAGCTTACCGACAAAAATGCCATTTACTATGCCAATGTACTCACCAGAGGTGTAAAACGCTCGGGGAAATTGAGCCCGTATCAAATGGCAAAACATGGTCTTTTTCACCAGGCAATTATCTACCCCGCCACTGTATTCAATAAATACACTTTTGACACCCGTTACAAGGTTGTAGCCGACAATGTTTTAAACATGTACTGCTGGAAAGACAAGGACATTCAGTTTATTTATAAAGAGTACATTATAGCGCATTTTAACCACACAGGTGTATCGGGCAGTATAAAAGACGCTGAATTTGAGAAAGATAAAAGCCGCCTGATTTTAAAATACTATGGGGCTAAGGTCTGGCTGAGATTTATAATAAGAACTCTTAAAAAAAGACATTAACTAAATATCTTTTTTGTTTTCACTCCCCAAATTTGACTGTAAATATAGTTAAGCATATTCAGCTTGCTTTTTTTGCGGATAAAAAAAACGGTCTTCCTATACCTAAATAACAAGCCGCTTAATTGAAAAGACAAATAACTGCCGACACGCTTTTTATAGGCAGCGTAAAATTGATCTATCACTTTTTGATTCTTATTTTTCGGAAAATCTGTACAATAAGCCAGCCATTGTTCAATCCGTTCAATTTTTTGTATCGATGATAATTTGTGCTTATCCTGTTTGCGCTGCCGACGTAAAATATTGGTATCGCTGCTATCATGCTGACGATATTTTACCAGGCACTGAGGGATAAAATCAATAGTGCCCACGTTTGTAGCCACATAAGCCAGCCACCAATCATGAAAATAGCTTTGTTTTAAAGGCAGGGCATCTGCTAGCAATTCTCTTTTCATTAAAATAGAATGCCCAGAAACACAATTAAAAAATAAAAAAACTTCTGGCTCTCCGCCGCGGTATAAATTCATAATATCCGAAACCTTTTTGCCCATGGCAGAGCCATCTTCATGTATAAATTCAGAATCGTGATATATAAAAATGTGGTCTTTGATACCCCTTACCTGGAGCTCAATTTTTTTGAGATCCCACAAATCATCTTGATCGCACAAAGCAATATATTCGCCGCTGCAAAGCTTTACTGCTTTTTCAAAATTGCCCGTAAACCCTAAGTTGTTTTCATTTTGAAAAACTTTGATCTGAGGATAACGAGCAGCGTAACTATTAACAATATCAACCGTTTGATCGATTGAACAATCATCAACAATAATAATTTCAATAGCCTTATAAGTTTGATTTACCAGCGTATCCAACTGTTCTGACAAATATTTTGCACCGTTATACGTGCACAACGCAATTGATACCAGTGGTGTTTGTTCCATTATTTGTGCTTGCAATATTATGGCAAAAACTAAGGTTTAAACTTATGCAGTTTTTTATTTTCTACCGATGACCTGATTTTGGATACCACATTAAAAATAGTAATGCGGCTTGTGTTTTGAGTAAGCAGCTCTTTAAAATCGTTTTTATACTGCTGAATCAATTTCCTGTTTTTAAATAGCTCCTTATAGCTATTCCATATCCAGGTATGCCCTATCAACAATTTAGGAATTAAATCAATAAGGGTTATTTGCAGATACCATAATAGCAATGCTACACCATTTAAATGTATGGCATGCAGGTAAAAACGGTTGCGAAAATAAATACTTTTCACCCATTGGGCCGTTTCGTAATTTTTGGTACTTGCTGATACCTGATGCCTGCAAATAGAATGATGTTCGTAATAGCATTTCCAGCTTAAACGCCAGGCCCTGATGCTCAACTCCATGTCTTCGCAGTAAAACGGCGAAAAAATTTCGCTAAACCCTCCAAGCTGTTTCAATTTTGAAGCATCAACCAAAGCATTAGCTCCCGACAAATAAAATGTATAGAGCCTGCTACTTTCACTGTCGGAATAATAAAAATAATCTGTTTTTAATTTCAGGCCATTGAATTTGGGTACCCGGGCGGCATCCTGTATTCCATCTCCCTCCATATCAATAATGCGGCCCATGACGCCAAAAGTGTCCCAGGCCAAAAAGTATTTCCACTGGTGTTCAAAGTAATCTGCCGTAAGCTTAACATCCGAATTTAAGATTAATATCAATTCGTGTTGCGTTGCTTCAATACCCCGGTTGCAGGCATAAGAAAAGCCTTTGTTTACAGGATTAATAACAAGCTTTACCTGCGGGTATTCGGCTTTTATAAACTCGATGGAGTCATCCTTTGAGCAATCATCTACAATAATTACTTCATAAACAATTTCGGCATTATTTAAAGCATCATAAGTAAAAGGCAAGTATTCTTTTAATAAATGCTTCCCGTTATAGTTGGGAATAACCACCGAAACGCTCTTTTTGATATTCACTTTTAATTATTTTACGATGATATAATTTCTATACTCGCTAACACGCCAGCCGGTTAAATCTTCAATCTTTTGCAATAACTTACGCCTGAAGCTCATTTTTTTGTGTAGCTGATCTAAATCGATATTAAGGTTCCAATTAGTTGCAGCAATCCGTTTTTGCATAACGGCCGGGTGGCTGCCTGTAAAATGAATTAACCTGTCGGCATTTTTATAATCAAACTCAAAGGTTTCGGGCAGGTTTTGTGCCAACCATTCGTCGTCATGATAAAACAGGTTAAAGTTGAGCAATTTATTTTTCAATCCAGATGGTGGTTTAACCCAACCGTAATGATAAATATAAGCATCAATTAATTTAACCCTTATTTTCCGGTCATCCCAACGAAAGCCTTGCGCATCTCGGTAAGAATGTATAGCTTTATTGTTGCGCAAAATTCTTATTTCACGCCTGTACCACCTGCGCGAATGACCATAATAATCGTAAGAGCCATAAAAATGAAGATACTTAAATAATAACCCTTCTACGCGGGTATTAGCCAAGTTATCTTCCATCTCTTTTTTTACAAGGGGTAAATATTTCTCGTGTACGCACTCATCTCCCTGTATATAAAATGCCCAGTCGGCATCGGGCGAAATGTGGCTAAAGGCTATATCAGTTTGAGCCGCAAATATGGCACCGCCTTCACGAAGGGTATCATCCCATACTGTATTAACTATTTTAATTTTAGGTGAATTTATACCTTTAATAAGCGCTTCCGTTTCGTCTTCGCTATTTCCTAGTGCCACAACAAATTCATCGCAAATAGATAAAATAGAAGTTATAGCTTCAACTATAGGATAATCGTTTTTTACAGCATTCCTGATAAAGGTAAACCCGGCAACTTTCATTTATATAATTTTTAAAATACGACCAGGTTTGTACTTTTATTACCTGCGAAATAACAAAGTAATAAAAAGCATTTAGCCCGGGCAAATATAGCCTTCTACCCAATTTGTGAATGATAATATTTATCCCGTTACATACTTTATTATAAGGCTTACAAAAAATGTATCCTATTTTTGTTACTTTAACAACTCATAATGCAAAATACCGTAAATCATATCCAACCCAATTGTGCCGACTTTAGGTCGGTAGCGCGAGCTTTAACAATTATTGAAAATGATTTGGCGGGCGCAGGTGAATTGTTAAAAAGTCTGGCTTTTAATAAGGCTACACCTATAATTGGTATAACCGGGCCGCCGGGTGCCGGAAAAAGCACATTGGTCAACTCGCTTATTAATAAATTACTGGCGAATAATAATAAAATAGCTGTTTTGGCTATCGATCCTACTTCGCCGTTTAATTTTGGCTCGTTGCTGGGCGATCGAATCCGCATGTCTTCGCATTTCAATCATCCCGATGTTTTTATCCGTTCGCTGGCAACACGCGGATCACTGGGCGGCCTATCAGCAAAAACCATTGAAATGACAGATGTTTTACGTGCATCAGGTTTTGATTATATTTTAATTGAGACCGTTGGCGTAGGCCAGTCAGAAATTGAAATTGCAGGGCTTGCTGATATTACCCTGCTGGTTTTAGTGCCCGAAAGCGGTGATGAAATTCAAAACATCAAATCGGGCCTTATGGAAATTGCCGATGCCTTTATAGTAAACAAAGCGGACAGGGCCGATGCTGATTTATTTACTAATAATTTAAAAAAAATAATTCAGCAGAAAAAAGAGAACAAGCAACCTGTTTTCAAGACAATCGCCTCAAAAAACGAGGGAATTGACGAAGTGATTAATTTTATAAAATCAGCATCGCACTTAAAAAACAACAAAAAAGAGCTTTTACTGTCTGAAAAAGCATACAAACTGATACAAGAGCGGCGTATGGCCAATGTCGACAAAAAAAAACTCCGGCAAGCTATTGCCGAAGCTTTAGCTAAACCGGAGTTTAATTTGTATAATTTTTTAGATAGTAACTGGCAAATTTAACAAGCCGGTTAACTGTTCATTATTTCTTCAATATGATCAGCTTCAACCGGAATATCCACCATCAGATCCATATTGCCATCAGCGGTTATTAATATATCATTTTCAATTCTCACCGCAAAGCCTTCTTCAGGAATATAAATTCCAGGTTCGCAAGTTAAGATATTGCCTACTTCAAATGGTTTATACCTGCTGGCAAAATCATGCACATCAAGTCCTAAATGATGTGAAGTGCCATGCATAAAGTATTTCTTATATAAAGGCATTTTCGGGTCCTGTTTATCAACATCACTCTTGTTTAATAAGCCTAAGCCTATTAATTCGCCTGTCATTATTTTACCTACCTCATCGTGGTATTCATTCCATACGGTGCCGGCAACAAGCATTTGGATTGACTGGCGCATCACCCTCAACACCGCATTATAAACATCGCGCTGCCGTTTGGTATAGCGGCCATTTACCGGTATAGTACGGCTCATATCAGCATTATAGTTGGCGTACTCCGCTGCAAAATCAAAAAGTATCACATCACCATCCTGGCAAACCTGGTTGTTATCATTATAATGAAGGCAGTTGGCATTTTGTCCTGAAGCCAAAATCGGTGTATATGCATGCCCTGTGGCCCTTTGTGTTAAAAACTCATGGGTTATTTCGGCCTCAATTTCATATTCGGCGACTCCCGGCTTAACAAATTTTAATACACGTACAAAAGCATCGCGGGTAATTTCACAAGCCTTTTTAGTTAATTCAATCTCAGTGGCCGATTTTACAACCCGAAGGTTGCGCAAAATAAGTGCTGACCTTTCATAATGATGCAAGGGATATTTTAACCGCAAAGCTTCCTGCATTCTTATATCCCGGTAGGGAACGGTATGGCTGTAGCGGTCATTTTCGTTAGTGTTTATATAAATATTCTCGGCATAGTTAATAATACTATGAAGTATGGTATCATATTCACTCAGCCAATAGATCGTGTTGATACCCGATGCCTTTTTTGCTTCCTCTTTGGTATACTTGTGACCTTCCCAAATGGCAATATGTTCGCTGGTTTGTCTTAAAAATAGTACTTCTTTGTATAACGGATTAGGACAATCAGGAAATATTATTAAAATACTTTGTTCCTGATCTATTCCTGAAAGATAAAAAAAATCGTGGTTTTGTTTAAACACAAAATTCTGGTCTCCGTTCCTCGGAAATTCGTCATTTGAGTGGAAAATAGCTATAGAACAGGGCTTTAATCGGTTGGAAAAATTTTTTCTATTAAGGATAAATAACTCATTATTAAGAGGGTGATATTTCATTTTAATGCATTTAATAATTTTTTAAAAACATTTTTTTTTATTTATTTGTATAATTATTACAATTTTTGGAATAATGTTTGGATATGGTATCAAACATAATTACTATTTTTGAAAAAAATCACAATTAAAATCGTTTAATCTTAAAACTATGAACTATTCTACATTAAAGAAAACAGTCGTCTTATCATTTGTTTCCTTGATGGCAGTTGGTTTCGCTTCAGCTCAAACCGATACTGCAAAATCAGCGAAAAAAATGACTATGTCTGACAGTACCTCTACCCCTAAATTATTTGGTGGTGCAGGACAGTACAACACCTGGAGCGTAGGTGTTAATGTTGGTGTAACCGCCCCCTCAGTAGCAACAGGTGGTGTTAACCCTTTTAACCATAACAAAGCTGAACTAGGTTACGGTGTTTCATTAAGAGATCAATTGAGCCATGCATTTAGCTTGCAGTTAGATTACCACGGTGGTAAATTAGCTGGAAACGCTGGTTCTGGAAATCCTCCAATTGACGTTGTATCTGGTACTACTTACCAAAGCTTTGAAACTAAATTCAATTCTGGAAGCTTAACTGGCGTTGTTAATGTTGGAAGCGTTAGCTTCTTACACCGCAAAAGCGCTATTAACTTTTACGTGTCTGGTGGTGCTGGTTTAGACTTTTACAAACCTGCTCCAGTAGCTTCAGACGGTACTACCGTTCAGTGGAGCACTGTTAAAGAATTATTTATTCCAATTGGTGCAGGTGCTAAATTCAAATTATCTGACCAACTTGATTTAAACCTTGGTTACACTGAAAACTTTGTTGACGGATTTAACTTAACAGGCGTTCACGCTAAATATCCTGCTGAAAACCGTTACTCTTATGGCTATGCTGGTTTAGAGTACACTTTTGGTCCTAAATCAAAACCAAGCTTAGAGTGGGTAAACCCAATTGCACAAATGTATGATGAGTTGTATGATGCAGCTTTACGTCAGGAAGTTGAAGCTTTAAAAGGCCGTGTTGCAAATGTTGAAACTGCAGTTAGCGACCTGAAAAAAGATTCAGACGGTGACGGTGTTTCTGATCAATTTGACAAATGCCCTAACACTCCAGCAGGTACAGTTGTTGATGGTTCAGGTTGCCCTATCGTGTTCCCTAAACCAGATACTATTAAAGCTGCTGCTCCTGCTGTTACTCCTTACAGCAACATTCAGTTTGAGTTTGACAGTTCAGTATTGAAAACATCTTCATACCCAGTATTAGATGCTACTTCTGCTGACATGAGAACAAACAGCAGTGTTCTTACTTTAGCTGGTTACGCTTCATCAGAAGGTACAGCTGCTCACAACATGCGTTTATCAAAAGACCGTGCTAACTCTGTAAAAACTTACTTAGTAAACTCAGGTGTTGATGCAAAACGCTTAAAAGTAAAAGCATATGGTGAAACTCACCCAATTGCTGATAACTCAACAGAAGATGGTCGTATCTTAAACCGTCGTGTTGAATTCCACAAATAATATTTGTAGATACAAGTAATACAAAAGGCTAACCATTAAATGGTTAGCCTTTTTTTTATGGGCGTCATTTTCGATATTGAAAAAAATACATAAAATTCAAAGTAACTTTTATCGCTACAACTTATTTAGGATTTTTTTTTATAAGTTTGTTACGATGCCTTTAAAGCAGCATCACAACTAAAACCTTTAACCGCAACGTATCATGAATTATTTTACAATAAAGAAAATAGCTACCCTTTCTATTGTTCTTCTTGCGTCTGTCAGTATGGTATCAGCTCAAACCGATACTGCAAAATCAATGAAAAAAATGACAATGGCCGACAGCTCATCTAAACCTAAATTATTTGGTGGTGCAGGGCAATACAATACCTGGAGTATTGGTATAAACGGTGGTGTAACTGCCCCATCCGTAGCAACAGGCGGAGTAAACTCATTTGATCATAACAAAAGCGAAATAGGCTATGGTCTTTCTGTTAAAGATCAACTAAGTCATGCTTTTGGGTTACAATTAGATTTCCATGGCGGAAAACTTGCCGGCAACGATAATGCAGCTTATACCATTGATGATGTAAGTGGCGCTCAATACTCTGCCTTTTCAACCAAATTTTATTCAGGAAGCTTAAGCGGAGTTGTTAATTTTGGTAACATCAGCTTTCTTCACCGTAAAAACTCAGTTAATTTTTATGTTTCAGGCGGTGCCGGTTTAGACTGGTACAAACCTACACCTACAGGTGCTGATGGCAACTCTGTTCCTTATAATAACTATGTAAAAGAATTATTTATCCCTATTGGAGCTGGCATTAAGTTTAAATTGAGTGAACAATTTGATTTTAACTTAGGCTATACCGAAAACTTTGTTGACGGATTTAACTTAACCGGCGTCCACGCCCATTACCCTGCTCAAAATAAATATTCTTATGGCTATGCCGGTTTGGAATATACATTAGGTCCAAAATCAAAAACAAGCTTACAGTGGGTAAATCCAATAGCGCAGATGTATGATGAACTGTATGATGCTGAGCTCCGCAAAGAAGTAGAAGCTTTAAAAGGTCGCGTTGCTAATGTTGAGAACGCTGTTAGTGACTTGAAAAAAGACTCAGATGGCGATGGCGTTGCTGATCAGTTTGACAAATGCCCCAACACACCAGCAGGCACAATTGTTGATGGTTCTGGCTGCCCTATCATTTTCCCTAAACGCGATACTGTAAAACTTTCTGTTGCACCTACAGTTGCTCCTTATGGTAATATTCAGTTTGAATTTGACAACTCGGTATTAAAGACTTCTGCCTACCCGGTATTAGATGCTACTTCTGCCGATTTAAAATCAAACAGTAGTACAGTTACAGTTGCGGGTTACGCTTCATCAGAAGGTACTGCCGCCCACAACCTGCGCTTATCTAAAGATCGTGCTAATTCAGTAAAAACTTATTTAGTAAATTCAGGGGTTGACCCTAAACGCCTAATCGTTAAGGGTTATGGCGAAACCCACCCTATTGCTGATAACTCAACCGAGGAAGGCCGCGTGATAAACCGTCGCGTTGAATTCCATAAATAATATTTGTAAAAATTGCAATCAAAAGGCTTACCATTAAACGGTAAGCCTTTTCAGTTTTATTATAGTTTATTTATTGAGCAAAATTTTTCAGTAAATTTGTTCTATGTATTTTTTCCGAAAGAAAGACCCCAACAGGCCCACAAGCTTCAATCTTAAAGTAATGCATGCCATTAATGCTATTGCTATTACCGTATTTTTACTGGGCATTATTTGGAAATTAATTCAATGGTTTATATTGAAAAAGTAAGCCTCCGACACCGGCAATAAGTAACCCAGGCAATAAATGGCTTTAACGCCTTAAATAATTATTAATGAAAACTGTAATTTACACCTCTAACGCTCCTGAACCTATTGGCCCCTACAGCCAGGCCATAATTGCCGGAAATCTTGTTTTTGTCTCGGGACAAATTGCCATAAATCCATCTACAAACCAATTGGTGTTGGGCGATATTAAAACGGAAACCAAACAGGTAATGGAAAACATAAAAGCCATTTTAACCGAAGCGGGTATTGACTTTAGCCATATTATTAAAACCACTATATTTTTAATGGATATGCAAAATTTTGCGCAGGTAAATGAAATTTATGGCACCTACTTCACCAGTGAGTTTCCGGCCCGCGAAACGGTTCAGGTTGCTGGCCTGCCTAAAGGCGTAAACGTAGAGATCTCTGTTACTGCTATTAAATCCTGATAAGATCTGTAAAAGTTGAACAGCCAGGTATTTCAAACCCCAATTGAATATTTAAGAGGTGTAGGCGCAAGCCGCGCCGATGTTCTGAAAAAAGAACTGGAGATATTCAAGTTTGAGGATTTGCTACGTCATTTCCCTTATAAGTATATTGACCGTACACGGTTTTACAAAATAAAAGATATTAACGCCGATATGCCTTATGTACAGGTTTTGGCACGGCTAACACAAAAAGAAATAATTGGCGAAAAACATACCAAACGTTTGGTTGCGCAGGCCCATGACGACACCGGAACTATTGAACTGGTATGGTTTCAGGGGATTAAGTGGATAGAAAAAACACTGATTCCCGGTAAGGTTTATGTTTTATTTGGCAAACCAGGATCATTCAACGGGAAAGCCCAGATGGCACATCCCGAAATGGAGCTTTATTCAACAGAAGTTCAACAGCGAAAAGGTAATTTAACACTTCAACCCGCATATAGTTCAACTGAAAAGCTTAAACAATTTTCGCTGGATAGCAAGGGAATTCAAAAGCTTGTTGCTGTTTTACTGGAACAGCAATTAAAAGACATAGATGAAAATTTGCCCTTATACATTCTTAATCGCTTTAGGTTAATTGACAGGGCTAACGCCTACCGACATATTCATTTTCCTGAAGATACAGCTAAGCTAAACGAAGCTATACACCGGCTAAAGTTTGAAGAATTATTCTTCCTGCAGTTCCGTCTATTGCGCAATAAGCTTTTACGTACTCAAAAGTTTAAAGGCAACGTTTTTGAAACCGTTGGTGAACTTTTCAACCAGTTTTATCATGAAAAACTGCCATTCCCTTTAACCAACGCACAAAAAAGGGTTTTAAAAGAAATAAGGCAAGATACCCAGCGCGGCGTACAAATGAACCGCCTGTTACAGGGCGATGTAGGCAGCGGTAAAACCGTGGTAGCCTTAATGAGCATGCTGATAGCCATTGATAACGGCTTTCAAACTTGTATAATGGCGCCTACCGAAATATTGGCTAATCAACACTATCAAACGATAAAAGAATTAGTTGGCGACGATTTTATTGAAGTTGGCCTATTAACCGGCTCAACCCCGCAAAAAAGCCGCAAAATTTTGCATGAGCAATTAGAAAGCGGGCAGCTAAAAATACTAATAGGCACACATGCTCTTATTGAAGACAAAGTTCAATACAAAAACCTGGGTTTTGTGGTAATTGATGAGCAGCACCGTTTCGGGGTGGAGCAAAGAGCCAAACTTTGGAGGAAAAACACTATTCCTCCTCACATACTGGTAATGACCGCTACACCTATCCCCCGAACCCTGGCCATGACTTTGTATGGCGATTTAGATATTTCTGTAATTGACGAACTACCGGTCGGCCGCAAGCCTATACAAACTGTTCACTATTATGACAACCAGCGTTTGCGCATGTTTGGTTTTATGAAGCAGGAAATCACAAAAGGCAGGCAAGTTTATGTAGTATATCCGCTGATACAGGAAAGTGAGAAACTCGACTTAAAAAATCTAATGGATGGCATTGAAGTAATGGCCCGTGAGTTTCCCCTGCCCGATTTCAGGATAAGCATAGTTCATGGTAAACTTAAGGCTGCTGAAAAGCAATTTGAAATGAACCGCTTTATTAAAGGTGAAACGCAGATAATGGTAGCTACTACCGTAATTGAGGTAGGTGTAAATATCCCCAATGCGTCTATTATGATTATTGAAAATTCGGAACGTTTTGGTTTATCGCAATTACACCAGCTAAGAGGCCGTGTGGGGCGCGGAGCTGAACAATCGTATTGCATTTTAATGAGTAGCCACAAATTAAGTCATGATGGTAAAATCAGGCTTGATACCATGGTAAAAACCAACAATGGTTTTGAAATTGCCGAAACAGATTTGCAGTTGCGCGGACCTGGAAATATTGAAGGCACCCAACAAAGTGGCGTGCTCGATTTAAAAATAGCAAATATTGCAACAGACCAGGAATTACTGATAACTGTTCGCAAATGCGTTGAAGAAATATTTCAGAAAGATCCGCAACTGGCACTTCCTGAAAATCAAATACTTCACCAGGCACTACAAACAAAGGGCCAGGGCTTGAGCTGGAATAAAATATCATAATTAGTGATTGGAGAATAGAGGTTAGAGATTAGGAGTAAAAAGTAAAAGTGATAATAGCGAAGTATTTGTATTTCGTGACAGAATATTACATTTGCTAAAACTGATCTCAAAATATGAAATTAAAACTTTTACTCTCATTTTCTATCCTGCTCACTACTGCCGTTTCGCAGGCGCAGGATTCCTTAGCAATTCGCAAAATTTATGACGAGGCCCTGGTTAATGGCCAGGCTTATGATAACCTGCACTATTTGTGCAAAAACATAGGCCAAAGAATTAGTGGCTCAGCTAATGCTCAAAAAGCAGTTGAGTGGAGCAAAAAACTAATGGACAGCTATGGTTTCGACCACGTTTTTTTACAGGAAGTAATGGTGCCGCACTGGGTGCGTGGCGATAAAGAAGTGGCTAAAATTATTGACGGCAGCAAAGAAATACCGGTTCCTATTTGCGCGTTGGGTATGACGGTAGCTACGCCGAAAGAAGGTATCACTGCCGAAGTAATTGAAGTACAAAGCCTGGCCGAACTAAAAACCCTTGGTGAAAGCGCCATAAAAGGCAAAATAGTTTTCTTTAACAGGCCGTTTGATCCGCGTTTTATTGAAACGGGCAGAGCTTACGGAGCAGCCGGCGACCAGCGCTTTGCCGGTCCTGCGGTAGCAGCCAAATATGGTGCAGTTGGCGCCATTGTAAGGTCGCTTACTGAAATTATTGACGATTATCCGCATACCGGCGCTACCATGAATGGCGATATAAAAATACCGGCTGCAGCTATTTCTACAAAAGGTGCTAACCTTTTAAGCAGCATGCTGAAGAAATCGCCAAACATTAAATTTTACTTTAAACAAAACTGCGAGCAACTACCTGATGTATTATCTTATAATGTTGTGGCAGAATTAACAGGAAGTGAAAACCCTAACAAATTCATTACCGTTGGCGGTCACCTTGACTCATGGGATCTGGCTGAAGGAGCGAGCGATGATGGTACAGGTGTCATGCAATCGCTGGAAGTACTGCGTATCTTAAAAACCGTTGGATATCATCCTAAAAACTCTATCAGAGCGGTATTTTTCATGAATGAAGAAAACGGTGACAAGGGCGGTCAAAAATATGCGGAACTTGCTGCTAAAAACAAGGAAGAGCATATTGCAGCCATTGAAACAGATGAAGGTGGCTTTACGCCGCGCGGATTCGGCTTTACCGGGTTATCAGCAGCTGCATTAAAAAATATCAATCAAAACTGGAAACCGTTGCTGGAACCATACGATGCCGACAAATTAGTTGCCGGTGGTGGTGGTACCGATATTGAGCCGCTTAAAACTGCTGTACCTTCAATAGTAATTATTGGCTATTTACCAGATTCTCAACGTTACTTTGATCTGCATCATACTGCAAAAGATGTTTTCGAAAACGTAAATAAACGCGAGCTTGAATTAGGTTCTGCCGCAATGGCTTCGCTAATTTATTTGATAGATCAGCACGGCTTTTAACAAAAAAAATTGACACCTGTTATAATCATAGCAAAATTACAGATAGGTGTCAATTTTATACCTTTTCATAAATTACAAATTGTAAATTTGCCCGCTTAAACATCCTACAGTGTCTGAAGAACCAGATAGTTTACCCATAAAAGATTCTTTTGCTGCATTGCGATATAAAGATTTTCGCTCCTATTTGGGAATGCGTTTTTTTTTCACCTTCGCCTATCAAATGCAGGCCGTAATAATTGGCTTTTACATTTATCAACTAACCAAAAGTGCATTTGCATTAGGTTTGGTAGGCTTATGCGAAGCCGTACCCGCTATTGGAATTGCGATGTATGGTGGTTATGTAGCTGATAAATCCGAAAAAAGGAAAATGCTGCTTATTATTTCGGCACTGGTACTATTTGCATCGCTAACCATGTTTTTTGTAACCATGAAAAGCATGAGCGTTTACGTACCTAAAGGGTGGATTGTACCTACCATTTATATAATGATATTTTTAAACGGGCTTGCCCGTGCCTTTTATGGCCCTGCTACATTTACCATATATGCCCATAGTATACCGAAAGAGCTTTATCCAAACGGAAGCACCTGGAGCAGTTCGAGCTGGCAAATTGCTTCAATATTAGGTCCCGCAGCTGGCGGTCTTATTTATGGCTTTTATGGCATCACAGCAGCTTTTAGTGTGATATTATTTTTCCTTGCATTCTCTATTGTATTAATATACCTTTTAAAACCCTACCCTCCTGTTTACATTCCAAAAGAAAGCATTTGGAAAAGTTTATCAGAGGGTATTGATTTTGTATTTAAAAGCAAGATGCTTATTTGGGCCATGAGCCTTGATTTATTCTCGGTATTTTTTGGTGGTGCCGTTGCACTTTTGCCGGTGTTTGCAAACGATATTTTAAAGGTCGGATCTGAAGGATTAGGTATAATGCGTGCTACATCGTCATTAGGCGCGGTATTAACCATGCTGGCTATGGCCAGGTTCTCGCCGATGGGCAAACCATGGCGAAACCTGTTAATTGCTGTTACCGGCTTCGGCTTGTCCATTATTTGTTTCGGCTTATCACGTAGTTTCTATCTGTCGTTAATATTTTTGTTTACCGAGGGCGCATTTGACAGTGTCAGCGTAATTATACGTGGCACCATTATGCAATTGTTAACGCCCGACCATATGCGTGGTCGTGTATCTGCTGTTAACTCCATGTTTATTGGCTCATCGAATGAAATTGGCGCTTTTGAGTCGGGTACCGCTGCCAAATTATTAGGTACCGTCCCCTCAGTTATATTTGGCGGAACTATGACATTGGTTATTGTAAGCATCACCTTTCTAAAAACAAAAAAACTGATTCCATTATCCCTCAATCAGATTCAGGCCCCTAAAGAGGCTATCCCACAACAATAATTATAATATTTCTTCATTCTACACACTTTGGCAAAACACTATGTATGCACATGGTATTGCCATGCAATTTATTGTGATATAACTTTTATTAAAAAAATAACGTAAAACATCGTCAATAATCTTATAACATCCAAAATATATTTACTTATATAACTCATTTTTAATCTGTTATACAATTATACTGTTACAAAATATTTAATGATAAATCCTAAATTTAAACTATTTAATATCATCCCCTGGGTATTATGCGGCATTTTGCAAATGCTAAATGGCACAGCATTGGCGCAGAATAAAGTGGTTAATTTTTCGTCACTAACCATTGATAACGGCCTCTCTCAGAGTGATGTAAAATGTGTGCTTAAAGACCACATCGGTTTTATGTGGTTCGCCACGGACGATGGTTTAAATAAATATGATGGTTACACGTTCACTATCTACAGACATATAACCGGCGATAGCAATTCATTACCATCAAATGGTATTACCGCGGCTTTTGAAGACAAGACCGGAAATTTATGGATTGGTACCAATGGCGGGTTAAGTTTATACAACCGGGATAAGGACAACTTTACAACCTTTAGTGCGAGTAAAAAAAATGATAATACCTTATCAAATAATGATGTTAATACAATTTTCCAGGATAAGGACAATAACATATGGATCGGTACCTATTCCGGCCTTGATCTTTTGAATATTAAAACAAAAACAATTACAAGATTTTTCTATACTCAAAACAGGGATGATTTGCCCGAACATCACATTTTTTCAATCGCGCAGGATAATGATGGCAATTTGTGGTTGGGCACCGGCAAAGGATTGGTTGAGTTTAATTACAAAACCGGCGATTCTAAAAACTTCGACAATAATGATATTGCCGGTTTGAGCGATAATCCTGTCAATATGCTCTTAACAAGCGCAGATAATCTTTATATTGGCTCAGCAGGAAATGGACTATATCGCTTAAATTTAACAGACCATTCTTTCGCAAATTTCAAGCACCAGCAAAAAGACGCCTGGTCAATCGCCAATAATAATGTATTTGCTTTAGCACTTTATAGCAACCACAAAATATGGGTTGGTACCGAGGATGGCCTTGATTTATTTGACGAAAACGATGCTAAGTTTACCCACTATATTAATGACGATAAATTAAATATTGATCAAAATAATTCGATAGGTTCAATTTTTAGCAGCAATGGCATTTTATGGCTAGGTACTTATGCTTTCGGTATAAAATACTATGATTCCAATTTATCAACGTTTGAACATTATTATAAATACTCGAATGATAACAAAAGCTTAAGCAATAACATTGTTACCTCATTTGCGCAAACAGATAATGGTTTTTGGATAGGAACAGATGGCGGCGGCTTAAATTTCTTAAATCCCGGTACCAAATTATTTACTCATTATCATCCCGACCCTAAAAACAAAAACACTATCAGCGGTAATCATATTCTAAGACTACTACAGGATAATAGCAAAAATTTATGGATAGGCTATTATGATGCCGGGTTAGACGTAATTAATACTAAAACACAAAAAATAACCCATTTTGCAACAGGCGATAAGCCTAACCAAATAAGTGGTGACATTGTTTTCGCCCTTGACCAGGATAATAACGGAGATATCTGGGCTGGTATGGATAATGAGGGGATAAATATTATTCATCAAGCACAAATTATTAAAAGGTATAAATACAATCCTGAGGATACCGTCAATTGTTTAACTAATAACGATATCAGGACTATTTATAAAGACAAGGAAGGAAATATGTGGATTGGCACATTCTCCGGGTTGAATTTATACAATCCCGAAAGTGATAATTTTACACATTTTAAAACCTACAATAGCGGTTTAACCAGCAACATAGTTATATCCATATTTGAAGATAGTAAAAAGAACATGTGGGTAGGAACTTTGGATGGTGGTTTGAACTTATACAATCGCCAAACAAAAACTTTTTCGGCTTATAAACTTCCAGGTGGCTTAAACTACTCTATTATTAATAGCATTATTGAAGATGCAGAAGGCTTTATTTGGATAAGCAGCAACCAGGGGCTTATCAGCTTTAAGCCAGACACCCGCGAGTTAAGGAGATTTACCGTTTTAAATAATTTGCAGGGGTATGAGTTCTTTATGGGGGCCGTTCTTAGAACCGATAATGACCAGTTACTTTTTGGTGGTCATAACGGCTTTAATGTTATTGATCCGCAACATCTCGCTATCAATGAAAATAACCATCCGGTAGTATTTACTGATTTTCAGTTATTCAATAAAAAGGTAGTTGCCGGTGAAAATTCGGTGCTCAAAAAATCAATTGCAGAAACCAGGGTTATTAAGCTGGATTACTTACAATCAGTATTTACAATCGGGTTCAGTACGCTTAACTATACGCTGCCCAGCGCCAACTCATACGCTTACAAACTCGAAGGTTTTGAAAAAGAGTGGAACTACGTAGGTTCACAAAGAAAAGCTACTTATACCAATCTGTACCCTGGCACGTATATTTTTAAAGTAAAGGCTGCCAATTGCGATGGCGTGTGGAATACAGCGCCATCTACCATAAAAATCATTATTGTCCCTCCTTTTTGGATGACCTGGTGGTTTAGGTTAGCGGTAATAGGTGGAATATTTATGCTTGTTTATCTGTTTTTTCTTTATCGCATTTATGCCTTTAGAAAAAGGCAGAAAGTGCTTAAAAAATTGGTTAAAGATCAAACCGCTGCGGTTACAAAACAATCAGAAGAACTGCAATCGCAATCGGAAGAATTACAGACATTAAACGAAGAATTACAGGCACAATCAGAAGAGCTATTATCGCAGTCAGACTATTTACAGGAGTTAAATATTGAATTAGAGGAGCAAAAGGAACACGAATTAGAGGCCCGTAAAGAGGCCGAAAAGGCAAACCGGGCAAAAAGTGTTTTCCTGGCAACTATGAGTCACGAAATAAGAACCCCGATGAACGGCGTACTGGGAATGACATCCTTGCTTTGCGAAACGCCACTAACGCCCGAGCAACGCGAATATGCAGAGATTATCAAGATAAGTGGAGAAAACCTACTGAACGTAATTAATGATATCCTTGATTTTTCAAAAATTGAATCGGGCCAAATGGAGCTTGATCGTCACCACTTTAGCATGCGCCAATGTGTTGAAGATGTACTGGATGTATTTTTGGAATCAGCCGCTAAAAAACATCTTGACATTTTGTATAAAATTGACTCCCGGATTCCGGCTCAGCTTATTGGCGATAAACTACGTATCAGGCAAATTTTACTAAACCTTATAAGCAATGCTATAAAGTTTACCAGTAAAGGGCAGGTACTTATTGAAGTTAGTTTGCTTGAAAGCGAGGTTAATAATATCAATATTGGTTTTAAGATAATGGATACCGGTATAGGAATACCTGCTAATAAGTTAAAACGGCTCTTTAAAGCGTTTACTCAGGTTGATGCATCTATCACACGTAAGCATGGAGGTACGGGGCTGGGGCTGGTGATATGTGAACGTTTGATAGAATTGATGGGCGGCGAAATCTTAATAGAAAGTGACCAGGGAATTGGCACCACCGTTATTTTCAATATAAAAAGTGATACGGATAATACGGAAAGCGACGGAGAAATTCTTTACCCAATAGCAGGTGCCGAGGAAAAAAGGGTATTACTGATTGATCAAAATTTAATTGCGCTTGATATTTTACACGATCAGCTTAAACAATGGAATTTAACGTCCGTATGTGCGGCAACAGCTTATGAAGCGTTACAATATTTAACCGGCCCTGAAAAAATTGACCTGGTAATTACCGGCACCAATATACCGGGAACAGATACCCTTGAATTAACACGTGCTATTAAAAATATAGATAGTGATTTACCGGTAATACTTCTGTGCTCTGTTCTTGAGAAAATTAAAAACAAGGATATTGCTGATAAAATATTACTGAAGCCGGTAAAACAACAACAACTTTACAATATTTTACAGGCAGAGTTAATGCGAAACGAACTGATAGTAACTGAAAAAGTTCAACCCACTATACTATCAGAACAGTTTGCTCAAAAATACCCAATGAGCATATTAATTGCTGAGGATAATCTGATCAATCAAAAACTTATTACCAAAGTAGTTTCTAAACTGGGCTATGAACCACAAATTGTTAATAATGGAAGTCAGGCACTCGACATTGTAAGCACCGCTTTTTTTGATGTTATTTTGATGGATGTTCAGATGCCTGAGCTTGACGGACTGGAAACTACCAGGGTTATACGCAAAAGCAATATCTATCAACCCTATATCATTGCCCTTACAGCAAGCGCTATGACTGAAGACAAAATTGATTGCCTGGAAGCGGGGATGAACGATTTCATTTCAAAACCAATTAATATTAAAGATCTGGTTACTGCATTGGAAAAATCATTCACATTAAAAGAAGCAAATAAGGTTAGCAACTATAAATAATATAAACCTGGTTTTACTGTTTCACTTTAGAGCTATCAGTTTCAAATTCTTCGTCAACACTCTCTCTTAAATCGTACAGCAACCATTGCTTTTTAGCTATCGACTGTGTTTTTGATTTAAGCAGGCTGATAAAGTCATTTACGCCAACAGGTTCGTTTCCGTTGGCATGGATCAATACAATGCTCCCGGGCTGTGATGCCTGTCCTTTGGCCAGCCACGCGTCCGTTCCTATCGGGATCAATCCAAAATCGGTTATTTTATAAACCAATTGCTGATCCGAAACCAGACCCGGAAAACGAAAAAATACCGAAGGCAGCAAACCATTCTTAAGCATAGCCTTTTCGGTTTCCAGCACCTCGTAATTAATATCGGTGCCTGCCTCGAGTAAAAAGTTTTCCTTTAGGGGTAGTTTGGCGCTTACCCGGTGATTAAAAGAATGATTTATCCAGGTAATATAAATTTCATGTTCTTTTTGCAGTTGCTTTAACCATTCCAGGTCCTGCTGATGCTGCCTCATCCATACACCGGTGATGGACAGCGCCACCGGCACAGGCGTTTCTACTTTCTGAAACTCTTTATAAATATCGGTAAAAATAACCCTATCTAAAGGGCGGTGCGATGGGCAAAGATCCGCCGTAAGGCTGATGCCAGTTTCTTTGGGTAACCCGCTTTCAATACCTGCATCCTGGATATTTTTTGATTGTTTTTCGGCTTTATCAATAGCTTTGATGTAAGGCGTTGTTCTGAAATAGGCTCTTGCAACCGCTAAGGTCATTGGTTTTACATCATAAAAGCCAGCCCCGTCTATCTTAGTCTCCAGCGTTTGAGGATTAACAAGGAATAAAAAGCTTTTACCATTATTTTCAAACTGACGGATAATCATCCAATCCTGCGGAGAACGGTGGGCCCATCCGTAATATATTTTATAGTTAGTTATGCTGAGGTAATTGGTTTGTGCGCGGCCCATTATTGCCGAACTAATTAATAAGATAAATAAGAAAAGACGTTTCATTTTGATGCAGGATGTTCGATTTCGAAATTAGTATATTAAGTTTGCATTGTGGATTGTGTTTGAAAAATTTCATTATTGAAAAATTTACAAATCAAATCCCAAATTGAACATCCGAAATCCGAAATTAACATGACCCGTTTATCTGTCAACATCAATAAAATAGCGACACTCCGTAACTCGCGTGGCGGCAATAATCCTGATCTGATACAAGTAGCCAAAGATTGCGAGCGTTTCGGTGCACAGGGAATCACTGTACATCCTCGGCCAGATGAAAGGCATATTCGCTATAACGATGTTTTCGAACTGAAAAAAACAGTTACTACTGAATTTAATATTGAGGGCAATTGCCAGGAGCAAAAGTTTATCGACCTGGTATTGGCCAATAAACCAGAGCAAGTTACACTGGTTCCGGATGTTTTAGGGCAAATCACTTCCAACCATGGCTGGGATACTATTACTAATCAACATTATTTAAGGGATATGATTGCGGTATTTAAATCTGCAGGCATTCGCGTTTCTATTTTTGTAGATCCAATAGAAAAAATGGTGGAAGCTGCCGCAACAACTGGTACCGAGCGCATTGAACTTTATACCGAAGCATACGCCCATCATTATAACCAGGGCAGGGAACTTGCCATTGCCCCTTACATACATGCCGCAGAAGTTGCACAAAAAAATGGATTGGGCATTAACGCCGGTCACGATCTCGATCTGCAAAACCTGAAATATTTTGCCGAAAACATTCCTGCTTTAGCCGAGGTAAGCATCGGCCATGCCCTTATCTGCGATGCATTGTATTATGGATTGGAAAACACTATACAAATGTATCTGAGGCAGTTAACTACTACCTGATAATAGTTAAACTTCCTGTAAGCAGATTGCAATTGATACTCAGATTTATTATAAAATAATAAACACCAACAGGAACGGCCTTGCCATTAAAAGTGCCATCAAAGGGTTGTGCATAGCCTTTTGATTCAAATACTTTTTGGCCATAACGGTTAAATACTTGCACCAATGCAGTTGGGTAATTTTCAATACCTTTAATTTTCCAATAGTCGTTAATGCCATCTCCGTTGGGCGTAAAGGTATTAGCAATATCCACCGATGATAAACCTACGCTTACCTTTACTTCTGCACGGTTACTTTCACAACTACCCGTTAACTCGCTTATATAATAACTTGCATTTTCCTTTACCGACACTTTAAACACGCCATTTGGCTGCTCAGCTAGTGGAGTAATAGCTGTCGGAGTATCATATAGACGATAAGTATAGGTTTTTGATGTATTGTTAACTTGCAGCAATACATCACCCGGGCTGCAAACCTGTACATCACTTACCAAAGGGGAAGGTATAATATTATCCTGATTTTGTACGGTGTAAACTGCAGCAACCGCTCCGCAGCCCGAGGCATCATTTACATTTATTGTATACGTACCCTCCCCTACGCCCGTTAAATCAATTGAAGATGAAATTGTATTATTGCCAGCATCCTGCCACGAATAAGTATATGGTTGCACACCACCCGTAACCTGGATATTAGTAACGCTACCTTTTTTTAGTGTGCACTGATCGTTTGTTACCAGCTCTGAACCGGCGGAGATCGACAACTGTGGTATTTCTGACAAGTTATAAATACCATATGAGGTTTCACACCCATTTTTATCTGTTAAATAAAGCTGGTAAGCTCCGGCAGCTATATTTGATAATTGAGGAGCAGTACCTATAGTTGCTCCCTGGTAGTCAACCCAGCGTTCGGCAGTAGCAAGACCATCTACTGAAACTGTTATTGATCCGTTTGTCTTTCCAAAACAAGGGGAAGCAGTTTGCACATTATAAGTTGGGTATACCGTAGGCGGAGGATTAGTGATATGATAAACCTGGCTTGTTTTAATACAGCCATAGCTATTGGTAGCGGTAAGCGTATAATCGCCGGCGGCAACGTTCAGTAAATCGGGCGTTGTAGTTACGAATTTATTATTCCCGTAGATCCAGTAATATTCGCTGGCTCCGGTAACTTTTATACCGGTTATAGAGCCTACATCTTTTCCACAGGCGGCCAGGGTTGTTTGCACAGCTGACTCATCCATAGTGATGCCATTAGTTTCTGGAATTTGAATATTGGTACTGTAAACCGGACCGCATTGACTATTGTCTGTTACCTGAAGCTGGTATGTTCCGGCAGGCTGATTTAACAGATCGATACCTGTGCCCACTTGCTGTTGCGTGCCGTTTAGCCAAATATAATTTAATGTACCCGTGCCGGTGGCCGTGATACCTGTAATGGAACCGGTGGATTGGCCGCAATTGGTGGATTGGATAGCAGCATTATTTTGATCAATGTTAGGGCCGGAGACGTTTTTTATGATTATTGGGGCAAGAGTTTGCGAACAAGAACCATCGGCAGTAGTAACTGTAAGCGTATAAGATCCTGCAGGTATACCATTAAGGTCCTGGTAATATCCAACTACAGATCCAGCATTATTCGCCCAGCTAAAGGATGATGTGGGATCGGCAGTAATCCCGATAATACTTCCATTTGCTTGACCACATGATGAAGGATTAATTATTTCATTGGACACATTAATTTGATTTGAAGCGTCTTTTATTTCAAACTGCCCCGATGAAACAGAACAATATCCATCATTAATAATTAAATGATAAATCCCTGCAGGTACATTGATCAAATCTTTTGTATTTGAAACAACATTATTATTTACATCGTACCATGTAAAGCTTGCCGAATTACTATTAGCATTAAGACCGGTAATTGATCCATTTTGACCGTTGCAAACCATCCTAATTTTTACATCAGTTGGCTGATTAGCAAATTGTAGTGTAGTAAATTCGGAAGTTGTTCCTTTATAGGTTGATGACGCTATAACATTATTGTTAGATAATGTTCCGTTATAAATCCAATTGCCATTTGCGTCTGCATTTATTGATGTAAACTGCTGTTCAGGTTCACAATGATCACACGTTAAACTATAATACAAATCAACTCTCGAATTTGGTGTGGCCGTGCCTGAAATTAAATTTGTTTGCCGATTAGTAATCGTCGCGTAATATGCATTTGATCCAAAAAGGGACAGATCGTAAGGCATATCAGTATTATTGCATTTAAAGGAATTCCCCACAAGCTCAACTCCAGGGCTTCCGATATCCAAAACTACTGCACCATTCCCACCGGCTTGATAATAAGCGCCGGCAAAAATATTTCCGTCACCCGGATTAGTTCCTCCAATAATACCTCCACCACCGCAATAACCCAGTACTACTTGAAATTGGCTAGTTCCCAATATCTGTGTCCCTGTGATATCTGTTCCAAATTTATTCCCTGTTAATTTAAAAAAACAATTGACATCGAAACCCAAGTCTGTGTAACCTACAAATAAATTGTTACTTACCTGTGCCAATGACAAATAATAACAATTTATAAACAACTCTGATCCTAACCTGCTATTTGTAAAATTCTTTGTTCCGGCAATATCAGTGCCAAAGCTATTATTAGCCACCAATAAATTGCCGGTGTGTATATTAGAGCTGCTATTACCACTTTCGTCTATATCAACCGGCGCGTCAAACTTATTTCCTTCTGCCGGCGTTAGGCCACCCAAAGTTAAATTCACAACCCGCAATGCATAAACGCTTGTACCAAGGGTATCAAGCAGACTTACATTATTTTCGCTTATTCCGAAAATGTTACTACTTATTTTAACGTTCTTGTTATAAGTTGAATCGGTGTTTTCGTTTTGATAATACAAGGCTATCCCTGCAACAGTTTTCAAAATATTCCCTTTTCCCGGCGCACCTATAATGAGATTAGTTGCCTGCCGACAATCTATGGAATGTACATTATAAGTCGCTATTGAAGTTGCGTTAATGCAATCAAATAGAAATCCATATATTTCAATATTCTGAGCAGAATTAATGTTAAAACAAGTCGTCAGTGTTATATTATAATTGATATTAGTTATTCTCGCTATTAATTTGATCTTTGCATCGCTCATCCCAAATTTAGCTCCCGGTTGTGTAGAGGCATCTATAACTAAGTTAGAGCTCAAATTTGGCAGGTCAGATGAAATTATGATTGTTCTCCCTGTTTGGCTCGTATCCGCTAAATTAAACTGTATGATATCCTGAGTCGCACTGCCATTCGCCGCCGCCTGCGTCAATGCATCCCTTAAAGTACCGGGACCGGAATCAGCATTACTGGTAACCACAAATACGGCCGAAAAGCTTTTGGCGCAGAAGAATAAGAAGAATATGATGAGTAAAATTTTGCGATAGTCCATTGTTTAGGGTAATCCGCAGGCAAAATACTACTTTTCTATGTAAAACCATTGTCACTATCAGGTTAACAATTGATACTCAAAAGCTAAAAGTGTACCTTTGCAAAAAAAATTGAAGGGACATAAATTTGATGAAGCTGAATATCGACTATCAGGAAAAATTTCAGGAGCGGCATATAGCGCCAAATGAGGCAGATACCGCGCAAATGTTAAAAACAATCGGCGTAAATTCATTGACTGATTTGATCGGTCAAACGGTTCCGCAAAAAATCAGGCTAAAAGCCCCGCTTAACCTGCCACCCGCAAAAAGCGAGTTCGATTACCTGAATGCCTTAAAACAAACAGCATCAAAAAACCAGGTATTTAAATCATTTATAGGTCAGGGCTATTATGATGTAATAGTACCAGGTGTTATTCAAAGAAATATACTCGAAAATCCCGGATGGTATACCCAATATACCCCATACCAGGCCGAAATTGCACAGGGCCGTTTACAAGCCTTGTTAAATTTCCAAACCATGGTGATTGACCTTACCGGAATGGAAATTGCCAATGCATCGTTATTGGATGAAGGTACCGCCGCTGCCGAAGCCATGTTTATGCAATACAGCTTACGCAAAAATCAGGCTGCTAATGTATTTTTTGTATCGGAGGAATTGTTCCCGCAAACCATTGATATTTTAAAAACACGCGCACAACCTTATGGTATTGAATTACAAATTGGCAATCACCGTACTGCTGAATTAACCGACAATATGTTTGGTGCCATTGTTCAATATCCCGCAGGCGATGGCGCTGTTTATAATTATACTGATTACGCCGCTAAGGCACACGAAAAAGGCATTAAACTAACCGTTGTTGCCGATTTAATGAGCCTGGTACTTTTAACTCCTCCGGGCGAGTGGGGTGCCGATATAGTGGTTGGCAGTAGCCAGCGTTTTGGCGTGCCTATGGGCTTTGGCGGTCCGCATGCGGCATTTTTTGCTACTAAAGAAGAATACAAACGCTCTATACCGGGTCGTATCATTGGGGTTACTATTGATAGTGCAGGTAACTATGCACTGCGCATGGCGCTTCAAACCCGGGAGCAACATATCCGCAGAGATAAAGCAACTTCAAATATTTGTACTGCGCAGGCATTGCTAGCCATTATGGCTGGTATGTATGCCGTTTATCATGGCCCTGCCGGTATAAAATTGATAGCCGAAAGAATTCACGGTCTTGGCGTGTTACTTACCGAATCATTAAAACAATTAGGCTACGAGCAACTGAACGAGGCCTATTTTGATACCGTTAAATTTGATTTGGGCCACCTGGCCGGACCAATACATGCCGAAGCGCTTAATAACGAAATGAACTTCCGTTATAAAGGATCGGAAGTTACCATCTCTATTGACGAAACTACCTCATCAGAAGATATTAAAACCATTGTTCGCTTTTTTGCTAAAGTAAAAGGCAAAACACTGAACGACGTGAACTTTGAAGGGTTAAAGGAAAACATTGAAACCGTGATTCCGGCCACGCTTCAACGCAAATCGGCTTACTTAACGCATGCTTTATTTAACACGCACCATTCAGAGCATGAGATGTTGCGTTATATCAAATCGTTAGAAGCAAAAGATTTATCGCTTTGCCACTCTATGATCGCTTTGGGTTCATGCACCATGAAACTAAACGCTACTACCGAAATGGTACCGGTTACCTGGGCACAATTCAGCAAGATCCATCCTTTTGCACCAACCGACCAGGTTGGGGGTTACATGGAGGTATTTGATGAATTGAATAACTGGCTAAGCGAAATTACCGGTTTTGCAGCCATGAGCTTACAGCCAAATGCGGGCGCACAAGGTGAATATGCCGGATTAATGGTTATCCGCGCTTATCATAATGACCGGGGCGACAGTCACCGTAATATCGCTTTGATTCCGTCTTCGGCACATGGCACTAACCCTGCATCAGCGGCTATGGCAGGTATGAAAATTGTAGTGGTTAGATGCGATGATAACGGAAACATTGATGTTGCCGATCTGAAAGCAAAAGCGGAGCAATATAAAAATGAGTTATCATGTTTAATGGTAACCTATCCTTCAACCCACGGTGTGTTTGAAGAATCGATCATTGAGATTTGCGAAATTATTCATGAAAATGGTGGTCAGGTTTATATGGATGGTGCCAACATGAATGCGCAGGTTGGTTTAACCAGCCCGGCCAATATTGGTGCCGACGTGTGCCATTTGAATCTGCACAAAACATTCTGCATTCCGCATGGCGGTGGTGGCCCGGGTATGGGCCCAATCGGCGTAGCTAAACATTTGGTTCCGTTTTTACCGGGACATGCCGTGGTTGATATTGACCAAGGCAAATCTATCCACGCGGTTTCATCAGCTCCATGGGGGTCTGCATCAATCCTGATCATTTCTCACGCTTATATTGCCATGATGGGTGCCGAAGGCTTAACCAATGCTACCCGTTATGCCATATTAAACGCCAATTATATTAAAGCACGTTTAGAGCATCATTACCCCATATTATACACTGGTGCCAATGATCGTTGTGCGCACGAAATGATACTGGATTGCCGCTCATTTAAAAACTTTGGTATTGAGGTTACCGATATTGCCAAACGATTAATGGACTATGGTTTCCATGCGCCAACCGTATCGTTCCCGGTTGCCGGAACGGTAATGGTTGAACCTACTGAATCAGAGCCTAAACATGAGCTGGATCGTTTTTGTGATGCGATGATCAGCATTCGTCATGAAATTGATCATGTTGAAAAAGGCATTTTTGATAAAACCGACAATCCATTAAAAAATGCGCCTCATACCGCCGCGGTTATTACCGCTAACGAATGGCAGCATCAGTACAGCAGGCAAAAAGCAGCATTTCCACTACCTTATGTTGCTGCATACAAATTCTGGCCTTCAGTTGGTCGTGTAAATGATACGCACGGAGATAGAACGCTAATTTGCTCATGCCCTCCGTTAGAGGATTATGAGTTTGAAGAAAGTGCAATAGAGTAATCGACTTGGAATTATAATTTAGAAAGCGGGTGATAATTTTGCATTATCACCCGCTTTTGCTTTATATCGCTTTGTTTTAATAAATTTAACAAAAACTTAACAAGGTGAATTATAATTATTTGGATGGATTTAAAAGTTGACACCAGCCTTGGCTGGACCCAGGCTATTATTGATGGAGACTGTGAATTTAACAGGTTTTACAAAATAGCCGAAGACATGGCTCAATATTTGGACATTGAGTTTACCGATAAATTGAAAGACTTCGATTCAGCTTATTGGGATTTTGAATATGAAGGCAGTAAGCTTTCATTGCACTATAATATTTACTTAGGTATCTCTATATTTCCTTTGGCATTTAAAGAAGCAACCCAGGCAGATAATGACCGTGTTGTGGAAATAGCTAATCTATTACTTCAAAAACTACTCAATAAGAATTAAGTATAAAATGTTCATTATTTAAAGCCTGTATGTTAATAATTTATTAACGTGCAGCTTCCCTCATAATGCTATAAGTTCTAATTTTGAACATGATAGCAAACACTCCTCCCGCCCCCTATTACGCCGTTATATTTACCAGTATCCGCAATGAAGGGGATAATGGATATGCCGCAATGTCCGACGCAATGGATGAACTTTCCAAAAAACAACCGGGTTATTTGGGTATCGAATCAGCTCGTGAAAATTTAGGCATTACAGTTTCTTATTGGCGCTCGCTGGATGACATTAAAAACTGGAAAGCCAACGTAAGCCACCAATTTGCTCAAAAAACTGGTCGCGAAAAATGGTATCAGGATTTCAAGGTAAGGATTTGTAAAGTGGAACGGGATTACTCGTTGTAGTTCATTGGGTTACTTGTTCATTAGTTTATTGGGTGGAATGTTTTAGGCATCGACAAATTGCTTTGCCCAAAGTTTCACCGTTAAAAAACCTGTGCTCACCGACTTGTTTTTAGCGATTACTTTTACATCAACAAAATTAATCAACGCTACTAAATCATAAAAAAATGAACGCTTACCAACACTCATATGCCGGATTTGAAAGCATGACCATGGATGAATATAATTTTATTCACCACGCATCAGCCGGACTTAACCAAAACCAGATGCAAACTTTTATGCTGGTTTATAACGACAGAAGAAAAAACCCAACCGACATATTGCTGGCTACCCTCCTTGGCTTTTTAGGCTTTGCCGGTATACAAAGGTTTATGACCGATCAGATTGTTATGGGCCTGCTTTATTTTTTTACCGGCGGCTTTTTAGGTATCGGCACCCTGATTGATCTGTTCACATACAAAAGCATCGCAAACGACTACAACAGGCATTTGGCTTACGAATGTTACCAGATCGCCAAAATGAATAATTAAATTACGCTTGTTAGGCCAAATATGGCGCTTAACAACTCTATCATATATCGCACAGGGTTTAAACCCTAAAAAAATCCATCCGCCAGCAAACGAATGGATTTTTTGTTTTAAACGAATCGGACAGCCGTAACAAATCCCGCTGTTCTGTTATTTAAATTATATCTTATTTACTCATTGATTTCTCTCTCACACTCTTAAATTCAGATCCTTTTTTCCAACCAGGGAAGGTAGTTTCATTGGCCAACTTATTGCCCACTACAAAAAGTAAATTAGCAACCTGGGCCATCCCATCAGCATTCATAGTTGGCGAGTAATTATCAGAAGGTTGATGGTAATGTAAATCGCCGTATTCCTGTTGTTTTTGTTTGCCCCAGGCTTCGCCATGGGCGGTACTTTCGGCTCCGTTATTTAAATCAAGCGCAGGCACACCAACTTTGGCAAAGTTAAAATGGTCTGAGCGATAATACCCTCCGGCACCCGGGTTTTTATCTCCGGTAACTTTTTTCCCATGCTCATCGGCATAGGCTTTTACATAATCCTCTAAATCATTCTGGCCTTTTCCGGTTATGGCAAAATCGTTAGTCTCGCCATAGTCGCCAAGTGCATCCATGTTCAAATCGGCTACGGTTTTATTTAGTGGGAATATAGGATGCGTTGCATAATATTCAGAACCGAGCAAACCCTGCTCTTCAGCAGTAACCGCTAAAAATACGATGGAACGTTTTGGTTTATCTTTTAATTGAGAAAACACACGGGCTACGCTTATTACAGCGGCAACGCCACTGGCATTATCCACCGCGCCGTTATAAATACTATCGCCTTTGGCATCCGGTTTTCCTATACCCAGGTGATCCCAATGGGCAGTATAAAGTATACATTCATCAGGACTTGTACTTCCTTTCAATACAGCAACCACATTGTGTGATGTAGAATACTTTAATTTAGTTTGAACAGTCAAAGTAGCATTCAGATTAAGTGCAACCGCTTTAAAATCTCGTTTACGCGCAATAGCGCGGATATCGCCTGTAATTCCTGCTGCTGCGAGCAATTTTTTGGCAGCATCTTCGGTCATCCAGCCTTCAACCTTGCATCGTGAAAGGTGTTTATCCTTTTGTTGCAGATAAAGTTTGGCACCGGTAAAACTGTTAGTAACTACACTCCAACCATAACTTGCCGGTTCGGTTTGATGAACAATAATTACTCCGGCTGCACCTTGCCTAGCCGCTTCTTCATATTTATAGGTCCATCGGCCATAATAGGTCATGGTATCACCTTTAAATAAAGTTGGGTCGCCTGATTTAAAGCCAGGGTCATTAACCAGTACAATCACTGTTTTGCCTTTTACATCAAGACCTGCATAATCGTTCCAGTGATATTCGGGTGCTACTATACCATATCCGGCAAATACCAGCGGAGAGTTTTTAAGCGTCACCGCATCAACCTCATGGCGGGTTGACGCCACAAAATCAGTCATAGCATTAAAGCTGATGTTTGTTTTGTCGCCGTTTATTTGCATTGTAGCAGATGGCGTGCTGGTAATTTCAACCATCGGCACATCCTGAAAATAGCTACCGTTATTGCCCGGTTCCAGCCCCAGTTTTTTAAATTGAGATGAAATGTAGTTGATGGCCTTGGTTTCTCCGCTTGTAAAGGGTTTTCGGCCCGTGAGGGAGTCATCAGCCAAAACAGCTATGTGGCTTTTTATTTCATCGCCTGTAATTGGATTATTATTTTCATTGTGCTTACATGCGGCTAAAAGAATGGTTATTGCAGCAAGCAAAAAGCAGGGTTTACCTATTCGCATATTATCAGTTTTATCAAATGTATAAAAAAAAGCTATATGTCAATAGGTTGCGCCTCCGAACGAAAACGAACAGTTGATTGTACCGGAATGATGCAATCGTTATCTATAAATTAACATAAATAACTACAAATCAATAACTTACATTATCGGCACATATTTTGACGATCAGATAGTATTACTAAGGAGGTTATCAATGAGCCATCGCAAACAACCCGAACGCCGCACCTTTTTGCAGGACCGATTGGAAATTTTAATAAAAAGACAAAAATCAGGAAAGGCCTCTTTCAACGAACTTACCGAACTCGATTATATTGTAAATTCTGATCCTGAAATAAGAAAAAGGATCATCATGGAAAACATGCTAATGGATGACATGACCGATTTTACAGAACCGCCCGAATCACTGGAAAAAGAAGAAGCCGTTCAACTCTTACCTGAAAAGCCTATCAATTTATTAAACCGAATAAAATCATTGCTGTCAAATATTTTCAATCTGCTGCTATCGCTTCTGAAAAATGACGCCTTATCGGCATCTGGTAAGCAAATCGTACTCCTGTAGCCTGCGTTTCGATATATTTTATCGTGGGGCAAACAATTTCCTGTTTCCGGCCTTTACAAAGTAATTTCTAACTTTGTTATGATAGCCCACTCCGTAAAATTCACGATTATGAAAAAAGCACTTCTAATGATGGCATTTATTGCCTTTACATCCTTTACGTACGCTCAAAGTGTTGACCTCCGGCGTAAAATTGAAGTTTCGGGAACAGCCGAGCAGGAAGTTACTCCTGATATCATTAACGTTTCAATTTCTTTACAGGAGTACATCGACGGGAAAAATAAAGTAACAATTGATCAACTGGAAAATCAGTTAGAAAGTGCGGTAAAAAATGCGGGAGTTGCTAAGGAAGATTTTACCATCAATAACTTATCAGCCTATAACAATACCTACCTCAAAAAGAAGAATCCTGATTTCCTGGCAAGCAAGCAATACCTGATCAAACTGCATGATTTGAATAAATACAACCAGATTATAAGTGGTGTTGATCCTAAAGGCATTCAATCAACCGGTATTGAAAGTTACGATTACTCGAAAATTGACGAGTTAAAAAATGAATTGAAACTTAAAGCATTAATTGCCGCTAAACAAAAAGCTAACTTATTATTAAATGGTATAGGTGAAAAATTGGGCGACCCTATTAGCATCACCGAAATTGATAACGGCAGTGGCATGCCAGCCCCAAGAGTTATGTTCAGAGCAGTAGCAATGAGTACCAACGCAGCACCGCAGGATTCGGATATTGATTTTAAGAAAATAAAATTAAGTTTCCAGATAAACGCTGTATTCGAAATTGTAAAATAAAAAAGTAAAAACTCATTGAGGATTTACTAAAATTTCAAAACGTCAAGCTCCTTCAATTACAATTTTGACAAAACAAATTGCTTTTTGGGAAGAATTTTAAATTCTTCAAGGCAACATTTTTGTTACAATAAAACATTCTTTATAGTTGTACAGCTATAAAAATGATCCATTTTATCTTTTTTTTAAAACTATTGTGCTTAAATGTTAAACAAAAATTAACAGGCTGCGTAAAATAGACTGTTTTTGTTGTTTAACTAGCCTAACATAAAAAAATTGTAAACTTTTTATTTTATTTCATATTGATTGATAAGCTATTGACAATATGAATTTTACATTTTATATTTAGGCTCCTAATTAATTACCAGCATGATCCGAGCACGATTTAAAAAGGTACTTTTGGTTGCCAACGATGTTTTCCCCGATCAGTTATTAACTGACTATGAACATGTAAAACATGTATCAAACATAAACAGCATATTTCCATCGATTTATGCACTGGCACCTGAACTAATCATTTTCGATTACGACTTTGTGGGTAAGGATATGGAGAAAGTGTTACGTCGTATAAAAGTTAACAGATTTTACGATAAAGTAAAAATTTACTGCTACAAAAATCAGCACAACCCAGAAACAGACGGACTGTTAAAAGTGCTTGGTGTTGACGAGTTAATTTATAAAGACGAATTAACCAAGGACAAAAAAGAGAAAACCGTAATGAACTCGGTTAATTCATTTTTTGATGCCAATGTCTTAAAATGGGCCGGCAGCGTAGCCAACTAATCAATTTTAATTAATTAATCAATCCACTCATACTTAGTATAGGGCACTAATACTTCGGGTATTTTAATGCCTTTTTCTGTCTGGTTATTTTCTAACAAAGTGGCTACAATGCGTGGCAATGCCAATGCGCTGCCATTTAAAGTGTGCGCCAGCTGTGTTTTACCCTCGGCATTACGGAAACGCAATTTCAAACGATTACTTTGGAAAGTTTCAAAGTTTGAAACAGAGGATACTTCTAACCAGCGTTGTTGCGCCGCGCTCCATGTCTCCATATCATAAGTAAGCGCTGAGCCAAAGCCCATATCACCTCCGCACAAACGCAGTACACGATAAGGCAAGCCCAGTTTTTGCAACAAACCTTGTACATGTGCACTCATTTGCTCCAATATCTCGTATGATTTGTCAGGATGAGCTACCTGTACAATTTCAACTTTATCAAATTGATGTAAACGGTTTAACCCACGCACGTGTGATCCATATGAACCCGCTTCACGGCGGAAACAAGGTGTATGTCCGCAATTTTTAACCGGCAATTCGTCGGCACGTAAAATCACATCGCGGTATAAATTAGTTATAGGTACCTCGGCAGTAGGTATTAGGTATAAATTATCCAGGCCAACAAAATACATTTGTCCTTCTTTATCGGGCAATTGTGAAGTTCCGAAACCAGAAGCCTCGTTTACCATTAAGGGCACGCTAACTTCGCTGTATCCTGCCTTCTCGGCCTCATCAATAAAGAAATTGATAAGCGCGCGTTGCAGCTTGGCTCCCTTATTTTTATAAACCGGGAAACCCGCCCCGGTAATTTTAACACCCAGTTCAAAATCAATCAGGCTATATTTTGCAGCCAGATCCCAGTGTGGCAAGGCACTTTCTGGTAATGCCGGTTTGGTACCGTTTTCCAATACCACCTCATTATCTTCGGGTGTTAAACCTTTGGGCACTGAGCTATGGGGTAAATTAGGAAGCAAAACTAATTTTTGATATAGTTCTTCTTCAGTAATAGCAAGTTGGTCACCCAAAGTTTGCACTTCACTTTTCCAGGCACCGGTATTTGCTTTTAATGCTTCTGCATCCTCTTTTTTACCGGCACGCATCAACTCACCAATCTGCTTCGCTGCGGCATTAGCCTGTGCTGAAACACTATCCATCTGAGTTTGGGTTAAACGGCGTTTTTCATCTAATTGAATTATTTCATCAACCAATTCGGGCTGTTTGAAATTTTTCACAGCCAAACGTTCTAAAACTTGTTCCCTGTTTTCGCGGATATAACTAACTTGCAGCATTGATTTTATTTTTACGCAAAGATATAATCAGTTGGCAGTTTGTAGTGTGCTGTTTGCAGTTTTTTATTAAACTGATGTGGTTCACAAAACTTAAAAATAAAAAGCACTTGCAAATATCTGCCTACTGCAAACTAAAAACTGCTAACTGCACACAATCATGACCGGTAAACTATATTTAGTTCCCACCCCGATAGGCAACCTGGAAGATATGACCTTCAGGGCTATCCGCATTTTAAAAGAAGCCGATCTGATACTGGCCGAAGATACCCGCACGTCGGCGCCTATGCTAAAGCACTTCGACATACATCAAAAAGTATTTTCGCATCATCAGCATAACGAACACCAATCGTCCAACGAGATTATCCGCTTTTTAAAGGAAGGCAAAAACATCGCGCTTATTTCCGACGCAGGTACCCCGGCAATATCCGACCCCGGTTTTTATTTGGTGCGGGAAGCTTTAAAGAACGAAATACCTGTGGAATGCCTGCCGGGTGCAACTGCTTTTGTGCCAGCGCTGGTTAACTCCGGTTTCCCGACAGATCGTTTTTGCTTTGAAGGATTTTTACCGTTAAAAAAAGGGCGTCAAACCCGTTATAAAACGCTCGCAACGGAAGACCGTACTATCATACTTTACGAATCGCCACACCGGCTATTAAAAACACTCGACGAAATGGCGCTCTATTTTGGCGAAGACAGGCAAGTATCCGTATCACGCGAGCTGACCAAAATGTTTGAAGAAACCGTGAGAGGCACCGTAGCCGAAGTAAAGCTTTATTTTGAAACGCACCCCCTAAAAGGCGAATTTGTAATGTGCGTTGCAGGTAAATAGCTCCTTCAATATGCAGAAATGATAATCATTTAACACCTAAAAAGTTTACAAATCGTCGGAATTAATACCTTTGCGACAGATAATCCACTTAAATGAAAAAAAATATCCTACTGTCCGTTTTTTCTGGTTTATTGCTTTGGATTGCCTGGCCCCCTACTCATTATACCACGTTTTTATTGTTTGTTGGTTTTGTGCCGATGTTGATAGCAATAGAAAATATTATTCAATCGAATTATACCAAAAAAGATAAAAAAATATTCGGCACGGCTTTTCTGGGATTCTTCATCTGGAATACCTTATCTATTTTTTGGGTATACAACGCCCTTAAAATGGTGGGAGAAATAGTTGCCATGCCTATTTCGTTAATACCTTATTCATTAGGGCCATTATTAATGGCAACAGCCTGCTGGCTTTATTACCGGTTAAGGTTAATCACCAACCGTAACCTTAGTTTATTTGGCCTGGTTTGCTTTTGGATTGCATACGAATACCTGCACCAAAGCTGGGACCTTGCTTTCCCATGGATGACGTTGGGTAATGGTTTTGCTACTACCCATCAATGGGTACAATGGTATGAATATACAGGTGTTTACGGAGGCACGGTTTGGGTATGGGTCTTAAATATTTTGCTGTTTTTAATTTATAGCGGATTAAATGCAAATCAAAATAAAGCGTTGAGGCTAAAGCTTATTTCGGCGTTTGTTGTAGCATTGGTGCTGCCGCTTGGTGTTTCGTTATACCGCTATTACAGCTACCAGGAGCTGCGCGATCCATCAAATATTGTAATTGCGCAGCCTAACATTGATCCGTATGCCAAAGAAACCAGCATTTCTACGCATCAGCAGGTTGATATACTTACCCGGATATCCGACTCTATTGGTCAACACAATACTGAATTTTTTATATGGCCCGAAACGGCTATCCCTGATCCGGTAAATGAAGAAACCGTGCGCAATAATCCTTACTATCAGCAGGCGCAGCGCTTTTTAAGTAAATACAAAAACGGCAATATTGTTACCGGCGCCGAAACTTTTAAAATATACAACAACCGTGCTACCAATACCGCAAGTCCTTACGGCGATGGCGGCGGCCAGTATTACGATGCCTTTAACGCAGCAATGAACATTGAAAACTCAGCTGAGGTGCAGTTTTACCATAAATCAAAATTAGTGCCGGGTGCCGAGTCATTACCTTTTGGCAACACACTATCTTTTTTAAAACCAGTGTTTGAACATTTAGGCGGCGCAACAGGCAGTTATGGTAGTCAGGCGGAACCAGGTGTATTTTATTCGCAAAGCGGCATTGGCGTTACTCCTGCCATTTGTTATGAATCTATCTGGGGCGGGTGGATAGCTAAATCGGTAAAAAAAGGATCGCAGTTTATTGCCATTATTACCAACGATGGCTGGTGGGAAGACACGCCCGGTAAAGATCAGCACCTGGATTATGCTAAGTTACGCGCCATTGAAACCCGCAGATGGGTATGCCGTTCGGCCAATACAGGTATATCGGCATTTATTAATCAGCGCGGCGATATTGTGCAACAAACCAAATGGTGGGTTAAAACGGCTATTAAGCAAGATATTAACCTGAATTCAGACATTACATTTTATGTTCAATATGGCGATTATATTGCCAAAGCAGGAACGTTATTAGCCCTGATTGGAATTGGATTTATTGTTGTAAAAAGATTTGTTTAAACACAATTTTTTGCGCTTGTTTATAACGAGCGCTTAACATGGTATTGCGATTGCATCGCACGTTAGTAAAGTAAAATTGCTTGAGTTGAAGACATTGGTTTCACGTTACAAAAGTAAAACCATATTAAGCACTCGACATAGGCGAGCGCAAGTTATTAATACAAATTCCGAAATCGAACTTCCGAAATCTGACATTATGCGTCTCGGTTCACGATAAAGTCGAGCAAATCATGAATAGGTTGTCTTATAATTTTGCCCACGTGGATGCCGTTTTCTTTGCAAACGGTTTTCAATTCGTCGGCAAATACATAGGCAATTGAGCCAACAAAATGACACTTAAACTCGCGGTACTTGGGGTACCACATAATATTAGTTTCAATAAACTCCAGCATTCCTTTTCTGAGCAAATGCTGAGCGTATGCAGTTTCTCGTATTTTAGTTAAAAATTTGCTGAACGATGCCAGGTAAGAATTGGCATTAGGCATTTGATATACATTTTTTATAACCTCTTCCTTATCCAAATGATATTCATTATCAAATTTCACGCCTATTTCGCCGGGCATATTGCCGTATAAAAAATCGGTTATCAGGGCTTTGCCAAACCAGGTTCCGCCGCCTTCATCGCCCAAAACAAAACCCAGACCATGCTGACCTGAGTGGATATCTTCACCATCAAAATAGGAGATATTTGAACCTGTGCCCAATACACAACAATATCCCTTATGATGTCCACAAGTGGCATAGGCACAACCTAACAAATCGCTGTCAACGCTGATGTATGATTTAGTAAAGAGAACACTTAATGCGTTGGAAACAATTTCATGCCTGTCTGGACTTGAGCAACCAGCTCCAAAAAAATATATTTCTTTCACATCCGGCGCAAAAGCTACCATATCAACAGCTTCGTCCTGTAGTATTTTTACAATTTCCTTTTCCGATAAAAAATAGGGATTAAGGCCTCCGGTCCTGAACTGCCGTACCTCGCCATCAGAGAGTTTTAGTAACCAGTCTGTTTTGGTTGAGCCGCTGTCAGCAACTAAAATCATGGAAGTTCTTCGAGCGCTTTTTGAGTTAGCGGTTTATGAATAAATTGGGTAATATATTTATTATCTGTTGACTTGCGCATATCCAAAGGATCGAGCGATGACGATAGCATAAAAATTTTGATAGCATTTTTATCAATATCTATTTTATCGTACTCATCCAAAAACTCAAATCCCCCCATTAAAGGCATGCGTACATCCAAAAAAATAACATCTGGCTTTATGCTTCCGTCGCGTAATGAATTTATAGCATCAGTTGCCGACCGAACAACAATAATCTCGTCAACAAAATTACTGCCCTCCAATATCTTACGTGTGACAAAATTATCAATGTAATTGTCATCAATAAGCAAACATGTTTTAAAGCGTCCGGCCATTGTCTCCAAAAATAGCTTTTTAAACCAATTTAAAAAATATACTTATTTAAAATTAATTTAATGTTTTTATTTACCTTATTGTTAAGTTAATGGTATCAACCATTTTACAACGCGAAGCCGCACCACACAAATAAAAAAAATTAAATTGCGGTTAAAACAAATTCCACCATACCGAAAAGCATCGTTTGATAAATTAATCTGATTAACAATATTTGCATCAATGAAAACAATTAAGTTAGCCGTTATTTTTTTAACACTATTATTTTTTATGAATAATACAACCAGCCATGCAGCAGGCGCTGTGCAGATATCGTATACTGTTACTTTCCCCGAAGCCCAGGCTCATTATGCTGATGTTGAAATGCATATTTCAGGATTAAATCAACCGGTTTTAGACCTGAAGATGCCTGTTTGGACGCCAGGGTCATACCTAATCAGGGAGTTTGCAAAAAACATTGAATCCTTTAGCGCTAGTTCAGGAAACAAAACGCTGGCTGCGCCCAAAATAACTAAAAACTACTGGCGCATTCATACCGAAGGATTAAACGCTGTTACCGTTAAATACAGAGTTTATTGCTTCGAAATATCGGTACGTACCAGTTTTGTTGATGCTTCGCATGGATTTTTATCTACAACCGGTATTTTTATCTATCCCGATAAAATGATTCATCAGCCTTCAACGGTTCATATTATTCCTTACAAGGGGTGGACAAAAGTTTCAACCAGCTTAGAGGAAGTTAAGGGTGATCCTTTTACCAGGTATGCGCCTAACTACGATATCCTGTTCGATTCGCCAATTGAAGTAGGCACGCAGGATGTTTTTGGCTTTGATGCTGCCGGCGTAAAATATGAAGTTTGCATGGTTGGCGGCGGCAATTACGACAAAGAGCGCCTTAAAGTTGATATGGCTAAAATTGTAGAACAAGAAACCGCAGTATTTAACGAAAACCCAAATAAACATTACGTATTTATAGTACACAATTATTTAAGAGGCGGTGGGGGCCTGGAGCATTTAAGTTCAACCACGTTAGGCGCTTCGCGCGATAGCTATGGAACCGAAGCAGGTTACCATAACTTTTTGACCCTTGTAGCACATGAGCATTTTCATCTGTGGAACGTAAAACGCTTACGTCCGTTTGCGTTGGGCCCATTTAATTATGATGAGGAAAACTACACCACCAATTTGTGGATTGCAGAAGGTTTTACTGCTTACTATCAGAATATCATTTTAAGGCATGCCAATCTTACTGCTCCTGATGATTACCTGGGTGAAGTAGCCGGTGGAATCAGCGTTATTGAAAATCAACCCGGACTTAAAGTTCAACCGCTTTCCGAGTCGAGTTTTGATGCGTGGATAAAAGCTTACCGCCCTAATGAGAATTCGATTAATACCACCATTTCTTATTACGATAAGGGAGCTGTGGTAGGTTTGCTGCTTGATCTGGAGATTATTAACGATTCGAAAGGGAAATATTCATTGGACGATGTAATGAAGTACATGTATGATACTTATTACAAAACTAAAAAGCGTGGCTATACCGATGCCGAATTTAAACAAGGATTTGAGAAGTTTGCTGGTAAAAACCTGGATGATTTCTACAAAAAATACATCTATGGCTTAGCCCCTATCGACTACAACAAATATTTGGGCTACGCTGGCTATAAAATAATTGATGAATTAGCTGATAGCAATGACCCAACATTAGGCGTAAACATAGCTGCCAACGGCAAAAAGATAGTAACCACCGTTTTACGCGGCAGCGCCGGCTGGATTGATGGCATTAACGTAAACGACGAATTGGTTAGCATTGACGACGTACCGGTAACCGACGCTACCACCATGTTAAACGGTAAAAAAGTGGGTGACAAAATTTCAGTAAACGTACTACGCGATGGCTTGCCGCTTACCCTGGAGGTTACCCTTTTAAGAAACAATAAAGTTAAATACAAAGTTCAGGAATTGCCTAATGTAACGCCTCAGCAATTAGAGGTGCGTAAAAAGTGGCTGAAGTTATAGGCTGAAGTTTTTCAATTAAAAACAAAAATGGTTGACTGCTTATTGGTCAACCATTTTTGTTAACAGAGAATTGTTTAAAGCTAAACAAAGCCTACCCCAAACTCAAGTAGATATAACCATCAAAAACAGAAAAGAGTTTTAGCAAGTATTTGCGAAATCAAAGTAAATAATTGAACGGGTATTTGTAAATTTATATTCGAAAAACAACCTCAAACGTTATGGCCGAAGCAAAAACAAAAACCACCAAAGTTTCTGCGGAAAGTTTTCTGGATACCATTGATGATGAACAGGCCCGCAAGGACAGCTTTACGCTGATTAAATTAATGGAGAAAATAACCGGTGAACCGCCTGTAATGTGGGGACCTGCCATTATTGGCTTCGGCAAATACCATTATAAATATGCCAGCGGCCACGAGGGCGATATCTGCTTAACCGGCTTTTCGCCGCGAAAAGGAAAACTATCCTTATATACCATGGCTGCTTTTGAGGGAAGAAATGATTTACTTACCAGGTTAGGCAAACACAAAGGCGGAAAAGGCTGCCTCTACATCAAAAAGCTGGATGATATTGATATGACGGTGCTGGAAACTCTGATCAGTAAATCAATAGCGTGTTTGAATAAGAAGATTGGGGATTATAAGGAGTAGCGGAGGGAAATAACTTTTACTCCTTTTTTTATGGAAAAAAAAGCACACGATATCTATAAATTTCCAGACTATTTTCCAAGACGCAATATTTAAGACTCAGGATTTGTCAGATGGCGTTTCATCTGCAACGGCGTCCTCTATATTCTTTAACTTCGATTTTTTGAACTGTTTAAAGAATATTGATACCCCTACAACAAAAATTGGTATCGATATGATTATCAGCGCTCTAATTTAAAAATTAGGAGTAAAGAAAAATACGGCTTTATCTCTTTGAAAAACATCACTTTTCATTGAAAATACAAGAAGCCCTACAGTTGAGGCCGTCACTACTGAAAACATCAGACTTAGTACTGTTGCATTATTTAAGTCAAATTCCATCCTCGAATTGTTAAGATTTTTCGTCTGTTTTTTTGTGACGGGGATATCTGAAAGTCTAAGGCTTTCCGTTATTTCGCAATATTTTAATTTGTTTTCAGCCGTCAAAAAAACGTTGTCAAGAATTTCTTTACTTAATTCATTAGCTATTTCATCTTTTTTAACTAAGTCATTGATTTCTAACTCATATTTCATAGCAGTTGCAGATAAAACAGCTTGCAACAAAGACGATTTAGGTGTCACCTCAGATACAATTAGCGGCCTTATAGCATAAAGTACCTCGTTGTTTGCAAGTCTTACCTTTTGTAGGTACTCTTTATTTTGCCTTTTAGAAAATATAAGGTTCGTGACAAAAAAAACAATTAGCCCGCTAATTATTCCGCCACCTATACCTGTAATCCAGGAATTTTCAAAAAAATCTAACATGTGATGATTTAAGCTAATCAAAAGTAGTCAATAATATCTTTTGTTTTGAAAAATGACTCGTCCTTAAATGAATTGACCGTTTTATAAAGATATAATACATTATTGTTTGTTAGGTTTGACATACATCTAATACTTTCATTCTCAATTTTTTATTAAATTGTACCTTTTAAACCTTATAATATGACCGAGCCTATTATCCTCGTTTTAATCGCTGCATTCAGCGGGTTGATTTTTTTGTGTTACAAAGAGCCAATAAAGGCTATAAGTTTGCTTGTATATTTAATAAAAGGCATTTTGACAATAGGAACAGTGTTTGTCATTTGGCAATCTTCAAGGAATTTCGGAATGTTAGACATGCAAGAAGTCGCTTTAGATGGTGTAACTTCCAGTGATAAAAAATATATTCTTGCTCAAAAATTACTCCACGACAATTCAACTTATCTTTTTATAGCTTTAGGAATAACTTATGGACTTGCTCTAAGCTTATATTTGTTAAAATTCCTTGCATATTTCTTTTATAAACAGGATGATAAAAACAAATCAGTATCCGATGATATTAATCAACCCGTAAACTAATTTTCATTTAACTTACTTCTCAAATATTACATTAATACCCAGATTTTCCTGATTTATATTCCCAAAATCCTACTAATCATGGCTCAGGTAAAAAAAGCAATTCAGGTCCATTGACTTGCTTTCGTAGAGATTGCTTCATTCTTCGCAATGACGCGCGGGCTAGAGAGCCTCAGTATAACACCCTTTTTTATCTTCCGAACACCAATAGTGAAAACACCAACAGGGGCGCGAATGCCTCAATGAATTAATGACACCAATGAACTAATGAACCATCCTACTTCACATACTTCCCGGCTATCTCCGGATACATGTTCATAAAACTGTTGGCTTTGCCATCTTTATCAAAAATACCTTCCCAGGTGCTTAGCGGCTCCCAAATAAACGAGCCAACGGCTTTGTCGCCCGGCGCGGTAAAGGCAATATCATTTACCTCTTTTTTAAGCTGCGAATATTCGGCAACCATTACCTGTTGCGGGTATCTTTTAGCCAAATCGGCCATATTATTTCTCAAATCAGCTAGGGTGCCGTGCCATTTGGGGTAGTATGATAAACCAATTACATCAAAAGGTACATTGCGTTTGGTCATGTTATCCAAAAAGAAGCGTGCTTCGGCATTTTGTCCGCCCAAAGCAATGTGTAGCATAATAGTCGTCTTCGGACTAACAGCTTTAACCCCTTTTACGCCTGCATAAATCAGTTGCGCCAAACTATCCAGATTATTGATAGCGCCATCGGGCCAAACCATGCCGTGGTTAATCTCATTGCCTACCTGCACCATATCGGGCGTGGTTCCCTGATCTTTTAACTTTTGCATTACATCAACAGTATAATTATACAGCGATTTTTTAAGCGCGGTGAAATCCTCACCAACCCATGCAGCCGGTTTGTTTTGTTGCTGCGGATCGGCCCAGTAATCGCTATAGTGGAAATCGAGCAGAAACTTCATGCCTGCCGCTTTTATCCGTTTGGCCATTTGTTCGGTATGCTCCAAATCGCAAAAGCCTTTACCCGGCGAATATCCTTTAGGATTTTCCGGATTAACAAAAATCCTTAAACGGATATAGTTAAACCCGTGCGCCTTCATTATAGCAATAGCATCGCCTTGTAGGCCATTGTCAGAAAACTTCATACCACGACTTTCCAATTGTGGTAAAAAAGAAATATCGGCACCTAATATTTTATCGGTTACCTTGTTGGGCGTGTATTTGTTTTTAGTAACCACATGGGCAATTCCGGGTTGCACAGTATGAATTTCTGTCGCACCAGTGAATAGGCTATCGGCCTTTGCCTCCAGTTTAATTTTTCCTAGCGTACGGCCTGCCTGTAGTATTAAGCGGCAGCTGCCATTAACAGTAACCTGCCAGGTGCTATCGGTATGTGGTAAGTTTTTGTATCCTGCAATATTATAAAAACGGATAATCTTAGCGTCGCCGGTAAGGTGAAACGTAACCGGAATTACAGCGTTAGCCAAACTATCGCCATGGCTGTCAATAATTTTTACGCTTACAATTGCTTCATCCTTACCATCAGCAATCATAGTGGTTTTGTAGGGAGTTATCTGTACCTCGGCAGGTATACCGGGCGGCTTGGGCTTATATCGGCCTTGGGCATTAACGCTAACTGTTGCTGTTAGCAGTAAAACAATGGCTAATAAACCACTTTTAAGGTGCCTGCAACGCCGACTTTTATTTTGTTTTAACATAACGGTTTTAATTGGTAATGCTAATGTATAATTTAAAATGTATAGGTGACAATTATTTTAAATTAGCTAGGCTTCTATAACTGATTTTTTACATAGCCCCCTCTAAATCTCCCCCGGAAGGGGAGACTTTAGCTTCGCCCGCGTTTATTTTTTAAGTCCTCCCTACCGGGGAGGGTTTAGGTGGGCCAATTAAACCTGCAAAAAAGCCGCTACAGGATGTTCCCGCAGCGGCTAACCAAATTAACTAACTAAACTATTCCCCTTATTAATGTTGTATATCCTGTTGCCATACGCCGGTAAAGCGGCTTACAGCCTGGTAATCGGCCAGGTTAATGCGGCTCTTGCGTAAGGCGGTACTTAACGTTCCGGTTACGGCTATCACCTTAAATTTGTAGGTTGATATCGTATAGGTTGACAACACCGGTATAGTAGCCGATGCTACCAGCTGTACAAAGAAATAGTGCAGCCTTACCGTACCTACATTAGTTTCATAAGCAATTTCGTAATTAAAATTACCACTGCCATCGGTAAACTCGTACGGAAGCGGTGCCCATTGATTGGTATTGTTAGATGTATTGGGCGTAAAGTAAACCAGCACCAAACCATCATCCAATACGTTCTGCGTAATGGATGTAACCGCATTATCGCAATACCTTGTAAAATATTCGGTATAGCTCGATGGGCTTGTTTGAAACTCATATTGCGAATTCCATAGCCATTGGCTGTTAGTAATGCTGAATACAGTTGTTATTACATTAGCATTTCCCGGAGGTCCCTGTGGACCGACCGGACCTTGTGGCCCTGTAGCACCTTGCAAATTTAATGGTGTTCCCCATCCACTGGCAGTTTTAGGTCCGTAAAGCATGTAAGTAGCTATATCCAGATAGAAATCGCCTACGGCACCGGTTGCACTTGTTGGCACCGTGCTACCGCTGTATATTTTGCTTCCTGCGGCACCCGTAGCGCCTGTAGCACCAGTTGCCCCGGTAGCGCCAGTTGCTCCTGTTGCGCCGTTTAACGAAATACCTGTACCCCAGCCGGTACTGGTTTTGGGGCCATACAGATAGCCTGTAGCAAGGTCAATGTAAAAATCGCCTACGGCGCCAACTGTTGATGCGGGGGTGGTACTTCCGCTATAGATAACACTGCCGCTGGTTCCGTTAGTTCCCGGAGGGCCTGCCGGACCTACCGCGCCTGTTGCTCCCGTTGCGCCGGCAGGACCCACGGCCCCATTTTTGCTGCAAGAGGCAAATAAAACGGCCACAGCTGCCAGCATAAGAAATTGACGTGTAAAATGCTTCATAAATTTTGATTGTTAAAGTTTAATAGATGGTGATTAGTTTTATAGATCTATTTTTAAACAATAGACCGGTAACCGTTATTAAGCTGTTTATTTAATCAAAGTAAAATAAGGGAGGAAAATCGATCGGTACAAGCGTAAAACCACGTGTTCGCCATACGGGAAATACCTGACAATCAGTGAATTTAATTTAAATCACCGTCAGTATTTAGTGCGAGAAAAGATTTTAAAGTATTAGTTTACATTTATGGAAATTACAATTCTAAAACCATCAGGATCTTCAAAAGTAATTCCACTTTTTGCCCAGTAGGAATTCACCGGGGCAACGTTTTTTACGTGGTTGGCAATCAGCTTTTTTTTAAGTGTAGTAAACTCATCAATTGTTGCCGTATAAAACACCAGCAGGTCGTCAGCATCGGGTTGGTGTACAGGAGGGTTATCAGAAATGGTGAACTCTAGATGCCAGTCGGCCCCTGGAATACCTAAAAAAACACCGTTGTAGTTTTGATGATTCTTAAATTCGCCCAATATTTTTAAACCCATTATTCGGCCATAAAAATCAATCATACGGTTCAGGTTGCTGGTATGCCGGGCAATTCTAAGTTTCATATTTTTCAATTGCTAAATGTAATGAGGCTGCACGCATTTTAATGAAAAAGTTTAAACTTTTTGTCGCTCAATTACTATTACAATTTTACCCCAGCCTGCGCGCGGGGTATTAGAATTGGCAAAACTGATTGTATTAGTTATATTTGTGTTACTACTAATGAAAAGCAATCATATTAAAGGCAAACCTGTACTGGAAGGATGGATGTAAAAAAATTTATCCATAGTGGTATTTTAGAAGAATACGTCCTGGGTTTACTTGGTGAAACCGAAGCGGCCTATGTAACAAAGGTTGCCATGCTTTTCCCCTCCATAAAAAGGGAATTAACAATCATTGAACAGTCTTTAGAGCAACTGGCTCTTGACAATGCTGTTGAGCCTTCACCGCAAAATAAATTAAAAATATTAAAGTCACTTGGGTTTGCTGGTCACCACATTAACTACATGTCAGCCATTACTAAGGATACTGATTTACAACCCTGGTTAACAGTTACCGCTCGTTTAATGGCAGAAGCGCCGCAGGAAAATGTCGCTTTTCATCAGTTGCGCCAAGATGATCACTTGCGGCAGATGTTGGTTATAGCCAAAGTTGACATACCCGAAGAGCATCATGACAATTACCTCGAAAGCTTTTTTATATTGAAAGGATATTGCGAATGTACCGTAGGCGATGAACTATTTCAATTAGGCCCCGGCGATTTCCTCGAAATTCCCCTGCATGTAAAACACAATATAAAATTGACCTCGCCCTACGTGGCTGCTGTTTTACAGTATCAGTTTGTTTAGCGCTTAACCGCTAATGCCATCCATCTTATTATAAGTAAATTCGGTTTTTTTAAATGAATTTTATCTGCTTTATTTTACTTTAGCAGATAATACACTCATCCGTTTGCATCGTCATTAAAAATTATGAAATTCTATAAAGCAATATTCTTTTTTTTACTCTTTTTATCGGCCGCAGGCTTTGCTCAACCAACTATCTATGCCAACCAGGTAGGTTTTGATACCCGCGGACCAAAAATAGCGCTGGTAAGTTTCGATCATCCGCTTATGCGAAAAACTGTATTTAACCTTATAAACACATCCACCCAACAAATAGAATTTACAGCAGTATTAAGCGGCCCCGAAAACATTGACGAATGGACGCCCGGCAAAGTTTATTACCGTGCCGATTTTTCGGCCTTTAATAAAACAGGCAAGTATGTTATCAGTGTTACTTCCGGTGGAAAAATCGCAACGTCCTATCCATTCGCAATTGAAGAGGACGCTTTGGCAAAATTGACCATATCGTCCATTATCCACTATTATCACAAGCAACGCGCCAATACCCCCGAAGAGCTGGCAGCCGATGCGCATATGAAAATGATAGGCAGCGATAAAACCGTTGATATACATGGCGGTTGGTGCGATGCTTCGGGCGATGTAAGTAAATACTTTTCGCACCTGGCTTATGCTAATTTTATGTCGCCGCAGCAAACACCGCTGGTGGTATGGTCAATGGTAAATACTTCTGAAGCTATTCCTGCTTTACTGAAACAATGGAACATCAAAGATTCACTGGACAATGAGGCGCTGTATGGTGCCGATTACATGATGCGTGCATTATCAGCCGATGATTATTTCTACATGATTGTTTTCAGCTATTTTAATAAAGATCCTAATGCCCGTCGTATTGTAGGCCTGCACGCCAATAGTGTTACTACTGATGAATATCAATGTGCCTTTCGCGAAGGTGGTGGTATGGGGATAGCCGCCCTTGCGCGTATCTCGCAATGGAAAAAGCATGGCGAGTTCACGTCTCAGCAATATCTGGATGGTGCCAAACGTGCCTTTGCCCATCTGCTTAAATACAATACCAAATATGATGACGATGGCAAGGAAAACATTATTGATGATTACTGCGCCCTGATGGCAGCTACCGAACTATGGATAGCTACCGATTCGTCACTCTATCGCGATGAGGCCCGCAAACGTGCACAAAATCTAAATAAAAGAATAAGCGCCGAAGGTTATTTTATCAGCAATGATAGTAACCGCCCGTACTGGCATGCCAGCGATGCAGGCTTACCCGTTGTTGCCCTAACCCGCTATTTGGACAAGGAAAAAGACGAGGCTTTACGCGCTCAGGCATTAACCACCATTAAAAAATCGCTGGATTATAATCTTGCGGTAACCAATAACGTGAGCAATCCATTTGGGTATGCACGTCAGTCGTTTTTATACCAGGGGAAAGTGAAGGATGGTTTTTTTATTCCGCACGATAATGAAACTGGCTGGTGGTGGCAGGGCGAAGATGCCCGTTTAGGTTCGCTGGCAACTGCGGCGCTGGTTGGCGGCAGATTGATTTATCCGCAAAAAAATAACTGGGGTGTAAATGATTCTTTGGCTACTTATGCTTCGCAGCAAACATCGTGGATATTGGGCTGCAATCCTTATTCCATTTGCCTGATGTATGGCTTTGGCAAAACCAATGTGCCGTACATGCACTCTAACTTTGGGCATGGTTCTGAAGTGGGTGGTGTATCAAACGGCATTACCGGTAAAGAAGGCAACGGCGACGGTAGTGGTATCGATTTTAAAACCGAAGATAAAGGCGACGAATGGCGCTGGACAGAAGAATGGATACCGCACGCTGCCTGGTTTTTACAAGCTATAACCGCAATGGCGCAGCCGCCGAAAGGTTAAGAAGCCTCACCCCGCCCTCTCCAAAGTAGAGAGGGTTCTAAAAAGGATGAAGTTGAATTCACTTCCAAAAGGAGGGTCCTGAAAAAGCGCGAAGTTAAAGTCCTCTCCTTGCGCCACCGCTAAAGCTAAAGCGGCACGCGGTTGGAGAGGATTATTCATGTTTTGTTTGTCTTTTTAAGGCATTCATGAGGGCTTCGCCGTTTAGGTGAGGCAAACAAAGAACTGATTAAATCGAATATTTATGAGCGATAAAAGAGTTGTTTTTGATTTTGAGGTAACGTTTACCAATGGCGGCGGTATACAGGGGCAGGATTTCCGCCTGGATATTGACGGCGACACTATTACCGATAAAGAACTGGCCGACTATATTGTAAACGATATGCAGCTGTTAATGGTTGGCAAGGTCGATATTATTAACAAATATTATATTACCGAAGCGCATAAACGCAAGCCCGTTAATATTAAGGCTGATGAGAAGCTGATTGATTTAAGTCATACCATTTTTGATGGATTGATTACCTATAAAGGCTTACCTGCTCCCATTATTTGCGATTATTTAAGCCGCGAACAATCAAGGGCCAATTACGAGGAAGGAACAGAATTTCAGATTGGTAAAATAACCCTGGTAACCAATACCGGCACCTATATTGATTGTCCGTTTCACCGTTTTGAGCATGGCAAGGATTTGTCGGAGGTTGCACTGGAGCAATTTGCCGATCTGGATGCCATCACCATTAACGCAAAGGATGCATTTGAAATAGGCAAAGAGTATTTTACTGGCAAGGAGCTGCGAAACAAAGCCGTGCTAGTATTTACCAACTGGGCAAAGCACTGGAACACGGAGTTATATTTTGAAAATCATCCCTATTTAACCGAAGAAGCTGCCTTATATTTAAAAGAATGTCAGGTTAAACTGGTAGGGATTGACAGTCATAATATTGATGATACCTGTGGTAAAAGTCGCCCGGTGCATACCATACTGTTGGGTGCCGAAATTCTAATCACCGAGCACATGTGTAACCTGGATAAGCTGCCCGAAAGCGGTTATAAGTTTAACGCCGTACCACCTAAGTTTAAAGGTGCAGGTACTTTCCCGGTAAGGGCGTATGCCAGTTTAACTATGGAAAAGGCCCAGGGAAATCGCTTTTAAGATATTCATTATGACAGAAGATTAAAGCTTAAATTTTCTATGTCCTATAGGAACATCTGGTCGGTAGACTTGCATAAATAGGCACGAGGCGTTCCCATAGGAACGCTTGGTGAACTCGCAAATTAATATTCTACCAACGAAATATGCCTAACGGCACATCCAAAAAAGCGAAATTAGGTTTAGAAATCTTAAAAACGCTTTCCCCGGGATAAACCCATCCCTATAACTGAACATTTTACTACCTTAGTACTAAATGATCTTCGATTTTCGGCTTAAGGTTTTTTATACAGTTGCACAAAGGCTCAGTTTTACCAAGGCCGCTGCCGAATTGTTTATTACCCAACCCGCCGTTACCAAGCATATTAAGGAACTGGAGCATCAGCTCAACGTACAATTGTTCAGGCGCAATGGCAATACCATCGTCTTGACAACCGCAGGCAAAATATTGCTTCAATACGCCGAAAAGATCTTCCAAACCTATACCGACCTGGAAAACGAACTGGCCGGATTGAGCGACATGGAGGCAGGAACAGTACACATAGGCGCCAGTACTACCGTAGCCCAAACCATATTGCCTAAAATACTGGCGCTCTTTAAAAAGACTTATCCACTGGTTAATTTCACTTTTATACAAGCCAATACCGACGTTATAACCCAACTGGTATTAGCCGAAAAGATTGACATTGCCATAGTAGAAGGCGCCGCCCATCACCCGCAAATAGCCTACGCGCCCTTTGCCAAAGATGAAATTGTATTGGTTACCCGTGCTAACAATGCACTCTCCAAAAAGGCGGAGATCACCCCAAAACAGCTATTAAACATCCCCTTAATACTCCGCGAAGCTGGTTCTGGTACGCTGGATATCATTTTTAACGCACTCAATAAAGTTGGCATCAACCCAAAAGATCTGCAAATAGAAATCCGTCTGGAAAGTAGCATAGCGATTAAACAATACCTGTTATACTCCGAAACGGCTACCTTCCTCTCTATCCAATCGGTAATAAGCGAGTTGAAATATAACGAGCTGAGCATCATCGAAATTAAGGGAATGGAAATTTTCCGTACTTTTCAGTTCACCCAGCTACATGGCAAAAACTCCAAACTGATTGAACTTTTCAAACGCTTCTGCCTCGCCAATTATAACTTAAAGTAATTACCGATTACTATTTATCATTTGATAATGGTTATAATAAGGTTCACCTTTAATCATTAATTCAAACGTATTTATGGAACCTATAACTACTGATATTTGCATTATTGGAGCTGGCCCTGTTGGTTTATTTGCCGTTTTTGAGGCAGGCTTATTAAAAATGCGGTGTCATTTAATTGATGTTTTGCCACAGGTTGGCGGTCAGCTTTCTGAAATATACCCGCAAAAACCTATTTATGATATTCCCGGTTTCCCAACCGTTAATGCCCAGCAACTGGTTGACGGTTTGATGGAGCAGATAGAGCCCTTTAAACCCACCTTTTCATTAGGCGAGCGCGTTAATGAGCTGCAACAACTGGAAGATGGCTCATTTATAACCATTACCAACGATGGCACCGTTGTGCACAGCAAAGTGGTAGTAATTGCAGGCGGACTGGGTTGCTTTGAGCCACGCAAACCGGCTATTGACCGCCTGGAAGAGTTTGAAGGTAAAGGCGTAGCCTACATGGTTAAAAATCCCGAAGCTTACCGTGGCCGCAAGGTGGTACTAGCCGGTGGAGGTGACTCTGCATTAGATTGGACCATATTTTTGGCCGATATTGCCGAAGAAGTAACACTGGTACATCGGGGCGATACTTTCCGCGGTGCGCCGGATTCTGCCGAAAAGGTATTTAAACTGGCCGAAGAAGGGCGTGTTAACCTGGTATTACAATCACACATCAAAAGCATTAACGGCAACGGCCATTTGCAGGAAATTGAGCTGGTTGATCACAACAACGAGACTTCTATTATTAATGCCGATCATTTAATACCACTGTTTGGCCTTACCCCAAAGCTTGGCCCAATAGCCGAGTGGGGACTGAATGTAGATAAATCGGCTATTATGGTTGATACTTTTGATTACAGCACCAATGTAAAAGGGGTGTATGCTATTGGCGATATCAATATTTATCCCGGCAAACTAAAGCTTATTCTCTGCGGTTTCCACGAAGCTGCCCTGATGGCCCAAAGCGCCTTTAAACAAGTATATCCCAATCAAAAACTAAGCTTTAAGTATACTACCGTGTACGGTGTTAGCGCATTTTAATACAATAAAATGATTCATTTAACTATTGAAGACCGTGACGGCAGCCGCCGTCCGGTTGAAGTACCCGAAGATATAAGCCTGAGTCTGATGGAGGTTTTAAAGGCTACCGACCATCATATTTTAGCAACCTGCGGCGGTATGGCGCTTTGTGCTACCTGCCACGTACAGGTGCTGGAAGGCCCTGAACAATACTTTCATGCTACTGATACGGAGCTCGATCTGCTGGATACCCTGCCCGACGCTAGCGATGATAGCCGTCTGGCTTGCCAGTTGCGGATTAGTGAAGACATGGACGGCATGGTGTTTAGGATAAAGGGGGAAGAATAGTCTGAACTCGAATTTCTTGAATGAAGGAATTTTTTTGAACTTTTATTCTGATAATTCTTAAATTCTGCAAATTCGAGTTCAGACTATACTAACAATTCCTTTTTAGTCTAATGGATATAGTTTATTATATCCTCTAATTCTGATAGATTTTTACGGCTGGCTTCTATTCGCCCAACACGGCCTAAAACAAAAGATTTAAACAAGTCGTTAGGCTCATCCAAATGATTTAATTTTTTTCTTTTGTTGTTGAAAATTAATGCCTGCGAAGTTCTGATAACCCCCCATGGAAATCCCCACCAGCCTAATAATGCAGACTTAATCATAGCATTATTGTTTTGCTTATCCAGACACCGCGGACAGGCTATTTTAACCTTTTTGCTGTAATTTGTCATAACAACAAAGCTTATAACTGTAGCGGTTATTGTGGCATTTAATTTATCAAATACGCCATTACAAACAGGGCAAGGTAAACGGCGCAGCAATTCTGAGTATTCCAACAGTTGGGCTTCTGTTATTTTCTCAAGTTGCACATCAATTGCTTTAGTAATTTGCTCAGACAGGCCTCGTTCTTTAATAATGGTTTTAACCAGCTCCAAAGCTTCGGTTCTTAATCCGGAAGCCTCTTCTGAAGCAATGCGGATTAGTTTCCTGTCATCAAATTTTTCATAATTCTTCCGCAATTCTTCAATGCTTGGCTCCATTATTAATAGTCTTTAAGGTTTAGTAATATTTTATGTGATTTTATTTTTCTAAAATACACATTATAAAATGACCATCAAGAAAATGAAAGAGAATGTGAAATTGGTGGTTAAAATAAAAAGAACAGAATAGTCTGGGCCTGAATTTTTCGAATGAGGGGATTTTTCGAATTTTTTATTCTGATAATTCTATAAATTCGAGTTCAGACATTAATAAATTATCTACAAATATTTGCAATTGTATAAGCGCTTATATAAATTGCACTATGAATTTATATCAAAGCCTTGGGTACCTGGTTTTGGGCAGTCGTTTAAGGCGGCTGAGCGAAGGTTTTTTGTCCGAAATTAACCGTGCTTACCAAAATGCCGGGATTGATTTTGATGCCAGTTGGTTCCCCGTATTTTACCTGTTATCAAAAAACGATAACCTTTCCATAAAAGAACTCAGCGAGCAAACAGAAGTGTCTCACCCCGCTGCCAGTCAACTAATTACCAATTTAAAAAAACGCAAGCTGGTTACCAGTGTTACCTGTGCAGATGATGGTCGCCGTCAGTTGGTGCAACTGACAGACAGTGGCAGGGAACTGCTGCAACAAATATTACCGATGTGGGATGCCGTTCTTTCCGCAATGACTGAACTGGTTAACGAAGACGAAGCGTGTAAAGAATTGTTACCCGCTATTGCGGCGCTTGAAAACGCTTTCAGGTCGGTAAATCTATCCGAAAGAATCAACAATAAACTATCATCAACCATAAAAACTGCAGCAAATGAGTAATACATTTCATTATGGCAGCAGCCATTTAACTATAGGCATTTGTCTGGATATTGCTAAAGGAAAAACCAAAGGCATTATCGGTCACCATGCATCCGAAAAGGTAATCGCCTCATGGCGCGAGGTTGAAAAAATTGTTCACGCCCAGTTGCCTGTTTATGGCATCAATACCGGCTTCGGGCCACTATGCGATACCCGCATTTCGGAAGCTGATACTTCGCAGCTACAGGTAAACCTGTTAAAGAGCCATAGTGTGGGCATAGGTAAGCCTATCCCGCAGGAAATAGCCAAGCTCATGTTGATCAGCAAGGTGCAAGCTTTGGCACAAGGCTACTCGGGTATTGCATTAACCACTTTGGAGCGTATTATCTGGCATATCGACCATGATATTATCCCCGTAGTTCCCGAAAAAGGCTCCGTAGGTGCCTCCGGCGATTTAGCTCCATTAGCTCACCTGTTTTTACCTTTAATAGGCGAAGGCGAAGTATTTGCCAATGGCGATAAGTTTCACGCCTCGGATATTTTATCAAGACATGGCTTACAACCTTTAACGCTTGGGCCAAAAGAGGGTTTGGCTTTAATTAACGGTACCCAGTTTATTCTGGCCTTTGCCGTTAAGGCTGTTGAAAGGCTGAACAATGCTTTGGATGCTGCCGATCTCATCGGTGCCATGTCATTAGAAGGACTAATGGGTTCGGCCCGGCCGTTTGATGAGCGCCTGCATCAGTTACGCCCTTATAAAGGCAGTAAACATGTAGCCAAACGCCTGCATACGCTGTTAAACGAATCAGAAATTTGTAACTCGCATATCAATTGCGACCGGGTACAGGATCCTTATTCGCTGCGTTGTATGCCACAGGTGCATGGTGCATCGCGCAATGCCTGGCTGCATCTCAAAGAGCTTACCGAAATTGAACTGAATTCGGTAACTGATAATCCAATTGTTTTTAATGCCGATGATACCATTAGCGGTGGCAATTTCCACGGACAACCATTAGCCATGGTGCTGGATTACGCTACCATCGCGACAGCAGAACTGGGCAACATTGCCGATCGCCGTTGCTACCTGATGAGTGAGGGGCGGTATGGTTTACCAAAACTGCTTACCAACAATGCCGGCCTGCACTCCGGCTTAATGATACCGCAATACACCACGGCTGCCCTGGTTACCGAAAATAAAACCCTTTGTTTCCCGGCCAGTGCCGATAGCGTGCCAACTTCATTGGGGCAAGAAGATCATGTGTCGATGGGCTCTATCAGCGGGCGCAAATTGCACCAGGTGATTGATAACCTCGAGTATATTCAGGCTATTGAGCTGCTTTATGCTACGCAGGCAATGGACTTCAGGCGGCCATTAAAATCAACCCCTGTTGTGGAGGCATTGCACAGTTTGGTACGCCAAAAAGTATCATTTATTGAGGACGACCGCATTTTTGCTACCGATATTAATAACTTACATCAACTTATAACTAATGGTTCATTGCTGGCTACCGCTGGTGATGCTGCCGCTAAACACCATATCAATTTAAACGATGACGACTTCGGAATTTATTAAAACCTACGCCAGCCATCCGGTGTATAAAGCACCGCGGGGTATGCAGCTGCATGCTAAAAGCTGGCAAACAGAAGCGCCTTTGCGCATGTTGTTAAACAATTTGGATGGTGAGGTTGCCGAAAACCCCGACGAATTGGTGGTGTATGGCGGCATAGGGCAGGCAGCACGTAACCCCGAGGCTTTGCGCAAAATTATTGAGCTATTACTGGAGTTGGATGAAGACCATTCGTTGCTGGTGCAATCAGGCAAACCGGTAGGTATCATCCGCAGCCATCCACAGGCGCCGAGGGTATTGCTGGCTAATAGCAATCTTGTACCCGCCTGGGCCAATTGGGAACATTTTAACGAATTACGCTCCAAAGGGCTAATGATGTATGGCCAAATGACCGCCGGCAGCTGGATATACATTGGCACACAAGGCATTTTGCAGGGCACCTACGAAACCTTTGTAGAGGCCGGTCGCCAGCATTTTAATAATGATTTAACGGGTAAGTTGATCGTTACTGCCGGTATAGGTGGCATGGGTGGTGCACAGCCTTTGGCAGCAACCATGGCAGGCGCTGTTTTTTTAGGGGCCGATGTGGATGAAACCCGCATACAAAAAAGGTTGGATACCAAATACATCGACCGGATGACGCACTCGTACGAGGAAGCCATTACCTGGGTAAAAGAAGCCATGAAAAAAGGTGAAACCTTGTCCGTTGGTTTGGTAAGCGATGCCGGCGACATGCTGCAAAAACTGCTGAACGATAACATCATCCCAGATATGTTAACCGACCAAACTTCGGCACATGATCCGCTGAATGGTTACATTCCTAATGGCTTATCATTAACGCTGGCATCAGTATTAAGGAAAACTGATCCGGTTGAATATAAGAGGCTATCACTGGCCAGCATGGCCCGCCATGTAGGCTTAATGTTGCAACTACAAAACCGCGGCGCTATCACGTTTGATTATGGTAATAATCTGCGTGAGTTTGCGCGCCAGGGTGGTGAGGCTGATGCCTTTAACTTCCCGGGCTTTACACCGGCTTATATTCGTCCGCTGTTTTGCGAGGGTAAGGGGCCGTTCAGATGGGTAGCTTTATCAGGCGATCCGGAAGATATTTTTACTACCGACCGTGCACTGATGGAACTCTTCCCTGATGATAAACCACTCATTAAATGGCTCACCAATGCCCAGCAGAAGATAGCTTTTCAGGGACTACCGGCACGTATTTGTTGGCTGGGTATGGGCGATAGAGAAAAAGCTGGTTTATTATTTAATGAATTAGTAAGAACAGGCAAAGTAAAAGGGCCGATAGTTATTGGTCGTGATCATTTGGATTGCGGGTCAGTAGCATCGCCCAACCGTGAAACAGAAGCTATGAAAGACGGATCGGATGCCGTGTCAGACTGGCCGTTGTTAAACCTGATGTCGAACACAGCAGGCGGTGCAACTTGGGTGTCGTTCCATCATGGTGGTGGCGTAGGCATGGGCTATTCGCAACACGCAGGCATGGTTGTTTTGGCCGATGGTACAGAACGCGCTGCAACCTGTTTAAGCAGAGTATTGTACAATGACCCGGCCATGGGCATATTCCGCCATGCAGATGCGGGTTACGACAAAGCACAGGAATGGGCAGATAAATATGATTTGAAGGTGTGGTAGTAATTTTTTTCAATTTACCATCATCCTGCGTATCTTAATAATCGTATAAATCTTAGTCCAAAAAATTATAAATGAAAAAAATCATAGGCCCTTTCGCTCAAATACTTCCATTAACGGGCATGCCTTTAAAAGGTGCGCTGCGGGATGAACAGTTGCAGGTTGTTACCAATGCATGGGTACTAACCAATAACGAAAGGGTTGTTAGCATTGGTAAAATTGAAAGGCTTAAGGCCGATCATCCATCGGCACAAATAGAAGAAATTGAGGGTAGCTATGTGCTGTTGCCCGGCTTTATTGATTGCCATACCCATATTTGCTATGCGGGTAACAGGGCTAAAGATTATGCTATGCGCATAAATGGCAAAACCTATCTGGAAATTGCTGCATCGGGTGGTGGTATCTGGGATTCGGTAACCCAAACCCGTGCTGCTGATGAGGATACTCTGGTTGATTTGCTGGTTAAAAGAGCTAATCGCCATTTAGCCGATGGCGTTACTACCATTGAAGTTAAAAGCGGATATGGCTTATCGGTTGAGCAGGAGCTGAAACAGTTGCGGACCATTAAAGAGGCATCGTACAAAACAAAAGCAACGCTGGTGCCTACCTGCCTGGCTGCACATCTGCACCCAAGGGATTTTGGCGGCAGTGCCGAAGAATACCTGCATCACATCGCCAACTATTTGCTGCCCATCCTTAAAAAAGAAAACCTGGCTAATCGTGTTGATATTTTTATTGAGCAAGGCGCCTTTAAGCCGCAGGCTGCACAACATTATTTAAACAAAGCCAAAGCAATGAGTTTTGATATTACCGTACATGCCGATCAGTTTAGTACCGGTGGCAGTGAGGTTGCCATTGAGGTTGGAGCCGTTTCGGCCGATCACCTGGAGGCCAGTAAGGCTAAAGAAATTAAGGCACTGGCTAAGTCTGATACCGTGGCTGTGGTGTTGCCCGGCGCATCGTTAGGCCTGGGGATGCACTACGCCCCGGCTCGAAAGCTGCTGGATGTCGGCGCATGCCTCGCCATTGCCAGCGACTGGAACCCCGGCTCGGCACCCATGGGCGATTTATTGTTGCAAGCCGCCGTACTAAGTGCAGCCGAAAAATTAAGCACTGCCGAAGTTTTTGCAGGCCTGACCTATCGCGCGGCACATGCTTTACGATTAGCTAACCGCGGTACACTGGCAACCGGTACACCCGCCATAATGCAGGCCTACCCTACCAATGATTACCGCGAAATATTATATCACCAGGGAAAACTTAAACCGGTAATTTTATATTGAGTTGATAGTCCATGGACCATAGTCGATAGTCCATAGACTAATGAACTATAGAACTAAACTGAAAAAACTTACGAAGTTTTAAAAACTAAGTTTAAAATGAACCACTGCCCCAATGAACTAATGAGCCAGTGAACCAATGACCTAATGACAAATGACCAATGACAAAATTAATAGAATGTGTACCCAATTTTAGTGAAGGTGTAAACCTTGATATCATCCGCCAGATAACCAACGAGGTGGAGGGCGTAGAAGGTGTAAGGCTGTTGAATGTTGATCCGGGCAAGGCCACCAACCGCACCGTGGTAACCTTTGTAGGCGAGCCCGACCAGGTGATTGAAGCTGCCTTTTTAGCCATTAAAAAAGCAGGCGAGCTGATTGATATGAGCAAGCACAAAGGCGAACATCCGCGTATGGGCGCAACAGATGTTTGTCCGCTGATACCCATTGCTAACATCAGTATGGAAGAAACTGCCGAATATGCCCGCAAACTGGCCCAACGTGTTGGCAAAGAGCTGCATATCCCCGCTTATTTATACGAATATGCACAGCCCGATAAACGCCGCAACAACCTTTCGGTGATCCGCGCTGGCGAGTATGAAGGCTTTTTTAAAAAGATACAGCAACCGGAGTGGAAGCCCGATTTCGGTCCGGCGGTGTTTGATGCTAAGCGTGGTGGTACCGTTATTGGTGCCCGCGATTTTTTGATTGCCTACAACGTTAACCTCAATACCACATCCACCCGCAGGGCCAATTCTATTGCTTTTGATGTGCGCGAGGCTGGCAGAGTGCTGCGTGAGGGTGATCCGATAAATGGTAAGATTATTACCGACGAAAACGGCAAACCAAAATCCATCCCCGGTTCATTAAAATCGGTAAAGGCTATTGGCTGGTATATTGAGGAGTACGGCATGGCGCAAATCTCCATGAACCTCACCAATATTGAGATTACGCCGCTGCACAAAGCTTTCGACGAAGTTTGCACCAAAGCTGCTGAACGTGGTATGCGCGTAACCGGCAGCGAACTGGTGGGCCTTGTACCGCTAAAAGCTATGCTGGATGCTGGCAAATACTTCCTGCTAAAACAACAACGGTCGGTTGGGATAAGTGAAAAGGAACTGATTAAAATTGCTATCCTCAGCATGGGCCTGTCAGAACTGGCACCGTTTAATCCTGAGGAACGTATTATAGAATATTTATTGAAAGATAAAGCCGCAAGCAAGCTGGCTGGCATGACCTTAACCGATTTTGCCGACGAAACTGCAAGCGAAAGCCCTGCACCGGGTGGTGGCTCCATATCTGCTTATATCGGTGCTTTAGGGGCTGCTTTGGCAACCATGGTGGCCAATCTTTCATCGCACAAAAAAGGTTGGGATGACCGCTGGCTGGAGTTTAGCGACTGGGCCGAAAAAGGACAACAATACAAAGACGAACTGATAAAACTGGTTGATCTGGACACCGCAGCCTTTAACAAAATAATGGAAGCTTTTAGTCTGCCAAAAGGTACCGACGACGAAAAAGCCGCCCGTACCAAAGCTATTCAGGATGCTACCAGGTATGCTATTGAAATTCCTTTTAAGGTAATGCAGGCAGCCTATGGCAGTTTAACCGTAATAAAAGCTATGGCTCAAATAGGTAACCCCAACTCCATCAGCGATGCCGGTGTAGCCGCCCTTTGTGCCCGTAGTGCCGTTATAGGCGCCTTTATGAACGTAAAGATCAACGCATCTGGCTATAACGATAAAGATTTTGTTGTCGACATCATAGCCAAAGGCGAAGACATCGAAAACAAAACCATCGCATTGGAAAAAGAGATTATTGAGATAGTGAATAGTAAGATTAGTTGAATGGTATAGGCTTTACGTTACAAACGTAAAACCATATTAAGCACTCGTCACAGACGAGCGCAAGATTTTTTTTTATATTTCTTGCGCTCGTTTATAATGTCTTGTCCTGATATTCTGTTACAAAAACTTGATTACATTCATAATAATCCTGTTGTTGCCGGCATAGTTAGCCAGCCGGAACATTACCAATACAGCTCGGCAGCAAACTATTGTGGCGAAAAGGGAATGATGGATGTTTTATTTACTAATCCTGTTCTTTACGTTACAAACGTAAAACCATGTTAAACACTCGTCACAGACGAGCGTAAGATGACAGACGAGCGCAATATGATTAATTTTCTCTTACAAAATAAGAATCGGAGTGATCATAGTTCATGGTATTTACGTTATTGCCTTTATAAAACTCTGACCCGTATATTAGTGTATCAGCATTAAGCTTAATAATTATATTATTATAATGATGAGATTGCTCAGGAAATGGCGGATAGCTTTTTCCATTAATAGTCAGAATTGTAAATTCCATTTTAGTTGAATCATCATTTAAAAAATAGTTACCAGTAGTTATAAATTGATTATTGTACAGTGCTTCTTTATAAGAGTTGTCGCTATTAAAAGTAATTTCTTTAGCCATTGATCTGTCCACTGGTTTTATCAATGATGCCATATCATTTTTAAATGCAAACTGTATCCACTTGTGACAAAGCAGGTACTTTCTGCTGTTATCTGATTTCATGGATAGTAATAAAACCGAAAATATAATAAGGGCATAGGTAAAAATTGATTTCATAGCTAATTGATTAAGGAATAACTAATATCAAAAAAATATTTAATTATTATCCGGTGTTTAACTGTTTCGTTCGTTTCAGGAGTGACACAAAAACCATATTAAGCACTCGTCACAGACGAACGCAAGATGAATACTCCTGTTCATCCTTTAATCCTATAAATCCAGGTTCAAACAATCTTAACGCGCGGCACTACTAACAAATACTAACACTACTAACAAGTGTTATTAAATGTTAGTAGTGTTAGTATTTGAAAATAGCTTGTTGTAACTATTTATTAATCCTGCTCTTTACGTTACAAACGTAAAGCCATATTAAGCACTCGTCACAAACGAGCGCAAGAAAAGCAACACCTGGTAACAATTGCCAACAAATACCAACACTACCAACAGGTGTTGGCATTTGTTGGTAGTGTTGGTATTTGAGTTTAACCTGGCGCAACCACCACTCTCCATCAATGGCTATGGACTATGGACCATCGACTATGGACTATCGACTATGGACTATCGCCCCCCGCCCCAATAATGACATTGCTATTATTCGCACTTTGGGCAATAATCAATATCTTTAACCTGATGAATAAAGCTGCCCGGTTCTTTTGTGTTCAATTGCTCGTCCTCTTTGCTTTATCGTCCTGCACCGGCCCGTCATCTACCTCAAAAAAAACAATATTTAATATCAATTTAGATGAAGGGCTCAGCTCCCTCGATCCGGCTTTTGCGCGTAATCAGAACTCCTTGTGGATGATTAACCAGCTCTTTAACGGACTGGTTCAAATTGATGATAGCCTTAAAACTCAACCCTGTATTGCCAAAAGCTGGGATATATCGACTGACGGAACCCTCTATACCTTCCATTTGCGTAATGATGTTTTTTTTCAGGATGCCAAGCAGTTTAAGAGCGGCAAGGGTCGTAAAGTGGTGGCTGCTGATTTTGTTTACAGTTTCGGCAGACTTATTGACCCAATGGTGGCCTCATCAGGCTCGTGGATATTCAGCGATAAGGTGAAGGATAAAAGCGCCTTTGTGGCCATAAACGACAGCACTTTCCGCATCCAGCTAAAACAACCATTCCCGCCGTTGCTCAGTATGCTTACTGCGCAATATTGCTCGGTAGTGCCGCACGAAGTGGTTGACTATTGTGGCAAGGATTTCCGCGAACACCCAGTAGGCACAGGTCCGTTTAAGTTTCATTACTGGAAAGAGGGCGAGGTGCTGGTTTTGCTGAAGAACGAACACTATTTTGAAAAAGATAAAAACGGTAGCGCCCTGCCGCATCTGGATGCCATACGAGCTACTTTTTTAGGCGATAAACAAACAGCCTTTATGGAGTTTATCAGCAAGAAGCTTGATTTTTTGAACGATATTGATGGCAGCTATCGCGATGATATCCTCACCAAATCGGGCACGGTAACGCAAAAGTATAAGGGTAAATTCATTATCAGCAGCGGTCCGTTTTTAAATACTATTTATTTGGGGATGCTGGTTGATAGTAGTTTGGCTATCGTTAAAAACTCGCCCTTAAAAAAGCTTAAAATACGGCAGGCCATTAATTATGCTATTGATAAGCAAAAGATGATTAAATACCTGCGCAATAATATGGGTACGCCGGGTAATGCCGGGTTTATGCCCGTTGGGATGCCCGGCTTTGATGCCAAACAGGTACATGGCTACACCTATAACCCCGATAAGGCCCGGCAACTGATTAAAGAAGCCGGATACCCCAATTGCGTGGGCTTGCCCGAAATTACGCTACACACTACCGTTAGTTACCGTAGTTTAATTGAATACGTGCAAGGGCAACTGGATAAAGTGGGCATAAAAACCAATGTGGAAATTACACAGGGCGCCAGCCTGCGCGAGCTGATATCAAAAAACGATGTCAACTTTTTTTATGGCAGCTGGATAGCCGATTATCCGGATGGGGAGAACTACCTGTCGGTATTTTACTCTAAAAACAAAATACCTTGGGGGCCAAACTACACCGGCTTTAACAACAAACAATTCGATTGTCTTTTTGAACAAGCCTACCGCGAACCCAACGATCAGAAGCGTTATGCCCTGTATCGCCAAATGGATAACCTGGTAATGGAGCAAGCGCCCGTTGTGGTTTTATATTACGATCAGCGGGTAAACCTGTACCAGAACAATATTAGCCGCTACAGCGTTAATGCCCAAAATTTGCTTAACCTGAAACGGGTGGTAAAGAAGTAGTTTATTGAGGAGGTTAATATAGCGACGGGTTTTAAACCCATCGCTATGAGAAAGACCCCGGCTTTAAAATCAATTATACTTCAGCGCATCGGCGGTAACGGTATCTGAAGTGGATTTACCGCTGGAATCAATGGTGTTCCCGGTAATAACAATAGCATCGGCGCCTACGGCTTTGGCTTTAGCGACTAATGCCTTGGTTACAGGACCCTGTCCGGTATTGGGACACGTTAAATGGCCGATAACCCTGTAGTCTTTTTTAACATCGTGGGCCGAGTAGTAAATATCAACACTGGTTGTGGGTGTAGCAAGGGTGTCGCCAAAATAACTTGCCGGTTCAAGAACACCGCAGGAAGACAATACTAAACAGAGGCTAATGAGGAAGAGATGATAGGTTTTCATAATGTTTTAATTTATGGGTATGACGATTCATCGCAGCGTTTAGTTTAATAACAGTGGGTAAGGATGCTGTTACAATTGTATGGTATACAGTTAGTAGGGTGGGAAACGTCTTCTTTGCCTGCTATGTTTGATGCAAGCTTATAGCATAAACAAAACCTTTCTCCGTGCGTCCTTGCGAAGAATGAAGCAATCTCTACACCGGACAATCAACCAAACGCGATGCTTTATGGACCTTAATAACATTCTGCTTTCTTATCTGCATAGCTTATAGATTGCTTCATTCTTCGCAATGACGCTTGGAGAGTTATACTACAAAAAAAGCCCCTCCAAATAGGAGAAGCTCTTAAATATTAAATCCGACATCGAAAATCCGACCGCGTGACGCCTTAGCTTTAGCGGTGGCGCAATTCCGAAATCCCTTACGAAGCCATTTGCTTGCGGATGATGTTTAACGCACCACCGGCTTTAAACCATTCTATCTGCTGTGCATTATAAGTATGGTTTACAGCGAAGCTATCGGTTGATCCATCTTTGTGGTGCAATACTACGGTTAACTGTTTGCCCGGAGCAAAAGTGGTTAAGCCTAAAATATCGATGGTATCATCTTCCTGTATTTTATCATAGTCGCTGGCGTCGGCAAAGGTGATACCCAGCATACCTTGTTTTTTAAGGTTGGTTTCGTGGATACGGGCAAATGATTTTACCAGTATGGCACGTACACCCAGGTGACGTGGCTCCATAGCAGCATGCTCACGTGATGAGCCTTCGCCATAGTTCTCGTCGCCAACAACAACAGTACCTATACCATGCGCTTTATAATCGCGCTGTGTAGCAGGTACCGGACCGTATTCGCCGGTCAGTTCGTTCTTAACGCTATCGGCAGTATTGTTAAAGTAGTTAATGGCACCAATCAGCATGTTATTACTGATGTTATCCAGGTGACCACGGAACTTTAACCACGGACCGGCCATAGAGATATGATCGGTAGTACATTTACCTTTAGCTTTTATCAACAGCTTTAAGCCAGTAATATCGGTACCTTCCCATGCCGAAAACGGATCAAGCAGTTGCAGGCGAGATGATTTAGGATCAACCTTTACCTCAACCTTGCTGCCATCTTCGGCAGGCGCCTGGTAACCGGCATCTTCAACCGCGTAGCCTTTTACCGGCATTTCAATGCCCAATGGCTCATCTAACTTCACCTGCTCGCCTTTATCATTGGTTAATGTATCAGTAAGCGGGTTAAATGTTAAATCGCCAGCAATAGCAAATGCAGTAACAATCTCTGGTGATGCCACGAATGCGTGGGTATTGGGGTTACCATCCTGACGTTTAGCGAAGTTACGGTTAAACGAAGTGATGATAGAGTTTTTGCGTGTAGGATCATCGGTATGACGTGCCCACTGGCCTATACAAGGACCGCAAGCATTAGCCAATACAACGCCGCCCATATCTTCAAAAGTAGCTAAATAGCCATCGCGCTCAACGGTATAGCGTACCAGTTCAGAGCCCGGTGTAATGGTAAACTCAGCTTTAGTTTTTAAATGTTTGTCGATAGCCTGTTTAGCTATAGAAGCCGAACGGGTAATATCTTCGTATGATGAGTTGGTACATGAACCAATTAAACCCACTTCCAGTTTTGCAGGCCAGCCGTTTTCTTTTACTGCTGTAGCAAATTTAGAGATAGGCCAGGCCAAATCAGGCGTAAACGGACCGTTTACATGCGGCTCCAACTCGGTAAGGTTTATTTCAATTACCTGGTCAAAATATTGCTCAGGGTTGGCGTAAACTTCAGGGTCGCCGGTTAAGTGTGCAGCAACGGCATCGGCTAAGTCAGCAATATCGGCACGTTTGGTTCCGCGCAGGTAAGCTGCTACTTTAGCATCGTAACCGAAGATAGAAGTAGTGGCACCAATTTCGGCACCCATGTTACAGATGGTTCCTTTACCTGTTGCAGAAAGCGATTGGGCACCTTCGCCAAAATATTCAACAATAGCACCGGTACCACCTTTTACAGTAAGTATACCAGCCACTTTAAGGATCACGTCTTTTGCTGATGACCAGCCAGATAATTTTCCGGTTAGTTTTACACCAATCAGTTTAGGGAATTTTAGCTCCCATGGTAAGCCGGCCATTACGTCGCAGGCATCGGCACCGCCAACACCAATAGCAATCATACCTAAACCACCTGCATTAGGCGTATGCGAATCGGTACCGATCATCATACCACCCGGGAAAGCATAGTTTTCTAAAACTACCTGGTGAATAATACCTGCACCCGGTTTCCAGAAACCCAGTCCGTATTTATCAGATACCGAAGCAAGGAAATCATAAACTTCTTTATTTACATCTTTAGCAGTGCTTAAATCAGCATCAGCGCCAATTTTAGCCTGTATAAGGTGATCGCAATGTACGGTTGAAGGTACAGCTACCTGCGGGCGACCCGCCTGCATAAACTGTAACAGGGCCATTTGTGCAGTAGCATCCTGCATAGCTACACGGTCTGGTGCAAAATCAACATAATCAACCCCGCGGCCAAATGCTTTGGTAGCATCGCCATCAGTAAGGTGGGCGTATAATATTTTTTCGGTTAGTGTTAAATGTTTACCGGTCGCTTTACGGGCAGCAGCCAAACGGCTGTTGTAGCGGTCGTAAACTTTTTTGATCATATCTAAATCAAAAGCCATTGTATTTGATTTTTAGGTGAAAAGTAAAAGAAATTGTAAGCAAACTTAGCTTATAAGCCTGTTGGCGGCGAATTTACAAAAATTACAACTAAATGAGGTCAGTGTAAGGTGTAAATGTTATTTGGAGAAATTCTAAATAGTGATTGGTGGTTAGAGGGTAGTGATTAGCTGGAACACAGGCGATGGTACACCAAATTTAATTGCTTTAAAAAAACTTTATCTTTTATTAAATTTTGTTGCAACCTTATTTATCAATTATCCGTTTAATTATGATACGAGTTTATTCACCCTGGTTAAATTAAAATATTTGATTATGAGCACAGTTTTATTTTTAGCTATCATTATTGTTATAGCAAGCGCTTCTTACTTGTCGGTAAGTAAAAAGGAAGAGTTGAAGAAAAGATCTTCCAGAAGAGTACAGTTGGATAATGAGTTAAACAACTTGTACGAGTACAAATACTTTTTAAAAGGCATTAAGCAAGCCAAAATGGAGTTACACATTAAATTAACTACCATTACCTATTATCACCTGCAAAATAAAATCTTCTTTACCCCTTTTGAAATCACTGTTTTAAAGGACGACATCAATGGACAGATCAGAGATCTGGAGGATAAAATATTGAATCAGGCCATTTCTTCAACTGATTTTAACCGCGAGATACTGCATTTAAATAAACGTATAGAAGTATTGTCGTATCCTTTGGCACCGGCATTAAATTACTAATCAGCACACTACAATCACCCTAAAATAATCCACCCCGGCCTCGTCTTTACCTTGTTAAAAGGTTTAGGAGAGGCCTTGTTTTTTTGTGGGTAATTCAAGCTATAATCACTATTCAATAACCTATCGACTTAAACTCAAAACCCTGTTTGCTCCAATATTCCAATGCTTTTGGCAGGGCATATTCCATTCGCGGGGCAGCTTTGAGGCTGTCGTGAAAAAGTACAATATCACCATTGCCGGTATTTTTCAAAACATTATCAAGGCATTTTTGGGGTTTCAGGCCCTGGTCAAAATCGGCCGAAAGGATATTCCACATCATAACTTTAAGATCGGGCTTTGCCTGTTGCAACAATTTTGCCTGTGTGCGTTTAATACGCCCGTATGGCGGTCTGAAAAGATTTGTTTGCAGCAGTTTATCGGCCTCTAAAAAATTATCAAGGTAGGTTTCATCGTCAGTTTTCCATCCTTTAAGGTGATTAAAGGTATGGTTGCCTATGGCATGGCCGCCTGCTTTTACTTGTTCAAAAATATCAGGATGTTTGCGTACATTATCCCCGATACAGAAGAAAGTTGCCTTTGCATTAAACTGATTTAAAATATTTAAAACAAAAGGTGTAACAATCGGTATAGGGCCATCGTCAAAAGTGACATAAATATTACGCGAGTTATCGTTTGTATCCCATATTAAACCGGGGTATAAAAGCTTAAGCAAGCGGGGTGTTTTAACCAGATACATAGTAAAATACGGGTTTTTAATGGTTTATGGCGACAGAAAACCACTTATCCCACAGCTAAAATTACAACTAAATTAATATTAATAGGGATCATATTTTTACCAGGCGTTGTTAACCATTGATCCATGAGCAAATATAACCTTATGACAAAAAGCAGATCGATAATTAAAAAGATAAGCACTTTAAGCATGCTATGCCTGGCCCTGCTGGCTTTTACAGCACAGGCCCAGCAAGTAATAAGCCTGCAAAAAGCGGTTGACCTTACGTTGCAAAACAACCTTACCATTAAACAGGCCCAGTTAACCGAGGCCCTGGCTAACGAAGATTATAACCAGGCAAAATATAACCAGCTGCCAAGTTTAAGTGCTAATCCCAACGCCGGCTACAACTTTGGCCGTACGCCGGTTGCAGGTCAATATGTGTACGCCAATCAAAGTAACTTTTCGGTAAATGGTACGGCTTCGCTACAGGTAACCTTATATCAGGGTGGGCAGTTGCGCAATCAGATATTGCAAAACCGCCTTACGCTTGATGTTGACAAAACGAGCACAGCCAAGGTTAAAAACGATTTGCTTTTAAATGTGGTTACTGATTACCTGACTATTTTAACCGATCAGGACCTGGTTATTGCCGCCAAACAACAAATTGAGTTGGCTAAAATTACGTTGGATCGTACGCAGAAAAACTTTGACGCCGGTAACCAAACCCGTGCCGATGTTGCACAGGCCGAAGCGCAGGTTTCAACAGCTGAATTAAATTTAACCACTGCCCAAAACCAGGTTGATTTAGCAGTGTTGATTTTAAAGCAATACATGGAAATGGACCCAACAACCCCAATTACGGTTGTAAAACCCGATATAAGCAAGTTAACAGATATACGCACCATTTATGATGCCAACGAGGTTATTAAAACAGCCTTTTTGGTAAACCCCGATATTAAGCTGGCCGAGCTGCAGCAACAAACCTATGCGCAGGCTGTTAAAATAGCAAGAGGTAATTATTTCCCGGTGTTAACGCTTTTTGGTAACCTGCAATCAAGTTACTCAAGTGTGGTAACCAGCAAGGTAACGGGCAATTCAGCGCCTGTTACATCACCCATTGGTACTGTAGTAGGTACACAGCAACAAGTGGTAAGCCTTCCGCAAAGCGAACCCATTTTATCAAACAGTTATCCGTTTTTGAGTCAGTTTGGCGATAACTTTAACCAATCGTTCGGGGTTAGTTTGCAGATACCTATTTTTAATCATTACACGGCCCGTACATCGGTACGTAAGGCTAAGTTAAATTATCAAAATGCACAGCTTACTACTGAGCTGGCTAAAAACACGTTAAGCAAAACCATTATACAGGCGGTGCTTGATTTGCAATCGGCACAAAAAAGCTATGTATCATCGGTACAAACTTATAACTCAAACAAAGAGGCTTTAAACATTACCAAACAACGGTATGATGCAGGGCTGGTAAACACGTTGGATTATAATACAGCGCTTACCAATTACAACAAATCGCAAAATGATATGATTGAGGCACAGTACCAGATGATATTCAGAAGTAAAGTAATTGATTATTATTTGGGTAACACTATAGTGTTATAAGCCCAACCCTCCCCGGTAGGGAGGGCCTTTGAATGAAGGCTTTAAGAAAAGAGTGAAGTTGAAGTCTCCCCAACCGGGGGGAGATTTAGAGGGGCCAGGGGGCTAATTAAAATTAAAAAGGGACAAATAAATAAGACATCCGAAATAAAAAGAATCATGGGAAAAACTACTAAATATGTTCTTATCTCGATTGGGGCACTAATCGTTTTACTAATATTGTTAAAAATAACAGGCGTAATTGGTAAGCCGCAATTAACGCAGGTTGCCACCGAAAAAGCCGTGGTACGCGATATCAACGAGTCCGTATCGGCCAGCGGAAAAATAAAGCCGCATGTGGAAGTAAAAATAAGTCCCGAAGTATCGGGTGAGGTGGTTGACCTGCCTATAAAAGAAGGCGACGTGGTGAAAAAGGGCCAGGTGATTTGTAAAATACGTCCGGACATTCTGCAATCGGAGCTGGATCGTGCCCAGGCACAATACAATACCCAAAAGGCATCCATAGGCAATTCGAACGAGATGCTTAAACAATCACAGGCTACTTTTGATAACCAGGCATCAATCTACAAACGCGATAAGGCTTTATACGCCAACAAAGTGATTACCACTGCCGAGTTTGAAGCTGCAAAAGCCAGCTATGACGGTGCAGAGGCTGGTTTGGCTGCTGCCAAGGAAAATGTAATTGGTTCAACCTACGGTTTGGCACAATCACAGGCATCGGTAAAGGAAGCTAACGATAACCTGGTTAAAACAACTATTTACTCACCGGTTGATGGTGTAGTATCCAAACTATCTATACAAAAAGGCGAACGTGTTTTAGGAACCCAGCAATTTGCCGGTACCGAAATTATGACCATATCTGACCTGAGCCAGTTAGATGTTAATGTTGATGTGAACGAAAATGATATTAACCGTATTAAACTGGGCGACTCGTCAAAAATCGAAGTGGATGCCTTTTTGGGTAAAACTTTTGATGGCGTGGTTACCGAAATAGGCAGCTCGGCAAACGTGGTGGGCACGAATGCCGATCAGGTTACCAACTTTACTGTTAAAGTGAGAATAAGCGCTGCATCGTACGCCAGTTTGCTGAACAAAACCGCCGATAACCCGTCGCCATTCCGTCCGGGATTAACCGCTACGGTTGAGATAAGCACCAATAGAACCAAATCATTATCGGTTCCAATTCAATCGGTAACTACCCGCATCGAAAAAAAGAAATCAGCTAATCCAAACGCCGATACATCCAGCAATAAGCCAACCATAGCCGAGCCTGTAAAAGAATACGTTTTTGTGTATAAGGCAGGCAAGGTGAAACAGGTATTGGTAACTACCGGCATACAGGATGATACCAATATACAGATATTATCGGGCCTAAAGGCTGGTGATGAAGTAGTTTCGGCTCCATTCGCCGCTATAACCAAAGTATTGAACGATGGCATGGTGGTTCAAAAAGTAGACAAAGGCAAGTTATTTGCCGGGGACGGAAAATAGTCATTAGTTCATTGTGTCATTGGTCATTTTTATTTTGAATGTTTGAAATAGGCCGGGGACAAGTAATGACTCGATGACCAAATGACTTAATGAAATAATACGTAAATTTGTCTTGCCAAATAAACCTGGCAGGACATTTTTATTTGTTGATGCATACACCAAAACACAAAATCGCCGTTATTGGCGGCGGTAGCTGGGCTACAGCCAATGTTAAAATACTGACCGATAATACCACCGATAAAGAAATATTTTGGTGGATGCGTAATGCCGGTGCGGTTGAGCACATCCATAGGTTTAAGCATAACCCCAATTACCTGAGTTCGGTTGAAATTGCTTTACCGGCAAAAAATGTATCAACCAACCTTAAGGCCCTTATTGAGCAGGCCGATTACCTGTTGCTTAATGTACCTGCTGCATTTTTAAAAGAGGCCCTTACCGGCATTACCCCCGCCGATTTGGAAGGAAAAAAAATAGTATCGGCCATAAAGGGTATAGTACCCGATGAAAATCAAATTATAGGCGAGTTTTTAAATCAACATTATAACATTCCGTTTAGTCATTTTTTGGTGATAAGTGGCCCCTGCCATGCCGAAGAAGTAGCGTTAGAGAAATTGAGCTACTTAACCATTGCATCGCGTGATACCGCGCTGGCGGCCGAGTTTGCCGGCATGTTTAACACCCGATATATTAAAACCATTATATCTGATGATATTTATGGCACCGAGTATGGCGCCGTATTAAAAAACATTTATGCTATAGCCAGCGGCATTTGCCACGGCGTAGGCTATGGCGATAACTTCCAGTCGGTATTGATATCAAATGCCATACGCGAGCTGGAGCGCTTTGTAGCCGCCGTGCATCCTATTACCCGCGATATTAAAGAATCGGCCTACCTGGGCGATTTGTTGGTTACCGCCTACTCGCAGTTTAGCCGCAACCGTACTTTTGGTAATATGATAGGCAAGGGCTATACGGTAAAATCGGCACAGTTGGAAATGAATATGATTGCCGAAGGCTATTATGCAGTAAATTGCCTACACCAGGTAAACAAACAGTACAAAGTACACATGCCCATTTGCAATGCCGTTTATGCCATTTTGTATCAAAAACAGGCACCCGCACAACAAATGAAGCATTTGGCCGAAGAATTGAGTTAGTTGTGTAAAAACAACTACCATCATGAAAAATTTAATTAAAGTTGCGCTTGTTGCAGCCGGTATTTTTACATTTTCGCAAGGCCAGGCGCAAACCCATAAAGACTCTACCCTGGGCCATAAAATTGGTAAAACGGCAACCACCGTTGGCGATGCTACTGCCCATACTGCCGTAAGCGGCGATGCCGCTGTAACCGATAAAAGATACAAAGGCAAAATGGGTCCTGATGGGCAAACCATCTACATCAATAAAAATTCACATTATTTTTATGTAGACAAAAAAGGCAAAAGGGTTTATCTGAAAAAATCTGAGTTAAGGGATAAACCTATTAAGTAATTTTTAGTCTGATGTTTTGAGTCGTGGGAGGCATGGGTTGGTAATGCTTATCATTTGCTTTTCAAAGGGTTACAAATCTATATCCCACGACTTGAGACTTACGACTCAAAATCACGTTTATGAAAAAGTATGCGCTAATATTTGTTCACGCAGCATGTGCATCGGCATTGCTGATAGTGGCCTGCTCAGACCCGGCAAAAAGCAAATTACGGGGAAATTGGAAATCAAAAGATGGCTCCATAACCCTCAATATAACCGACAAAGATTTTACCATGGATGATGGCGATGCTATTGCCGAAGATTACTTTATAAAAGGCGATACCATTTTTACCTCATTTGAGGGCAACCAGCCCTTCACCAAATTCGCCATCCAAACTATTGATGATCACAACCTCACCCTCATGGGCCCCGATTCTGTAGCGGTGGAGTATAGCAGGTGATTTAGGGTGTTTTTAACGCATAGTAGCTTTTCTTACGCTCGTCTGTAACGAGTGCTTAATATGGTTTTACGTTTGTAACGTAAAGACCAGGATCAATAAATAAAACATCCATCATTCCCTTTTCGCCACAATAGTTTGCTGCCGAGCTGTATTGGTAATGTTCCGGCTGGCTAACTATGCCGGCAACAACAGGATTATTATGAATGTAATCAAGTTTTTGTAACAGAATATCAGGACGGTCACAAGCAATTCCGTGATAGCCATCGCGCCATACTTTATAGTCCTGAATGCGATTATCGTATTTGGCATTAAACTGAAAACGATAAAGCATCCAATCCCGGCGACTTTCATTTTCTTCTGCAATTAACTTAATGATCTCTTTGTTGGTGTGTTTTTTAAAATCGCGTATAATATCCGGAAGTTTAGCAGGGTGTTCAGCCGCGGCAAGCAAATGAAGAGGGTTAGTCATAAGGCAGTAAGCATAAACCTCAAGTCCTTTGTGTTGCTGGCAATATGTAAGCGAGTTAATTATCAGCTGTTTGTATGATGGTCTGGTAAAAACGTCAACCCAGTCAACAACAGTAAAAGTTACAAAATAAATATCTTCATGATTTCTGACCCTGTATTGATGGGACATGGTAAAGGTTTTGGCTAATGTAATTAATGTGCGATGCAATCGCAATACCATGTTAAGCACTCGTTATAAACGAGCGCAAGAAATATAAAAAAAAATCTTGCGCTCGTCTGTGACGAGTGCTTAATATGGTTTTACGTTTGTAACGTAAAGACCAATATCCTCTAGTCTTTGCTGATATGATCAAAATACAAAAGCCCCCGATCTTTGCAGAAAGAGGGCTTTGTAAACTAAACTAAACTAACTTTTGCCTGCTCGGGGCAGGCCTTATGAAAAAAAACAAAAAAACTTAAAATCTTCTTTTGCGTTCGCCACGGTCCTCACGGCTTTTGCCAGAGAAATCGCGGAAACCGCCACCACCACCACCGCCTTCACGACGTGGGTAACCACCGCCACCTTCTCTGCGTTCGCCGCCACTGCGTCTTTCGCCGCTACCGCCGCGTTCACGGTTGTAACCACCTCCGCCTTCACGACGCTGGTGACCACCGCCTCCGCCTTCACGACGTTCGCTGCTGCCTTCGCCTGATACTTCTATCCTAACGGGACGGCCTTTAAATTCAGCGGCCGTAAAGCCGGTCATTACTTTTTCAACATCAGCATTTGGCACTTCAAAGAAAGAGTAAACACCCTTAACATCAATTTTACCAACCACACGACCGCTTATTTTACTTTGGTTGCAGATGTAACCCAGCAAATCGCCACGGTTAAACTCATCAACAGAACCTAAGTTGATAAACAAACGGGTATATTCTGATTTACCATTACCACCTTCACGACGCTCACCACCACGCTCATCATTTCTTTCAAAACGACGGCCTTCTTCTTGCGGAGCATTCAAATCAGGTGCATTTTTATAGTAATCAAGGAAAATGTTAAACTCAATAGAGGCAAAGCGTTTTATAAACTCTTCTTTGCTCATATCTTTAAACTCTTCCAGTATACGTGGCAGGTATTGTTCAATCTGCTCGTCGTTTACGGCTACGTTATGTACTTTGTGTACAATGCTAAACAGTTGTTTTTCGCAAACATCAAACCCTGTAGGGATTTCGGCTTTAACAAACTTTTTACCTATAACACGTTCAATCTGGCGTATTTTGCCTAATTCTTTTGCGTTAACAATAGCGATAGATACACCTGTTTTACCGGCACGGGCAGTACGACCGCTACGGTGGGTGTAGTTCTCAACTTCATCTGGCAATGAGTAGTTAATAACGTGTGTTACGTCGTTAACATCAATACCACGGGCTGCAACATCGGTAGCAATTAGTAATTGCAAGCTGCGGTCGCGGTAGCGTTTCATTACCTTATCACGTTGTTGTTGCGATAAATCGCCGTGTAAAGAATCAGCATTATAGCCATCTTTTATCAGTGATTCGGCAATTTCTTGTGTTTCAATTTTGGTACGGCAAAAAACTATACCAAAAATATCGGGGTTAAAATCAACAATACGTTTAAATGCGGCATACTTATCACGGGCACGTACAATGTAGTACTCGTGCTCAATGTTCACATTGCCTGTATTTTTTGCGCCCATGGTAAGCTCAAACGGCTCGTTCATGTACTTTTTCGCTATACGGCGAACTTCAGTAGGCATAGTGGCCGAAAACAACCATGTTTTTTTCTCGTCGGGAGTGGTAGATAAAATACTGTCAATGTCTTCCTGGAAGCCCATGTTAAGCATTTCATCAGCCTCATCCAAAACAACAAACTTAACCTTGGTAAAGTCGATAGCTTTACGGTTAATAATGTCAAGCATACGGCCTGGTGTAGCAACAACAATTTGCACACCGCGTTTAATCTGACGTAATTGGTCAGAAATACTTGCTCCGCCATAAACAGCAACAACGTGAACGTTGTCCATTTTTTTGGAGTAATTTTTAATGTCGTTCGTGATCTGTAAACAAAGTTCACGGGTTGGGCACAATATAAGTGCTTGCGGATAATTTTCTTCGAAGTTCAGCAGTTCTAGTAGCGGTAGTCCGAAGGCAGCAGTTTTTCCGGTGCCGGTTTGGGCTAATCCGACAAAATCGTTGCTGCCTGTTAACAATACCGGAATTGACTGTTCCTGGATTGGCGTAGGATTTTCAAATCCTAACTCAGAGATGGCATTAACAATATCATGACGGATTCCCAGTTCAATAAATGGGTTCATGAATTAAAATAACGAACTTGGCAACATCGCCAAATCGGGCGCAAAGGTAGGGATTTTATTTAGTAATTCAAATAGGTATTGTAATATTTAACTTTAAGTTTTCAAATAGGTAAAGTATTGGTAAAGTATTGAGAAAATACCAACGTGGTTAAATATTACTTATTCATTATCAACCATTTGCAAAACACACTACTTTGTTAGTTAAAATATAAGTAATTAAAGGCTGATACGGCTATTAAAATATACGTTGGGGTGTTTATAAGATTGATGGTTTATTTATTAAATTTGATTTAACATCCTTTTTAACTTATCACAATGAAATTAAAATCACTGCTCCTTTTATTAATTATTGCTTTAGCCAAATTAACCTTTGCCCAGGAGGGTAAAACACCGTTTGATACCACGATGTATGGCCGTAACCCGGCAGTGGGCAAATATGCCGATATCCGCGGCTTTAAAATGTATTACGAAACCTATGGCAAGGGCGAACCGTTATTGATTATTCATGGCAACGGTGGCTCTATCAATAACTTTTTATATCAGATACCCTATTTCGCTAAAAATTACCAGGTGGTTATTGCCGATAGTCGAGCACAGGGTAAATCCGTTGATCCAACAGATTCATTAAGTTATGAAATGATGACCGACGATCTGAACGCCCTGCTGGACAAGCTGAACCTGAAACAATGCTATGTGATAGGCTGGAGCGATGGAGGTATCAACGGTCTGCTGCTGGCTATCCGTCACCCGGATAAGGTGAAGAAATTGGCCGTAACAGGCGCCAACCTTTGGCCCGATAGCACCGCTGTTGATCCTTTTGTTTACAAATGGGCCATGGGCGAAAATGACAAGGTAAAGAAAGAAGCCGTAACTCCTCAAACTAAAAATGAGCTTAAGCTGCTTCACCTGCTATCGTACGAGCCGCATATTACAGTTGAGCAGTTGCATACCATTACCTGCCCTACCCTGGTTATCGGTGGCGATCATGATGTGATTTTGCCTGTGCATACCATGCTTATTGCGCAATCAATACCCAATTCGTATTTATGGATCATCCCCAACTCGGGCCATTCCACACCAATATTTAAAAAGGATCAGTTTAATGCTATAGTGGCCGACTTCTTTGCCAGTCCTTTCCGCAAGATTGACGGCTACGGGAAATTCAGGTAGCCAATTACGGCTTTTATAAAATGAAAGAAGCGTAACGATAGGCATCATTATGACGCATATCGTTACGCTTTTTAATTTTATTACAGGCTAACCGCTTCTTTTGCCGACACGCTTGATTTGGCAAAGGTTAAGTTGTTTTAATGAGGGTTCGATCAGGCAAAAGTGTATGCTTTATTTTTAAGAATTGAGATTGCGCTTTCAGCAAGCTCATCGGTTAAACCGACAGAGGAACTTGTTAGAACGAGATTATTCTTAATATTAATAGGCAACTCATTTAATGATTTATCGTCATCTATAATTACAAATTCCTCATTGGAAATGTGCTTAGCATTGTACCAGTCTAAAATTTCATCCTTACGGCTTAAATATAAACTGTTACTTGACAAGCGATTGATATGCTTCGCTTTAATACCCCTTGATTTGAAAATATTACGCCATTGAGTAATGTTGTATTTTGATTTATGTGACGTGGTTAACAAAAGGGAGGCTCCAGTTTCAGAAATGATTTTCTGAAGTGCACTTACTGACCTGGAATTAAACAATGCAAACCCATCTTCATGAAACTCAGGTTTTTTCCAGGAGTTAGCAGGAACCATTACACCATCTATATCCAACAATATCAGCATAATACAAATTTACAAAATTTCTTCAACCTAAAGTTATTTGTTTTACAAATTCGATATCTAAGCCATTATAGCTTGCATCTTGCTCGTTAAAACGTAATATATCTTCCGGAGCATCCCAATCATTTTCATCGAATTCCACAGCATTCCATTCGACCGATCTTGTTGTAGAGGTCTTTTGGCTAACTACTTGACCAATATTGAAATCCATTATAAGGGAACTCAAATATCTGTGATGTCCATCAATTATTAAATTGTCGCATATTTTAATATCGTCAAACTTTATACTGTGGAACATCTTTTTACATAATCTATCAATAATAGGAATGCACAGCTTAGTCTGAGTAGGCAAAAATGGCATTTCATTGCTTTTAATAAATTCTTTTATGAATTCGCCAGTAAGTTTTTCCAAACGTTTTATTTATTGTGATACGATTATTTTATAGCAGAGATCGATGTAGCCATCAACCTTAAAAAACCTACCGTAACCTATCGGCAGATTTTACCAGCTTCTGATCACGCTGTATGGCCCTAACAGCCAGCAGCATAAATGCCAGGCTTATGGTTGATAGAAAAATACCGATACCCATAGTATGCGTATCAATCTGAATGCTGCCCATTACGCTTTCGGCGGTTTTGGTCATCCAAAAACTAAAGGCTATAATTATTAATACGGTAATGTAACCCAACATTATTTGCCTTTTGCGGTTCTTATACAGAAATATGATAACAAGCGGTATAACGCCCACAATAGCAGCTACGATGGCTAATAACGTAAACGACTGTGTAAGTGCCATTTCGCCGTTAACGTCCTGGTAAACGCCGGTTACACTAATGGTAAGTGGCTTAGCACCCACATAAACGTTATGAACCAATGGAAAAAGGAATAATGCATAAAATGCCAGACTGCTGAGCAACAGGTAAATGCTTTGTATTCGTTGTAACATAATTTTTAATTTATTAAAACAAAGATATGATTGTTTTAGCTTTAGTTTAATTGATTTACCACATCGATATAAATATGGATATTAATATTGTAGCTTTAAATACTTAACCCAAAAAAAATGACTGATACCCCTGGTAGTTCCGAGCAGCCTAAAGATGTGCAAATTGATGATAAACTGCTGAAGAAGACTTTTTCAGAGCACCTGAACTATATTTATTATGGTAAACACAGCTTGCTTAATTTTTTTGCAGAAGTTAAAAGCATTGCCTCATTGCAGGTTTTAAAAATGGCCATACAGGAAGCTTTAGATGATACCGAAAGCCAATTGGAACGCATGGACGAAATTTATACGGCCATTAACGAAACGCCCTCAAAAACCAACATATTAAGCATAAAAGCCACCATGCTGGAAGCTTATATTAATGCCATTAAAGGCGGTAAAACCCCGCTGGAGCGCGATGTATTTATCCTGTTTTACCTGCAACAGATTGAGGGCATTGAGATTACTTATTTTAAGGTGCTTAAAAACCTGGCCAAAGCTATCGGCTACAGCAATACTTTTGTCGATCAGCCTTTTGATATGGCAGTTGAGAACAAGATATTGTTTGAGCAGATTTATAAAGAGTATATCAGTTAGAGATTGGGGGTTAGAGGTTAGTCTCGGGTTTATAAATCTTCATGCTTTACATTACCTTTGCGCTGTGACTACAAAACAACGCTACTTTATTAAACTGGCTTATGATGGCACCCATTACCACGGCTGGCAGATACAGCCAAACGCCGTAACTGTACAAGAGGTTTTAAATGAAAAGCTATCCATCATTCTGCGCCAGCCAATAGAAACCCTCGGCTGCGGAAGGACGGACACCGGTGTACATGCCACGGAGTTTTTTGCTCATTTTGATGTGGAGCGTAAGTCGATAGTCGATAGTCCATGGACCATGGATGAAAAACCGGATACGACCATCGACTCAAACAGCAATGAAGCTACTATGGACCATCGACCATGGACTATGGACTTCAACCAAAAGATCCGCAGCCTCAATTCCATCCTGCCTAAAGATATCGCCATAAAAAACATTTTTCCGGTTGCTGCCGATGCGCATGCGCGGTTTGATGCTACGCTGCGCAGTTATGAATATCATATCCATTTTAATAAAGATCCGTTTAAAAACGGCTACTCGTGGGAATTGCGTGATAGGCCCGATATAGAACTGATGAACACGGCAGCGTCAATTATGATGGAATACACTGATTTTGGTTGCTTCAGTAAATCAAATACGCAGGTAAAAACCAATATTTGTAAAATAAACCATGCCCGTTGGGAGGTTGCCGGAGATAGCATAGTTTTCAAAATATCGGCCGATCGTTTTTTACGCAACATGGTGAGGGCCATAGTAGGCACCCTGCTGATGGTTGGCAAGCACGAAATTGAACCCGAGGCTGTTCGTACCATTATTGAGAGCAAAAACCGTAGTAATGCAGGTACATCGGTACCGGCCTGCGGCTTGTATTTAACAGAAGTGCTTTATTGATTTCGGAAGTCGGATGTTCGATGTCGGATTTATTAAATGGAGTAATTATAAAACTAAAGAGATTTTGGAACCCCGAAATATAAAGTGGATGTCTGATTTATTAAATAAAACAATTATAAAACTAAACAGATTTTGAATTCCGAAATGGAAAATCCGAAATCCGAAATATAAAAAAATGGCTGAAGTTACAGGTAAAGCGCTTGATTGGAAACTGCTTGGGCGGGTAATGAAATATGTTAAGCCTTATAACGGCACCTTTGTGCTGGCTGCATTTTTAACTATCTTTTTGGCGGTATCGGCATTGATACAGCCTATACTGATGCAAAAAACGCTGGATAATTACATCCTGAAAAACAACTACAACGGTTTGGTTTTTATGGTGGAGCTGATGATAGGTCAGCTGGTAATTCAAACCTTTGCACAGTATTACCAAACTTATTTAACCAACTCATTAGGTCAATCTGTTATTCGCGATTTAAGGATCGATATTTTTAACCATATTACAAGTCTGCGGTTAAAATATTTCGACCGTACCCCTATCGGGATGCTGATTACCCGTACCGTATCAGATCTGGAGACTATTGCCGATATCTTTTCGGAGGGATTAATCTCCATTATGGGCGATTTGCTGCTGGTTGTTGCCGTTATAGCCTACATGATGGTACGCGACTGGAAACTGGCCATGATTACCCTTATACCCATGCCGTTTCTGTTTGCATCAACCTATGTGTTTAAAGAGGCTATCAAGTCATCCTTTCAGGAGGTGCGTACACAGGTTGCACAGCTCAATACCTTTTTACAGGAACATATCACCGGCATCAGCATTATACAGGTTTTTGCCCGCGAGGATCAGGAGATGCGCAAGTTTAAAACGGTAAATAAAAAATACCGCGATGCCAATATCCGCTCCAACTGGTACTACTCTATCTTTTTCCCGGTAGTCGAAATTTTGTTTGCCTGCTGTATTGGTCTGCTGGTTTGGTATGGTTGTAAACGTATTTTAACCGACCAGCAATTAAGGGCCATCTCTGCGTCGCCACTGGGCGTAACGCCGGGCGTAATACTGGAGTTTATTGTTTACCTCAATATTCTTTTCAGGCCGATACGCCAGCTGGCCGATAAATTTAACACCCTGCAAATGGGTATGGTAGGCGCCGACAGGATTTTCCGCGTACTGGATACCGATGAGGTAGCCGAAAACGCAGGCACACTAAAGCCTGCCCAACTCAACGGCGAAATTGAATTTAAACATGTTTGGTTTGCTTATAATGATGAAAACTGGGTATTAAAAGATATCAGCTTTCATGTAGAACCGGGTAAAACACTGGCACTGGTAGGTGCTACGGGTGCAGGTAAATCATCAACCATAAACATATTGAATCGCTTTTATGAAATTGCCAAAGGCAGTGTTAAGGTTGACGGGGTTGATATAAGGGAATACGATGTAAACTATCTGCGATCGCGCATTGCTACCGTTATACAGGATGTATTTTTATTTACCGATACCATAGCCAATAACATAAGCCTCAACAACCCAGATATTACTTTGAAGCAGGTTATTGCCGCCGCCAAAGATGTAGGCGCACACGAGTTTATTGAGCGCCTGCCGGGCGGATACCAATACAATGTAATGGAACGTGGTTCAACGCTTTCGGCGGGGCAGGCACAGCTTATTTCGTTTATCAGGGCATTGGTTTACAGCCCCACTATCCTGGTGCTGGATGAAGCCACCTCATCGGTTGATACTGAGACAGAGATACTGATACAAAATGCCATTAACAAGCTTATGCAGGGTCGCACCGCCATTGTGATAGCTCACCGCCTGTCAACCATTCAAAATGCGGATAAGATCATTGTACTTGATCATGGCGAGATCAAAGAAGTTGGCAATCACCAGGAGTTGTTAAAAATAGAAAATGGCTATTACCGCAAACTATACGATCTGCAGTTTAATTCAGCAGGGATTGTGAAGTAGCAGTCCATGGACGATGGTCGATAGACCATAGTAGGAAAAGAGCACGGAAAAGTCTATGGTTCGTCTTTTGAGTTTACTGGCTTTGTCATGACGATTACTAACAAAGCGTAATGACGTTTAATTTGTATGAATCAGAATTTGCAGAATTTAAGAATTATCAGAGTTTCAAAACGCGGCATCCTGCAAATCCTCTAATCTTGAAAATCTTAGTTAAGACAAAAAAAAAAGCTTCCCTTTTTCAAGAGAAGCCTTTGTATAATACTTTTATTAAAGTGTTTTATTAAGCTGATAATGCCGCTGCACCACTTACAATTTCGGTAAGCTCGGTTGTAATAGCTGCCTGGCGTGCCTGGTTGTATGATAATTTCAATGCTTTTAATAACTCACCGGCATTTTCGGTTGCTTTATCCATCGCCGTCATACGGGCACCATGTTCAGAAGCGTTTGAATCTAACACAGCTTTATAAACCTGTATTTTGATATTTTTTGGTATCAGCTGATCAACAATTTCTTCTTTTGATGGCTCAAGGATATAATCAATTTGCGATATTTTCTCATCAGCTTTAACCTCAGCTTTTGGCACTGGCAATAATTGCTCAGTTACCAGGTACTGAACAGCTGCATTGCGGAAATGGTTATAAACCAGCTCAACACGGTCAAATTCGCCTTTCAAAAAGCCAGTCATTATGCTTGCGGTAATCTTTGACGTGTTTTCAAAGTTTAAATCAAGGTACAGATCATTATTGTTACCAATAACGTTGTATTTTCTGCGTTGATAAAATTCCTGGCTCTTTTTACCGATAGCTACTATAGAAACATTACCTGCCCTTAACTGCTCGCTGTATTTTTCGGCAATAAGGTTATTGGCAGCTTTAATTACGTTGGCATTAAATGCGCCTGCCAAACCGCGGTTTGATGAAACTACAATCACCAATACCTTTACCGGTTCGCGTTCAACAAGGAACGGTGACGAACCATTCTCCAAACTTGCCGATAAATTAGCCAAAAGCTCTTTCAGCTTGTTAGCATACGGGCGCAATTGTACAATAGCGTTGGTAGCTCTTTTCAGCTTAGCTGCCGAAACCATTTTCATGGCCTTGGTAATCTGCTGTGTTGAGCTTACGGATTTTATCCTGTTTCTTACTTCTTTTAAATTAGCCATTTGTTAAATGTGCAAATTTTTGATGTGCAGATGTATAAATTATCTGCTTGTTATTTATTAATCGTACAATTGCCAAATGAGTGGATTATTTGCACATCCACTCATTTGCACATCTGCACATTAGTATTTTCCGATCATTTCCTTAGCTACTGTTTCCAGTACGCCGGTGATCTGGTCGTCAAATTTACCTGCTTTAAGGGCAGCTAAAACTTCAGGGTGACGTGCTTCCAGCATGCTGGTATATTCGCCTTCAAATTCCCTGATCTTATCAACCGGAACATTACGCATCAGGTTTTTAGTACCCAGGTAAATAATAGCAACCTGTTTTTCAACCGATACAGGTGAGTATTGACCTTGTTTAAGGATCTCCACGTTACGGGCACCTTTGTCTAATACGTTTTTGGTTGAAGCATCCAAATCTGAACCGAATTTTGAGAACGCTTCCAGCTCGCGGAATTGAGCCTGATCAAGTTTTAAGGTACCGGCAACTTTCTTCATTGATTTAATTTGCGCGTTACCACCCACACGTGATACCGAAATACCTACGTTAATAGCCGGACGAACACCTGCATTAAACAAGTTCGACTCCAGGAATATCTGACCATCAGTAATTGAAATTACGTTGGTTGGGATATAAGCCGATACATCACCTGCTTGTGTTTCAATGATAGGCAACGCGGTTAATGAACCACCACCTTTAACAATATCTTTAATCGACTCAGGCAAATCATTCATGGCCTGTGCGATTGAATCATTCTGGTTGATTTTAGCGGCACGCTCTAATAAACGGCTGTGCAGGTAAAATACGTCACCCGGATAAGCCTCACGGCCCGGTGGACGACGAAGTAATAGAGATACCTCACGGTAAGCAACCGCCTGTTTTGATAAATCATCATAAATGATCAAAGCAGGACGTCCGGTATCGCGAAAATATTCGCCAATTGCTGCACCGGCAAACGGAGCAAAGAACTGCATGGTAGCAGAGTCTGATGCATTTGCAGCAACGATAATTGAATAAGGCATAGCGCCTTTTTCTTCTAATGTGCGCACAATGTTGGCAACTGTTGAAGCTTTTTGGCCGCAGGCAACATAAATACATATTACCGGTTTGCCGGCATCATAAAATTCTTTTTGGTTGATGATAGTATCGATACAAACCGCAGTTTTACCTGTCTGACGATCGCCGATTACCAACTCACGCTGACCACGACCGATAGGGATCATCGCATCAATAGCTTTGATACCAGTTTGCAATGGCTCGGTTACCGGCTGACGATAGATAACACCAGGCGCCTTACGCTCTAATGGCATCTCGTAAGTTTTACCAGTAATTGGGCCTTTACCGTCAATAGGTGTACCAAGGGTATCAACTACACGGCCAAGCATACCTTCACCAACATTAATAGAGGCGATCCTGTTAGTACGTTTAACGGTATCTCCTTCTTTAATATCATCGGATCTACCTAACAATACAACACCCACGTTGTCTTCCTCAAGGTTAAGTACGATACCCTGTAAGCCGGTACCAAACTCAACCAGTTCTCCTGATTGTACTTTTGTTAATCCATAAACGCGTGCAATACCGTCACCCACCTGGAGTACAGTACCCACTTCTTCTAATTCAGATTCTGACTTAAAGCCTGCTAATTGCTGACGCAAAATTGCTGATACTTCGTCTGGTCTTACCTCTACCATTTTTTAAATTTATTTTAGAGTTTTAATTTGCAATTACCCTTTGGGCAAATTCTTTTTTTAATTTTCCTAAATCATTGGCAATGCTGGTGTCAACTTGCCTGTCGCCAACTGTTAATACAAAACCACCAATCAGGTTAGGATCAATTTTGGCATCCAATTTTACAGTACAGCCGGTGGCTTCCTGAATATCGGCTATCATTTTTTGTTTATTAGCATCAGATAAAGCTGTTGCAGAAACCACGTTAGCTTTAATGATCTTCTTTTTTATATCATAAAGATTAACAAACTCGGCCGATGTTGTGTATAACACTTCGCCACGGCTTTTATTAATCATTAATTTAAAAAAGGCAATACTTGTCTTGCTCACTCTGCTGGCAAACACTTCGTCAAGTATTTTTATTTTTTTTTGGTGCGATACAATGGGATTAGCCAAAACCGCCTTTAACTCAGGGTTCGCTCTTAAAGTATGATGAAAAAGCTCCATATCATTCTTGGCTTCTTCCAGGCTTTTTTGCTCCATTGAAAGATCCATTAATGCTTTGGCGTACCTTGCTGCAACTGTTAATTCTGACATTTCTTTATTTCGGATTTCGGATGTTCGATTTCGGAATTATTTATTTTGGAATTTTTATTGGACAAGTGGATGTTAAATTTCAATTTCTTAAATCCGAAATCGAACATCCAAAATCCGATATTAACTTAAATTAACGTCTTTTAATAATTCCTTCACCAGTTCGTCTTGTTTCTTCTGGTCTTCAAACTGCTTGCGCAATATTTTCTCAGCAATTTCTAATGAAAGTGACGCCACCTGATTTTTAACATCGGCCATTGCTATAGCTTTCTGATTGTTGATCTCGATACGGGCAAGTTCTATCTGGCGGCCGCTCTCTTTAGCAGCAGCTTCCTTAGCGTCATGCACAATCTGATCTTTAATCTTTTTAGCTTCAGCCAAAATCTGATCGCGCTCTATACGAGCTTGTTTTAACAGGCTTTCGTTCTCGTTTGTTAAACGTGACATTTCCTCTTTAGCAGCCTCAGCTTTAAGCAAAGCATTTTCAATTGAGTTTTCACGCTCATTAATTGCTCCTAAAATTGGTTTCCAGGCAAATACGCGCAGCAAGATCAGCAAAATCACGAATGATACTGTCGTCCAGAAAACTAAACCTAATTCGGGGGTAACTAAATCCATTGTATGTTACTTATGTATGTTTGTTCGTTTCAATAATTTAAAAGAATATTCCCGGAGCCAATCGCCCCGGGAAATTCATTTTGATTTTTAGCCAATCATGGCAACAACCACCGCAAAAAGAGCAACACCTTCAACAAGTGCAGCAGCGATGATCATGTTAGTTTGAATTTTGGAAGCAGCTTCTGGCTGGCGGGCAATACCTTCTACCGCTTTACCACCGATTTGACCAATACCGATACCTGCACCGATAACAGCTAAACCTGCGCCTAATGTTCCAATTTTACCTGTTACTCCAACTGCAGCTACAGCTTGAGCAATGGTTCCGATCATTCCAATCATTGTTTGATTAATTTAATGTATAAATAATTTAATTATTTGCTAATTAGTGATGTTCCTGTACTGCCATACCAATGAACAGTGCCGATAACATGGTGAAAATATACGCTTGTAAAAATGCAACCAGCAACTCAATACAATCCATAAATACTACGAACAATACTGAGGCAGGCGATACTGCAAGCGTTTTAAAAATAAATATGAGCGATATTAAGCTTAACACAATAATGTGTCCTGCTGTAATATTGGCAAACAAACGTATCATCAACGCAAATGGCTTTGAAATAATACCAATCAATTCAACCGGCACCATGATGATGTATAACCAAAGCGGAATTTCTGGCGTAAAAATGTGTTTCCAGTAATATTTGTTAGCGCTGAAATTAATTACCAATAAAATAATAAAAGATAATACCAGCGTTACGGCTATGTTACCAGTTAAATTATAAGCACCCGGAAAAAATGGCACCAAACCCAATAGGTTATTTAATAATATAAAAAAGAAAACAGTAAGCAGTAAAGGCATAAACTTAGCTGCCTTTATACCGATGTTAGGAATAGCCACATCATCGCGCACAAAAACAATCAGGGGCTCCATTACTGATTGTAATCCTTTAGGTGCTTTGCCTGCACGTTTTTTGTACGAACGGCTTACACTACCGAAAACAACAAGCAGCACAATCATGGCAAACCACATGCTGGCAACGTTACGGGTGATAGAGAAATCCCATACTTTTTTGGTTTCATCAATCTTCCCGTTATCGTCGGTTATTTTTATTTTATTTTCAACAAGGATATAACTGTAATTTTTGCCTTTGTATGCTGCATCTTCATGCAGATTGTTCGACATAAAAACATCAAGGCCTTTATTGGTAAAAAGTATCACCGGCAATGGAATTTTGATTTTTCCTATCACTGGCCATGAGTGTGAATCGCCGATGTGTTCAAATATTGCTTTCTTTGGATCGAATGGTTTATCCTTGCCTTCATCAGCCTTTGGCTGGCAGAATGCAAGTGCCGGAAATGCCCATAGGAGCATAAAAAACGCGTAAATGCGTGAAATCTTAAAAATTTTTGAGTTCAAAATCGACCTTTTTTCCATTTAAAATGAACTTTTTTACTTTGAATTTTGGTTGCGCAAGTTACGTAACAAACCGTAAATTTCAAAGACTGTATTTAATAAGTATAAATACATAAAATCGACCACAAAAAATACCTTCTCCGGATGCTTTGTTTTGATAAATACCAACAAAAAAACCAAACACGCCAACAACTTAAAGGTAGTGGCGCCTAAAAACGCTGCAGCGTACATTTCGTTATTTTTTGCCTGTACGGTTAAAACAAATAGTACCACAATTAACGTTAAACCTGATACAAAAAGAAACATGGCCCAAAAGCCCGGAATGAGCCAGCTTTCAAGTCCGGCGAACTTTAATGCTACAGGAGGAATGGCAACAAGGCAGGTAAATAATAAAAATGAGATAATGAGTTTATAATTTTTCAACTTTTTAATGATTTTATAATAATATACATGGCTATAAAAACACCGATTAATGATAACAAGGCGGTAACCCATTGCGTGGTATGCCCTGCAGCATGATCAATTTTTACACCGGCATAAGCAAAAATGCCTATAATGGCCATCATTTGAAAGGCCATACCGGTAAATTTAAAATAGCTATTTGGCTGTTTATTGTTTGTGGAACTATCTTTTTGTTCATCTTTGGGCATCTGCAAATTTATTAATCCTATTGCATAAATGTTAGTAAATTAGCAAGGCTTATGTTATCATGGTTTAAATTGAATACGGCACCTACACTCTCTTTATTAAAACACCCTAAATTTCTGTTAATTGCCCTGATTATTATCCTGGCAGGCTGCTCGCTTGAAAAACAAAGCGGCTTTAACCGCACCATGCAGAATCTTACTGCGCATTATAATATTTTATTTAATGCCAAAGAGATATTAAGGCTAAAGCAGGAAAGTTACGCGACATCCTTTGTTGATAATTATAACGAAATTTTAAGTGTTTACCAGGATACCGCTGCACAGGGCCCTGTTGCAGATAAAGACCTGGAAGAGGCTATTGCCAAGGCAAATAAAATTATCAGCATAAAAGAGCAAAGTCATTACCTGGGCGATGCTTACCTTATTTTAGGTAAGGCCTATTTTCTGGAAGGCAATTACTTTAATGCATCCGAATATTTTGATTACGTGGTACGCTCCTACCCAAAAAGAGTTGACCTCACTCAAGAAGCACTTACCTGGAAAGCACGATCTGCAATGTATCTGAATCTTTTACCCGATGCCAAAATTGCTTTGGATAGTGCCATAAAAAATATCAACCCAAAAAAGAAACCACCTGCGGATATTTTTGCTACCAAACTGCAATATGATATTAACACGCAAGATTACGCCGATGCTGAAACTATGGCTAAGGGAGCTGTAAAATATGCTAACAATAAAATACAGCGCCTAAGGTGGACATTTATATTGGCACAGGTACAAGAACAGAACAAAGAAACAGCAGCAGCATTTGCCAACTATACCAAAATTGCTAACAGTAATGCCGTATTTGAAATGGCTTTTAACGCCAGCCTTGACCGTATACGTATTCAGGATACCGAAAAAGGGATAAAGCCTACCCGGCAGCAAAGGTTGCTTGCCCTGTTAAAGGACCCTAACAATAAAGAATTTAAAGATCAAATTTACTACCAGGTGGCAGAATTATACCTGGTGAATAAGGATATTGATAACGCTGTAAAATATTATAACCTTTCTATCCGCAGTAGTGTGCGGAATCAAAATCAAAAAGGGCTTTCGTATTTGCGGCTGGCACAAATCAATTTTAAAAACAAAGCCAACTATATCAATGCCAAAAAATATTACGATAGCACCTTAACCAGTTTAGTTACCAATTATCCAGGCTATAAGGCCATACAAAAAACAAGCGACAATCTTCAATTACTGGCCGACAGAATGCAGATCATCACCCGTGAAGACACACTGCAATCGCTGGCTAAGATGGACGAGAAAACACGTTCAAAGGTTATCGACAAAATGGTAAGCGATAGAGTTTTACAGCAACAGGCGGCAATAAACAGTACTTTAACCAATGCAAACAACAGTCCGGGTTTCGTTTCCGGCTCTGTTAGCGGTAGTTCGTTTTACTTTTATAATGCCAATGCAGTTGGTCAGGGCTATTCTGATTTTAAAACCAAATGGGGAAACCGCAAACTGGAAGATAACTGGCGCCGCAGCTCGCGCGATAACAGCGATTTGACTAATAACCAGGCAGTCATAACTTCCGGCGACCCTTTTGCGCCAGGAGGTGTTAACTTGGTCGGCAAAAATACCAGTACAGGGGGCAGCTACCGGCAAGAACTGGTGCAGGGCCTACCGCTTACACCTACATTGCTGGCTCAGTCAAACCTGCGTATTTATAACGCTTATATTGATATTGCCGGCTTTTACCGGGATATTTTGCGCGATACCACAGAAGCCATTGCAACCTACGAACTGATACTGAAGCGGTTTCCTGATGATCCTAACAAGGCGCCTATTTACTATAGCTTATACCGCCTGTACAGCGGTGTGGATATGGCAAAAGCAGATAAGTATAAAAACATTATCCTGAAAGATTATGCCCAAACACCGTTTGCCAAAATAATTATTGACCCAGATTTCGCCAAAAAAGCCGATAGTAAAGATGCCGCATTTACCAATGCGTACAACCAGGTGTTTGACCTTTATGAACACAAAGAGTACAAAGATGTTATTCAATGTGTGCCCGAGCTGATTAAGTTATATCCCAACAATAAGTACACCGCACAGCTATATTACCTAAAAGCATTGGCCGAAGGGCATTATGAGAGTGTGAATCCTTTCAGGGACAGTTTACAGGCTATAGCTACCCGATTCCCGACTGATAAATTGATTACGCCATTGGTTTACCAGCACCTTGCATACATGAGTGCCAACAATGCTGATATAATGAATCTCAAAATTGTTTTAGCTGGTGATGATCCGCAGGATTTGCCGTTTACGCTGGATAACGCACTGAAAGAGAAAACCGCCTACCGGCATCCATCATCGCCGTATTACCTGATTCAACAACCCCAGGAAAGAATAACCGAAAAGAAAGAACCCGCAAAGGTTCCGCCTGCGGCACCTGCACAGGCTGCAACTGTTGCCCAGCCTGTTAAGCAAACGGTTACTTCGGCGCTTTCTATATTTTCAATGAAGGATAGCACCAATTACTACTTTGTGGTAAATGTAAGTACGGGCACAACTAATTTATCATCTTCCCGTTTTGGTATTGGGCAGTTTAACCGGGTTAATTATACAGGCAGAGGCATCAAGCATCAGCTGATGGCGATAGGTGCCGACAACCAATTAATTTATGTTGGCCGTTTCACATCGTTAGATGCGGCAAAAATTTATGCCCGTAACATTATCCCGATATTGCCTGATATTATGAAGGTACCGCAGGATAAATACAGCTTTTTTATTATAACACAGGAAAATCTGAATAAATTAGCCGACAAAAAAACGTTGGATAGTTACGTAGATTATTATCAAATAAATTATTAACAATGATAATTAAACTTGCTCCGCAGGACATTAGAAGATATAACGGATACATCTGGAAAACAGTTATCGGCTGTTTGGCCCTATTTATTTTATTACTGGTAGTTACCTATTTGGGGCTTTTTGGCTCGTTGCCTACCTTCCGCGATCTGGAAAACCCCAAGAGCAACCAGGCTACAGAAGTATTGGCTGCAGATAAAACAGTTTTGGGCACCTACTATATCCAAAACCGCTCGAGCGTAAATTTTTCACAGCTTTCGCCAAATGTGGTAAATGCTTTGATTGCTACTGAAGACAGTCGTTTTTATGAACACTCGGGCATTGATTTTCAAAGGGTATTGAGTATTCCGATTTTGAACCTCATCGGGAAAAAACAAGGCGGCAGTACCATTACCCAGCAGCTGGCTAAAAATTTATTTTCAGGCGAGATTGCCCGCAATCCATTTTTCCGGTTCACTCAAAAATTAAAAGAATGGATAATTGCCGTAAAGCTTGAACGCCGTTACACCAAGCAGGAAATTATCACCATGTATTTAAACACGGTTGATTTTGGCGCTTATAATACTTTCGGCATAAAATCGGCTGCCCGTACTTACTTCAACGTTACCCCGGATAAGCTCACACCAGATCAGGCTGCTTTGTTGGTAGGCATGGTAAAGGGCCCTGGCTTCTATTCTCCTATCAGGCATCCCGACAGGGCATTGAACCGCCGTAACGTGATATTGGGATTAATGAATAAACAAGGCTTTTTGAGCGATGGACAATTGCAGGATCTTAAACAAAAGCCCCTGGGACTCGATTTTAACCCCATAAACCACAATGACGGACCGGCGCCTTATTTCAGGGCCGTATTAAAGCAGGAGATTCAAAAAATATTTAAAGATCAAAACATAACCAAATCTGATGGTACACCTTACGATCTTGATCGCGATGGTTTAAGAATTTATACCACTATTGATGCCACTATGCAGCAATACGCCGAAGAGGCTCAGCGCGAATACATGCCAACCCTACAGGCGCAATTTAATGAGCAATGGAAAGGTGTTAGTCGCTGGAAAAATGTAAAGAACTTTAAACTGCTGCTTGACCAGGGAATGTATCGTTCTGACCGTTATAAAGAATTGCAGGCCGAAGGAAAATCAGAAGATGAGATACGCCAAAATTTCAATACACCCGATAGCCTGGAGCTGTTTACCTGGAAAGGTAATCTTGATACGGTGATGAAGCCCATTGATTCAATTGTGTACAGCAAAATGATGCTCCGAAATGCATTTATGAGCATGGACCCAACCACCGGATACATAAAAGCTTGGGTAGGCGGTACCAATTTTGAGCATTTTAAGTACGACCAGGTTAAAGTAGGTACCCGTCAGGTAGGTTCAACTGCTAAACCGTTTACTTATGCCGTAGCCATAGAAAATGGATTTTCGCCGTGCCAGGAGATTGACAATAACCCCATAACAATAACCGGCTACGGCTCAGAGCCGTGGACTCCAAAACAATCAATGAGCGACTATTTACCGGGACCGATAACTTTAAGAAAAGCATTGGGATGGTCGCAAAATTATGCTGCCGCTTATGTAATGAACGAGGTTAAACCGGTGCCCGTAATGGAACTGATTAAAAAAATGGGTATTACAAGCGATGTACCACCGTACCCGTCAATCTGTTTGGGTGTATTCAATGCGTCTGTATTTGATATGGCCGGCGCCTATTCTGTATTTGCCAATCACGGTACATGGACCGAGCCGACGTTTATTTTAAGGGTCGAAGACAAAAATGGCAACGTTATTTACACCCATACGCCAAAAGTGGTACAAGCCATGGATGCCCAAACAGCCTATGTAATGACCTACATGTTAAAAGGTGTAATAGAAGACGGAACAGGAACACGCCTGCGTTCAAAATATGGTTTAACCAATCCAATCGGTGGCAAAACCGGTACAACGCAGGAAAACTCCGACGGTTGGTTTATGGGTATAACCCCCCAACTGGTTAGCGGCGTTTGGACTGGCTGCGAAGACCGCGATATCCACTTCCGGTCGACCCGGCTGGGTGAAGGTGCAAACTCAGCTTTGCCTATATTTGCTTTGTTTATGAAAAAGGTTTATGACAATCCAGCTTTAGGAATTAAGCGGAATGTTGATTTTGATTCACCTAAAAACGGGGTTAATATTACTATTGATTGTGATGCCTATAAACAACAGCAACAGGGAAACGGTGAAGTCGATAAGAAGCTGGGGTTTTGATTCGGTTCGTTAGGTCACTGGTGCATTGAATTAAAACATCTAAAATAAAACAGGTCATTACCAGTTTTAACTGGACAGACAAAAACGGATGTCATGCTGAACTTGTTTCAGCACCCCATCTGCAAAGTGTACACCGAGCAGTGTGCTCGTCCTATGGGGTGCCGAAACAAGTTCGGCATGACGGTATAGGCGATTGATGAATGTATGAACAGTTTCGACTATAAAATTGCGTTAAAAAATATTCCACACAAACCGGGGGTTTACCAGTTTTGGGACGAGGAAAAGGAACTGATATACATTGGTAAAGCCAAAGATCTGCGTAATCGGGTTACTTCGTACTTTAATAAGGATACCAATGTAAATGCCAAAACCCGGGTGCTGGTTTCCAAAATCCGTAATATTACTTTTACTATTGTTGATACCGAAGTTGATGCATGGTTGCTGGAAAACAGCATGATCAAAAAGCATCAGCCACGGTATAATGTGATGCTGAAGGATGATAAGACCTATCCATGGATCATCATAAAAAATGAAAACTATCCCCGCATCTTCTGGACACGCCGTATTGTTCGTGATGGGTCAAAATATCTGGGGCCCTATGCATCCGTGAGCATGATGCATAATATTCTGGATTTGATTAAAGAAACCTATCCCCTCCGTACCTGCAACCTGCCCCTTACCCGTCAAAATATCGAGAAAGGCAAATTTAAGGTGTGCCTGGAATACCAATTAGGTAATTGTAAGGGCCCATGTCAGAATTACCAGACAGAGGACGATTACGATAACAGTATTGAGGAAATAAAGGATATTTTAAGCGGTAAAATTGGCGCTGTGCTACGCAACCTTAAAGCGGATATGGAAAAGGCCATAGCGGATATGAACTATGAATATGCGCACCGTTTAAAAAGAAAGTTTGAGCTGCTCGAAAATTACCAGAGCAAATCAACCGTCGTAAACTCGTCCATTACCGATGTAGATGTCTTCAGCATCGCATCCGAAGAAAAATATGCCTTTGTAAATTACCTGAAGGTGATGAATGGCACCATTATACAAACGCAAACTATCGAGCTAAAAAAGCGACTGGATGAAAGCGATGAAGAGTTGCTGGAGCTGGCCATATCAGAGTTCAGAAGCCGTTATGATAGTCATTCGAAAGAGGTTATAGTGCCTTTTGATATTGATCTGGAAGATACCTCCATCAAATTTACGGTGCCTAAACTGGGCGAAAAAAGAAAACTGCTCGATCTTTCGCAAAAGAATGTAATGTTCTTTAAAAAGGAAAAGATAGACCAGTATGAAAAATTAAACCCTGAAGTAAAGACTGACCGCCTGCTAGCGCAGATGATGAAAGACCTGCGGATGAATCAATTGCCAAGACACATTGAGTGTTTTGATAATTCCAACTTTCAGGGAAAATACCCGGTTTCGGCAATAGTAGTATTTAAGGATGCCAAACCATCCAAAAAGGACTACCGGCATTTTAATGTTAAAACAGTAGACGGCCCCGACGATTTCGCCACGATGGAAGAGGCCGTGCATCGCCGCTACAGGCGCATGCTTGATGAAGGCGGCGAACTACCTCAGCTGATAGTTATTGACGGCGGTAAAGGGCAATTATCATCAGCATTAAAAAGCTTGAGACTGTTGGGGATTGATAAAAAAGTAACTGTAATAGGCATTGCCAAAAGATTGGAAGAATTGTACTACCCCGGCGACCAATACCCGCTTTACCTGGATAAAAGATCTGAAACATTAAAGGTGATACAGCAACTACGGGACGAAGCCCACCGGTTTGGTATTACCTTTCACCGCAAAAAACGCGATCAGGGCACCCTGGTAACCGAACTGGAACTAATTGACGGTATTGGCAAAACAACTGCCGAAAAGCTTTTAAAATACTTTAAATCCGTTAAAAAAATACGCGAAGCTACCGAGCCAGAGCTAATGGAAATTATAAACACCAAGCAGGCAAAAGCTATTGTTGCCTATTTTGGTAATGAAAAAAGCCTTGCTGAATAATTCAACAAGGCTTTTATATTTTTGTACTTTACCGGCGGCTTAATATTGCCACAAAGTAATCTCCCAATCCATCAGCGATTTTTTGATCCTTTCGGATTCATATAATCTGTCAATGCCTTGAGCATAATCTTTTATACGTTCGTCTTTGTCATTTGACTCTTTAACTATGTAACTGGTAAAAATTCTTTTAACAAATACGTCGTCAAAGCTTAATCCGGTTGCATCGCTTCCGCGGCTCACTACCTCTTTAGTAGCAAATATTGGCCTTGCTTCAGGGAAATAAATCCAGAAAGCCGGTTGATAATCTTCGCTGCTTCCAACTTTTACCTTAATCATGGGTGCAATACCTATAATTCTTGGTTCAAAAACTGAACGCTGTCTGTCAAAAATCCAGTCTTCCTTAATACGGAACTTAACCAAACTATCAGGGTTAAACTCACCTGCTTTTAAGGTTGAACCTATTTTGTTACCATCTTTGTCAAACTTGTCAACTATTGAACTATCGGCTAATTTAGCTCTTGCAGCAGCCGGAGTTAACGGAGTAGCAAAGCTATCTCCATTAGGATCATCTTTAGTAGGGACAGGATCATAAGCTGTTAACTCACCTGCAGCAATTGCATCCAAAATTAAATCAATTAATCTTCCCTTAGGCGAGGCTAAGTATTGATTCATTCTTTCCCTTACATCAATTTCGCGCCAAACACGTTTTGCAAATGCAACGTCATTTTCGCGAAGATTAGGATAAGGCGTAACCTTTGCACTTAAAATATTACTTTTCTTAAAGTAACCATCCAAAGGCCTGTCAAACGGTTTTGCAGGTGCAGCGGCAACTTTTTTAGTTGTATCTACAAAAGGCACTGCACTGGTAGTAGGTGCGGGAGTTTTAGCTGCCGCAGTTTTCTTAGCAGGTGCACGTTTTTTTGTTTTCTTTTTCTTTGTTTGCGCATACGATGTTACACATGCAAGGCAAAGTATAACAACTAAAAATCTTGTCTTCATAATCCTCTTAATTTGCACTTAATACAATCGGGTCAAGTCCGCGTTGAGTTCCGTCAGGTCCTACAGCTATAATATCTTTAAATACTACTGTTGTACCCGGAGAAACTGTATTTATTAAAGCTTTCATCGAACCTGTTAGTTCATTACCTGTTGCTGAAAGGATAATTACATCCTGACGTGGTTTTGCAACCAACATAGTGAAACGGGTTACGTTAAATTTAGCATCAAAATCAAAGTTATCCAATTTTGCAAAAAGTCTGTCTTGTGCCCTTATGTTGGCAGCGCTGGTGTTACCACCACTTTTACCAGCAAACTGAGGCTTTGGATCAGGTATACGTTTAACACGGAACAATGAGGTTCCTAAGTTAGTAACTTTACCTTTTGATATTTCGCCGGATACATTAATAGTTGCTTCTCCCAGTGTTTTAACGTTAACCGTGTATTTACCATCTTTACCTTCAATGCTGCCGCCGCTCATACTTACTCTGATGTCGCTTTTGGCAACACCCGGGGCAGAAACTGATACCGGATTTGGTACACCAATATATAAAACGTTCATTTTATCAGGTGATACTACTGCCGATGGTTTTGCCACCTGGTAAGTTTGCTTAGGAAGATCATATGTTTTACTGCCATCAGGACCTTTCACCGTAATGGTACCTGAATAGGTGAATACACCTTCTTTTGAAGTATTTACGGTATACTTTCCTTTACCTTCGCTAACCGGGATTGATGAACCGTTAATTACGATATTAGGGGTTGATTTCGAATCATAAGCCGTTAAAAATATATCTGCGGTGTATGGCTGTCCCTGTAATACATAACTTGTAGGGGCTACTGCCACACCATTAAACTGATCCAGTGTAACAGCCGCAACATCAATTTCAGCTAATATCTTTTTAACAACTTCGTTTTCTGCATTTTTAGTATCCGTTTGGATTTTTGCCAGAGTTGTTAAAGATGCTCCCAGCGGAATTCCATCACCAAAGTATGCCTCTTCCCAGGTTTTTTGAGGACCTGTGGTTATATGAGGAGCATCAGCGTTAAGCGAAAAGTTAATACCTTCTTTTTCGTTTGGCTTTAATAGACCCAATAATTGCGATTTAGTATCTTCAATTTTCTGGCGCAATTCTTCACCTTTCTTTCCATTAATCATTACTTCGGCTGATGCATCAAGATTCTCTCTTTTATCAACGTCACCGGTACCTGGATTAATGCCTCCGCCTTTTTCAATCAGCTCGTCTTTCAATTTCTTAACATAATCGTTAAGATCATTGGCAATTTGACTTGCTTTTTTTGCCCTATCATAGATAGGTTGCGCTCTTTCCTTTTGTTCCTTAAGCTTAGTAGCTTCGAAATTTGTGATCGAAGCCTGGAGACCTTTATCTACGTTAGCAGTAGAGTTGTCCAAACTGATCCTTATATTTTTGAAAGCATCCATCAAACTATCCGGTACACTCAGGGCTACTAAGCCCAATAGTACCAGGTACAGGATGCCCATCATTCGTTGTCTTGGGCTTTGCTTACCTCCAGCCATGTGTTTTTCTGTTTTTAATTAATAATCAAAACTTAAGTTAATTAACTAACACGTGGTTGATTCATTGCTGAAAGCATGTTACCATATATTGAGTTCAATGTTGACAGATTTTTGGCTAAACGGTTAACCTCATCTTTAAACTGTTTCGAGTCGTTAGCCGATTCGTTAAAGTTTTGAAGGGTAACTGCCATATCCTGGTAAAACTTGTTCATCGATTTTAAGTGGTTGCTTGAATCTTGTAATTCTAATTCATACACCGCATTTAAAGATGTTAAGTTTTTAGCCATTTTACTGATCTGCTCATGATATGATTTTGAATCAATATTGGTGTTGGCCATTTCTGATAAATTTGCTGATGCTTTTTCAAAAGCATTGCTCAGGTTATCATAGCTTGCGCTTGCCTGTTTTACTTTATTAGTGAATGCTATAGTTGCGTCGCCGGCATCAGTAACTCTTGAAATTGAATTTACTTTATCGCCAAATGTTCTAAGACCATTTGCAAGGCTGCCAATCAATTCAGGACCAATTTTTGCTTCAGCAAGCATTGCGTCAAGAGCAGCAGTGTTTGAAAAATTGTCGCCACCGCCAACTTTCTTTGATGATTTCGGCAATTCGCCATCAAAATCTTCGTCTAGTTCCGGATAAGCTCTTCTCCAGTCAATTTCTTTCTCTTCACGTTGGAATCCTAACAAAAAGAACAATAGTGCTTCTGTCGTTAAACCACCTGCAATAAAGTAGGTTGCTCCCGGCCAATGTAGGATCTTAAACATCAGGCCGACAATAACCACTGTAGCGCCCCATGATACAATATTATTAATTCCGTAAGGTTGTTTCTTCCCAGCCATAGTAATTTTAAAAAGGGTGATTTATTAATTTAATTTAAAAAGGGTTTGTTTATTATTTAGTAGAGTTGATTTGCTTGTATAATTATCGTTTGTCTTTAATGTCACGACCAAGGTAATTTGTTACGCAACGGAAACCGATATATGATTTTGCTGTATCCTGATATTCATAAGTACGTGAAGAGTTTTGCAGGAAGAATCCAACGTCTTTCCATGAACCGCCTCTAACCACTTTACGTTTTAATACCGGTGGATCGCTTGGCTTAGCTTCGTAATCAAAGGTTGGTGCCAAATCATGTACAAATGTTGAAGCTGATTCATCAAACGCTGATGAAGTCCATTCTGCAACGTTACCCGCCATGTTGTATAAGCCATAATCATTAGGGAAATATGATTTTACGTTAACTGTGTAAGCAGCACCATCGTCGGTATAGTTACCTCTGCCTGGTTTGAAGTTTGCGAGCAAACATCCTTTTGCATTTTTAATGTAAGGACCACCCCACGGGTAATCAGTACCTATTCTGCCACCGCGTGCAGCATATTCAAACTCAGCTTCTGTGGGCAAAGAATAGGGTAAACGGTGTGGAAGGTGTCTTGAGTCTTTATAAGCATCATTGTAACGTGAGCGCCATACGTTAAAGGCACGTGCCTGGCGCCAGGTAACACCTACAACCGGATAGTTACGGTAAGCAGGGTGTGAAAAATAACCTTCAACCATTGGCTCGTTGGCGGCGTATGAAAAATCGCTCAGCCAAACTAAAGTATCAGGGTAAACCGGAACGGTGTCACGTAAAATGAAATCCGAACGTTTTTTTGTTTTGTCATCTTTATAGTTAGCCGCATTACGGTAAACCATTAAGGCATAGTTATATTTTAACAGACGTACATCTAATTCGTTGCGATCAAATACACGGTCATCGCCCTGGTAATACATACCTTGCAGTTTTTGTGATGCGCCGGCAGAACCATTTCCTTTTTTAGGACTCATTACAGGGTACTTTTTAACGTAAGCCCAGTTGATATATTTTTTTCCGCTTGGGTTTGATTCACCTTTAGCCGGTTTCAGATAATATTTATCATCACCCAAAAAGTTGGTAATTGCAATTGAGTCACGCACCCAATTTACAAATTGCCTGTACTGACTGTTGGTAATTGCTGTTTGATCCATAAAAAATGGAGGCACTGTTACCTGTTTGGTTTGCGATATCTGTGAGAACGTAATATCCTGATCGGTTTGCCCCATCAGGAATGAACCACCCGGGATGTAAACCATGCCAAAAGGAACTTCGGCTCTGAATGAGCGTTGGGCCACGCCCGTTAACTCACCTCTGTCGCCGCCTTTACTGCAGCCACTTAATATTCCACAAGCTAAAATTGCTACTAAAAAGTATATCTGTTTCATCTTTTAATCAAAAATCAGTTAGATGTCTTTTACTATTACAATGAGGGCATAAATAGACCCCCGAATATATTAAATTTGATACATTAAACCACAAAAAACTATTTTTATTAGTCGTTTCTGTTCGTTTTTTAAGCATTTATAACTTAAACTATGAACTAATAAATAATAATCTGGATTAAAACAAGCACTTACAATGATGCTAAAATCTTTACATTATTACGCTAAAGCTTAAAGAATAGTTGCAAAAAGAATAAAATAAATTAGGAATAATTTTCTTTCAGAGAGGCAATCTGGCTTACTAATTGCTATAAATAAAGATTTGGGACTATAATAAAAACATCACAATCAATCAATTAGCATAATCAGTGCTATTATTGCCCTTAACTACAGAACGCAGCTTTAAACCAATTATTACTTATTTACCAGTTTACAATACTGATCAATGGCCATAGTCATTGATGGTGCTGCGGGTGTTGGCGCAGGGATATCCAAAATTAATCCGGCCTCTAAAACTGCTTTATGTGTAGTGGCACCAAAGGCAGCGATGCGGGTATTATTTTGCTTAAAGTCGGGGAAGTTTTTGTACAAAGACTGAATACTTGAAGGGCTGAAGAAAGCAATTACGTCGTAAAACACTTCGGCAAGATCCGAAAGATCGCTGCAAACGGTACGGAAAAGCACTGCCGGGGTAAAATTATAGCCATTCTCCAAAAGGAACTTTTGAGTTTCTTCTGCCGCCACATCTGAACATGGATAAAGGAATTTTTCGCCGGAATGTTTCTTTAATACTTCAGCCAGATCAGAAGCAGTTTGCTTACCAAAAAAAATCTTTCTTTTACGATACTGGATATACTTTTGCAGATAAAGAGCAATGGTTTCTGAAAGGCAGAAATATTTCATCTCTACCGGAACTTCAAAACGCATCTCCTCACATATCCTGAAAAAATGATCGGCCGAATTACGGCTGGTAAAAATCACCGCACTAAAATCAGCAAGATTGATCTTTTCTTTACGAAAATCTTTAGCAGGCACACCCTCAACATGAATAAATGACCGAAAATCAATTTTCAGGTTGAGCTTTTTGGCAAGCTCAGCATATGGATTTTTATCATTCTCAGGTTTAGGCAAAGTAACCAAAATACTTTTAACCCTTTTCTTTCTCTCTTCCAAATTCAATGTGTGCAACTCCTAAAAGTTATATATTAAGTGACTTAATCAATATTAAAATAGGGCAAATTTCGAGGGCACAAAGATAGATAAATAAATAAAACTTATGAAATCGAAAATTTGAAATAATGTTTACACTGTTTCTGATGTACTGCCAAACAAAAATTATTGCCACTATTACGATGGTAAAATTTATTAATAAAGGTATGAATCTGCTTGGCAGCAAACTAAAACAGGCTGCTACTGCCAACAACACGAAAGCTATATTAAAATAAGTTAAATTTAATATAGTAATATACTGGCTCACCACTTGGTTTACGCCAAAAACAAAACCTAAAAACTTAAGTATCAAAAACTTAATTAAAAATAGCAAGCCTACAACTACCGAAAGGGTAAGAAAAAGTTGCACATCGCTCAACTCGTAGTAAACATTATTATAGTCGGCAACCTGGTATAAAACCAAACCAAAAGCCATGCTGAACAATATGAACAAGCCTATAAAGGCCCATGAGTTGATTAATCCACCTCCAAAATCGAGCTGCGAAAATGCCTGTTTATTATAAAATGACTGGATAACACTGGCGATGTCTTTTCCGAAGAAAATGTTTAATAGTCCAGTAAATATCAATAAACCTATAATAGCTGTGATAGTCCATGAATCGCGAACTTTGCGAAGCGTACCGGTACTTAAAATAGCTTTTTGTTTTAAATGTATCGGCGATAAACGCTCCCCGTATAATAAATTAGTCCTGAAAAACTCATTAACAAATTCACTTTTACGGTTTGAATCTACTTTAAGATAAATTGAGGCTATTGAATCAGCCCGAAACTGCTGTAGCCCCGCTTTCTTTACCGAATCGCGAAAAAGCGAATCAATTAAAGGGGTTTGCACAGTTGCCAAACCACTGCTCTGTTTAGGAGCAGCCGAATCTTTTTGCTTCGCTTTAACCGAATCGGGATGCTTTGCCATAGTTGAATCCTGCTGTGCAAAGCAAGCAGTATACCCCATAAAAGTCAGCAAAAAGCAAAAAATAGTTAAACGCATTATCAGGGACGCAGCCTTTTTAATTTGTCGCAAAAATACCTTAATAATTGGTTGTTTTATAGCGTAACCGTTAATTTAGTATTAAATTGGCTATCCGATTTAAATACAATTAATATGAATACGAATCCGCTAAATCTGGGTTTACGATTTTTATTGGAAATAGTTATGCTTATTTCATTGGTATGTTGGGGGTTACATCTTACCGGTACCTGGATAAGATATGTTTTGGCTATTTTGATGCCTGTAATTGCAGCCACTTTATGGGGTGTGTTCCGCATACCTAATGACCCAAAACCAGCACGTGTTGAAACACCGGGAATAGTAAGGCTGCTATTGGAGTTGCTTTTATTTAGCGTGGCTGCCTGTGGATTATATTATTCGGGGTATAAAAAGCCATCTTTTATAATGGCCGCGGTGGTAGCCATCCATTACCTGATATCATATGATAGAACATGGGCCATGCTGAGAAACAAGCCCTATAATGGATTTATTAAATAAACACGCCTCAAAATTTATAGGATATTCCCATTACTATACCGTAATCTACCTTTGCCGATCCAACATCTGCTGGCTTACTGTCATAATCACTGGTTAGATTAATGGTGTAATAAAAATCTTTAACCAGTTCCCACGAAAAATCAATACTCCCGTCATATCGATACCGACCCGCCTGGGACAAACTTATATAGGCAGCATTTGACATACTAACCTGTAAATCGGGGTGCTGAAACTTAAAATAGTCAAGCCTCACTATTAGTGGTATTTCAAACAGTAAACTCTTTGACGACACCCCTTCTACACTTTGCTCCTCGTTGGTTGATATACCTGATAATATCAGCAAATCAAAATAGGTTTCAGATATGATCTTATTTCCCCCCGCCAGTGCTGCCTGGTATCGATGGTCGAGCGATAGTTCTTCATTGCGCTGGTAGCCCACTAACCCTGCCATAACCCATGTGGTATTTCCAATATAGTGAAAAGAGGCAAGCTGAACAGTTTCCTGATCTCTTGAAAAACCAGACGAATCGATACTACCCAGCTCACTTACAGCAAGTTCAGTTTGCAGCCACTTGGTAACATAAGCAATATTAGCATTTAAATTAACCTGGCCTATAGATGACGAACGTGAAAAGCTAAAACCTACAGATACTTTTCCGTCCAGCTGATCAAAAAAATGTTTTCTCAAAGGGGTAATAGAACTGATTTGGTTCCATGCCATTTTTTTGCGTTGCGTGCCATCATTAAAATAAATGGAATCCTGGCTATTGGCCGGCTCTAATTTGCCGTATAACCATTGGCGGTCGGTAGTTTGTATGCGCAATATACTTATTGTAGTGCGCATACCCTTTAGCTTGTAGGCCTTAATCGTTAACAAACTCATTCCATCAGAATCAAAGCTTACGCGGCCCTCCACCATTTGCTTTAATTCGCCTACCAGCACTTCTCCGTTGGTAAAAAACAGCGTATCCCTTGGTTTTGGTATATCTTTTGGTTTTTGTGCAAAACTACGCCCTGCTATAAACATAAACAGCAAAATAAGAACAACACTTTTAATAGTATACTTCACCAGCATTTGATTATTACTACGGCATTTAGATGAGCAATAGCGGCGATTAAGAAATGCCCCGGTACAAAGTAAAGGTGTTTAAAAAGGAAAAATCTGTTTAAAGCCGACACTAATGGTTGCAGTTTTAAAAATGAAACACAAGAAACGTACGTTTTAGGTAGCCAGCTAATAGGTTGTTCCAATAGTTTTATCTTTTATCAAGCTCAGGAACATTTACCTTTGCTGCATGGCCGGAATAGAATTAAATGCTGATCCACAGAGTTTTACAATCCGGAGGAAACATACGGATAACAATAAATCATCATGCAAAAAGACTTTGAAATTTACAGGCAGGCAATTATACAACTCAACCCAAAAGTTACAGATGAAGAATTGGACTATTTTCAAAGCGGCTTTACTATCCAAACGCTAAAACCCCGCGAATTTTTTATCGAAACCGGCAAGAAAAATCACCAGCTGGGTTTTATAATCAACGGGTTGATAAGGGGTTATTATATAAATGACCTGGGCGAAGAAATCACTGTTACATTCGTGAAAGAAAATGGGTATGCTACAGATTATTCTTCCTTGCTCATGCAAAAGCCCAGCAGGTATAACTTTCAATGCCTGGAGCCAACTACCATTATCACAGTTCCATATTCTCATATTCAAAAGGGGTACGACAAGTACGTTGGTTTTGAAAGGAACGGACGGTTAATAGCCGAAGAAGTACTCAAAATGCAACAAAAAAGAATTGAAAGTTTTCAGTTTGATAGTGCTGAACAACGCTACCTGGACTTTATAAAACGAAACCCCGATCTTTTTAACCGCATTTCCCTTACTCACCTTTCCTCTTACCTGGGTATCGAGCGGCCATCATTAAGCCGTATCAGAAAAAAAATTGTCGGCCTGTAATTTTGTAACATTTGTTTCAGGTACAGGCCTCACAGGCAGGCTACATTTGTTTAAATCAAAACATAAAGTTAATCTACCACGCCATCATCAAAAATAAAATACTAAGATCATTCCAATTAGTGAATGATCACCGTTATACAGAACTGGTTCAAGCTATGGCGTTGAACGTGAGGCATAGTTTTGCAGGCAGCCATGCAATGGGAGGCATCAGGAACGATCAGGCCGCTGTAAAAGAATGGCTGGAAAGATTGGGGCGGGTAATACCCAATTTAAGCATTACGGTTACCCATATTAATGTGAAAGGCTGGCCGAACAATACACTGACCATAGTAAGATGGACGGCTACTGCGACGCTTGAAAATGGAGATCCATATAAAAACGAAGGCGTTCACTTTATTACGCTTAAATGGGGTAAAGTGGTTGAACTAGACGTTTATGAAGATACACTTACGGTAGCAAACGGTTTGGAGAAGCAGTACTTATGTGGAATTAAAGAGGCCAAAGCCTCGCAGATTATAAGTTAACCGGCATTTACTGTGTGCGATCGTAACCCTTATTTAAAGTATCGCCAATCACAGATATGGCTGAACTGAAATTAATTATTTAACCATTTAATATTAAATTATATGATGACCTCAATTTCAAAATTAATGTGTGGTATCACAATTCTTACCGTACCCACTATTGCCTATGGCGGTTATTATTTGCTAACCATACTTTCTGGCTATAACAAAACACAGCTTACTGATTTTCAAAAATCAATGTTTCGGGCCGGTCACGCACATGCCGGCGTCCTGGTAATCCTTAGTCTGATTGCCCAATTGCTGCTCGGCGATACCCAAATGAGTTCAGGATTGGAATTAGCCACACGGATTAGCTTTCCGCTGGCGGCCATTTTGATTAGTGGTGGCTTTTTTGCCGGCGCTGCAGGACGTGGCCTGACTCAGCCAAATAAATTTATTGTAATACTGTATAGCGGAGCATTAATATTAGTTGCGAGTTTAATTGTTTTAGGAATTGCACTTTTAAAAAGTCGCTAACCCATAAACCTGCTAAATTCAGGAAAAGGATATTCCAATATAAAGTTTTACAATTATCGATTATTTATAGGATTTTTGCCCCATGGCCGGTATTGAATTAAGTTCTGATATACAACATCTTATTTTCAACGAGTAACAAATAAGTAACGTGGTTGAAAACACTCTAATTAAATTAATAACTATCACTCAAAAACTCTTCTCTTAAAAAGCGCTTTTAACTCATCAAAACTTTGTTTAGGTCTTTTGCAGATATAAATGGTTTGGTACACATCCTTATCAAAATCTGCATAAGGATTATACACCTTTTTTACCGCAACAACGGAGTTGAAATAGGATTCAAAGAAATCAATAGTTGCTTCACCATTTGTAAAGGCTATAACCGTTTCCGGCATTTGCCCTTTGGGCGCCCACAAGTAAAAACTACCATGATAAGAGAACGCTTTAGGTATACCGTATGCGCTGCCAAATAGATTCACCACACCCGCTTGGCTGTAATGTTTCCCCCAAATTAAACAATCTTGCTTTTCTTCAGCAGGCAAACTATCATAAACAACCTTTATGGCCGTCATCGTTTTTATCCATTTGCTTTTCGCGTAATATTCATCAAAAGGTATCTGACACGCGGCTTTCTAAGATCGCCAGAAAAAGCATTACAGAGCAGACTTTCAAGTAGCCGGAAAAACTCCCAACAACTACTTTTTATCACATAGGACCCCGCTGTAAGCGTTATAGCCCAAAGTCGTCGATATGAGTTCTATTTCTGCATTTCTTTTACGTTTGCGCTTTTTTACCGGACAGTAATAGTCCATAACTACGAATTTTGGGCTAACCAATAAGATTATTAGACTTTCAATTGTTTAAAAACGATTTCCCCGCATTCGCTCTAGAATGTTGTCAGCAAGATACCATTACCTATAAAGCTGATGTACGAAAATTTAATGAACAACAACAGATTCCTAAAGGTGTAATCATTCTAAGAATTGGAATTGGAAATCTATGGGCTGGGATTTTGCAATAAAAAATATTGCAAATTGTTCATTTTTAACAATTTATATAATTGGCATTAAATTGGCATACATAATTAAAAGCAAATGGAGATGGAAACAAATAATGGCATGAGGATATTTTTAGTGGATGACGATTCTTTTTGCATGAACGTTTATAAACAATACCTTAACAACCTTGGTTACTACGATGTAACCTGCTTCGAAAATGGCCCTGATTGTTTAAATGGCCTCGCATTCAAACCAAATGTAATTTTTCTGGACCACGGCATGAATTATCTTACAGGTTTAGAGGTATTAAAAAAAATAAAAACATATGACAATAATATTTTTGTCGTTTTTCTTTCGGGTCAGGCAAATATTATGACAGCTGCAAAAGCATTAAAATTAGGAGCAATAGAATTTATTGCTAAGGGAATTTATGATTTTGAAAATATCGGGAAGATATTGAATACTATTAGCGAAGCTATAAATGCTAAAAGAAAAAAAACTGAAGCTCAATACATTGAAAGGCTATTGCACACCGCCAAATAGCCTGTAGTTGCTAATAACACTAATGTTTATTGTGTTATTATAAAATTTAAAATTGAGTATGACGGTTTGTTAATAAAGTTCGTTAGAAAATTTTTCAAAAAGGCATCACAACTCCAATCATTTGTTGGATATTATAGCAATCCGCACTTAATATAAATGCCTTTTGAGTTTTAAGATCAATTCGTCGGGGTTAAATGGCTTCACGATATAGTCCTGCATTCCAACTTCCAAAATCTTATCACGTACATCACTGCTGGCAGAAGCCGTTATTGCCACAATTGGCGTTTCCGCGTTAAATTCTCTTATTTTATTTGTTGCAGTATAGCCGTCCATTACCGGCATTTGCAAATCCATCAATACGATATCATAGTTTGCCTGCTGCATCATTTGCACAGCTATTTCACCATTGTCAGCTACTTCTACAGTTGCATTCCAGCCTTCCAATAACTGGGTGGCATATAAAACATTAAATAAGGTATCTTCTACGAGCAATAGGCGTTTGTTTTTTAAATCAAAACCAGCTATATCACTTTCAAGTTGGTTTATCTGTTCAACATCTACAGTGTTCAGTTCGATAGTAAAATGAAATTTCGATCCTTTTCCCAGTTCTGATGCAACTTTTATATCGCTTTTAAATAATCCGAGTATGCGGCGGGTTATGGCCAGGCCAAGGCCAGTGCCTCCATATTGCCGGGTTATGGATGTTGACGCCTGCATAAATGGGGTAAAAATATTAGGCAGGTTTTCTTTAGCTATTCCAACCCCTGTGTCATGAACGGAAAAGTAAAGCAACGCAGAGTCCGGCTTTAACTTTTGTAAGTCAACACGTACTGAAATAAACCCGCGATGAGTAAATTTAATGGCGTTTGACACCAGGTTATTTAATACCTGACCCAGCCTTAAAGCATCACCCATAAAATAATCCTGCAATCGTTCGTCAATTACTAATGATATTCTGTTTTCCCGCTCATTTGCACTATTGACGTTGGCCGAAATAATATCTTTCACTAGTTTTTTAATACTAAACGGTGCCTTCTCTAAATCAAGCTTTCCTGCTTCTATTTTATTGAAATCAAGAATATCATTTATTAATACCAGTAAATTGTCTGACGATGTTTTTAAAGTTTCGAGGTTGTCAAGTTGATCAGGGCGCGGGTTGTTTTTAAGTAACAAATGCCCCATGCCAATCACAGCATTTAACGGTGTTCGTATTTCGTGGCTTATTATAGACAAAAATTCAGATTTTGCAAGACTTGCCTTTTCAGCTTCTTCTTTTGCTATCAATAATTGCAATTCAACTTCTTTCCGTCTGGTTATTTCTTCGTTTAAGAGATCTACAATTTCAAGCAGGTCATTATCATTACCATCAAATTGTTCCCCGGTATCTGCTTTTATATTATTAAAAGTTTCCTTAAGCTTTTTAATAGACAGCTTCCTCAGCTCAACTTCTTCCTTTAGCCGTTGGTTAATTTCTCCAAACTCCTGCTGGCTTACCATAAATGCATGATCAGACAACTCTTTATCTCGGTCATAGGCTGCATATGAATCATTTACTGCTTCAATAAAGCGAATGAAATGTTTATTAGCAACCAATTCGGGGGTCGAGTACTTTTTAAGTTGTCTGTTTAATAGCTTATGGTCTGACATGCTAATTAGTTTCTTCATTAAAGGTAGTAATTGTCATGGTTTGATTATGCAGTTCGCACTTTGCATTTGTATTTAAAGGAGAAATTTCTCCATACGAGTAAAAGCCGGATAATAACGTGCCCTCACCAAATATTTCTTTTACCGCCTCAATTTCTTCATCAATACGTTTGCCAAGTATCAGTTTACGGCCCACGCAGCTAATAAGTAATGCCAGCTTGGGTTTAACAGGGAATTGTATAAGAGCCTTTGACGCGGCATTTGTTGCTGCATCAATTAACTTATCAAAATTGGCTTTCATAAACCTGATATATGATCCCTCCGGAATATCACCTGCAAAAATCATACTCTGTTCGTTGTTATCTATTGACAAGATAGTACGAACAACGGCATTTTCGGTGCCGTCGGGTCGTACATAAAGAGGAAACAGCAGCGCCGATCCGGGTAATTCATCAGCGTACTTACCAAGATATTGTTTATATAATTCTAGTGCACTCTTATTATCTATTTCATAAAGACGGTTTGAAACCGAACGCGTTACTTTTTTTTCGGGACCGAATATTTCCCAACCACCCAGTGAAGCATGCCCAATTTTTAAGCTTTTACCATAAAAGCCAACAGCGACAATATTTCCTTGTTTAGGCTTTTCGTTACAGCCTACAACAGTGTAGTTAAATTTATCACCGTCACCCGCCAGACCACCGGTAACTGGTATATTGTAAATATTTACCTGTTCAATTCCTCTAACCAGTTCGCTACCGTTTACAAGGCCTCCATCAGATATTATCATCACATAACATAGTTCCGCATCATTTAGTTTATTGAACAGCATTTTGCCGGCCTCAAAGCTACTTGGTACATCCTTTATATTTAAACTAGCTGTTTTTATCGGGGTGTTTTCAAACTCCATAATAATAATGGTAACAGTATTGTCCAAAACCGTATCATCATAAATTTCTCCGGACGTGGAACACAATACAATATTTGCCGAAGGATAGCTATTGTACAACATTGAGTAAATATCCTGTTCAAGTAATACATCTTTATTGCCAAAACCTAAAATAAGCAAATTGCCGTTTACATTAATTTCATCTCCTGCCTGATAGGTAGTTATCCCTCCGCAGTACAATTTTTGAGCTACTTTCATATTGGTTTATGCCGGATATTCTGTTTTTAATTTGTTAATTACAGCTAAGAGAGTGGTTTTTAGCCTATCAATCTTTTGATGCAGCGTTGCGACGTCTTCGTTTCCGGCATTTTCAATATCCCGTACTACCTGCTTTAATAATACAATGTTTAAATTGTCAATGCTTGGTTTCATCTGGTGTGCTGCTCTGCTTATTTTATCTAAGTCGTTTACAAGTCTCGCATCATCCATTTCTTTTAGCATTATTGGTGTTTGTTCGCAAAATATTTTTACCATTTTTTGCATAAATGTCTCATTCCCTCTGCTTATTGTTTTTAGGGATGATAAATCATATAATTGTTGCTCGCTCATAGTATTTGTTAAATTGGTTGAAGGATGAGAATGTTTAATCCATTTATCCAGCATGCTTAAAAATTCCTCTTCATTAATTGGTTTTGTTATATAATCGTCCATGCCCGCCGCTATGCATTTTTCGCGCTCCCCTTTAATTGCCTGTGCGGTGAGCGCTATTACCGGATAATTATAACCGCTTTTGCGAATTGCACGCGTTGCATCAAACCCATTGATGCCTGGCATTTGAATATCCATTAAAACCACATCAAAACTTTGTTTTTTTATCAATTCTATGCTATTACTTCCGTTTGCCGATTCAGTCACCTGTGCCCCATAATTCTGCAATATAATGGAAGCAACAAGGCGGTTTAATTCATTGTCATCGGTCACCAATATCTGTTTATCCTTTAAAAAGTCAGGTCGGAATTGAACCTTGGCTTTTTCTACCAAGTCTTCGTAACAACCTTTTTTAAGTTTCAAGATGCAGGTAATACGTGTGCCTTCGTTTTTTTTGCTTTTCGCATAAATCTCACCATTCATCAATTTAACTAAATCCTTACAAATACTCATTCCCAGGCCGGTGCCTCCGTATCGCCGACTCACCGAGCCAGACTCCTGACTAAATTTATCAAAAAGATGTTTTAGATACGAATCATCCATGCCAACTCCCGTATCAATAACTTCTATTTGAATTAGCTGGGCTGTATAACTATCATTTAGCAATTTGAAAGTTAAATCGATAGATCCCTTCTCTGTGAATTTTATTGCATTGCTAATCAGGTTCAGCAATACCTGATTTAACCGGTATGGGTCGCCGATTAAAACGGACGAAATATTTGCGTCAAAATACGAGCTATGAAGTGTAAGACCTTTTTCCTCTGCTTTATGCGCCAGTACCTGTATAACCCTGTTAACTGAATCCTTTGGCTCAAAGCCAATATTTTCGATATTCAGTTTACCAGCCTCAATTTTTGAAAGATCCAGTATGTCATTAATTATTACCAATAGGTTTTCTGAGGCCGAGTGAATAACATCTAGGAAGAACAGTTGTTCAGTAGCAAGGTTTGTTTTTAACAGCTGGTTAGTCATACCCATTATAGCATTCATTGGTGTTCTTATCTCATGGCTCATATTAGCGAGAAAAACTTCCTGTGTGTGCGCTAAATTTTCAGCATTTTTCCTTGCTTCTATTAATTCGGCTTCCTGTTTCTTTTGGTCAGTTATGTCCAAATAGATACCGATAGAGCCAACTAGCTTGCCTTTATCATTATATCGTGGTGCTCCGCTAATCAACCACCATTTTTCTTCCTTCTTTTTATTTAATAGTTTTACCTGGTAAGCGTCAGCAATCCCGCTTTTGCGTAATTTTTGCTTTTCTTTAAAAATATTCTCCTTATCACCCTTAGTCAGTAATAGCGATGCATTTTTATTTAATAACTCATTAAGGGTATAGCCGCTCATTTCGCAAAAGGTATTATTAGCAAAGGTGATCAATTCATCATTATCAACCTCAACCAGGCCCAGGTTCATAGTAGCTATTATATTACGATATTTTTCCTCGTTAATTCTCAAGCTTTCTTCAACGTTTTTTCTTTCAGTAATATCCTGCATAAACCCGGTAAATACTTTTGCACCACTTTGAGCTATATATGAAAATGACGAATGTACGCCTTGCCATTTAGCTCCCACTCCCGGGATGGTTAATTTAGATTCATCATAAAACGGCTCGAGTGTATCTCTGCTACGTTTGTTTTTTTTGACAATTCTTTCTCTGTCTTCGGGTTGCACATATTTTAAATAGTCTTTAAAATCTTCTGCTTTAATCCCAAATATCCTTTCAATAGCCGGGCTTATATATCTTAAGCCTTCTGAACCATCGGGCCTGAATTCATATTCATAAATCACGCCAGGGATATTTTCAGATAACGATTTAAATTGCTTGGCGCGTTGCTCCAATTCCGTTTCGGTTTGTTTTATTTTCGAAATATCGGTATGGGTACCACTTATTCTTAAAGGTTTTCCTACCAAATCATATTCAATTACAACACCCCTGTCTAATATCCATTTAGTAGTGCCGTCACTATTAATTACACGGTATTCCATACTATGTGAATCAATTAATCCGGCCTGGTAATTTAAATAGGTTGTTTTAAGTAGCTTTAATTCTTCACTGGTAAGAACATCCCACCAAAACATTTCGCTACCGCTAATTTTATGAAGTACATATCCCGGGTTACTGTTTGTTTTTGAAAAAATGGTTTTTCCCGTTTGTAAATTGTGCTCCCAAACATTATCTCCGATTTTTTCAAGTACAAGCCTGAATCTTGCTTCTGATTCTTTAATCAGTTCCGATGCATTTTTTTCGCTGGTGATGTTTTCTTCAACGGCAAAAAAACCTATTAAACCGCCGTTTGAATTATGTATCGGTTGCCCCTGTATCCGCAACCAATAAGCGTTGCCAGATTTTGAATAATTTAAAATTTCGGTATTAAACGGCAAGCCATCACTAATTTGGTTTTTTAAATAAGCTATAGTGTTTGGGTCGGTATCGGGGCCTTGTAATAAATGCCCTGGCTTTTTATTGATTGCTTCGTTAAACGAGTAGCCTGTTAGTTTGGTAAAGCTCTTATTAACCCATGTAATTAGTCCTTTTTCATCTGTTAAGATTACAGGGTTAAGATTATCTTCTGCAATTTTTGACAATACTTCAAGTTTCTCTTCTTTTTGCTTTTCAAGGGTAATATCTTCAACTATGGCAAAACACCTTGCTTCCCCCTTGTTGTCGCTTTTATATAATTTTCCGTTTACACGTCCCCAAAACCAGGTGCCATCTTTTCTGTAATGTATTAGTTCTTCGGTAAATGAGCTCTTTTTACCAATGGATTTTGCAATACGTGTTAATATCAAATCGTCAGTTAATGGCCCCCGGCAAAAATCAAGTGTCATCCTGCCTATAATTTCATCATAGCTATACCCAGTTAGCCTGCAAAAGCTTTCATTTACCCAAAATATTTTGCCCTCTGCATTGTTAAATACTACCCCATTATCATTTGAGCTTGCCACCAGCGATAGTTGCAATAAATCTTGTAAGGCTCCTTCCCGGGCGCAATCCTCATTTCTTAAATTGGGTATATCCATTTTTTAGCAACTCTAATTCCTTAAGTAGCTAAAAACTATACCAAGTGAAATGTGTAAGTATATATTATTGATAATAAGGCATATGCAATATTTTCCTTAAGAATTACTTCCATATTTTGGAAATAATTCTCAAATGCGGAACCTTTTAGTTTAATTCACCGCTTTGAATCATTTTGTAAATTGTACTCTTGCCAATATCGAGTGCCTGGGCAGTGGCAATTACATCATCATTGTATTTTTTAAGATATATTTTAATGATTTCGCATGTTTGCTCGCGCAGGGTTTTGCCGTCCATTACAAATACACCATCTTTTTGGGTCGAGTTAAAGATAATGTCATCTGCCTTGATTTCGTTATTGTCGCACATTACAGCGGCCAAATCAATTATGGCTTTTAGTTCCCTTACATTTCCTGGAAAATGATAATGTAATAGTTTGTTTTTTGCTTCCTGTAATATGGTAATAGCGCCCATTTTATTTTGCTTGGCAAAGTCATCGGCAAAGTGCTTTGCAAGAATTAATATGTCATTTCCGCGTTGTTTTAATGGTGGCAGCTCAATCGGCAAACCGATTATCCGGTAATAAAGATCTTCTCTGAAATTCCCTTTTTTAACTTCTTCTGCCAGGTTTTTATGAGTAGCCACAATTACGCGGATATCCAGTTTAATTTTTTCGTTACCCCCAACCCTTACTACCTCGCGCTCCTGCAAAACGCGTAATATTTTGCTTTGAACTGCTAAGTCAAGTTCAGCGATCTCGTCTAAAAAAATGGTGCCTCCATTTGCTTCCTCAAACTTGCCTGTTTTACGGGATATAGCACCTGTAAAAGCCCCTTTTTCATATCCAAATAATTCGCTTTCAATTAATTCGCGTGGTATAGCGGCCATATTTACAGGTACAAAAGCTTTCTTTCTACGATCGCCGTTATAATGTATGCCCTTTGCAACCACCTCTTTTCCTGTACCGGTTTCGCCTGTGATGGATACATTTATATTTGTTTTGGATGCCTTTTCCATCATCGCAAAAATCTTCTTTAAAGCATCACTCTGCCCGATAATAGTTTTCTCAAACGAAAATTTTTGACCAAGCTCTTCCCGCAACGTTTCCACTTCCTTTTTCAATGATTGTGTTTCCCTTATCTTTATAATACTGTTCCATAACAAATCTTTAGTCGATTCATCTTTTACCAGGTAATCACTCACTCCCATCTTTAACAGGCTCACCGCCACAGCAATATTTTCCTGTGAGCTTATCATAATAACAGGAATCTGCGAATTTACCTCTCTGATCTTTTGGTAAAGCTTGTCGCCAAGCATATCGGGCAGCGAGAAATCAAGTGTTATCAAATCGGGCTGCAGGTATAATTTATCCAATAGCTCTTTTCCTGTTTCAAAACGGGTTACTTTATAATCTGGGTTTAAACTAATGTGGTATTGGAGAATTTCTCCATACCAGCGGTTATCTTCAACAATAAAAATATTATAAGCACTCATATTTTGAAAGGGTTAAGGATAGATTTCAAAAACTTTGATCTGTAAACGAAAAAAAATCACTTATATACAGTCGCCTAAAATTAAAGATTTATAAACTATATATTAATATGTAAATTGCTTAATAATAAAACGCATAGTGCTTAATTATAAAATAAAAAAGACCATACATTAAAATACCGTTAAAATACGGGGCGTGAATGTTATTTATTTTTGTAACTTTTATGAAATTATTTTAACTTTAAAAGTATAGCTGTAGAAGTAGCCTTGCTAGTTAAAGATGATGCTGTTGATTAACAATACTGGCATTTGCTGATGCTGAATTAACCAATATGTCAATAAAACCTAACCGTAGAAATAAAACACTTTCACTCCCAAAAGTGCCTGACCAGCGAAAGATTGCTGACGAAAAATTATGCAGGGCAATGGTTAACAGCATTGTTGACTATGCTGTGATTTTAACAGATCCCCTGGGTTTGATTATTAGCCTGAACAAAGGAGCCGAATTTATATTACAATATAGCGAACGTGAGGTAATAGGCAAGCCGATAACTGTTTTTTATCCAGACGAAACCTTATCAACAGATGGCCCTGAAATGAACTTGCAGGAGGCACTCATTAACAACAATTACCAGATAAAAGGTTGGCGGGTAAAAAAGGATGGCACGAGATTTTGGGCGAATATTCATTATACCGCATTGTACGATGAAACCCATGACTTGTTAGGATACACCAAAATAATTTACGAAATAAAAGAAAATGAGGCAGCCGAAAGGCCCGCTAAACTAAAGCATAATCCCGCAGAAAGCAATATCAGTTTCAGGAAGCTGATCGAAAACAGTTATAGTGGCATATCCCTGCTTGATAAAGATTTTAAAGTTATTTACAGGAGCCAATCGGCAGAAAGGATTAGTGGCTGGAGCACAACGGATGTAATAAAAACCGGCATGAATGAATTAATTCATCCTGGCGATAGGGAAAAGGTGCGCCTGTTGTTTAATGAGGCATTAAATGCTCCCGGTGTGCCTAAAGCATGTACTTATCAATCAAAACACTTTGACGGCCATTATATGTGGCTTGATTGCGTATTTACCAATTTTTTAAACGAACCCGACGTTAATGCTATCGTTTGTAATTTTATAGATGTTACGGGAGAAAAGCGTGCCGAGAATTTGCTGCATCAAACCATACAAGAATTATCTGCTTTTAAATATGCGCTTGATGAATCAGCAATAGTTGCAATAACCGATCAAAAAGGAATTATCAAACATGTAAATGATAATTTTTGCAAGATATCAAAATATGCCAAAGGGGAGCTTATAGGACAAGATCACCGCATTATTAATTCATCTTATCACGACAAGGCATTTATAAAAAATCTGTGGACAACCATTGCCGCAGGAAAAATATGGAAAGGTGAACTCAAAAACAAAGCTAAGGATGGTAGTTTTTATTGGGTTGATACAACGATAGTGCCGTTTATAAATGAAAAAGCCAAACCCTATCAATATATAGCCATACGGTCGGATATCACCGAACGCAAACTTGCCGAACTTGAGATCAAGAAAAAGAATACTCAAATTGAAACCTTGCTTGATAATATTTTAGATGGTTTTATTGCGCTCGATGAAAACTTACATTATACCTATGCCAATAAACAAATTGGAAAGCTTTTAGGTATTCAGCCTCAATCTTTAATTGGGAAATACATTTGGGATGTTTTCCCTGATTTGGTCGGTTCAGAAATTTATGAAATTATAGAACGGGCAAATGCCGAGAAAATCACTTTAAATAACGAAGATTTTTATGCACCATTAAACTCATGGCAGGAAAACAGAGTATATCCGGCCGAAAATGGTATTTCGGTATTCATAAGAGATATAACAGACCGTAAAATTGAAGAACAGCAGGCAGCGTTGCTCGCAGAAATAAGTGCCATTTTTAATGAGCCATTGGAATTGAATGAGATTCTTTACAAGGCATTAAATAAATTGGCCAACTATGGAAGCTTTGATATGGCCGAAGCCTGGTTAACTTCGCCAAATATGAAGAAGGCCCACCTGGCTGTAAAATATGCTCCTACACCTGCTATGCGTACATTTTATAAGGAAAGCGATGATATACAGAGTCTTGCAAAAGGAGTGGGAGTGCCAGGAATGGTTTGGGAGACCGGGGTTATTCAATTTATACCAAACCTCAATGAAAGTGAAAATTTTATCCGAAAAAAAGCTGCTCAAAAAGCTGGGCTCAAAAGTGCCTATGGAATACCCTTGCATTTTAAAAATGAAATTATAGGCATCCTTATTTTAGGATTAAACAGGGAAGAAAAAGAGCAAGGTGTTCTTACGGCTTTGTTCGAAAAGTTCAATAAGAGTTTTGGTGTAGAGATTCAAAGAAAGAAGCTGGAAGATGAATTGAACCACTTATTCAATTCGGCACCCGATGTTATATGTACTGCCGGAATTGACGGGTATTGGAAAAAAGTTAATCCGGCAATGATAAAATTACTCGATTATACGGAACTCGAATTATTAAACAGGCCATTGATGGAATTCATCCACCCTGATGACAGACAACCATCAACAACCCAATTCCGGGAAATTATTGAAGGAGAACCAATAGTCTATTTTGAAAACCGGTATATAACAAGATCGGGTAAAATAAAATGGTTTGCCTGGACAACATCGGCTGCTTCACCTGAAGGGCTGGTCTATTGTGTTGCTAAAGATATTACCGAGAAAAAAGAACTTGAAGATTTGCTAAAAAAAGTCAACAGCCTGGCCCGTATTGGCGGATGGGAAATTGACTTGTTAAAGGGTACCGTGTACTGGTCAGATATCACAAAGGAAATACATGAGGTTGAACCTGACTTTAAACCTGATTTGGATGGCGCGTTAAGCTTTTATAAAGAAGGCGAGAGTAAAGATTATATAACTGAAAAGGTGAAATGCGCTATTGAGAAAGGAATGTCATGGGATGTTGAACTGCAAATAATTACTGCCAAAGGAAATCAAAAATGGATAAGGGTTATTGGCGAAGCCGAAATGCAAGGTAATAAGTGTATAAGAGTATATGGCAGTTTTCAGGACATTGATGCCCGCAAAAAGGCGGAAATATCGGTTACTGAAATTTTGGAGGATAGAAATACAATATTGGAAAGCATAGGCGACGCCTTCTTTGCTGTGGATAAAAGCTGGACAGTTACTTATTGGAACAATATGGCTGAAAGAGTATTGGGGAAGGCGAAACATGAAATGCTTAACCGTAATTTATGGGATGTGTTTGGTGATTCGGTAAACTCATACTCTTATAGAAACTACCATTTGGCTATTGAAAGCAATACTGCCATGCACTTTGAAGATTATTATCCGCCACTTGATAAATGGTACGAAATAAGTGCATACCCTTCTGAATCGGGTCTGGCCGTTTATTTCAAAGATATTACCGAAAGAAAAAATTCTGATAGCCGCCTTAAGGAATTAAACGAAAGTTTACAATTGCAAACAAAGGAGTTGGAAACCTCCAACGCCGAATTAGAGCAATTTGCCTACGTAGCTTCACATGATTTGCAGGAACCACTTAGAATGGTTACAGGGTTTTTAACCCAAATAGAACGAAAATATGGCGATATATTGGATGAAAAAGGTAAGCAATATATAAATTTTGCTGTTGATGGTGCTAAAAGAATGCGTCAGATAATACTTGATTTGCTCGAATTTTCGAAAGTGGGTACCCTTGAGGATAGTTTAGAAGATATAAAGGTTGATGAACTTATTTGTGATATCATAGCCCTTTATCGCAAACAAATTGAAGAAAAAAAAGCAACAATTTTATATAACAATTTGCCGGTAATCCATTCATTCAAGACGCCGCTAAGGCAAATATTAACAAACCTTATCAGCAATAGCTTAAAATACAGCAAGACAGGTACTCCGTCCCAAATTAAGATTGAATGTAAAGAAACACAAAACTATTGGCAATTTTCAGTGAGTGACAATGGGATAGGTATTGAAGCAGTCTATTTTGATAAAATATTTATAATTTTTCAACGACTGCATAACAGAGACGAATATCCGGGTACTGGAATGGGCCTTGCATTAGCAAAAAAAATAGTCGAAGGCCTTGGAGGGAATATTTGGTTAGAATCTACCGAAAACATAGGAAGCACTTTTTATTTCACTATTTTAAAAAATTAGCGTTTATGAAATCGATAAATATTTTACTGATTGAAGATAACGAAGGCGATATTTTGCTTACCACAGAGGCACTGGAAGAGTGCAAAATAGTTAATAAGATCACGGTAAAAAAAGACGGCAGAGCAGCGATTGATTTTTTTGAATATCTGGATGATAAGAGTGCTATGCCCGACATCGTTTTATTAGATGTTAACCTGCCAAAAATTAGTGGTCATGAAGTATTAATGTATATAAAGGGCCATGAAAAATATAAACAGATTCCTGTTATAATGTTAACTACTTCTTCATCAGAAGGAGATATCATAATGTCCTATAAAAACCATGTAAATTGCTATATAACCAAACCGGTTGATGCTATAGATTTTATAAAAGCTATTTCCAAAATTGAAGATTTTTGGATCAATATAGTTTCCATCCCCAGAAATTAAAAAAATGGCTACTGATAAACGCGAATACAAAATTTTTGTAATTGAAGATAACCTGGGAGACTTTGCCCTGGTAGAAGATTTCCTATTTGAACAAATTGTAGCTCCTAAAATAAGGCATGCTATGACTTACCAATCAGCCCTGGAAAGATTGGCTATTGACAAATTTGATGTTATCCTTTTAGACCTTTCTTTGCCCGACAAAACCGGCGAATCACTTATTGAGGGTATAATTGAAGTATGTAAAAATACACCGGTAATTGTATTAACCGGGTACGTTGATTTTTCTTTTGGTGTAAGGTCAATTTCGTTGGGCATTTCAGATTATATACTGAAAGAAAACCTAACACCAATGTCTTTATACAAGAGCGTTATTTACAGTATTGAACGTAAAAAAAACATTTCTGATATTGAACAATCAGAAAAAAAATATAGTGATTTATTTAATTTAAGTCCATTACCGATGTATGTTATTGATCTGGAATCGTTAAAGTTTCTTGATGTTAATAATGCGACCATTATTCATTACGGCTTTAGCAAGAATGAATTTTCAGAGATGACATTGAAAGATATAAGGCCGGTTGAAGAAATTCCGCAGCTGTATCATGGTTTGGAGGAAGATAAACTGAATCCGAAAGAAAACTCGCGTAGAATATTGGTTCACAAAAAGAAGAATGGAGACATAATAAACGTTGAAGTTCAAATTGCCCCCATTCAATACAAAGGCAAAAACGCTACTATTGTTATAGCAACTGATATAACCGAAAGGTTGAAATACATTAAGGCCATTGAAGATCAGAATGAAAAATTGAAGGAAATTTCATGGATTCAGTCACACATTGTGAGAGCGCCGCTCTCACGGATAATGGGGCTTGTTCCATTAGTTAGTGACTTTTGTGATTCGCCAGAAGAAAGAGAAAAAATGTTGGAATATATTTCAATTTCAGCCAATGAATTGGATGAAGTCATAAAAAGTATCACAGATAAGTCTAAAGCAGAAGATTTTCAATTTTTAATTGATAAAACCGAGCGGCTTTAAACAAATGCTTTTACCCATTCTTTTTTTTCAAAATCGTATTGTTTAATAACTTTTGCCGGGTTGCCGGCTGTGATACTAAAAGGCGGAATACTTTTGGTGACTACTGCCCCTCCGGCCACTACGCTATGTTTGCCGATGGTTACGCCTGCTGTTATAACCGCATTTGCGCCAATCCAAACCTCGTCTTCAATAGTTATTGGAGATGTTGTTACCTTTTGCAGTCTGATGGGTAAATTAACATCAGTATAGGTATGATTTAATCCGCTGGCTACAATGTTTTGCGCTAATATAACTTGGTGGCCAATAGTAACCGGACCTATTAATACGCTTCCTAAACCAATACGGCAATCATCCCCAATAAACACATCGCCAACACCATTGTTAATCGTACAAAAATCTTCTACAGTAGAATTAGCCCCAATACTAAATTTGTGAAAGGGAAACAAATCCATCCTGGTATACCGGCGAATTACCGATCTTTTGCCAAAATGATGGATAAAAGGCGTAATAAAGAACCTGATCCAGAAACGCGGCCGCGCATTTTTTACAATCATTTTATACGACATATTTTTTATGCGCGGACTCGACTTTATTTTAGCTGACAAACTCATTATTGGAATGTTTAATTGTTAACCATGTTTTTAATTTCTTCAGGCTCATAATCTGGAACTATCAGCTTTATAAATTTTGCAGGCACACCGCCAACTAGCGTAAATGCGGGTACATTTTTTGTTACTACAGCGCCGGCAGCAATAACTGCGCCTTCGCCTATAGATACTCCTTTTAAAATAGTGGCCCGTGTGGCTATCCATACATTATCCCCAATAATAATTGCTTCCTTTCCTGATTTTGCTTCCCTTTTACCCACATCATGAAAATCATCATCCATCATAATTACCTGGTTGGCTATGTGGCAGTTTTTACCAATTTTTATGGACCTGCGTGATGTAATAATGGTACCGGTATTAATAAAAGTATTGTCGCCAATTTCAATAGTAGCACGTGGCCCGGCAGATATTTGTGTGGTGCCTATGTGCGACCAGATTTTACAATTATTGCCCACTATTATTTTGCCCTTTGCCATTACCCTCAATCCTCCCTTTACAGTCACCATTTTCCCCTTAGTGCAATTTCTTAGCCTTATTGAAGCGTTTATTACATCTAAAAAACCTTTTAATAAAGTTTTTATCAACACCCAGCGTATGTATATGTTTTCTTTGGTTGATTGCGACGGCCGGTCGTAATAGTCAATAGCCAGCACCCTTAACCGTTCTAAAATTCTTTCTTTAATTTTCATGGTTAAATCATTGCTTCAACTTCGTGATAGACTTCAACCGTTTTTTTAATGGCATTATCCCAGGTAAATAAAGCAGCCCGTTTTTTTCCATTTGCTGATAGTTTTTTTGCTATTTCATTATCTGATAATATAAGCTGGGCTGCAAAAGCCAACGACGTGGGATTTTTAGGGTCGATAAACAATGCGGCATCCCCTGCTATTTCAGGCATGCATGAAACCGATGAAGTAACTACCGGTATTCCACTTGCCATGGCTTCAACTATTGGCAATCCAAAACCTTCGCTAAATGACGGGAACCACAACATGCACGCAGCCTGATAAATAGCCGGCAAATCAATATAGCCAACATATCCAATCAAGTCAATTTCTTTTTCCAACCATTCCAGCTTTTGCTGTTTAAGCAAATGCTGTAGGTGCTCTTTACTTAAACCTTTCATAACCAATCTGGGCGCTGCCGGGTTATGCAGCAACAATTGCGCATAAGCGTGTACTACGCCGACATTATTTTTTCTGGCATCTGTATTTCCCATAAAAAAGATATAACCTTTTTTTAAGCCAAACTTTTGAAGTACATCGTCAATTTGTGCCTGGCTGTAGTGATCAAAAAAACGTTCATCAGCTCCATTGTAAATTACCTTAACCTTTTCGGCCGGGATATGGAGTTTTTCTACAATCAATTTTTTTTGAAATTCAGAAACAGTGATAATGCGCAATGCTTTTTTTGCTATAGTTGAAACCGTAAGGCTTCGGTATACATTACCCAAACGCTGATACCAACTTGCCTTTGCCATGATGTTTGATTTTTCGAGAAATATGATATCGTGCAACGTTAATATCAGCGGCACCTTGGTAGCTAGTGGTGCTGTGTTGGCGGTACAGTGCAAAATATCTGCTTTTAATTTGCGGCAAGCCCGAGGTAAAAAATATTGCTCCCAAATAAAATAAGGAGCCTTCCTTATAGTATGAACTATTCTGTGGGGGATTGATGTAATACAGCGGTCACTGTCGTCCTTTACCATTACATGATAATCGATGGTGTCGGTATCTAAAGGGAGGCGCTTTAAAAGTTCCTGAGCTACAACATCCATCCCATGTTTACGGGGCCTGAATACACGCTGTACTTCAATAGCAATCTGTAATTTAGCTTTTTCAAAAATTTCCTGCTTAGGGAATAAAAGATTTTCGGCTAGTAGCATATCGTTAAAGTTTTGTATTGATTAATTAGAATGATATACTCTATAAATATGCCATATAGTTAATTATCTTATTATCAATGTTTTGTATTTAAAATACATTCCATAAAATGGAATTCTTCCATAAATTACTCAAGTTTTCAAAAGGATAGAATGCATAAAAAAGGCCGACGATCCTTTTAAAATCATCAGCCTTTAAACCAATAGTAAAAATTTTAATTATACGCTCTCTTTTTGAAGCAGTGCAGGTATTGTTCTTAAAATTAGTTTCAAATCATATTTCAAACTATGACTTTGCGCATATTTGTTATCAAGCATCAGCCGCTCCTCTTCGCTCATTTCGCCTTTGCCTCGTTTTTCAACCTGCCACAGGCCGGTAATTCCCGCTGGTGCCGAAAACCGGAGCACATATTTGTCGGTTGTTAATTTTTCAGCCTCATATAGTGGCAACGGTCTGTTGCCCACAATGCTCATATCGCCAATTATCACATTCCATAATTGGGGCAGTTCATCAATACTTGTATTTCTGATAAAATTACCTACCCGGGTAATTCGGGGGTCATTCTTTATTTTGAAAAATGCTGAATTTGAAGTAGCTTTTTTCTCATTCCTGAAATCCATTTCACACCATTCCATATTATCCGCAAACAGTGGATATTGACATTTGTGGTAGGCCTTACACTCATCGCATAAGCCGGCGTTTAAAACAGCGGGGGCCTTTTCATTTGCAGCATCAATATTATATTGGTTGAGGTGTTTTAAGTCTTTTAACCTGGCATCAGCATTAACATACATCGACCGGAATTTATAGAATTTAAATATCCGGTAGCCCGAACCCACCCGTAAAGCATAATAAAATGCAGGACCTTTTGATTCCAGCTTTATCATCAAATATATAAGCAGAAACAATGGCGACAGTACTAAAAGCGCTGTGCCTGCAAAAAATACATCAAAGGCTCTTTTGGCCAAGCTGATTCCTTTAATACGAGGCTTTTTTGCTTGTGAAATATCATTTAGCATTAATTGGTTCTCTATAAAAAAATTAACCTTTTTCTCAATGCGACCAATATTCAGGGGCAATTTAAACACGTCGGTAATGCCTGCAGACAAAGCAAGTTTGGTTAGGTTTGTATTTAAATGATTTACCATTAAAAAAAACGGAACTTCTTGCAATCCTCTTTTTTTGACTGCCTCAATTAAAGGTATACCTCCGGGTGCCATAATTTCGCCAAATGAAATAATCGCCACAATATTAAGACTGTCTGCCTGCCATGCCGATGCCATTTTCATCCCATTTACAAACGGCATTACACTGCTGGTCTTAAAGTTGCAATTTTTAAATATTGATAATTGATCATCTTCAACGCCAATAATAGCTATAATTGGGGTTGCTGCGGGTAAAGTGTGCTCCATATTTATAAGCTTAAAGTCAATTTACCCATTCGTCTTAAAACAACTTTTATCCTGGCATCCAGCTCAGCAGGATTAAACGGTTTTACAATAAAATCGTCGGCACCTGCATTTAGGCACTCAATTCTTTTTGCAGTACCTTCCTCGCCTGATAGGATGATGATTGGAATTGAATAAAAGAAGTCGCTGATTTTTATTTGTTCAATAAGCGCCAGACCGCCCAATTGCGGCGTATTTAAGTCGGCTATAATCAAATCCGGAAGATCGCCTCTTTGCATATTGGCTAAAGCATCGAACCCATTCGGATAAATTGCCACTTCATAAGTTACCTGCAAAAATTCCTGAAGAACGGCCTGCATAAACAAGTCATCTTCTACTACAAACACTTTGATATTATTTGAACCTGAAAAACTCATAGCATTCATTTTTAAGTTTTATTAAACATTTATCGCAATTTAAAACAACTACTCTATAAATATGCCATTTCTTAACTAGTTGATTATAAGGATATTTATGAGCGTTGACTTTCCATATAATGGAAGAAAGTCCAGTTTCTAAAAAACTGATATGCCTTTTAAAAGAAATAACAGACTGCACCAAATTTCAAATAAAGTATGTCGGCAGGTAAAAATCGAACAAATGATACAAATCAGACATTTCCTCCATAAATGGGATCGTTTTCCATTATCTGGAAATGAAATTCAATTTAATAAAATCATAATACACTAATATACAAATTGTTAATTAAACATAATGCTTTGGTATGGTTTTGTACTTAATGGGTGAACCGACAATAAATAACAGATGGCTGCTATTAATTACCGGCAAAACATTACCAAATAACGATGAAATTAAAAGTTTTCTTAACACTGTTCCTTTTAATATTTTGCTATGCCTGTTATGCACAAGCAACTGGGGTAGTGCAAAATTCAGCACCTGTACTGCTTGATGAGCAAAAAGAACTGCAGCAACAAATGGTGCCGCTCGACAGTATTTTGGAGCTCGCTGTAACCAACTCACCTTCGGTTAAATTCCAAAGTGATTTGATAGAATCTGCAAAAGCGCAACTTGAATTTAGCAAAAAGCAATGGAGCAATAATATTGTAGGATTTGTAAACTACTCAGCCGGTAACCAAAGTATCGTTTCGGCCGATAGCCAATCACCCGGCACGCAAACATCTTCTAACGTAACTAATGGTTTACGGGTAGGTGTGCAGGTGAATTTGCCCTTATTCGAATTGTTGGGTCGCAAGTCTCAAACAAAAATATATAAACACGATCTCAACTCAACCATCAACAAAAAGGATGAATCGATACAGGAGCTAAAAAAGGAAGTGATACTTCAATATTATAACCTTTTATATGCAAGCAACTTGCTGACTATCCGCAGCGAGGCAAAACAATCTACCATAAATGAATATGGTATAGCCGAAAAGCAATTCAGGGATGGAATAATTGATATTGGCGAGCTCTCTCGCTTAAAAACAATTGAAGTAAACGCCAGGGCAGATTACGAAGATGCAAAACGCCAATTTTCTACCTATTACAGCCAGTTTGAGGTATTGATTGGGGTGCCATTTCAACAATTAATTTTAAAAAGATGAGCATTATACACTACATAAAACTATTGCTGCGTTATACCAGATGGCTTGTTTTGCTGCCACTTATTTGTGCTGTTACTGTTTTTTTTCTTACTAAAAATGCAAAGAAAGAATACTCCAGTTCAACCACATTATATACCGGTGTAGCGAGTGGTTATTCAATCACCAGCACTGAAGATGAAAGATTGGATTACTTTGCCGTTAATAATGCGTTTGATAACCTGTTAGCCTGCGCCAAATCACGCGAAACCATTGAACAGGTTTCACTCCATCTACTTGCAGAGCACCTTTTATTAACAAAGCCCAATCCTCATGTGTTAGGTAGCGCAGGTTTTGAAAGCCTCAGAAAACTGGTTGACAACAAGCTGTTGGCTCATGCACAAGAGCTAAAGGATCCTCAAAGTGTTTACAACTATATTAACCAGCTTTATACTTCGCAGGTTGATAATGTAATAACTAATATTTTAAACAAACCTGGGTCATTTTATAGCATCGATGATTTGAAATCAGATCTGGTGGTAACCCGAATTAATACCAGCGATATTATTCAAGTGGTGTATTCTGGCAATGACCCTGCGGTTTGTTTGCGCATACTTCAACTGCACAGTAGCATTTTTACCGCAAACTATAAACGCCTTAAATCTGACCAGACCTATAGTGCGGTTCAATATTTTGAAACGAAGCTTGCCGACGCCAAAACCAAGCTCGAGGCATCAGAGAATGATTTAAAGGTATTTGGACAAAAGAACCGGATAATTAATTACTACGAACAAACCCGGTACGTAGCTCAGGCTAAAGAGGAGCTTGACAAAGAAATTTATGCCGAAAAGGTGAATCAAAGTGGCAGTAAACACGCATTGTTGCAGGTTGATAAGAAACTTAGCTCGCGCGAAAACCAGGTTTCGAATGGCTTGACACTCATAAATTTGCGGCAGCGCTTAAGTGAGGCTACCTCCGGTTTGGAGCGGGCAAAAGTTTATAATAACACAGAGAAGGTTAACGAGTTTTCAAAAAGAGTTAAAATACTAGATGACTCTTTAAAGGCAGAATCCAACAATTACCTTAATTTAAATTATACACCCGAGGCTATTCCGCGCCCTAGCCTGGTACAACAATATGTAGACAATTCTGTAAACAGCGCTAAAGCTACAGCTGGCCTCGATGTACTTACCAATCAAAAACAGAACTACCTCAATGAGATAGATGAACTTGCACCCCTTGGTTCAACATTAAAGCAGCTTGAACGTCAGATAGATATCAATGAAAAGGAGTATTTGGCTATTTTAAATGGTTTGCATCTGGCCCGGCTGCGCCAAAGCAATCTGTCGCTTAATTCAAATATTGTGGTACAGGACAAGCCGTTTTTCCCATTGCAACCACAAGCATCAACCCGGGCGTTATTGATAGTGCTTTCGCTTTTTGTAGGTTTTATAATGGTGGTTACAGTGGCAATAGGAAAAGAGTTTATGGATTCATCTATCCGTAGCCCTGAGAGAGCAAGAAAGACTATTGGCCTTCCATTGGCCGGGGTATCTATTACAGGTGGGGTTACAGTATTGCCTTACCAGCACACACTCGGGAATTTGCTTGCCGAAAAGCTTGTAAGTATTATTCTGCCATATATCTCCAAACCAATTGAAGATAAGGGTAAAGCCCAAATATCAGTCATTACGACAAAAGGCGGCGTTTTCCAGGAAACTGATTTAAAACGGTTGCATGAATTTTTATCCTCGCTATATGATGATACCTTTTGGGTGGTACCGATAGATTATTCGGAAGTATTTTCGGCAGCGATACCTCAAAATGCATTTGGCGTTTATACGCCTGCTCTGGTGCACCTAAATTACAAAAGTGTAAACGAGTTGATAGCTGACAATCAGTATGAACACAAGCTCACAGTTTATATCTCTCCTGATTTATCGCAAAATAGTTTACCCGCTTCTCTTGCAAGATCATCCGATTTGATGTTACTGGCATTTAAAGCAAATGATACATTGTTGCCGCTGGATAAAGAGACATTGGCAAAAGCGAAAGCCGCTGTTAACGATATTCCATTTTTTACCTGGCTTGTAAATGTTGACGAGACTAACCTTGACGGCTTAATAGGCGAAATCCCCAAAAAACGAAGCTGGTTGCGCAAAAAGATAAAAAAAATATTAACACTGAACCTTAAATAAGATGAAACAATCAAATCCAAAACATATTGTATGCTTTGCCCTGCCTGCCTGGGAAGCTGATTATCTGCGGTCAACAGTTGAATTAATGAAAGGTCTATCGGATGATAGTCTGGTCCTTTACGTTGATTACGCCTACACCATATCCGATTTAATAAAAGGAATGCTTGGCAAAAAGAAATTTGAGTGGCAGCGTTTGCTTGGTTTAAAAAAACGCTTGAGAAGGATAAGCGGAAATGATGGAATTGGGCTTTACGTGTTATCACTGCCACCTGTGTTGCCTTCATTTATTATCAAATCGTATAGTTTATTTAAAATCGCCAATAGAATTAATGCGGCAATTACAGGCTATTACATAAATAAAGCCATCAAAAAGCTGCAGATGCAGAATATTATTGGTTTTAATTCCTTTCAGCCATTCCTGGGCAATTACTGGACTATTAAAAACCTGAAATTTACCGTCTATTATATTTATGATGACTTTTCTAATGTTCCCTGGTTCAAGGGCTTTGCATCAATAGAAGAGGACAAATTTATTTCAAAGGCTGATCTGATAGTGGTGAGTTCTGACGAATTGAAAACAAGAAAACAGAAAATTAACAAGCCAATAGAGGTAGTAAATAACGGCGTCCATTTCAATGCATTCTTCAGCAACATAAAAAGCCGCAAACTTAACGAAAACTATATGAAGACTGTTGGTTATACCGGTACAATGGACAACAGGATTGATTTAGATTTATTAGAAATAGTTATTAAACAATTGCCCAATATACGGTTCCTTTTTATCGGTAAAGTGCGTGAGCCAAGTATTTACAACCGGCTCATAAAATACATCAATGTGTGTTTTGAGCCGCGGGTGCTTGCTGATCAGATTCCGTGTATGCAGCGACAAATTGATGTGGGTATTATCCCATACGTTTGCAACGAACTCACCGCAGCCATATATCCACTAAAAATAAACGAATATTTGGCAATGGGCCTGCCTGTTGTAGTTACACCTTTTGCTTCTATGGGCGAAGCTGACGAGGTAATTTATAAGGCCAGCAATGCTCCATCATTTATAGCTTGTGTTGAAATGGCGCTAACCGAGAAAGACATTTACATCAAACAGCGTCGGTTAAACATTGCAGAAAAAGCCGACTGGAAAGAAAGATCAAACCGGTTGATGGAGATAATAACGCAATATACCACGAAAACGTCTCTGATAGCTAGTCATCTATTAATAAAAAGCAACTAAGCATCATGATAAAAAAAATTTTATACAGCAATACATCCTGGTCATTAATATCAAATGGTACCACGGCGCTCCTTGGCTTTGTTAACCTTGGTTTTATTGCCCATCAGTATTCGCGCGATGATGCAGGCAAATGGTTCATGTTGCTTACCGTTTACACATTGCTGGAAATGCTGCGAAGCGGATGGGTGCAAACGCCGTTTGTAAGATATTTTGCAGTTACCACTAACCGCCAGGAAAAAAGCAGACTAACAAGTGCATCGTGGCAACTCTTGTTAGGTTTTACAATTATAATGGCCGCACTGGCCCTTCCGTTTATGTACTTTTTTAAGTTGGATAACGGCGCTTTTTTACTGGCAAAAAGATTTACTATTTTTTGGCTTTTTAGCGCCTTACCTTATCAACTGTTACAATGGCAGCTACAGGCCAGCCAGCTTTTTAAAAAATTGGCTGCAGTAAAAATATTCTTTGCCATCGGCTTTACTATTCTGCTGATTTTTCAGGTAAAGCTCAGGTTTTCTATTGAAACGGTAGTGTTGTTTTACGGATTGTTACAATTTAGTATTGGCATGGCAGGATCGATATTTGGCTGGCTAAGGTTTGGCACATGGAAAACAAATCTTCAGATTGAGCGAAGAAAATTATCGGCCTTCGGGAGGTATAGCATGCTTACCATGGTTACGTCAAGCTTGCTGCGTAGCAGCGACCAGTTTATTATAGCCATTTGGCTTGGCCCGGCAGCAGTAGCTGTTTATTCTATTCCGCAAAAATTAATTGAGGCAATTGAAATTCCTGTGCGGTCTTTTGCGTCAGTAACCATGCCCAAAGCGGCGTCATTGTTCCAGTATCAAAAATGGGAGGAATTAAGGTATTTATTTTATAGACAATGTGGTTTTTTAACTGCGTTGATTTTTCCGATGTTGATTGTTTTTTTCGTTTTCCCCTCACACATTGTGAATTTACTGGGTGGTGGTAAATACCATGAGTCGGTATTGTTATTACAGATATTTTGTTTTTACGCAGCCCTGATACCGATTGACAGATTTTGCGGGGTTTTACTCGATGCAGGTAATCGTCCGCGAAAAAACACCATCAAAGTTTTTATAATGCTGACCACTAATGTATTACTTGACGTTTTTGCTTTATGGATAGGCGCGGGTGTGTATGGCGTGGCTGCCGGTTCAACAATAACTTTCTTATTGGGGGTGATAATAGGCTGGGTGCAACTGAAAGATATTCTTGAAGCTTTTGCCATAAAATTGCTCTGGAAACACGGTGTTTTAGCATCAATCAATTTATTAAAGAAAATCCCGGCTGCTTAATTATGACTTTGAAAAAAATATATAATTTTTGGTTTGTACAGGCAATATTTATATCTGTAGTCGCCATAGCCTTGGGCTATATTATAACAGAAACAGACCTTACCGGTGCTGCCGGATTAATAGCTATTCCCTTCGTGTTAATCTACCTCGTTTTGCTCTTCAAAAATCCACGAATTGGGTTGTATACGGTATTGAACCTCGGTTTTTTTGTAAACGGAATGATTCGTTATTCAACAGCGCCGTTTGGTTTGTTGTTAGATGTTTTTTTATTGTTATCATTAATAGCCGCGTTAATTAAAGCTACCAGCCGGGATTATAAATATTTAAAAAATCCTTTTGTATATGGAATTGTGATCTGGACGGCCTTTACCATATTTGAGATTATAAACCCTGAGTCGCGAAGTTTTGCAGCCTGGTTTTATTCAGTTAGGGGAACCTCTCTTTATATGATTGAGTTAATCATCCTTACCATTTTATTATTGAATGATCCTAAAGAAATTAAGATTTTTATACGGATATGGATAGCCTGGTCGGTGGTAGCGTGCCTTTGGGGAATGAAGCAACAACTTTTAGGTGTTAACCATGCCGAACAAATGTGGCTGGATGCGGGCGCTTACAAAACGCATATTCTGTTTGGCAGACTAAGGGTATTTTCTTTTTATTCGGATGCCGGGCAATTTGGGGCTGCCATGGGGCATATTGCACTGGTTTGCTTAGTACTTTCCTTTGGCCCCATTAAACTAAAGCAAAAACTGTTATACTGGGCATTGGCTGGATTTTTCTTTTGGGGGATGTCAATATCCGGTACGCGGGGTGCATTATTTGTACCGCTTTCAGGAATAATGGTTTACCTGTTTTTAACGCGAAACTTTAAAATTCTTTCGGTAGGTGTAATCATTGTTGCCTTGCTTTTTGGTGCCTTAAAGTTCACAAAAGTAGGGGCCGGTAATTACCAGATCCAACGAATGCGGAGCGCCATGGACCCAAACGATCCATCGTTGCAGGTAAGATTAAATAACCAAAAAACGCTAAAGGCCTACCTGGCTTCAAGGCCAATCGGTGGCGGCATTGGCTCCGCCGGTTCGTGGGGACAAAGATTTAGCCCGGGTACCCTGTTGGCTGATACCCCAACCGATAGCTGGTACGTACGCATATGGGCCGAAACCGGAATTGTTGGCCTTTGGGTGCATTTAGGAGTAATATTTACTTTCATTATTTCGGGTACAGTTATGATTTTTAAAATGAAGAACGATAAAATGCTGCGGCAAATGGCCATGGCACTATTTGCGGGTTTTGTTGGGGTAGCATTTGCCAGTTACGGCAACCAGGTTTTGGGCCAGGCCCCAACCGGCGTCGTTGTTTTTATGAGCATTGCCTTTGTTTGGCTTGCTTACCGCTGGGATAAACGAATTATAAGAACAATGCCAATTTTAACCGAAAATTCTGCTGTATTATGAACAATTACCTTAATCCGTTGGTATCCATTATTTCGGTAAATTATAATACCGATACCGTCACTGTTGAATTGTTGCGTTCGCTTCAGCATATTACCTATCCAAATGTTGAGGTAATTGTGATTGATAATGCTTCGGCTGTTGATGCCCGTTATTTAGCTACTGATTTCCCAGCTATTACATTTATTCAAAATGAAAAAAATGAAGGATTCGCAGGCGGAAATAACCGGGGAATAGCAATAGCAAAGGGGGGAATTATTCTTTTATTAAATAATGATACCGAAGTTCAACCCACATTTCTTGAGCCCATCGTAAGACTTTTTAATACCTGCGAAAATATAGGCATTGTCAGTCCCAAAATACTTTATTACCAATCCAAAAACACCATCCAATATGCGGGTGGTAAACCTATAAATTCTTTTACGGCTCGCGGTAAATTTATCGGAACCGGCGAAACTGACCAGGGGCAATATAATGTTGCGCATCAAACACATCTGGCCCATGGGGCTGCCATGGCTATCAGGAAAGAAGTATTTGAAAAGATAGGTATGCTTCCTGAAGATTACTTCCTTTATTACGAAGAACTGGATTTTAGTGAACATGCACAACGCGCCGGTTTTAAGATATGGTATCAGCCAGCATCTGTAGTGTATCACAAAGAATCAATGAGCGTAGGTAAAATGAACCCACTTAAAATATACTATCAAAGCCGTAACAGGTTATTGTTTATCAGGCGTAATACCTTTGGAATAAAGGGGGCAATCAGTCGGCTCTTTTTTATTACCATTTCGATACCCGCTGCATTGCTAAAATACAGTTTGCGAGGTAAATGGGATTTTGCCGGTAAAATATGGCAGGGCCTTGTGTGGAATGCAAATTACAAACGTACTTAAATACTTGAAAATTATGAATTATTTCAATGCCCTGATCTTTTATTCTACTTTATTGGTGTTCGTTTTTCTTGCGTTTCAGGCCATTTATCTTTTCGTATTTTCGTTGGCTGGTCGTATTATTTCTTTATCGGCAGCACCGGAAAGTAAACAGATCGGATCTTTTGTAATTTACATACCATCCTATAAGGAAGATGCAGTGATTATACACACTGCACTAGCAGCACTGGCGCTAAAATACCCGGAAAATAAAAAACAGGTAGTAGTTATTGCCGACTCATTAAAACCAGAAACGCTGATGATGTTACGCTCACTTCCTATTCAAGTAGTTGAAGTTGCTTTCGATAAAAGCACCAAAGCAAAAGCTTTAAACGTGGCTATTAACCAAACGATAAACAATTATGATTATGCCCTGGTACTTGATGCCGACAATGTATGTGCAAAAGATTTTTTATTGCGAATGAATGATACACTACAAAGCGGTTACCAGGTGGTTCAGGGGCAACGGGTAGCAAAAAACACCGATACTAATTATGCATTGTTGGATGCTATAAGCGAAGGGATTAATAATCATATATTTCGTAAAGGGCACCGGGCTTTCGGATTATCGTGTGCTATTATAGGTTCTGGGATGGCGCTGGATTTTGATTTGTTTAAAACCATTATGTCCGAAATTACTGCTGTGGGCGGCTTTGATAAGGAGATGGAGCTACGCCTGCTAAAACAACGCATCCGATTTGGTTATGCCGAAAATGCCATTGTTTATGATGAGAAAGTCACCCAATTATCAACCTTGCAAAATCAACGTCGCCGCTGGCTGGCTGCACAACTCAATTACATGAAAAAATATGCAAGCGAAGGCCTTATACAACTGTTAAAAGGCAACTTTGATTTTTTTGATAAGGTAATACAAACCCTGTTATTACCACGTCTTATATTGCTGGGTATAACGCCGGCAGTGTTAATATTATCATTGCTTCACGGGCACGCGTTGCCTCCTGTCTATTGGCTTTTACTGTGGATAATTACTTATATAGCTATACTGTTCGCTATTCCGTCACAATATTTTAACAGAAGATTATTTAAGGCTATTCTTAGTTTGCCTATTGCTTTTTTTACAATGTTTAAATTATTTTTTAAGCTAAGAAACGCTAATCGTACCTTTATTCATACGCCACACGGGGCATCTAAATAGGCTCGTTATTTTTATTATATATCTATCGTAGTTAAATACATGGCAAGCTTAATTTATACTTGTCTTATATAAATTAATCAACCTGAACTACGGATACATTCGCCTGATGTTCTTCAATACAAAACCGAAGAAAACCTGCAATGGACTTATTAGCCGCATTTGCATAGACTGCTGAAACGATCTTAACTTTGCCGTCATCAAATTGGAAAAGTTCACCATTTTTGCTGCCCCGGTTCAGGTTGATCAGGAACTGATTAAAGGCTTCCTTCCTTTCTTCTAAAGTCCTACCTTGCAACCAGAAACCGTAAAAAGAGGTACCATTAATTTCATCAAATGAACTCGTAAATTCGGATTGATCTGTCATTTTTAATTTCCTTTTCCAGTCTTTGCTGATCAGAAGAAAATAAATCTCGTCACGTACCTTTTTTTGTTTCAAAGAAAACATATTACTCCCGAAAAAATATCCTCCTATGGCAACAACCAGCGCTGCTAAAACTAATTCCGTAACCATTGTTAGACTGGATTTATTATTTCCATAGTACAGTAAATAAGAGATACAGATTATTATTGATAAAGAATATATTACTAATAGAATATAGTGAAACACCAGGGCCTGTATATAGAAACATCGCAACTTTTGGCATTCAGCCCCGGTCAAGCCTTTAAAGCTATTTCTTATTTGCGCCAGCCTGTCTTCAAAACTAAGACCTCCATAACGGTCACCCAGTTCATCGAGCCAATTTTTATAACTAACAGATAAGACCAATTGTACAGGCACAATCCATAGCGCCAGTAAAATACTACAGATTATTATTGTCGTACGAAACGTTGGTAATAAACTGTAAAATATGCAAAATATAATGACGGTTATAATTTCAATGAATATCCTTTTCATCTGACAAACTCGGAAACTTTGACATTTCTACTTTTTTATTTTGATCAACAACTTTAGCATAAACGTATATCATCTCGGTTTTTAAAGCCGGAAATCTAACTAAGCAAATTTGAATTATCTGTTTTTAGTAAACGTGTTTTCTATGATCTTAAATTCATCCAAAGTTGGGTTAATTACATCAGTATCAAAAACGGACTTACTTTCATTCCAGTATGTTGCTTCATTATCCTCAACATCAATAGGCCGTCCAATTAACTGCAAACTCCCATCATTGAACAGCTCAACTACAGCTATTAATACATCAGAAATTGACTTTACAAATTTAAAAGAATCAGGAAAATTGGGATGTTGTTTTTTTTGGTAACCTATTGACAGAATATAGTTTATAATATTATCTGTTTGTATGAGGGGTGGAAATTTTAACATTTCAAACTTTTTCTTCTGATCGACTATTTTGGCATAAATCTGTGTCATTTCAATTTTGCTGTGTCCAAGTATTTCTTTGACTGTGTAGATGTCCATGCCGAACGTTAGTCCGATGGTGGCGAATGTATGTCGTGCAGCGTGGAAGTGCAGATTTTTCTTTAGCCCCGCTTCTAGTGCCCAAAACTTTAGGTAGACATTAACTACCTGGCTTGATGGCAAATCCCAGAAAACTTTTTTATTGATCGGGTGCTTTGAGAGATTTTCTAAGATTGACTTGGCATCATCGGTAAGTGGCACCATAACAATTTTCTTTGTAGTTTTAGCTGGCCGGAAAGTGATCTGGTCATTTTCAATTTCACTATAAACTAATTTTTTTACGTCTGAGAACCGCAGACCGGTGAAGCATGAAAATAAAAACGCCTGCCGAATTTGGCTATTTCCCCTTTTCGGAATAAAATTGGCTAAAGTCCTAACCTCTTCGATGGTCAAGGTAGTGCGTTCGGTGCCGCCTTCTTCAATGATCTTAAATGTACTGAACGGCGATGCTGTAATCACGCCTTTAACTACCAGCTTATTAAAATGTTGCCGAAAAACGGATAAATACGCATTAGTGGTATTTCTACTGACCTGGTTAAGCAGGTAACTTTGAAAGTTGTCTAACAAATCTTCATCTACGTCCTGAACTAAGACATCTCTTTTGGGGAAATACCTCTTAAGGTGAATAATAAGGCACTCCAATTTATAATTAAATTTCTTGGCTAAACATTGATCAAAGTAGTCTAACAGGTTATAATTTACTTTGACAGGCTGCTTATAACCGTGGTCTGAAAAATTTAATTCGTTCTCTCTTTTATTGCGAAGTGCATTTATAATCTTAAGATTATCTTTGTCTGACTCAGTGATCCGGGTGCCCGGAACAGAATAGTCCTTACCGACATAAATCTTAAGGAACTCATAATTGCGCTTACCTTTGCCCTCTACGGTATTTGAATAAATATCGAGATAAGCACTAAATTTGCCGCTGCTTAACTTTTTATATCTGATCGTTACCATAATTTATTTGTTACTTTTGTTACTCACGATAGTCGAAAAGTAACATATCAGTAACAAAAATAACATAAAATAAGCTCAATTTCAAAAAAGTAAAAGAGAATAAACTAACATAAAATATTGAAAATGATCTATATAACCACTTTATCTTATTTTACTTTACCCTCGATTATTTACCCTTAAAAGCATGGCCGGTATTTATATCCATATTCCTTTTTGCAAACAGGCATGTTATTATTGCGATTTCCATTTTAGCACTTCGTTAAAATATAAGGACGAGCTTTTGCAGACGCTTGTAAAGGAAATCCAGTTGCAAAAAGGCTATCTGGATGGCGAAACCATTGAAACCATTTACTTTGGCGGTGGCACCCCATCTGTATTAAATGCCGATGAAATTAACCTGCTGGTTGGCACGATAACCAACCTGCACACGGTATCTTCTAACGCAGAGATTACTTTAGAGGCCAACCCCGACGACTTGAACAAAGAGAAATTAAGCGCCCTTGTTAAAACAAATGTTAACCGCTTAAGCATAGGTATCCAGTCATTTTTTGATGATGATTTAAAGTGGATGAACCGGGTGCATCAGGCTGATGAAGCCGAGTCATCTGTAAAAAGGGCTCAGGATATGGGGATCGAAAACATAACGGTTGATTTAATTTACGGCTATCCGTTATTAAGCGATCAAAAATGGAAACACAACCTCGAAAAGGTTTTTGCATTGTCTATCCCGCATGTATCCTCCTACTCCATGACGGTTGAACCACGTACGGCATTGGCATCGTTCATCAAAAATAAAAAACAAGCCACTATGGACGATCAGCAGAGTGCCGCTCAGTTTTTAACACTGATGGATGCCATGCAGCAACAAGGCTTTGAACACTACGAAATATCAAACTTTTGCAAACCCGGCCATTATTCTAAACATAATTCCAATTACTGGAAAGGTGTAAAATACCTGGGCATAGGACCATCGGCCCATTCATTTAATGGCGAAACAAGGCAGTGGAACATAGCCAGCAATGCTAAATACATACAGTCGCTAGAAAAAGCGATTGTTCCTGCTGAAACAGAAGTATTATCAGAAGCCGACCGGCTGAATGAATATGTCATGACATCGCTGCGTACTATGTGGGGACTTGATTTAAATAAACTTGATAACATCGCTGCCTTGGCCTCATCACAGCTAAACAAAGCAGCAGAACGCTACTTCCTAAACGAATGGATTGAACAAAGGGGACAAACCATCTACCTAACCCAAACCGGCAAATTATACGCTGATCATATTGCTTCAGAGCTATTTTTTTGATGTTTTTCGGGTTCACTTAGCCCTCTCACAACCATTGGGAGTGCGATAGTATGGGCAAAAAAAATCCGTTACCAGCGCTTGCCCGTATCTCCATCTAAACATCAAAAATAACTTATGAGAAAATTAATTATCGCGGCCTTTGCATTAGCAGCTATTGCAATTGCGCCTAAAGCAAATGCACAAACTAAAATGGTTGGTGGCGCCGCAATGTACCCAACTAAAAACATTGTTGAAAATGCAGTAAATTCAAAAGACCATACTACTTTGGTTGCTGCAGTTAAAGCAGCTGGCCTGGTTGAAACTTTAGAGTCAGCAGGGCCATTTACCGTGTTCGCTCCAACTAACGAGGCATTTGACAAATTACCCGCAGGCACTGTTGATAACCTGGTAAAACCCGAAAACAAAGCTACTTTAACCAAAATTTTAACTTACCATGTAGTTGCAGGCCGTTTAAGCGCTGCTGATTTAATGGCTCAGGTTAAAGCAGGTAATGGCAAAGCAGATTTAAAAACTGTTGAAGGTGGCATCCTAACCGTTATGTTAAAAGGCAGCAAACTATACCTTGTTGACGAAAAAGGTGGAAAAGCATGGATAACCATTGCTGACGTATTTCAAAGCAATGGCGTTATACATGTGGTAAACGCTGTGTTAATGCCCAATTAATCAGTTGGCAGTTTTAAGTTAGCAGTTTACAGTTAATATTTAGTGTTATAATGATTGATTTAAACCGCCCCGCAATTAACGCGGGGCGGTTTCTTTTTTGGGGGACGGCTGCAAACCGGCAACTGCAAACTGATAACTGCTCGCTTGCTTTGTCAGTAAATTATCAAAAACAATGGGAAATTTTCTGCGTTTTTATCATTTATTTATTTTTGCCTGTTAAATAATTGTGAACATGAGCATGAAATTATCCCCTATAGATCGCGTTGATGATATAAGCAAAGAAGATTTTATTAACAATTATTTAATCCCCCGCAAGCCATTAATTATACGTAAAGCAACCGCAAACTGGCCTGCGCTGCAAAAATGGACGTTTGATTATTTAAAACAAACCGTTGGCGATCAAACAGTTCCTTTATACGATAGCTCAAAAGCCGATCCGTCAAAACCCATTAATGCTTCAGCAGCCGAGATGAAGTTTGGTGATTACATCGACCTGATACAAAAAGAGCCTACTGATTTGAGGATCTTTTTGTTCGACCCGATAAAACATGCGCCGCAATTGCTGGATGATTACCGCTCCCCTACCAACCTGATGGGCGGCTTTTTGGATAAATATCCTAATATGTTTTTCGGTGGTGCCGGATCTGTTACTTTTTTGCACTACGATATTGATTTGGCTCACATCTTCCATACACACTTTAACGGGCGCAAGCATGTCATACTGTTTGACCAAAAATGGAGCGAACGCCTGTATTGTATCCCATTTGCCACTTATGCTTTGGAAGAGTATGATATTGAGCAACCCGATTTTAACAAATTCCCCGCTTTGGACGGTATTGAGGGGCAGGAAGCTATTTTAGAACATGGCGACACCCTGTTTATGCCCACAGGCTACTGGCATTGGATGAAATACCTGGATGGCTCATTCTCTATTTCACTGCGTGCCTGGGATAAATCATGGGCTATTAAGGCTAAAAGCTTATATAATTTAACTATTCAGCGCAAGTTTGATGATATGATGAAAAAGAACTTTAAATCGCGCTATATGGGCTGGAAAGAAGAACTGGCTATTAAGCGTGCCAACAAAGCCCTGGCTGATAGTAACCCCACACGGCAATAATCCGTACAATTATACTACTTGCTAAATTTTATTCTATCTTTAATAAGTAGTCCCTAATTACTATGGTTAAAAGAATTAAGTATCATTACGATAATCAGTTACATGCAAAATTCATCAGAGAAACTGGCGAAACCAACCAGGGTTATATTGTAGGTTATTCGGATAATTTCGCACTATTACAGGAAACCAACCGGTTTAAACTTTCAACCTTCAATATCTTTCCAATTAGTCAGATCAAGAAAGTCCGTTTTAATAAATGGAACCGGTATTATCATAAAATAATGGTTTGGGATGGCGCCATCGAATCCGTTGGCAGCAACTATCCTATTGATTTAAACAACTGGGAAACCATTTTTGAAAGTATAAAAAATCAAAAGCTCAAAGTAACCGTTCAATACGAAAACACAAAAAAGGCCGATGCCTGCGTACTAAAAACCACATCGAAATTAGTTTATATGCACCCCTCCAGTCAGCCCGATGTTAATGATACCGAAGCAACCGGAATTGATTTTGAAAGCATAAGCCATATTCAGTTTGATAACAAAACCGTTCATGTTGTTAGCGGGCATGTAAAAAGTAAAAAGAGAACACTCTTTAGTTTAATTTAACGTATTTAACATTTTGTTAATACGCTTCGTTGTTTTATTTCGTTATTTTGTCATTCCCCTGCATATAAGTTCTTTTTTACTTATGTTGATTTGGGACACAATACATATATGAGCTTTATACTGAGCCCGATCGACACTGTTGAGCATATCAGCCCTGAAGATTTTAAAAAAAACTATTTAGACCCTCGCCGTCCGTTAGTCATAAAGGGACTTACCAATAACTGGGCCGCCCGCGAAAAATGGACCCCCGAGTATTTAAAACAAGTTGTTGGCAGCAAAGTTGTGCCGCTTTATGATAACTCTAAGGCCGATCCTTCCAAGCCTATCAACTCATCAGCTGCCGAAATGCCTTTTAACGACTATATCGACCTGATTATGTCGCAGCCTACCGAGTTGAGGATATTTTTCTTCAATATTTTTAAGCAAGCGCCACAATTACTGGACGATATCGCATTTCCTAAAGAACTAATGGGAGGCTTTTTAGAAAGCATGCCATCCATGTTTTTTGGTGGATCAAACTCGGTTACTTTTTTACATTACGATATCGACCTGCCACATATCTTTCACACCCATTTTGGGGGCAAAAAGCATGTGATACTGTTCGAAAATAAGTGGAAACGCCGTTTATACTGCATACCAAATGCAACCTATGCCCTGGAAGATTATGATGTATTAAACCCCGACATTAAAAAATTCCCGGCCCTGGATGGAGTAGAAGGTATTGAGGTATTTTTAGAACATGGCGACACCTTGTTTATGCCGACCGGTTTTTGGCACTGGATGAAATATGTGGAAGGCGGATACTCTTTGAGCTTGCGCGCATGGGATGCATCCATTAGCCGTAAAGCTGCCAGTGTGTATAACCTGGCTGTAAAAGGCGGACTAGACAGCGTGCTTAAAATGACATTTAAAGCTAATTATGCCCACTTCCGCGAGAAACTTGCTGTTAAATGGGCAAACAGGGAATTGGCAGCTGGGAAACCATATTGAGTTTGGAATTCTTGAGTCTAAAGTTAATCGTCATACCGTGGTGAGACTTTCCGGCTGTTCAAACGGCTTGCTTGAACAGTCGGATAATCTTTGCAAACCAAAAGTCTCAAATCTAACTCGTATGATCACAAACAATCACCCACACACCATCTATTTTTTTAAACCATAAGGTAAAATATCCGCCGGGAGCATCTTTTTCTCGTTTAAGGTTCCAGCCGCCAAGTACAAAAGCATTGGTACCATCCAGCACGTCAACCTTTAAAATGGTGAAGGTAAGCTGGCCCATGGCAGCCTTATCTGGGTAATGTTTTTTATAACGATCGAGCGTGCTTTGCCAGCCATGCACCGGTGCAGTACTACCCACAAACACCAGCGAGTCTGATTTCCAGTAACCTTGCATGTAGCCGTCAATATCGCCATTATTCCAGGCGGTTTGCTGTTTTTCCAACACGTTTAATACAGCCTGTTTATCCTGCGCATGCAGGCAGATAACAGAAACCACCATTATAAAAGACAGAATAATTTTCTTCATCATGCAAATTACAAAAAAGCTTTTAGCTTTGATATTTAAGCCTTCAGCTATGAGCAACATACTTTGTTTTGGTGAAATTTTATGGGATACCTTTGGCGATGAAAAAGTAGCCGGCGGCGCACCAATGAACGTTGCCCGCCATTTGGCACAACAAGGTGCCAACGTACTTTTTGCCAGCAGTGTGGGTAACGATGAATCCGGGCAGGGATTAATTCAGTTTTTGAAGGATGGCAGTCTATACAGCAACCTTATTCAACTGGATAATAAACTACCTACCTGCGAAGTAACCGTACAACTGGATGCACAGGGACAGGCTACCTATATTATCCCTCAGCCCGTATCGTGGGACAATATTCAACCTGGCGAAACACTTAATGAAGCCGCCATTAACGCCTCGGCCATTATTTATGGCAGTTTGGCTTGTCGTGAAGCTGCTACACGCGATACTTTGCTTAACCTGCTCGATGAAACAACAGCTTTAAAGGTATTTGATGTAAACCTGCGTCCGCCGCATTACACCCTATCTACCATCGAAACATTAGTTGCCGGTGCCGATGTAGTAAAGATGAATGAAGATGAAGCCGCACTACTGATAGGAGGCAACACTAATAATCTGAAAGAAAACATTGTTGAATTTCAGAAGAAATATCACCCAAAAACCATTTGCGTAACCCGCGGTGAAAATGGCGCCATGGCCTGGCATGACTATGTCTTTTACGAACACCCCGGCTGTCCGGTAAAAGTGGTTGATACAGTTGGCGCCGGCGATGCCTTTTTAGCCACCTTTGTAAACGGTCTGTTGGCCAATAAATCCATGCCCACCATACTGGAACAAGCCTGCCGCATAGGCGCTTTTGTTGCAGGTAAACGTGGTGCCAACCCGGTTTATGGGGAAAATGAAATTAGTTGTCTGAAGCGCTTCTGAAGTTTGCAGTTACCAGTAGACAGTTTGCAGCAGGACAGATAGTTTTAATTTGACAACTGTAGACTGCCTTTTGCAAACCCAAAACTGCAAACAGAAACTGCCAACTGCAAATCGCTCACTGCTAACTGCCCTTTGTCATCTTTTCATAACAATTCCGTTTAATGGCGCTCAAGCGAAACTTTTAACAAAAATAATCCGTTATTTTATATCAGAAAGGGTAAAATATGCGTGGTTTTGAGTTTTCGAAGTTTAAACCCAATGAAATCCCCAAAGGTGGATTTGAGGAACTATTAAAATTATTTTTAGAATTGCTTAACTATACGGCCGGCGATGCAGGCGAAGCTTTGCAGTGGATGAATGAGCTGGACAAGCAATACAATATTACCAATGACGAATATGGCATGGGTAATTTCATCGACGATTTGAAGCAAAAAGGCTACCTAAGCGATGATAACGAGAATGGCGAGATCAGGATAACGGCAAAAACGGAGCAAAGTATTCGTGAGTCGGCGTTGGAGGAGATATTTGGCAAGCTCAAAAAATCGGGCAAGGGTAATCACCGTTCACCACAATCAGGACAGGGCGATGAGAAGAATGCCGAGCGCCGGGAGTTTGAGTTTGGCGATAGTTTGGACCAGATTAATATGACGCAGTCTATCCACAACGCGCAGGTAAACCATGGCATTGGCGATTTTATGATGACCGAGCGCGATCTGGAAGTGGAGGAAATGGATTATAAAACCCTCACTTCTACCGTGTTGATGATTGATATTTCGCATTCCATGATCCTTTATGGCGAAGACAGGATAACGCCCGCCAAAAAGGTTGCCATGGCACTGGCCGAGTTGATTAAAACCAAGTATCCCAAAGATACTTTGGATATTGTGGTGTTTGGTAATGATGCCTGGCCCATCACCCTAAAAGATTTACCATACCTGCAGGTTGGCCCCTATCATACCAATACCTATGCGGGATTAGAATTGGCTACAGACTTGTTGCGCAGGCGTAAAACCCACAATAAGCAGATTTTTATGATTACCGATGGCAAGCCTACCTGCTTAAAGGAAGGCACCAAGTATTATAAAAACAGCATCGGCCTGGATAGAAAAGTGGTGAACAAAACGCTTAACATGGCTGCGCAATGCAAAAGGCTTAAAATTCCTATCACCACGTTTATGATAGCAAAAGACCCCTACCTGCAGCAATTTGTCCGTAAATTTACCGAAACCAATGGTGGCAAAGCTTTTTACAGCTCGTTGAACGGCCTTGGCGAATACATTTTTGAAGATTATATTCGTAACAGACGAAAAACGGTTAGATGATGTGTAGATGTGCGGATTTTAGATGTGCAGATGAATGACTGGCAAATAACAAACGCGCTGCGTTGCCAGTTAAAAAATGACTAATGACATAATGATTAATGAGTAAATGAGTAATAAGCTATTAAATATAAAAACACTGGGCGAGTTAAAGAAAACCGCTTATAAAAGCCGCTCGGTTAAGGATGAATTACGTGAAAATCTAATTGCCCAATTACAAAAAGGCGAGGGTGGTTTTGAGGGGATAGTTGGTTTTGAAGACACGGTAATTCCCGATCTGCAAACTGCCATCCTATCGCGCCATAACATATTATTATTAGGATTAAGGGGACAGGCCAAAACACGTATTGCACGTTTATTGGTTAACTTGTTGGATGAGTACATGCCTTATATTGAAGGATCAGAATTGTATGATGATCCACTGGCCCCTATTTCATGGTATGGCCATAATGCAGTATTGGAGCATGGAGACAAAACGCCTATCGCGTGGGTACACCGTGCCGACCGTTATACCGAAAAGCTGGCTACGCCGGATGTTACCGTTGCCGATTTAATTGGCGATGTGGACCCTATTAAGGCCGCCACCATGAAGCTAAATTATTCTGACGAGCGTGTTATCCACTTCGGCTTAATACCGAGGGCACACCGCGGCATTTTTGTTATCAATGAGCTACCCGATTTGCAGGCACGTATACAGGTATCGTTATTCAATATTCTGCAGGAGCGCGATATACAGATACGTGGCTTTAAGCTCCGTTTACCGCTCGATCTTCAGTTTGTATTTACCGCCAACCCGGAAGATTATACCAACCGTGGCTCCATCGTTACCCCTTTAAAAGACCGTATTGAGAGTCAGATATTAACACACTATCCACGTACAGTTGAAATATCCCGTCAGATAACCCAGCAAGAGGCTACGCTTGCCCCTGAGCAGCGCAGTGCCATTGAGGTTGATGGTTTGGTGAAAGATCTGGTAGAACAGATTGCCTTTGAGGCCCGTAATTCTGAATATATCGACAAAAAATCAGGCGTATCGGCCCGTTTAACGATATCAGCTTTTGAAAATTTGGTGAGTAATGCGGAACGCCGCATGCTCATCAATAAAGAAAAAAATACATTTGTACGCATTTCCGACTTTTTAGGGGTGATACCAGCCATTACCGGCAAAATTGAACTGGTTTATGAAGGTGAGCTGGAAGGTCCCGGTAAGGTTGCCAATATTCTTATCGGCAAAGCCATAAAAACACTTTTACTACAATTTTTCCCTGATCCGGAGAAAGCCAAAAAAACCAAAGGCGCCAACCCTTATGCCGAAATCATTAACTGGTTTGGCGACGGCAACAGCTTATCAGTAATTGATGAATTGCCGCAGCAGGAATATAACAAAGCCTTAAATTCAGTGACCGGCTTAAAGGCGCTGGTTAAAAAATTCCATCCCCGTTTAACCGAAAACCAGGAGCTGTTATTAATGGAATTTGTGCTGCATGGCTTATCAGAATTTAGTCAGCTGAGTAAAGGCTTTTTAGATAATGGTTTTGCTTTTTCGGATATGTTTAACAGCTTGTTTAACCTGCAACCCGATGAGGATGATTTGGATTTAGATGACGATCGTTATTAAATTTGTGCTTTAGCATTAATGAAACAAATACTTAGTACGGCATCAGTAATAGCGGTTTTATTGCTGCTTGATCTTTATATTTTTAATGGGATACGTGGCGGCCTGTTAAAATGGCACATCGTTCAAAAAAAATGGTTTATAAAGGCATATTGGATTATTTCAGTATGCCTTATTATTTTTTTACTGTTGGGCGTTTATGTAAAGTTAGGCGTAGGGGTGCGTGCCGCCTTACTTTTTATTTATTTTTTACTTTTTGTGGGGAAAGCATCTTTGCTGCCCTTCTTATTAATTGATGACGTGCGCCGCCTGGGCATCTGGATATTTAAGCTATTAAAAAAGGAAAAAAACAAGCCGGTAGCTAATGCGCCGGTTGCCAATCAGCCTGCTATCCCACGTTCCGAATTTTTAGTAAAAGCAGGGTTGCTTGCCGGCGCGGTACCACTGGCGGCAATGCAAATAAGCATGAAAAGCGCCCTCTACGACTATAGGGTAAAACATCGCGATCTTTATTTAACTAACCTGCCAAAGTCATTTAACGGGCTTAAAATAGCCCAGATATCTGACATACACTCGGGCAGTTTTTTTAATAAAAAGGCAGTGGTTGGCGGTATTGAAATGCTGCTTAATCAAAAACCCGATCTTATTTTCTTTACTGGCGACCTGGTGAATAACTACACAGGCGAAATGAAGGATTATCAGGATATTTTTAGTAAAGTTAAAGCTCCTTTGGGCGTATTTTCAACCCTCGGGAATCACGACTATGGCGATTATATTGAATGGCCAAGTGTGCATGCTAAAAAGAAAAATTTTGAAGATATGGTAACCACCCATAAAAACATGGGCTGGCACCTGCTGATGAATGAGAACCATCGTTTAAAAATAGATGGCGATGAAATTGGTATTCTGGGCATCGAAAACTGGGGCGAGCTGAGCCGTTTCCCCAAGTATGGTCGCATGGATCTTGCCGTAAAAAATACGGACGATTTACCGGTAAAACTTTTACTATCACACGATCCTTCGCATTGGCGGGCACAAGTATTGCCACAATACCCACAGATAGACATGATGTTTTCGGGCCATACACATGGTATGCAAATGGGCGTTCAAACAGAACATTTCCAATGGAGCCCGGTTGAATACGTTTATAAAGAATGGGCCGGTTTTTACCGCCAACAGCAACAACAACTGTATGTAAACGTAGGCTATGGATTTTTAGGTTTTAGAGGAAGGGTTGGAATATTGCCGGAGATTACGATATTTACATTAAAAGCCGGACTTGCGCCAAACTCCCTTAATGGATAACCAGCAGGGTTAAGGCTGCTGCTTCATATTAAAAATGAAAAAAACACTACAGCCAATTTTAGATTTCCTGCTTTTTAGTAACATTTTTATGGCCCTCTGTGCCGTTTCACAAGGTCTGGTTACCTTTTATTTAATTGGCGCAAAATCATCATATCATGTAAACTGGCTATTGTTTACATCAACGCTGGGTATTTACAATTTTAGCATATTACTTACCAAACCGCAACATCCTGAACAATCGACATACAAGCGTGTGCGTTGGTTTTTTGGACATTACAGATTAATGGTGACATTTACCATTGTATCGCTGCTATCGTTGATTCCATTATTTTTTTTGGTATCGATGGAGTCGAGAATACTGCTGATATTTCTGGCGATCATTTCCTTTTTTTACAGCATCCCCTTGTTCACCATCGGCGATCAGAAATTTGGGCTACGCAATATTCCGGGTTTAAAACAGTTTCTGATTACCCTTGTATGGACTATGAGTACTGTATTGCTACCTATACTGGAAGCACATGCGCATCATTTAACGGATATTTCTATGCGCGATACTACCTTACTTATAGGTAAACGCTTTTTGTTTATAGCTGCATTAACCATACCGTTTGATATACGGGATTTATTTGAAGACCGTCAATCGGGTCTTAAAACGGTACCGGTGGTATGGGGAGAAAAAAATGCTTATCTGTTTTGTCAGGTATTATTGGCAGGCTACCTGGTATTGTTGCTACTTTTCAGAAACAATGGCTTTAATGCTAACTTTTGGGCACTATTTATCACAACGGTGCTTACCGGCTGGCTCATCTTTAAATCAAAGTGGGAAAAAAATGAGTACTACTATTTCTTCTACATGGACGGGGTGCTAATACTGCAATATGTAGTACTCGTTTTGGTTGGATGGCTGAGCGTTTACTTTTAAAAACCCACGATCTAAATTATTATCAATTTGCATTTATCCCGAACGGGCAATTGCGTCGTCCATCCGGGATAAATATCTAACTTACTGCACCACAGGCAACACTATACTACTGGCAAAATTAGCGGAGTGATATATTTTTTGCGTTGCACTCTGGTAGTCGCCCTCCTTAGCATCAAAAATATTGGGAATATATTTCTGCGGATTACGATCAATTATCGGGAACCAGCTGCTCTGCACCTGTACCATTATACGATGGCCTCTTTTAAATACGTGATCCGCGGCATGCAGGTTAATGGTATATTCTTCGACCTTGTTGGGTACTATTGGTGCCGGATTGGTAAAGCTAACTCTAAATCTTCCTCTAAAAACATCTGCGTCTATCATTAACTCATACCCTGCCATTTTAGGTTCTTTTTTATATACCTGCGGATAAACGTCAATCAGCTTAACTACCCAATCGGCATCGGTGCCTGTGGTAGCAGCATATAACTTTGCCAGTACATTGCCGGTTACGGTAACATCCTCAGTAAGCGTATCTGTTTGCCAGCTTAATACGTCGGGCCTGCTGTCAGCAAAACGCTGATCATCAGCCAACCAGTAATACCACTTTGACCCGGCTCCGTAAGTTTCTTCTATCGGTCGTACCCTGTATGGCACAGGCTTAGCCGGGTCAGAAACATAGCTATCGGCGGGCTTTGCTTCGTCAGCCGTTGGCTTGTCAAATGATAGCTTACCATTGGCATGCAGATAAATATTTTTCTGAACGGCTTCTTTTGGCGGCCATGCGGTGTAGTTTTTCCATTGGTTCGACCCTGTTTGGAATGATATGGCTTCAGCAAATTTACCATCGCCCTCGCCTTTTAAATACCAGGCAAACCATTTAGCTTGTATCTCCTTGCGGAAATAAGCTGCCGTAGCCTGTCCGTCAAACTTCAAATTGTTTAGGGTCTTTCCGTCGCCGCCAGCCCAGCCGCCATGTATCCATGGGCCAATAACTATAAAATTCTGGTTGTGTTTATCAAGCTTTTCCAGCGCCTGGTAGGCATCCTGCGGCCCCACCATATCTTCTTCATCCCAATAGCCGCTAACGTGCTGTATAGCCAGCCTGGGTGAGTCCAGCCGCGAGGTAAGTGCCTGTTTCTTCCAGTAAGCATCATAGTTAGGGTGAATTGTAAAATCATTCCAGCTTGGCAACTTTTCATGTACATATTTTTTATTGATGTTTGATAGCGGCCCCAATTTTAAATACCAGTTATAGGTATCATAATTGTCAAACTGGTAAAGCGAATCAGTTTTTGATATTTCTTCCATAAAAGCATATTCAAACGCGTAGCTTAAACGAAAGGCACCATTATGGTGTAGGTCATCATTCATAAACATATCCGATGGGGTGGCTTGTTCAGATACCGCCTTTAAAGCCGGATGCGGGTCGCTGGCGGCAATAATGGTTGTCCACCCATCGTATGATATGCCGTACATACCTACCTTACCATTATTATCCGGAATATTTTTTAAAAGCCAATCTATGGTATCATAAGTATCACTACTTTCATCAATGGCCTTGGGATCATTTTTATCACGACTAAAACGCATCATAGCATATTTACCTTCGGAGAGGTAACGGCCGCGGATATCCTGAAAAACGAAGATATAACCATCATCGGCCATATCTTTAATGTAAGTTTGCTTTTCGGGACTTGGAACTTCATTTACACCGTAAGGCGTGCGTTCCATTAAAAAAGGAAGTTTTCCGTTTGGGTTTTTAGGTGTGAAAATAACGGTATGCAGCTTAATACCATCGCGCATGGTTATCATTACTTCCTGTCGGGTATATTTAGCGTCAGCATTTGTAGTTTGTGCAAATGTTTTTTGGGTTACCGTTAAAGTGATAACCATAAGAGTGATTCTGATAAAAAATACTTTCATAATTGCTCGTTAAGGATAGTTCACTAAATATATGAATTTGTTAAATAAGTTAAAAAGCATATATGGCTGCTAACTATAATAATTCGGCCTGGTTTTACGATAGGCTTTCGCACTTGGTATATGGTAAAGCTTTAATTAAAGCACAAGTTTATTTATTTCGGTACATCCCGGCAAATGCTCATATTTTGATAGTTGGCGGCGGAACGGGCTGGATACTGGAAGAAATAAGTGCAATACATCCGGCGGGATTAACTATTACCTATGTCGAGGTGGCACCTGCTATGATGGCCATTTCAAAAAAACGGCAAACGGGTAAAAATCAGGTTAGTTTTATTAATGAAGCCGTTGAAAACGTTGTGTTAGAGCATGATTATGATGTAATTATAACACCTTTTCTATTCGATAATTTTCAAGAACAAACACTTCAAAAAGTATTTGAGCATCTTCATCAATCATTAAAAACGGGAGGCATATGGCTTAATGCCGATTTTCAGCTTACCGGCAAATGGTGGCAGCAATTTTTATTAAGATCGATGTTTTTGTTTTTCAAGATACTATGCAACATTGAGGCAAGCAGCTTACCTGATATTGATAGTCAATACAAAAACCATCATTATCAATCAGTAAGCAAAGAGACCTTTTATGGCAATTTTATAGTTGCTGAGGTTTATAAGAAGGAACCTGCATTAACAAAAATATAGCCGCATTTTATTATATTTGAGTATGGAAAGATTGATGATACAGGTTCCGGATAAGAAATCAAAATTAATAAAGTCTTTACTTAAGGAATTGGGGGTAGTTATTGAACCCAATGCATTCGATTTATCTGCAGAACTCAATAATATGGTTAACGAGGGCGATAAACCTGACATGGATGAAATAGTAGCTGAAATACGTGCTGTTAGATCGAAATCTTAATGGTTGTTGTATTTGATACCAACATTTGGATTTCGCTGGCGATTAATAAACAGCTTGATTTTTTCACACCGCTATATAACAATAAAAAGATCACGATTGCAAGCTGCGAAGAAATGCTCAACGAATTGATCATTGTATTATCAAGGCCTAAATTCAGCAAATATTTCCCTGAAAACTATATTGAAAAATTTATCAAATTCCACCAGTCAATAACCATCAACTATAAGTTGTCAGCTATTGAAACTGTAGTTACAGATGAAAAAGACAATTATCTTTTTGCATTATGCAAAATAACCAATGCTCATTTTTTTATTACAGGCGATAAACTTCTATTAAACATAGATAAATACCACAACACATCGGTTGTTACATTAATCGATTTTAAAAAAGGCTTTAAGCTCGCGTAGGCCTTTAAGCAATCTTATCCCTGATACACAAACTTATACCCTATCCCTCTAACAGTTTGCAAATACTGAGGCGAGTCGGGATTTGATTCTATCTTTTTACGAAGCCTTACTATATGCATATCAAGCGTGCGGGTGTTTACATCGGCATTGTAGCCCCAAACCTCCATCATCAACTCTTCGCGGTTTATCACTTTGTTTTTATTTTTCAGGAAATAAAGCAATATGCGGTTTTCTAATATAGTGAGCTCAATTTTACGGCCGTCTTTAATCAGCAAATGGGTATTGGGCTGGTGCTCCATATTGGCAAAACGGTACGATTCGGTTTTTTCGCTATTTAAAACAAACTTTATCTTGTTATCAATCATAGCCACCAAAACATCCATATTAAATGGTTTGATGATATAATCGGATACGCCAAAGTTATAAGCTTCAATTTTGTCAACATCCTGCCCTTTGGCGGTCATCATAATAACCAAGTTATCAAACCCTTTATTGCGAATATTGGTACAAACTTCAGAACCTTGTTTACCCGGCAGCATCCAATCCAACAAAACAATTTCGGGCTGTTCCTTTAAAATAATTGACTCTGCATCGTCACCATTGCTTGCTTCCAAAACCTTGTAGCCTTCTGATTCCAAACGTTCGGCAACCAGGAAACGCAGGTTTTCATCATCTTCAACCAGCGCAATCTTAATTTCTTTATTCATCCTTTTAATTTTCGTAAGGTAAGGTAACTATAAACTCCGACCCTTCGTTCACCTTACTGTTAACAATAATTTCTCCGTCCATAAAATTAACCAGTTCTTTACAAAAAGCCAAACCCAATCCAACACTTCCATTCTGATTATATTTATTTTCAACCCGGTAAAACTTCTTAAAAATATTGCTTAGCTCGCCTTTTTGTATTCCTATGCCCTTATCGGCAAATGAAAATATAATATTACGTTTTTCGTGACCAATATTTATAGCAAGTTCCTTTTTATTGGGATGTGAATATTTATAAGCATTTTCAATCAGATTCTGAAAAACACTTCCTAAAAGCACCGGATCAGTGTAAAAAGTTTTGACATCGTTGATTTTTAAAACGATTTTAAAATCGGGATATTTTATTTTAAATGTTTCGATATACCTGTTTGTAAAATCTTTAACATCAATTTCCTCCCTTTTTATATGGATGGACTTATTTTCGAGCTGAGTAAATGATAAAAGTTTATTCATCAGGTCATTCAACTTATCAGCTTCTTCATTTAAGATGCGGCCATATTGTTTGCGTTGCCTTTCGCTCAGTTCGCTATCACCACTCAGGTTTGAGCCGGCAATTTTTATTACACTTACAGGTGTTTTAAACTCATGGGTAAAGTTATTTATAAAGTCGTACTGCAATTTAAACATCTTTAAGTTAACATCTAAATTACGATAGATAAGCCAGCCAATAAGCACCAAAAAACAATATATCAATAACACCAGTGCCCCAATCGGCGCAAAACGCTTATTAATTTCGGCGGTTAAATAGCCCCTCGCCGACCTGAAAAATAATTTATAATCAGAAAATGCTCCAGGTAGGGCTACCTCAGTAATCAAATCGCCATTTTGATTATCCAGCGGATCATACACCACCGGCTGTATACTTACCGATTGATATAGTTCCTTATGTATATTTTTAACTTTTAGCAGATAAGGATCGAGCAAAAATGTCATCATATTTTGTTTGTAAAATGATGACGGATTACCCTGCTTCTCCATCTCGCGGAACGTTTTAACATCCTCGCGCCGCAGAATGTTCGAATAGCTTATTTTGCCCGGCTTAACATCATAAAATGTTTTGTAAATCTCGTCCTGCGTCGAACTTCTTGTAGTATCTGAAAAGGCAATATAGCGACTTAACTTTAATGCCATTTGCTTAAAGTCAACCTCATCTGCATTCAAGATTCTTAAACCCGCCACTTCGCCTTTTTTGGGCATAAAGCGATACAATGCATTTACCGAAATCCCAAGATTATTGATATTAACTGCACTTTTACGCTGATTTCCTATCCGGGCATCATAAAAAAGCACAATCTTAACAAACGGATAATCGTTAAAAACCACTTCCGCATACCTTGACGCGGATGCAGAATCAAGAAAGCCCTGATAGGAAGTTATTTCGGGTATTTTGTTTTGAAAAAGATCATTATATGGCTTAATGGTTTGCTCCATCACATCAATTTTTTTTGATGCAAACTCATTTTCAACGTACTTGGCATTTAAATTATAGGAAACAAAAAGCGCGATAACAAAGGTTACCGAAATAAGCACCAGGAAAACAATGATTAAAGAAAAGTTTTTCCTGTAGATATGTTTTTCGCTTTTCATAACGGGTCTATTGATTATCCCGCATATTATGTTCCAAAAACTTTTCTATTTCGGTATACATCTGAATTTTATTGCTCTCGCTTCTAAAAACGGTGCGCTCGTTGGGTTTCAGAAAATACTTTACATTTTCATTGCCGTTTTGCTTTTGTAGTTCGCGCACAAACTGGTTAAGTTCGCTAATGTTTGCCCTATCGTCCTTAGCCCCCTGGAAGATAAGCAGCGGAACTCTTATTTTATCGGTATGAAATACAGGCGATATCGCTCTGAGACTGGCAGCATCTGTTTCGGGGTCACCAACCATTTCGTACATCATTTTCACCTTTGGTTTATAAAACGGTGGAGCATCTTTAATATAGGTAAAAAAGTTAATTAAGCCATGCTGAACAATTGCACAATTATAAAGCTGCGGCTGAAAAGACACACCGTATAGTGCCGAAAAACCGCCAAACCCGGCTCCAAAAATAGCTATTTTCCTGGGGTTAGCTACTTTAGTATCAATTAACCAATGCACACCATCGGTAATATCCTGCTGCACTTTACCACCTACTTCCTTAAATCCTGCGCTATAAAAGTCCTTGCCATAACCGGTTGAACCGCGGTAATTAACCTGGAATACCGCATAACCCCTGTTGGCTAAAAATTGCACTTCCTGGTTATACCCCCACCAAAAACTCTGTCCAAAAATGCCATCGTGCGGCATCACTATAAGGGGCAGATTAGTTTTTTTTGTTCCAAGCGGCAAGGTGAGGTATCCGCTTATAATCATACCGTCGCTAGCTTTAAATGATACGGGCTTCATTTCGCACAGTTCATCAGGCTTAAGGCTTGAATTAATATCCCCAAGTTTAGTAAGCTTATCCCCTTTAGTCTCATAAAGATAAAACGATCCGGGGTTGCGGTCGGTATAACTAAAAATGATAAACTTGTTTTCGGCACTGTCTCTGTCAACAATATTAATTTCGTTTCCTTTTAAATCGTTTGATAACCTCTCATATATCTTTTTTACGTCGGCGCTTAAAAAATGTCTTTGGGGTTTAGCGGCCTGCCATGCAACGAGTTCAATCTGGCGTTTATTTTTCGAATAATCATAATCCTTTATATCTGCATTTTTGCAAGCAAAAATCACCTTACGCTCTTTACCATCCTGGGCATTTATTTCTACCAGTGCCGTTTTATCTCTATTAACATTTGACAAGGCATAGAAATAGCTCTTTTCACCGGTGAAAGCAATTGGGGTTACTGACGTTTTAAAATTATTTTGTATAATGGGCTTAAAGGGTGCATTATCATTTGGCCTGTATAGTATCGTTTTATCAACACCATCTGACGATGCAATGAGCCTTATTTTTCCGTCAACGTCCGGATACCAATCCGTTATATTACCTGGATTAATAAGGTAAGGCGTTAACTCTGCAGTTTTAATATTTAACCTGTAAACATCAAAATTTGCCGGATCGCGCTTATTCATCCTGATGGTAATTATATCAGGGTTAATCCTGTCACGATTAAGTAAAGTGATCCTTACTTTTTCGAGTGCCAAAAGGTTATGAACTTTTAAATCGGCAATGTCCAGCGTAAAAAGCTTTTGCTCATCATCGGCAATAATATCCTGGCTAAAAACTATCTTATTATTGAAGGTCCAAAAGTAATCTCCGCGAATAGAATAGTCGGTAAAAGAGGTAGCCATCCGCTCAGAACCATCGGCCAGCGACTGGATGAAAAGGTTCTGTTTGTCTTTATAAGGCTTTAAATAAGAAATGTATTTGCCATCGGGCGATATTTTGAACGTGCTTTTTTCGGCGGTTTTAAAAAAATCAATTATAGGAATCTGCCTCGCCCTGTTGTAATTACAAGCGCATAAAGTAATTATTACATGTACAAATAATAATAGTCTTAAATGCTTTAACATTGGTTTATACCTGTGGTTATTAATCAGGTTAAGTTATACAATAAACTTAATCAATTCAAAGTGTCACTACAATTTTACCCGCTCACAGCGTTAAATAATGATTTCACATTGATAATTGTTTAATTTTAATTTACCTATTTTTGAGCAGGATGAAGCGGTTTTTGATAACTTTTTTTATTGCATTTATTTGTTGTTCAAAGCTTTTTGCCCAGAATACGGAATTGCAATTAGCTAAGCAATTTGCTGCCAACGGCGAACAGCAAAAAGCTTTAGACATTTATCAGAAACTCTACAAACAGGACAACGAAGACTACTTCAACCCCTATTTTACCAGCCTGCTAAGTGCCAAGAAATTTGACGATGCTATCAACATCGCCAAAAAAATGATTCATAAACACCCCGAAGATCATCAGTATGTGATCATATTGGGAACAGCCTATATTCAACAGGGTGATATTGATAAAGCCAACGCTCTTTACGATGAATTACTTAAAAACCTACCGCCCGATCAAAATGAAATAGCGATGATGGCGGCGCAGTTTTACCAAAACACCAATATTGATTATGCTATAAAAATATTTCAACAGGGTCGTAAACTTTTGCATAATGACAACCTGTTCTCGTACGAGCTGATAAATCTTTATCGCTACAAAAGGGATAAGGTTGCGCTAACCGAAGAATACCTGAACTTTTTACCATCAAACCCCTCATTTATTAACCAAGCTGAGAACGCTTTTTCAACCATTTATGAAGGCGAGGCCGATTACGATATTCTTAAAATTGAAGTGCTTAAACGGATACAAAAAGATCCGCAACAGTCACTTTACGTCGAATTGCTTACCTGGCAATTTTTGCAGCAAAAAGAGTTTGACCAGGCCATGAACCAGGCGCTTGCTCTAAGCAGACGTCAAAATGACGATGGCAACAGCATTTTTGAGCTTTGCCGCACCCTCATTTCAAATGAAGCTTATGATGCTGCTATACGCGGATATGAATATTTGGTGAGTAAGGGCAAAGATCAGGATCTGTATATCCCGGCGAAGATTGAGTTGATAAACACCAAAAACCTGCGGATAACATCCGGAAAATATACAAATGACGATCTGCTGAGCCTTGAAAAAGATTATAACGACTTGCTAAACGAGTTTGGCAAAAACAGCAATACAGCCTTTGCCATGCAAAAACTTGCAAACCTGGAAACTTTTAAATTGCACAAACTAAATGATGCCCAAAAACTTTTAGAAGAAACCCTGAACATACCCGGCATAAAGCCCGGTTTATTGGCAAATTGCAAATTGGATTTAGGTGATGTTTTGCTTTTAAACAACCAGCCATGGGACGCCACTTTACTGTATAGCCAGGTTGAAAAAGATTATCCCAATAGTTCCGTTGGTCAGGATGCAAAGTACCGAAATGCAAAACTGGCTTATTATACTGGCGATTTTACCTGGGCCAAAGGGCAATTGGATGTGCTGAAAGCAGCCACCACCCAGCTGATAGCCAATGATGCTTTAAACTTATCGCTCCTTATTTCAGACAATATTAAAGACGATACTTCGGGTACGCCATTAAAGATGTATGCACGGGCCGATCTGCAAATTTTTGCCGAAATGCCTGACAAAGCTGTTAAAATATTGGATAGCATTGACACCAAATTTCCCGGCAACTCGCTGGCCGACGATATCTTGATGGCCAAAGCCCGCTTGCTTATACAGCAAAAAGATTATGCAGGCGCAGTTATTTTGCTTAAAAAAATAGCAGACGAACACAGCTTTAGCCTATGGGCCGATGATGCTGTTTTTATGCTGGGTGACATTTATGAAAACCAACTGGCCGATAAAGAACAGGCAAAAGCTTATTATCAAAAAATTATAACTGACTATGCCGGTAGCCTGTGGATAAATGAGGCCCGCAAACGTTTCAGGATATTAAGGGGCGATAAGAATGACGTTTCTTCTTAGTGGTAGTGAGTGGTTGATTAAGTGAGTAGTCACCAATAGTCAACTTAATCAAGGCCCAAACTAAGCAACAAACAACCGCTCACCCAATCAACCCATTCAACTTAAGCAACCCAATCAACTACTCACCTAATCAACTAATTTACTATTTTTGTTCCGATGATCATATTTAACGATACTGTAATTGTGGATGAAGCTGTCCACGAAAACTGGCTTAACTGGGTAAAAGAAATACATATTCCGGCTGTTATGGCTACGGGATATTTTCAGTCCTACAAAATACTAACCGTAATTGACTCACCCAATGAAGGTGTGACCTATTGCGTTCAATATTATGCTGATAATATTGAGAACTTTAACCATTTCTATAACAAACATTTTCACCAATTGCAGGCTATCCATAATCAGCAATTTGAAAATCAGTTTGTGATTTTTAATACCCTAATGAAAACAGTTGACTAAATATGAAGATTACGAAAACTGAGATAGAAGGGCTTTTGATTATTGAACCCCGGATTTTTAATGATGATAGAGGCTATTTTTACGAAAGCTATAATAAGACCAAATTTATTGAAGCCGGTATTGATGTAGATTTTGTTCAGGACAATCAATCTTTTTCGCATAAAGGCGCTGTCCGTGGTCTTCACGGTCAAGCAGATCCTTTCGCGCAAGGTAAGTTGGTACGCGTTATCAACGGTCGTGTTTTAGATGTTGCGATTGATATCCGTAAAAACTCCTCTACTTATGGCAAACACGTTTCTGTTGAGCTAAGCGGCGAAAATAAAACATTGTTCTGGATTCCGGCTGGCTTTTTACATGGCTTTGCTACACTAGAAGATAATACCATCTTTACCTATAAAGTAAATAATTTTTACGACAAGAATTCAGAAATAGGCGTGCTATGGAATGATCTTGACCTGGGTATAGACTGGAGACTTGACAAAACTGAGATATTGCTTTCTCCTAAAGATGAAGTACTGCCTGCATTTAAGGATTTTGTAAGCCCGTTTTAATTGTCAGAATCAGAATTTTCAGGATTTTAGAATTAACAGAATTCAAGCATTCTGAAAATCTTTTAATTCTGAAAATTCTGATTCAGACAACCTCTTCTTATTGCTTAATCAAATTATATAGTTCATCCAGTTTCGGACTAAGTACTATTTCAATACGTCGGTTTCTTGTTCTGGCTTCTGTAGTATTTGCAGGGTCTATAGGCTGAAATTCGCTTTTGCCGGTAGCCGTCAACCTATGTGGATCAATTTTCTCTACTTCTGTCAAATATCTGCAAACAGAGGTTGCGCGCAATACGCTTAAATCCCAGTTATCTTTTATCTGGCCAAGGTTAATTACCTTTTTATCATCAGTATGACCTTCAACAGCTATGTTAATATCTGTTTCTTTATTAAGTACGATGGCTAATTGCTCCAAAGCTTTTTTTCCGTTTGCATCAATAACAATACTTCCCGACGGGAATAGTAATTTATCAGCCAAAGAAACATAAACTTTGCCGTTTCTGATATCAACTGATAATCCGCTTTGCTGAAAACCAAGTAAGGCTTGCTGTAGCTTATCTTTCAAAGCATTGGTAGCTTCGTCGCGTTTATGAAGAGCGTCTTCCACTTCCTTTAAACGTGCTTCACGTTTTTTCAGATCGCTCGATAAAGCACTTACTTTTGATGAGCTTGCGGTAAAATTATTGTTCAATGAGCTATATTTATCATTTAACACATTATAATTAGCATTTAACGCATTATAGGTATCCTGTAAATCCTTTAACTCGTGATGCAGGCGCGCAGTATCAGCGCGCAATTTAGCTATGGTATCTGCCAATGCATTTGAACGGTTTGAAAGAGAATCGCGTTCAGCAACCAGCGCCTTATATTTTTTTGGCGACATCACTACGCATGAATGCAATACTAAACACAAAAAAACGGCTGATAAGCAATATTTAATTTTCATGATTCTACAAAACTATAATTTAAACCAGGGAATTATTTATAAAAACGTTAAGCGGATATATTTTACTGCATACTGCTGCTATTTTATCGGCAACATCTTTTTCAAACAGTTCTTCATCTTTCATTTGGTGAAAAGCAACAAAGCTTTTTAGCTTCAACAGTTCAATGTTTTCGTTATCGGCACTATATTCACGGGGAACACTTTTTAATTGCTCCTGACCTCTGAATTCGCCAAATAACTTAATAAAATCCGGAGCGTCAACAATCTTTTTCAAATCATCGGCGTTGTAGTCAATTTCCTGACGTATAGCTTTCAGATGAACGGCTTCCGGCATCCAGTAGCCGCCTGCAACAAATGTATTTCCGGGAGCAATATGCAAAAAATACTCGGCACCCCCCGTCCTCGTGCCTTTTGCAGGTATACTTACGCCAAAATTATTTTTATATGGAGTTTTATTTTTGCTGAATCTGATATCGCGATAAATGCGCATTACGCATTTTTTAGGATCAAGGTTTTCATTAATTCCGGGGTCAATCTTTTTCATAAGGGATAACCAATCAGCGGCAAAGGCTATAACATTTTCGCGCGCTGCATCATAAAGTTCCTTATTTTCCTGGAACCATTCGCGGTTATTGTTTTCAACCAGTTCTTTTAAAAAATCAAAGGTATGGCGTTGAATCATCGGTATCTAAATGAGGCTGATAATGTATTTTGGGCGACAGCCAATATAAAAGTAAAACGCGGGAATATCTGAAATTTATAGGTGAAAGCAAAACACAACCCATTAATATTACGCCGGTATAAAGCCAGGGCGAATCAGCATTATGCGTTAACAAAAAGGTAAGTAGCGTTAAACCAACAGCTTCGGCTACATTTAAAGCGTAGCTTATGTACATGGCAGCATAAAAATAACCGGGTTCTATTTCAAAATGAAGATTGCAATGCGGGCAGCGATCCAGAATTTTATTTGAACCAAAATTGTAAATGCCGCCACTAAACATGTCCCCTCTGCGACAGCGCGGGCATTTGGTATGCAACATTGCCCAGCCCTTAGGTGTTCGCGACATAGTATTTGGGAAAGATTTGTTTGACCCGTTTCGGAGGTTAGTTTAAGTTGAGCTTTTTAGCCGGCATATCAATATTCACATTTTTACGGCGATATTTTTTATACCATACCAAACCCACAGCCGTTACCGCCAGGTAAGGAGCAGCCAGCAAAAACAAAATACCTTTATTTAAGCCATTTGCTGCGGAACTGCCATTTTTTGAACTGGTTTCAACCTGCGCGGCACATTGAGAACATTGCGCGTGAACAGGCTTTACACTGATTAGCATTAAGCTAAATACAAATAATATTACTACTGTTTTTAAACCTGCTTTCATTGTTCAAAATTAGTTATTAAAAAGTTAGCATACAATCATCACCCATCAATAGCATAGTGTATACTGAAACACTTACTTAAAAATGATAATATGGAGATATCATCAAATAAACTATCACCCCTGTTACGGTAACGTATAACCATATAGGGAACGTCCATCTTACCAATTTCTTATGTTTTGCTACCTGCATTTGCAGTCCGCGATAAAAACTCAACAGAATAAGCGGCAATACGGCTGCTGCCAGAATAATGTGCGTAATCAATATAAAATAGTAAACATAACGGGTACTGCCTACAGCAACTTTTTCAGCATCTGACAAATGTCCATCGCCATTAAAATCGCCAAACATGGTTTCCTTTTTCATTAAGTAATGAAAAAGGATATAAGAAATCAGGAACAGCGACGATAAACAAAAGGCCGCTATATTGATGCGTTTATGAACAGCTATATTTCCCATTTTTATGAAATATAACGACAGCAAAAGCAATACGCTGCATGTGCCATTAAGTATAGCGTTCAGCTTGGGTAAAAACGGTGTAAAAGCAGGTGCAACGTCCGGGGTAGGCAATATCTTCCTATTAAGGATCAACACTACTGCAAACACAAAAATGGAAACGGTTGCAACAAAACGGAATATAAATTTATCTGTCATGGTTTGTTTCTTGAATATGCTTTTACCTCATTGTTAATAAAGAGGCTTATCGTTTTTCCTCAATTCTTCTGATACCAGTACTTTAATCTCATCATTGAGCCTGCTCAACTCATTTGTCGATGCCGCGGTGTAATAACCTCTTATCCGCTTGCTTTGATCTATCAATATCAGCTTATCACTGTAAATAAAATCATCGGCATCGGTTTGCAGTGCATTTACTAAAAATCCTTTACGGGCCAAATTATAAATGGTACTGGTGTCACCCGTTAAAAACGTCCACTTTGCAGGCGCAGGCTTAATACCGGCAAAATACTTTTTCAATACGGAAACAGAATCCCGGTAGGGATCTACCGTTATCGAAACAAAACAAATCATTTTGTTTTTAGCGTAGTTAGAATCCAACAAGCCAATATTATGACTAACAACAGTGCAAATATCAGCGCAATGCGTATAAAAAAAATCGACAACAAATATTTTGTTATCAAAAGTTTTTAGTGATACGGGGCTACCGTTTTGATTGATAAGATTGAAATCAGAAAGCGTGTGATATATTGTATCAGGAACATTCTTGCCTTTTACCTGGTGAGTAGTTTTGGCAAGTTGTTTTGGGCCGAAAATGGGTAACGGTTTATACCTGTTTTTACCCTCGGCGGTTAGTAAATAATATAAAAATCCTGGTACCACTAAGACGAGTACCAGGATCGCAATTTTTTTTGGTAAGCTTGCTTTCTTCATTACAACCTTAAACCAATCCAATAGTGGCTCTCGTTAGTAAGTACCAGTATTAAACCGATTATAAACAGGATAGGAACAATTATGGCAAGAGCTAAGCCTACTTTCTCAAACTTTAAGTGCATAAAGAATGCAACTATAAAATAAGCTTTAAATAAAGTAAGGATTATATAAATAGGATTTATCCAATGTGACGGAATCTTATAATGAGGCCCTAAGTAAAGTGCTATAAGGAACTCTACTGCGGTTATACCTAACAGGATATAAAGTACATTTAATATTCTCTTCTTGGTCATTGTTTGATGTTCGCCGTGATCTGCGTCATGGTGAACATTTGTAGTTTCTGCTGACATATATAAATATGATTAAATTATCAAACTAAGTAAAAGAAAGTAAATACAAACACCCACACCAAATCTACAAAGTGCCAGTAAAGGCCTACTTTTTCAACCATCAGGTAGCTGCCTCGTCTTTCATAAGTTCCCATTAAAACGTTAATCGTTATGATAATATTAATAACAACGCCCGAGAATACGTGGAAACCGTGGAAACCGGTAATGGTAAAGAATAAATTAGCAAACTGGTGTGCAGTCATTTGTTGCTGTCCGAGTGGGACGCCTTTTGCGAAAAATTCTTGTAATGTTGCTGCATTAGGAATATGGCCCCACCAAAAACCTTCACTATGCAGGTGGTTCCATTCCAAAGCCTGGCAACCCAGGAACATTAAACCTCCAATAACGGTTGCTATCATCCAGCCAATAACTTCTTTTCTCGCGTTCCGATGGCCGGCCTCTACAGCCAATACCATTGTAACAGAACTAATAATGAGGATAAGGGTCATCAGACCAACAAATACAAGAGGAGCACCGCTTTCTATAGAAGTACCGGGAACCGACTGGAACACCAGTGATGGTGAAGGCCAGGTTGGCGCGCTAAAGCGCAAAGCTCCATAAGAAATCAATAATGACGAAAAGGTAAACGCATCCGATAGGAGGAAAAACCACATCATCATTTTACCGTACTCAACTTCAAAAGGCGATCTGCCTCCAGACCATGGCGTTGATTTTATCTCATCAACTGGTTGTGCTACTGTTGTACTCATTTGTACTTGGATAATTGTTTTAATATTGGTTCAAAAGTAAAAAAACATACAGATAAATCCATACAATATCGAGAAAATGCCAAAAAATAGATGTTATCTCCATCTTGAACAGATTCTTAACTTGCGGTACATTCTTGTATGAACTCCTTATGGTACTTAATAATACCAGCAATGCTGCCAGCACGTGCGCCAAATGCATTCCGCTGAATACATATATAAACGAGCGCGAAGCATTAGGATTCACAAAATATACCTGCATTTTGTAGGTTAATACATACCATGCATATAACTGTATTGCAAAAAAAGCTATTCCTAAAAAAAATGTTAGCCACAAATAAAGGCGCTGCTTGCCAAATTGCAGGCCTTTTGCGGCTCTTGAGGCCATAAACAGCGTTACGCTGCTTAATATTATTACTGCAGTGCTATATTTAAATGCCTGCGGTAAAATTACATCAAGGCCATGTCCCCTACCACCACTATAAACTATAAAACCGCTGGTAAGCGCTGCAAAAAGCATGCATGAAGTGAATATAAAAATCCACATGCCAAATTTCTTTGCACCCAGGTTAAGCTTATCTTCTTGTTGTATCTGCGCCATCATTTCACTTTCCTATAAAATCAAATAAAAACATTAACTGTACTACCGGCAAATAAATAAACGAGCCGTACATTAATTTCTTTGCTGCACTAATTTGCTGTGTACGCAAAAGTATAAAAGCCAGGTATAAAAATAACAGGCTGCATATTAATGACACTGCACCCACGTAATATCCGCCGAAATTATACCACGTAGGCAATACGCTTACCGGAACTAGTATTATGGCAAATATAAAAGTAACCAAAGCACTTGTTAAATCTCTTTTTCCTGAAGGTAACAACCTGAAGCCCGCCAGCTTGTAATCGTCATCCAAAACCCAGGCAATTGCCCAAAAATGCACAAACTGCCAAATAAATTGTATACCAAATAAAATTAGCGCTATGGCATCAATCTTTTCATGAGCAGCCACGTAACCAATAAGCGGTGGTAAAGCTCCCGGAATTGCTCCTACAAATACTGCTATTGGCGATTTGCGTTTTAAAGGCGTATAAGCAAATGCATATAACAGAATTGAAAACACCGACAAATAACCGGTGGTTAAATTCAATTGACCCAATAAATAAGTACCCATTATACCCATAAATAAACCCATCACCAACGCCTGCCCTGTGGTCATTCGTCCGGCAGGTATAGGGCGATCCATGGTGCGTTTCATTAATTTATCCAGATCTTTTTCGATAATCTCATTAAAGCAGTTAGCAGCAGCTGTTACCAAAAAGCCACCAATTATCAGCTTAACCCAGTTCATCCAATCGATGTGCCCGTTAACCTTGCTACCTATCAAAAATGATATAGACGCAGAAAACACCACCAAAAATGTTAACCGCAGCTTTATTAATTTCGAAAAATCACTCCACTTCATCTCTTACCCCCTTGTGCATTAACTGATGTATATAAATTTAACATCAGGTAAAATTGCGCTCCAAATATAAGGCTCGCCAGTAATATATGTGATGCCTGCGCAAAAGGCGGTAATGCCCAATATGACAATAGTATACCGGTAACAATTTGCAGCATAATCATTAAAAAGGTAAAACTCATTAATTGTTGTTGTATGCCATGCCTGTTAAAGCCATTACGTATTAAAGCATAAAGAACTATGTTGGCAATAAGCACAATAATGGCAATATCGCGGTGCTGCATAAATATAGCACCCGCATAGTTAATCCAGTCTTCGCGGTAGCCTCCCTGTAAATGTCCGGCTACAGCATCAATTTTTTCTCTTACCTCTGTACCGAAAACGATCTGCAAGCAAGATATAATTAAAGTAAGCAAAGTAACAACATGTGTTATCGGGCTAACTTTCAATACATGCTTGCCGCCGGCTTTTGCCATATGATAGGTAGCTATACTCAAGGCCAAAATTGCCAGTGCTAAAATCATATGAACCGTTACAATCCACGCAACCAAATTAGTGGATACAACAATAGAACCTAACCACGCCTGGAAAACGATCAATAATAAATTGAAAATACTTAAAAAGGGTATTAGTTTATTCTCTTTACGATAAGTGAAAGATAGAACTGCAACTATAACCATAAACACACCGGTAATTTCGCCGATAAGCCTGTTCAAGTATTCAGTCCATGTTTTTGCTGCATTAAACTCTTCGGGAACTAATATTGATCTGTCGTCGCGAATCTTGCGGGCCAATTCATTGTAACCCAAAGCATCCAGCGTTTTAGCAAATTTCTGATTTTTAGCCATCCGTCCGGCTACATATTTCTGTTTATAGTCTGCCGGCAGTTCATTGCTATTTACCGGGGGAACGTATCTTCCAAAACACTTAGGCCAATCCGGACATCCCATTCCCGAACCTGTACTGCGAACAATTCCACCGGCAAGTATTACTCCAAAAAGCAGAACTATTGTAATCAGATTAAATTTCAGGAACCTATTTTTTGCTGCGGATGTGCTCATTTAGTTGTTAGCGTAAAAAGCCGGCCTTTAATCCTAAGTATGGCGTTCCAAGTCGGATGCGATCAGGCTTTTAACTGTGCGCTCAGGAATAAACATTTAAGAGAAAGTCCCGAATCTTAAACCAAAGGATAAAAGAAACTTCGATTTAAGACTCAGGACTATTTTTATAAAGCAACTTATTTTACTTGTTCGTTAATCTTGTTTATGCTTGCCCATTTGTTATATTCTTCCAAACCGGCAGGATTATCTTCAAAGTCATGTGGAGAGTTTGAAGACATCGTCTGTGAATAAGGAACAGTTTGAGGGATAAAGTCTCCTTCATGTCCTGGTTTACTGTAATCATATGGCCAGCGGTAAACTGTTGGTATTTCACCCGGCCAGTTACCGTGGATGTGTTCAACAGGTGTAGTCCACTCTAAAGTATTCGCATCCCAAGGATTTTGAGTTGCTTTTTTACCAAAGAATATTGAATATATAAAGTTAACAATGAATGCAACCTGTGCAGCACCCGACATAATAGCAGCCCAGGTAATAAAGACATTTACAGTTAACCAACGTTTCATTGATTCAAATTCGGTGAAGGCATAATAACGACGTGGAACACCGTCAAGCCCCATAAAGTGCATTGGGAAGAACACTAAATAAGCACCTATAAATGTTATCCAGAAATGCAGGTAACCTAAACGCTCATCCATCATACGACGGAACATTTTAGGAAACCAGTGATAAACACCGGCCAACATACCAAATATAGCAGCCGATCCCATTACCAGGTGAAAGTGTGCTACCACAAAGTAAGTGTCGTGCAAGTTGATATCTAAAGCAGCGTTTCCAAGGAAAATACCTGTTAAACCACCAGAGATAAAAAACGAAACCATACCTATAGCGAAAAGCATAGCAGGCGTAAAGCGAATATTTCCGCGCCACAATGTAGCAAGCCAGTTAAATGTTTTCACCGCCGATGGAACCGCAATAATCAATGTGGTGATCATGAATACACCACCAAGGAACGGATTCATACCGGTTACAAACATGTGGTGTCCCCAAACGATAAATGATAATACTGATATACCTATAAGTGAGTACACCATTGCATGGTAACCGAAGATAGGTTTACGTGAGTTTACAGCTAAAATTTCGGAAGAAAGACCCATGGCAGGCATAATGATAATGTATACCTCCGGGTGACCAAGGAACCAGAATAAATGCTGGAACAATATTGGGCTACCGCCTTCAAAAGGCTGCACTTGTCCGTTTAAAACAATGTCAGATAAATAAAAACTTGTGCCAAAGCTACGGTCAAATATCAACAACACTACACCGGCAACTAAAACCGGGAATGCCAATACACCTAGTACCGCAGTAAGGAACAAAGCCCATATCGTTAAAGGCATCTTCCAAAGATCCATACCTTTTGTACGCATGTTTAATACAGTAGTGATATAATTGATACCACCCATTAATGATGAAGCGATAAACATTACCATACTGATTAGCCAAAGGGTCATACCTTCGCCGGAGCCCGGCATGGCTTTTGGCAATGCTGATAACGGCGGATAAATAGTCCAGCCACCACTTGCAGGGCCTTTTTGAACCAAGAATGAGCTTACCATAACAAGGCTGGCCATTAAAAAGAACCAGTACGACAGCATGTTAACAAATGGCGATGCCATATCGCGGGCACCTATTTGAAGAGGGATCAGTAAGTTCGCAAAAGTTCCACTCAGGCCGGCAGTTAATACAAAGAATACCATGATGGTACCATGTATAGTAACTAATGACATGTAGAAATCCGGACTTAAACGTCCACCCGGAGCAAAACGTCCCAGTAAAGTTTCTAACAGTGGGAATGATTTGTCAGGATATGCTAATTGAATCCTGAATAAAAGAGATAAAGTCATCCCAATGAATGCCATAGTAATCCCTGTAATCAGGAATTGCTTAGCTATCATTTTATGATCCTGGCTAAATACATAAGTATTCAGAAAAGTTTGTTTATGATGGTGTTCGTGACCTTCTTCGTGATGTACAATGCCGTGATCGTGAACTGCTAATGTTGACATAATCGCTAATCTTATATTAATTGTTTAACGCTAACCTGTTTGTTGCCGCCTGAGGAGCTGAGGTTGACTTATCTGCTGTTAATTTTAATTCCGTCCTTAACTTGTCAGTCAAATATGGTTTTTGTTTCGCAATCCAATCCTGATACTCTTCAGCTGTTACTACACGAACAACTTTCTGCATGTTGTAGTGACTTCCCCCGCATATTTTATTGCAATAAAGCAAATATTCAAATTTAGGGTTATCGGTTCTAACACGCATTTCTGCAGTGGTTATGGTTGGTATAAATTTAAAAAAGGTAGGTAAACCCGGTACAGCATTTTGTTGTAGACGGAAGTGCGGCATATAAACACTATGAATTACATCCTGAGCATGTATATTCAACCTGATTGATTTATTAACAGGTATTACCAATGTATCAGCCTGTAAATCGTCCCAGCTTTTAGGGTCTTTAAAATCAATACCCAGTTTATTATCGCCTGTGGTCAGTTTATAATCCAACGCACCCAACTTACCATCTTTACCAGGGTAACGCAATTCCCACGCAAACTGATGACCAGTTACGTCGATATTTATATCGCCTTTAACTTCGGTACTGTTTTCAATTTTTTGCCATGTAAAGAATCCGAATACAACCAACACGGTTAATACTGCCGCGGGGATAATAGTCCAAATTTTTTCAATAGTATTATTATGTGGCAAATAATGTGCTTTACGTTTGTCTGATCCGCGGTAGAAGAAAGCAAAACCAAATAACAACGATTGGGTAATAAAGAATACAATCAATGTAAGAATCGCTGTTACTGTGAACATATTATCTATATCAACACCATGGGCAGAAGCTGCCTCAGGCAACGACATGCTGCCTTGTTCAGTTAATGACCATGTAGCGCCGTATAAACCTGCAATCAAAAATACGATGCAGATAAAGCCCATAAAGCTGTTCCAGTTGATGCCCTTTTTACCCTGCATTTTTTGGGTAAGGTCATAAACCCTTAAAATTTTCCCAAGTATCGCAATGCAAAAGCAACCTACAAGGAATAATAACAAGTAGTATCCCACACTTGTCCACATAGCGCTTTTATCAGAATCAGTTGCTGCGGTGCCTGTAGCAGTGTCCTGCGCCATTAACATGTTAGTGCCCAAAAGCAAAAACATTGATAAAAGCATTACTATTTTTTTAGAATTTATTAGTTTTTTGAATCCCATTTTAATGTTTGTTTGGTATTCCTTATTTAGTGCAAAAATAACAATTATTATATGTGATGATGAAGGCTTTCTTCAAGCAACGGGTGTTTCTTAGGAACAAGTGACTTAAACTTGCTTAGTGAAGTAAGCATCGTAAAGGTGAACAAGCCAACAAATCCGATGAATGCACAGATCTCAATCAATCCGATCTCGTTGTACCATGCGGCCTGAGGACCAACAGTACCTGGCATAATCATTTGGAAATAATCTAACCAGTGACCACAAATCAAAATGATACAAGCAACCTTCAATACTTTCACCATACGTTTTGAGTCGCGAGACATCAACACTAACAACGGCGTAAGGAAGTTAATGATAATATTTAACCAGAACCATGGTTTAAACTGAGGCTCCCATCTTTTGTAGAAATAAGCAGCTTCTTCAGGTAAGTTAGCATACCAGGTAAGCAGGAATTGAGCAAACCATAAGTAAGTCCAGAATATTGAGAAACCAAACATTAACTGGCCTAAGTTATGCAGGTGATCTTCGGTAACCCATTCCAGGTAACCATTTTCACGCAGAATAATAATTGTTAAAGTAATAACCGCCAAACCGCTAACCCAAAGAGCGGCGAAATTGTACCAGCCAAACATGGTTGAGAACCAATGAGCTTCTAATGACATGATAGTATCAAAAGCAAACAATGGAATAGTAAAACCAAATATCAATAAAAATAACACTGATGCATTAAAGCTTTTATTGTAGTTAAACATACCGCCCAATTCATCTTCATTATTAGAATATTTAACCAGCATACGGCCTATTAAGCTATAGCTTCCTAAATAAATTATTAACCGTATAAAGAAGAAAGGGATATTTAAATAACCTGATTTACCTGCAATAACTGCGTTGTAATTAGGATTGCCTGGGGTAGTAATACCTTTAAGCGCCCAACCTTTATATAAATAAGGTAAAATAGTTTGTTTTCCTTCTTCGTTGGGGCCGGAATGTGTAAAAAATAAGCCACAGCCTATAATTATTAATAATACAACGGCTGCAATTGGCAATGTTTTTGCAAAGGCTTGGGGGATACGGAGGATAGACGCTGACCAACCAGCCTGTGCTACATATTGCAATGCGCAAAAGAATATACCGCAAATACAAACGCAGGTAAAATAATATCCGTTTAATAACAGATTGGCAAAAGTGCGTTCAACATTACCTGTAAAAAAACCACCTAATATCCCAATTACGCCAATTGCGATCATTACCAGGCTCCAGGTTTTAGCCTTGCCTTGGAATTCAAATTGCCCGTCGAAACTATGAGAAGTCTTCATCAAAAAATTAGCTTATAAAGTTTGTAAATGGTGAACGTACATAATTACTTTCCAGCGCTCGGTTGGTTCAAGCTGCGAAGCATATGAACCCATTGCGTTTACACCGTAAGTAATAGTATGATAAATTTTACCGTCCGTAAGATCTTTCATCGCACCACCGCGTGATGACTGCCCTTTTGAATACGATGGAGGGGCAGGGAAACCATGTTGTACAACTAAGCCATCGCCCTGGCCATTAAGACCGTGACATGGTGAGCAAAAGTGTGCAAATAACAACTTTCCGTCAGCAAAATTTGCCTGTGTTTGTGGAAGCGGGCTTTTTACTTCAGTACCGGCCAGCTCATATCCGTCTTTTGTGCCCGGATAATCAAATTTCACAAAACCTACTGGAATAGTACCTACAGGCGGAACCTGTGCAGTTTTACCATCCTTAAAATTATTATTTTTCTGATCTGGATCGTATGCAATATGCTCATACATATTGGGAGCGTATTCCCAACCGGTGCTTCTTTTATCCTTGCACGACGAAATAATAATCGTTGCAGCGATAACGATAACCGTTGTGCCCAATATTTTTATTTTATTCATAGCTAACATATTTTCTATCGTTATGCTTTACTTCTACAGCTCCCGCTTGTTTTAATAAATTAGTGATATCATCGTGAGGAATATTTCCTTTAGCATCAATAGCTATAACAAACCTGTCGTCAGTAGCTCTGTAATCCATTACCCTTGGCGTACGGCCCGGGAAGAGATGTGTTGCATAAAAGAAAGTAGCCACCATACCAAATGCAGTAAATAACACTGTCCACTCGAAAGTAATCGGCACAAAATCAGGGATAGCGAAGGCAGGCTTACCACCTATGTTCATAGGCCAATCCTGTACCAGCATGTAATATGCCATACTGAATATGGTCGTTCCACCTAAACAGCCAAACATAAAGGCTGCATAACCAAGGCGTGAATCCTTTATTCCCAATTTTTTCTCAATACCGTGTATAGGCATTGGGGTGTACACATCGTAAATAGGAACACTGTTTTTTTGCAGTGTATCAATCCCGTGCATCAATTCATCGGGATCTTCAAAAAGACCTAAAATATATTTGGTGCTGCTCATTTTTATGCTTTTTGGTAATCAGCAATCTCAACGCTGTCAAACTTGGTTAATGATTCTTTATAAAACTCTACCTGTTCGTCATCAAGATGACCGTGCTCAATCAGTTTCTTCTTAGCTTGCTCGCTTGAGCTCTTTAATATCAATTTCACTTCGGCCATTGCTATTGAAGGCAATACGCGGATAAACAACAGGAACATAGTAAAGAATAAGCCTATTGATCCAACAAACACGCTCACATCAACCCAGGTTGGATAAAACATAGCCCAGCTTGATGGAATAAAGTCGCGGTGAAGTGATACTACGATGATCACAAAACGTTCAAACCACATACCGATGTTTACTACTATTGATAGTACCCATGAAGCAGGGATGTTTGTTCTGATCTTTTTAAACCACATTAACTGGGTCATCAATACGTTACAGCCGTACATCATACAACCTGCCCACCAGTAAGGACCAATAAACCTGTTTAAGAATGTATATTGTTCGTATTCACCGCCTGAGTAGTATGCGATAAAGAATTCTGTTAAATAAGCTACGCCTACAATTGATCCGGTTAAAAGAATGATTTTGTTCATCGCTTCAATGTGGAACATGGTAATGTAGTTTTCCAAACCTAAAACTTTACGGGTTATCAGCAACAGTGTTTGCACCATGGCAAATCCTGAGAAGATAGCTCCTGCAACGAAGTATGGAGGAAATATGGTAGTGTGCCATCCCGGTTCAAGAGATGTAGCAAAGTCCATTGATACGATGGTGTGTACTGATAATACAAGTGGTGTTGAGATACCTGCCAAAATCAAACAAACCGTTTCAAAACGCTGCCATGTTTTAACTGAACCAGTCCAGCCAAATGATAAAACAGAATATATTTTACGACGGATACCAGTTGCACGGTCACGGATGGTAGCTAAGTCAGGCAACAAACCAGTGTACCAGAACACTAATGATACAGAAAAGTAAGTTGATATCGCAAATACGTCCCAAACAAGTGGTGAGTTAAAGTTAACCCAAAGTGAACCGAATTGGTTTGGAAGCGGCAACGGCCAATAAGCCATCCATGGACGGCCCATGTGTGATACTACATAAGTAGCGGCACAAATTACCGCAAAGATTGTCATCGCCTCTGCAGAACGGTTAATGGAGTTACGCCAGTTTTGACGGAATAACAACAAGATTGCCGAGATTAGTGTACCAGCGTGACCGATACCTACCCACCATACGAAACCGGTAATATCCCAGGCCCAACCAACTGTTTTATTTAATCCCCACGATCCGATACCGTACCAGAAGGTATAGCTTACTGCAAAAACCCACAAACAAGCGCCTAAAGAAGCTACAGTAAAACCTATCCACCAGGCTCTTCCGGGCATATTTTCTACAGGACGCAAAACATCATTAGTAATCTTGGCGTATGTGATGTCTTTACCCGTAATTAACGGTTCCCTTATTATTGATTCACTATGAGATGCCATATTTTTTTTATAATCTCTCTTGTAATTAATTAAGCCTCTAATTCAGATATATTTCTAATTTTTGTCTGGTAACCTACACCAGGCTGCACGTTCAATTCTTCCAGAACATAATAAGTTCTTTCGCTTCTTAGTGCTTTTGATACTTCAGAGTCCGGATCATTGCTGTTACCAAACACTATAGCATTTGCCGAGCAGGTTTGCTGACAAGCCATTTTTATATCACCATCTTTTAAAGAGCGTTTCTCTATTTTGGCTTTCAATTTACCAGCCTGGATACGTTGAATACACATTGAGCATTTCTCCATTACCCCACGGAAACGGGTGGTAACATCAGGATTCAATACTAATTGAGTATGTTCGTTATTCAGGTAATTATCAAAGCGTGAATCATTCCAGTAATTAAACCAGTTAAAACGACGCACTTTATATGGGCAGTTGTTAGCGCAATAACGTGTACCTACGCAACGGTTATAAGCCATATGGTTTAAACCTTCGCTTGAGTGAACGGTTGCCAATACAGGGCAAACAGTTTCACAAGGTGCATGTTCGCAATGCTGACAAAGCATTGGCTGGTAAACTACCTTAACATGATCAAGATCTTCCAGTTTTGCTATCTCTGTTTCTTTGGTAATACCACCTTCGCCATTATCATTAAAGCTGTAGTAACGGTCAATACGGATCCAGTGCATTTCACGACGACGTCTAACTTCGTCTTTACCTACAACCGGAACATTATTTTCAGCATTACAAGCAACAACGCAGGCTCCGCAACCGGTACAAGCATTTAAGTCAATTGCCATCACCCAGTTGTACTGAGGATGATCATATTTCTGCCAGAAAAGGTTATTTTCGCTATAATCTTTATGATCGCCACCTTCTTTACCACTGCCTGCAGCAGGATTTTTCAAGTATTCGGTAAAGGTTGCTTCTTTTATAATACTGTTACGACCTTCAATTGAATGGTGTGTTTGTGTTTGAGCAAGCGGTGAATTTTCACCGGTTGAAGTTAACACTGCAACAGCACTGGTTTGGAATGTTCCGTTACGCAGGCTAAAGAAAGGAAATGCATTTTTACCTACATTGATACCTACAGGACCAACTTTAGTACGTCCGTAACCTACGGCTACTGAAATAGTACCTTGAGTTTGGCCGGGTTGTGCCAGTATAGGTAATGCTATTGAATAACCATTAGCATCAACTTTAACAACATCACCTTCCTGGTAACCTAATTTCTTCATATCGCTTGGCGACATGGCAGCATAGTTGTCCCAGGTTACTTTTGAAACCGGATCAGGCAATTCCTGTAACCATGGGTTATTAGCTCTCTTACCATCACGCATTGCTACAGATTGATAAAGCTGAACTTCAAATTTACCGCCGTCAGTTGTCAGCGCATTGCTATGATCTAATATCGTTTGGGCTACTGCATTTAAATCGCGGCTAAAAGTGTATGATCCTGCTGGTTTATCAGCAACTTTTACAAAGCCGGTTTGCAATAATGACTCCCATCCGCTTTGGCCGCTTAAGCCGCCTTTAGCCAACAGGTTTTTGTCCCAGTTATTTTTTACGTAAGAATAATAATCTTTTGTAGCATTATCAGACCACACCAGGAAGCTGTGTTCTGCTTCGCGGGTATCATAAACCGGGTTAATTGCCGGTTGTTGTATGGTATAATAACCTTCTAGAGCATTGTTGTCTCCCCATGATTCCAGGTAATAACTGGCCGGGGCAATAACATTACATAATGAAGCTGTTTCATCACTAAAATTAGCGAAAGAAACTTTTAAACGGGTTTTCTTTAATCCGTTAACTACATCCTGGCTCTTGAAGTAATCATAAACAGGGTTAGCATCCACGAAGAATACTGCACCTACTTCGCCCCTGTTCATTTCGTTTACAAACTCAACAAACTCAGCGTCGTTACCTGCGTATTGGTGTGATGGATTATCCAGATCGATAGTAGTACCATAACTTCCTAACAGGGAGTTAATAGCATTTACCAATACCTGAGTAGCCACATCATTTGAACCTGCAACTACTAAAGCTTTGCCTTTAGCAGCAGTTAATTCTTTTGAAACAATAGCAATTGCCTTTTCTGCATTTGTATTGCTTAATTTTTTAGTACCCGGTAAAGTTGTACCCGAAATTGCATTATATAATGCAATTAATGCAGGTCCTTCTTCTGAAGGTTTAATAGGTATGCGTACATCAGCGTTGCTGCCTGTCAGGCTCATTCCGGTTTCAAACTGGATGTGGCGTGACATTTTTTTGCTTTGCAGCGATTTGCTGTTACGGTTTTGTACGTACTGTCTGGTAAATTCCTCAGGAGAAATCCATGTACCCAGAAAATCAGCAGCGAAACTTACAATTACATCGGCTTTATCAAAGTTGTAGTGCGGCAATACTGCTTTACCAAAACTATTTTGATTAGCCTGTATGATACCGGTATAAGATACCGCATCATAGTTAATATATTTTGTAGTAGGGAATTGCGCAACGAAATCAGAAATAACTGCTAATGACGACGGGCTGCTGATGGTTGAAGAAACAATGCGGATAGCTTTTCCTGATGCTTTGATAGCAGCAAGTTCAGCTTTAACAAAATCATCAACACCACTCCAACTCAAATCAGCTCCATCCTTTAACGGGTTTTTTAAGCGGTTAACATCATACAGGTCAAGCACTGATGCCTGAGCTTGCGCACTAACACCACCTTTTGATAAAAGGTCATTTGGGTTACCTTCTATTTTAATCGGACGGCCTTCGCGGGTTTTAACCAAAATTGCATTTCCTTCATAAGTTGAAGTATAGTAATTTGGTACACCCGGAACAACATCCTCAGGTTTAATTAAGTAAGGTATTGATTTATGTACAGGTACTTTTTGACAAGCAGCCAGTGTTACAGCACCAACGCCAAAGCCAAGTGCCTTTAAGAAATCACGACGTGGGGTTCTGCCTCCAAGGCCACCACCGGTTAAAACATCTTCAATAGGAATAGGCTCCGCAAACTCGTTTTTGTTTAATTCAACAAATTCAGGGGTTCTGTTCAGCTCTTCTAAACCTTTCCAGTATTTTTTATTGCTATCCATTTAAGCTAAATAAACTGTAATGCTACGTTTTAATCAATTATTAATAATGGCACTTACCGCACTCAATACCACCCATTGCCGCTTCAGTAACTGGCTTGCCTTGTTTAATAAGGTCATGCACTGCTATCATGTTGTCATAGTAAGCGTTACCTTTTGTGTTAACATCGGTACGCTTGTGGCATTGAATACACCATTTCATGGTTAGCGGGCTGTACTGATAAACCTCTTTCATGGTTTGAACAGGACCGTGGCAAACCTGGCATTTCAAGCCCTGAACCTTTACGTGTTGTGAGTGATTGAAATATGCAAAGTCAGGCAGGTTATGGATACGAATCCATTGAATAGGCCTTGCTTTTGTGCTGTCATATTTCTGGGTTTGGGTATCATAACCTAAAGCATCATAAATTTTCTGAATTTCAGGTGATGGGGTCTTACTATCCATCCTTCTATCAATTGTTTTATGACAATTCATACAAACATTTAACGAAGGGATAGACGCATTTTTCGATTTGTAAGCACCCGAGTGGCAATACTGGCAATCAATTTTCATTGCGCCTGCGTGCAAATCGTGCGGAAATTTAATTGGCTGTACCGGTTGGTAACCCTGGTGAACGTTAGTGTTCCACATGGTAACCCATGTCCAGCTGCCAAAAGCTAAAGTACCGCAAAGCAATACAAAGAAAACAAACTTCTTATTCTTGGCTAATTTCTTGATACCGGCCATACGGTCAACTGCAACTACTTCAACTGCTTCTTCTTCAAAAATAAGATCCTTGTTTTTAGATAACAGACGCTCAAGTGTAGCAATCACCTTGTTCAACACCAATATAATAACAATGGCGAGAATAATAACACCAATTAATGCATAGATAACCAGGTCACTCGGACCGGTTTCTGCAGCTGCACCAACAACAGCAGTCTTAGGGGCTGCCTGCATGGTTTTCCATGTAGTACGAACGTAAGCTAAAATGTTAGCTACGTCGGCATCGGTTAATTCACCGAACACGGTCATACCCGATTGATTGTACTCGTTATAAATTTTTAATGCTTTTGGATCTTTGGCGGCAATCAGAGCCTGATTGTTCTCAACCCAATGCGTTAACCATTTGTCGTCAGTTTCTTCTGTAACTGTTGGGCCCAATGCCGGTCCGATAAGTCTCGAGTCGATCTTATGACACGTTGTACATTTGGCTTTAAAAAGGGCCTCACCCTTAGCGGCATCTCCCTGCGCATAAGCTGAGAATCCCAGAAAAGCAAAACCGGCAATCAGTAAAACCGACCTTGAGAATTGTTTAAAAATCAATGAGAAACTCCTCATAAAGTGTATTTATACTAAATAATTTTATTGTTAAAGATTGATATTCACGAAGAAATGCTTGTTTTATCCGAAATTTTCAGTCACAAAAGTATAATTTATTACAGTATCACTTACAAATAAATGACAGTAATATATAATTTATAATTGTTCTAAATAAGTTATTCCCGGTTCAAAAATTTGATTTTTTGATAGCTATTTATCGCCGGATGCTCTGCAAAATCATAAAGCAAACAATGTCAAAAAGTTAGTCACAATCGTTATGACGTAGTATCAGGCGGCAATCGTAAAAAACAAGATAATACTATTAATTGTTAGTGACAACTTAATTTCATTTCTGGGAGAGATTCATTCCAAACAGCCCAAAAAAGCTGATTTATATATCGGTTATTAGTCAGGCTGGATAACATTTTGATAGTCAGACCATCCATGGGTTACCTTTTGGGCTTATCGGGTATCAATAATAAAACCTCCAAACAAAATATCATGAAAACAAAATTTTTAATTCCGCTAATAGCGGGCCTGGGATTGCTATGGGCATGTAAAGGCAGAAGTACAAGTGAATCCGCAGATTCAGTATCATCTGCACCGGTTACAAAAGAAAAAGCATTAAATACAAAAAGTGATACGATTCAAAACAATGCTAAACTAGTAAAAACCGCCGATATACGTTTTAAAGTAAAAAATGTGCAGCAAACCAGCGAGCACATCTCTGCCTTGACAGCCAATCTCAACGGAATTGTTGTGCATAATTTCATTCATTCAACAACAAACGATAGCGTCAACATTCAAAAAAGCAACGACTCATTATTGAGGGTTAGTGTTTTAAGTATCACAGACGAAATGACCGTAAAAATACCACCGGGAAATATGGAAACCTTTGTGGAACAGGTGACACGAATGGGTATTTATATTGATAAAAGCAGGATGGATATTACAGACAGATCATTAGACTATTTATCAACGCGGCTAAAGCTCAAAAACCAGAATGAACTTGTGGATCAGCAAAAGAAGGGTAATATAGCCCCGAAAGATCCAGATAACCTATTAGCATTTAAAAACAGTATGGTTGATCAACAAATTGGTAATCGCAAAATTGATGATTCAGTTAAGAATAGCGTTATAACTCTAAGTTTTTATGAAAACAATATAATTGACAAAGAGCTGATAGCAAATAAAAATCTTTCGGCCTATAATTTACCATTTAGCAAGCGGCTGGCAATTTCAATGGAGAATGGCTGGAGTGTATTTGTTGACGTATTTGTATTTCTCGCAAATTTGTGGATTATAATATCTCTTGGATTTATTGTATGGGTAATTATAAGGTACTATAAAAGCAAAAAAATGGCAGCGATAGTCAAAAGTTAATTATGTCGATAAAACCATAATTCGGCAAACCATTCCTAATGGTTTTGATTTTGTTTAATATTTCATATAACATTTAATTAATCAACACGTTCAAGTAAAAAACGTGCAATAGTGTTCGTTTTTCCCTAAACATTTATATTTTTGCTGCACATTAAAATAAAATAATAAAAAACAAATGGAATCAACAGAGAATGCCAATTCAGAAAGTCATTACATGTTAATAGTAGTAGCTATTATTATAGGGTTAACCGGTGTATATCTTCGTTTTGCTGATTTTCATTACAGCACTATAGTAGCTAATATTTTACTGATTATTGGTGTAGGTATAGCTCTTAAAGCTGTATTCGCTATCCTAAAATAAAGATCAAGTTAAAACATACAAAAAGAGCATCACTGTAAACAGGATGCTCTTTTTTATTTCGTTAATGTGCAGCCTTTATTTCGGCTTGTAATTAGCTTCATTTAATATCTTCTGTGCATCTGTTGAAGCCATTAACTGTGGCAGGGTAACTTCCGGATGTTTTTCCATATACTTCCGTACAATTTGCCAGCCTGTCCAAACAGCAAGCTTAGGGGCCGATTCATTCTTTTCGCCCAGGCCGGGAGTAAAAGGTGCTTCGGTTAAATATTTCTGTATTTTCAAATAATCTGTTTCGTAAAGCAGGTTTTCATCCAAAAAGTAGGCCCATATGTTTGATTCAAACTGCTGGCACCATTTTAATTGCGCACCGGTATAACCTATTTTCGTGGTATCGTTCAAATCGGGCATTATCTGATCCATATAATACATAATCTTTCCGTTATAAATCATTTTTGAAAGCAATGTTTTACTGCTATCGCTCTCCGGAAACATGTCTTCGCGGGCCATACCCTCAACAACACGTGGGGTTATGTTCAATGCATTAAAATTGCGCGATAAATAATGAGGGAAGTTTTTTGTAAGTGCCGGATAAAACCTGGAGTTTTCGCCTAAAAACAAATCGAGCCCTACGCCAATATAGCCGTCGCCAATAGTAGTTTGCGCTTCGAAGCCCGAAAAGAAAGCATAAACTTTCGGTAGTCTTTTTTGAGGAAAATAATACCTGATATGTCTGAAGGCATCTGTAAGATCAGCCTGTGGTTTTTCAATGTTTGGATAAACCGAATCTACATCGTGTTTAAGATCATTGTAAGCAGATGTGGCAAAAACCTGACGCAATAGTTTAAAGTATGCGGTATCTTTAACACTAATATCCTGATCCTGTATTAAAAGGGCGATATAATCCCGGTAAAACGCACCGTATTTTTTTTGCAGATATGCAGCCCGCGGCGCCATAGGTTCAATTCTTAGAGAGTCAAATTCTTTATCGAAACGCTCAATTTTTACGTCAACAGGAATATTACTAACATCAATCTTTTTACTGTGCCCGCAAGCGGCAAGTAGCAGGCTGATTAAAAAAAATAAATAAATTTGTTTGGTCTTGTTCAAAATGATCATTTTTTATCTCTTTGGGCAAAATTAATTTTTTATTTGAGTTAAACACCCTAAACTTAGCATTTCAACCGTTAGTTTAGGAATCTGAACAAAAATCAATAACTATAATGAAGATCGCGTTAGCACAGCTTAACTATCATATTGGAAATTTCGAATCAAACACTGCTAAGATAATTGATCATATTAAAATTGCACGTCAAAATGGCGCCGACCTGGTGGTTTTTGCTGAGTTATGTGTATGCGGCTATCCCTCGCGCGATTTTTTGGAGTTTGATGAATTTATAGATTTATGTGAGGCGTCGGCACAAAAAATTGCAGCCGAGTGTATTGATATTGCCTGTATAATAGGCTTACCTACCCCAAATGACAAAAACGAAGGCAAAGAGTTGTTCAACTCTGCTTATTTTATCGAAAATGGAAAAGTAAAGGCCATTGCTAATAAAGCATTGTTGCCCAATTATGATATTTTTGATGAGTACCGCTATTTTGAACCATCAACAGATTTTAGCTGTATCGATTTTAAAGGGCATCGCATAGCCTTAACTATTTGCGAAGATTTATGGAACACAATCGAAAATCCGTTATACGTAACCCGGCCAATGGATATACTGATACAGCAGCAGCCCGATGTAATGATAAATATTGCCGCCTCTCCGTTTTCTTATAACCGCGATGAAGACAGGACCGAGATTTTAAGCGACAATGCCAAACGTTATAAAATCCCCCTACTCTACCTGAATAATATAGGCGCACAAACCGAGCTGATATTTGACGGCGGATCGCTGATATTTGACAATAAAGGCGAGTTGATTGATGAAATGCCTTATTTTGAAGAAAGTGTTGCTTATTATGATCTGGATGATGATGCCAATATCACTTTCCAGCATCCAACAACACTGAAAAAAGACAGACCGAGTGACATCGCGAAAATACACCAGGCAATTCTTTTGGGCATTCGCGATTACTTTTATAAATCAGGTTTTAAGCAAGCTATATTGGGTTTATCAGGCGGTATAGATTCGGCCGTGGTATGTGCATTGGCTGCCGAAGCGCTGGGCTCCCAAAATGTAATGGCGGTATTACTGCCCTCCCGCTTTTCGAGCGATCACTCTATCAAAGATGCTGAAGACCTGGTAAAAAACCTGGGATGCATGCACGAGACGATTGCCATAAAGGACATTACCGACGCATTTGAAAATACGCTAAAGCCCCAATTTAAAGGCCTGCCCTTCAACATTGCCGAAGAAAATATACAATCGCGCAGCAGAGCCGTAGTTTTAATGGCCATGTGCAATAAATTTGGCTACATATTGCTCAATACATCTAACAAAAGTGAAGCAGCGGTGGGTTATGGAACTTTATATGGTGATATGTGTGGAGGTATTTCTGTAATAGGTGATGTTTACAAAACGCAGGTTTTTGAGCTGGCCCGGTATATTAACAGGGAGAAAGAAATTATTCCGGAGAACTCGATTATTAAACCACCATCTGCTGAGTTAAGGCCAAATCAAAAAGATACCGACTCATTGCCCGAATATGACATACTCGACAAAATAATTGCCGAATATGTGGAAGGCCGCTCCTCATCAGCAACTATGGTAAAAATGGGCTATGATGAAAAAACAGTGCGACGGGTAATCAGGCTCATTAATCTTGCGGAGCATAAAAGATATCAAACCCCTCCCATTTTGCGGGTATCTCCAAAAGCGTTTGGTATGGGCAGGCGTATGCCAATAGTCGGGAAATATTTGTCATAACCAGCATAAATGTTACTGATTTTTCAATTTTTAAATATTACATTTAATAATTAAACCTTTTTATTTTTATGAGTCTAAGTGAAAGGATTAATACAAACGAAACTAACCATATGAAAAGGTCAATCTATTTAGCAATAATCGCCCTGATGATTTCGGGCCTTTCTGCATGTACCAGCTACAATTATTACACCGCCGCTATAAACAAAACTAATATGAGCGGCTATCATTCTTTTGCATGGATGCCACAGGCAAACAAGGATGATAAAAAAATGACGGGCAGCGTAGCCGATGCCAAGATAAAAGATGCTGCCACAACTGAATTAGTGGCAAAAGGCTTACAATTAAGTCAGAAAAATCCTGATCTGATTGTAAATTATACCGCTGTTGTTGGCCGCGGCACGCGTACCAATTATTATACTCCATATTATGGTTATTCTGGTTGGGGATACGGCTTTGGCTGGGGTTGGGGTTATGGCTGGGGCGGATATTACAGACCTTACTATAACTATTATGGCGCTCCATTTGCTTATTACGGTGGCATAACCTATGCCGAAAAAGAACATTACAGAGAAGGCACTTTAATTATTGACCTGATAGATACCCATACACGTAAAATAGTGTGGAGAGGTTTTGGCGTTGGCGAGGTGCATAAAGATCCTCAAAAAGATATTGATGATTTGCCGAAAGTTGTAAATGGCATACTTAACCAATTACAAATTATGCCATCAAAAGAATATTATAAAACGAGTGCTTCCATTTAAATAGAAGCACTTGTTGTCAATTTGAATTAAATTAAAAATTATTGAATCCCTTCTGTATTACGCAGAGGGGATTTTTGTTTGCGGTTTAATTGAAACACAGCGAATGTAACAGCAACGGCTGCAAGTACCCACACCCATGTATCAAGAGGGCACGTACTTGTCCAGGCATTTTCTCCGTCACAGGGCAGGTTACTATTCTGAGCTATGGATAGCAAGGGGAATAAAAGTAAGCTGCCTGATAAAGTAATAACAGAAACTATTTTTTTAAAAGAACTCAACCAAATTACTCTGCTTTTATCCATTTTTATTATTATTAATTAGTTTTTACAAATTTAGAATTTCCGATCAGATTTCCGTTATTGTCTTTTATTTGAATAATATAAGTACCTGGTAAATATCGCGTCACATCTTCTGTCCAGCTATTGCTGCTCACAGAGGTCTGTGTTATCAGCTTTCCCGAAGAATCATAAATATTAGCCTTATACGAAGACGGCACAGAAGAAGTTGTAGCTAAATTTATACTAATTAATTCTTTCGCAGGATTTGGATATATGCTAAGAGAGCCATTCCCTGTTGATGGGCTATAAACTATAGTAATTGGCGACGAATAAGTTATGCTGCCAGTTATACCCGATTGCTGCAAACGGTAAGTGTTGCTGCCTGTTATTGGGTTATGATCAGTAAAAGCATATGAACCACTACCATCACTCTGCTGGCTGTTTAGTTGGTTATATTGCGTGCCATCAAGCTTTTGCAATACAAAGCCGGTGTAATTGGCTTCATTTTCTGTTTTCCATGTTAATTGCACACTGCTACTTGCTTTTTGTGCCACAAAGTTTAACAGTTTGTAAGCAGGCAAGGGACGCGGGTGGATGGACAACTCAAAACGGGAAGCACCGAATGAAGAGGTATCGCTCTTATAAATATTAAATGCATAAGAGCCGTAACGGCGCATATCCAGTGAGTCTTTCTTATAATGATCTATCAAAAAGATATCATACAGGGTATCTATATTGCGAATGCCTTCGATATTCAAATGGTATATCCCATCGGTAGTGGCATTGGCATATAACTTTACATTAATTCCAGCTGTATAATCCGGCTGATGGTTTACTGCTGTCCGTACACCATCTGATGTATAGCTCGACATGTACACTTTTGGCGATAAACCATCAAGGTCAATAGCATCACCCGTTTTAAAGGTTGATACCCAATCGCTCCTGAAATAAATACCGCAGTAGTCAAAGACTGTACTATCCTGCACCATCTTCATATATAAACCCGTTAACGGTTGATCCGTTTGTTTGGGGATGCCCAATAACAAGGATGATCCGGTTAGTTGTTGGGTAGCTGCTTTCTCACCTTCCTGAAATACCAGAGATTGGCCGCCGCTTTTTGCATGAACCAAAAAGCCCTGGCCGCTCACCACATATGCCGGTGATGGTGATGAATTACCGGTTGCTGTATAAACATTATAACCTGCACCTGTTGAGGTATTATCACTTAACACATAAATGTTGTCAATGCCGTTATTATCGGTAAATATCTGGGCTAAATTCAGTGTACTTGGGTAAGGATTGCCAACCATGTTAAAACCCTGGTATGTATCAGCAGCCCCGCTTGTAGGCGTTGTAAAAGACAATTGCCCCGCAGTACCCAAAACTGTACCATTAGATGGCGTATACCATAAATAAACAGTAACATTTTGCTGGTTAATATAGCCTATATTGGTTATAGTTGCCGCACTGATGGCCGACGATGGACCTGAAATAGTGTTTGGGCCTATAAAGTAATCTATAAACCCGTTTCCTACCGGTATGGGTAAATTACTTGGCGTAGTATAAGTGGTACCATTAACCGGTTTTGCCGTGCTCACCATGTTTACCGTAGTAGGAACAGGCGGCCCTGTACCTGCGTTAATTGCGGAAATACCAACATTTTTTCCGGAGGTGAATGCCGTATTGCTGGTTTTTAAGGTTTCATTATAGAAATATAAAATGGGGTTGGTGGTGGTTGCATTAAAGCCCCCGGCAGTACCGCCCGGACCACCGGTATAAATACCATTATATGTCGTACCATTTGCCGTAGCGCTTTTATTCAAATAATATAAACTGATATAGTTGAGCGAACTACTACTGGTGGCAGAGGCTGCTTTGGTACAATTTAC